>Ga0326727_10025759_pt1 | contig 10994 bp, 10 predicted proteins | sample MB2enrmetagenome_FD_207643 | JGI IMG/M metagenome (GOLD analysis project Ga0326727, IMG submission 207643) | Lab enriched peat soil microbial communities from McLean, Ithaca, NY, United States - MB29MY | ecosystem: Environmental > Terrestrial > Soil > Wetlands > Peat | place: USA: New York... | reverse complement strand
GCTGACGATCTTCTCCGGCGCGGTCCGGGTGATGTCCCGGCCATCGAAGGCCACGGATCCCGCAGACGGCCGGATCAGCCCGGATATGGCCGCGAGCAGGCTGGTCTTGCCTGCGCCGTTGGCCCCGATCAAGGCGACGATCTCGCCCTGCTCCACGTGCAGCGAGACGCCGCGCACGGCCTTGACCGCGCCGTGGGAGACGTCCAGGCCGGTCAGGACGAGCATCAGTCTTCCCCCAGATAGGCCGCCACGACCTCCGGGTTTTCCTGAATCGCGCTGGGCGAGCCCTCGGCCAGCACATGGCCGAAATTGAGCACAGTCACGCGGTCGGAGACCTCCATGACCAGATCCATGTCGTGTTCCACCAGCACCACTGATACGTCCAGCTCGTCGCGCACGCGGCGGATGATGCTCCCGAGCCCCGAGGTTTCGGCGTTGTTCATGCCGGCGGCCGGTTCGTCCAGGAGCAGGAGCCTGGGAGCGGCGGCCAGGGCTCGAGCCAGTTCCAGGAGCCGCTGTTCGCCATACGGAAGCTCAGAAGCCATGTCGCCCGCGCGGTCCGCCAGGCCTATGAAATCCAGGTGGGCAAGGCAGGCCCCGCGCAGACGTCTCTCTTCGCGGCGGAAGCGGCGGGTGCGCAGCAGGCTGTCCAGGAGGGAGTATCCGGCAGTGAGGTGGGCTCCGGTCAGGACGTTCTCCAGGACCGTCATGTTGGAAAATATCTCCAGGTTCTGGAAAGTGCGCAGCACGCCGGCCACGGCCCTTTCGTGAACGGGCCGCCCCGTCAGGTCCCGGCCGTCGACGAAAACCGTCCCGCCCATGGCGCGCACGGCGCCGCTCACCACTCCGAGCAGGGTGGTCTTGCCCGCGCCGTTGGGACCGATGACCGAGACGATCTCTCCGCGACGCACGGTCAGCCCGGCCTCGCTCAGGGCCTGAATTCCCCCGAAGCGCACCGACACGTCCCGGACCTCCAGCAGGTCAGACACGCCTTGCCCCCAAGAGGCCGCAAGCGAGCTTTCTGGCCAGACCTGCCAGGCCTCCCGGCATGAACATCATGCACATGACGAGCAGCCCGCCGTAGATAAGGATGTCCATCTCCTCGAACACGCGCAAAAACTCCGGCAGGGATGTCAGGAAGAAGGCTCCGGCAAGAGCGCCCCAGGTACTGGCCATGCCGCCAAGAACCACCATGGTCAAAAGCTGCACCGAAAAATTGAACCCGAAGGACGAAGGAGCCACGAACGTCAGGTGGTGGGCGTACAGCGTGCCGGCCAGCCCCGCGTAGACGGCGGAGAGCACGAACACGAAGCGCTTGTGCCGGGCGATGTCGATGCCCATGGCCTGGGCCGCGTGTTCGCTTGCATGGATGGCCCGGAGCGCGCGTCCTGTCCGCGAGTCCATGATCAGCCCGGCCATAAGCGCCCCCAGCCAGAGCACTCCGGCCGCCAGGAAATAGAAGGACCGGTCCGATGTTGGGGCGCAACCCGGAAGGCTCAGCCTGGGGATGCCCACGAATCCCGACGGCCCCCCGGTGATCCCCACGGCCTCATTGAACACGATGGACACGATGATGCCGAACCCCAGGGTGGCCATGGCCAAATAGTGGCCGCGCAGCTTGAGCGTGGGCTGGGCGAGAAACCAGGCCACCAGGGCGGAGGCGGACACCCCGGCCAGGATGCCTACGGCAACGGGCAGGCCGAAGGTGGCCGTGACCACGGCCGTCACGTAGGCCCCAAGCCCGAAGAAGGCAGCGTGGCCCAGCGAGACCTGCCCGGCGTAACCCATGAGAAGATTGAGCCCCATGACGGCCAAGGCGTTCAGACAGCACAGGATCAGGACATTGAGGTAATAGTCGTTGGGCAAGGCCAATGGAGCAAGTCCGAGCAGTGCGGCCAGCACGCCCAGGGCCAAAAGCCCGGCATGGCGCGGAGTTGCGGCCATCCTACACCCGGTCGGACCCGGGAGCGCCGAAGAGCCCGGTGGGTTTGAGGAACAACAGCGCCAGGAGCATGACGAAGGCGAAGGCGTCCTGGTAGCCTGATGCGACGGATGCCCCGAAGGATTCCAGCACGCCCAGGATAAGCCCCCCGGCAGCCGCTCCGAAGGGGTTGCCAAGCCCCCCCAGAATGCAGGCCGCGAAGCCCTTGAGCCCGAGCATCACCCCCACGTCGTAGGAAGTCAGGGTGATGGGAGCCAGAATGGCTCCGCCCACGGCGCCCAAAAATCCGGACAGCCCGAACGAAAGCATGGCCATGCGGTCCACCGAGATTCCCACCAGCGCGGCGGCCTTGGGCTCGCACGAGCAGGCCAGCATGGCCTTGCCGTGTATGCTCCGGCTGAAGAACAGCTTGAGCCCGGCCAGGATCAGAAGGGTTATCGAAAGCACCCAAAGGCTCTGTGGCCGCACCACCGCGCCCAGTACCGCCAGGGGCTTGGCCGACGTGAACGCCGGCAGGGAGAAGGTGTCCTTGCCCCAGGCGAGCATCACCGCCCCGCGCATCAGTATGGAAACCCCGATGGTGATGATGACCAGGTTCACCGCGGGCGCGCGGCCCACCGGCCGGATGACCAGCCGTTCCATCAGGCAGCCCGCGAGGGCGGCCACGGACACGGCCAGCAGAACGGCCAGGGGCAGCGGCGCGTGGGCCTTCAGGAAGGCCACGGAGAGCATGCCGCCGAGCATCACGAATTCCCCCTGGGCGAAATTTATGATGCCGGTGGTGTTGAAAATCATGGTGAAGCCCAGGGCGGTCAGCCCATAGGTGGCCCCCACGGTGAGGCCGGACACGAGATATTGCGGCGCGCTTGAAAGCATGGAGTGAAGCCGGGCCGGGACTGCCCCGGCCAGGTGTTATTTCAGTATTTTCCAGTCCCCGCCCTGAACGACCACCATTTCAAAGGCGTTCTCGTCCAGGCCGTCGTGGTTGGCGGCTGAGAAGGAAAACACTCCGCCCACGCCGGGGAAGCCGGTGATCTTCTCCAGATTTTCCCGGATGGCGGCGGGCTTGTCGGAGCCCGCCATTTCAACCGCCTTGGCCACCATGCCCAGAGCGTCCCATCCGTGGCCTCCGAAGGTGGACACGTCGGACTTGAATGTCTGCTGATATTGCCTGGCGTAGCCCGTCAACAGGGCCTTGCGGGAGTCTCCCTCAGGCAGTTGGTCCGCCACGATGAGGTCGCCCGCCGGGAGCATGATCCCTTCCGCCGCAGGCCCGGCCAGTTCGATGAACTTCTTGGAGGCCACGCCGTGGCTCATGTACAAGGGGATGGAAAGGCCCAGATCGGCCCGGTTGCGGGCCACCACGGCCGGTCCCGGATTGGTGCCCCAGCAGATGACGGCGTCGGGGGCCAAGTCCTTGATCTTGGTGAGCTGGGGGGTCATGTCGGTGTCCTTGGGACCGTAGACCTCGTCGGCGGCAAGTTCGAAGCCGCCTGCCGGGATCAGCTCCTTGAGCACCTCGCGCCCGGCCTGGCCGAAGCCGTCGGACACGGTAAGAATGGCGATTTTCTTGAAGCCCCGGCCCCTGGCGTCCTTCAGGATGCGCTGCGCGGCGTGGCGGTCGGAGGGGGCCACCTTGAACACCCAGGGGTTGACCGGATTGACGATTTTCTCGGCAGCGGACATGGACACCAGGGGAACCTCGGCGGCCGGGAACCTGTTCATGATCGCCAGAGTGGAGCCGGAGGTGGTGGGTCCGATCACGGCGCAGACTCCGTCCTTCTTGAGGAGCCTCTCGGCGGCCAGAACGGCCTTGTTCACGTCTGATTCGTCGTCGTAGACGATGAGTTCGACCATGCGGCCGTTCACGCCGCCCCTGGCGTTAATCTGGTCCCTGACCATCTCCAGTGTGTTCTTCTCCGGCTCGCCCAGAGGAGCCGCGGGACCGGTGACGGACACCACCGCGCCTATTTTCAGGGTGTCGGCAGCCTGCGACGCCGTAAACATGGACGCCACCAGCGCCAAGGCCGCGAAAAGACGCCAAAACATCGGTCATGCTCCTTGTCAAGCGTTGCGGTGCGGACGTAGGGGAAAAGGTCGTGCGTTCGACAAATTCGACTTCGGATACTGGCTGCCCCGGGATTGGTCAAGCGCCGGCGGCTTGCCCGGTCCGTCATGACCGGCAAGAGCTGAAGAAAAACCGTTTCCGCTGGCCCATCGACCGGGATTGCGCTACCGTCGCTTCTCCTGTACCCGCCCTTGGCCATAAGCGGCTGGGGGGAATCGACCCTGTTCACCGATATTGCACCCAGCACAATCCGACATCGCTCGGGGACAAACCATGAACTTCAAGATGACCTCTTCACGGCACGTCAGGCACGCCCTCAAAACCGCCCTGGCCTCCGTGTCCGCCTACGCCCTGACCACTCTTTTTTCCCTGCCTCAGGGCTACTGGGCCGTCATAAGCGTCATCGTGGTCATGCAGACCAATCTGGGCGGCTCCGTGCGGGCTGGCGTCAACCGCGTCATCGGCACGGCCGTGGGGGCCGCCATGGGGTTGGCCTGCCTGTACACCCTGGGATCGGGAAGCATGGCTCTGGGCGTCGGAGTCGGCCTGACCATCCTGGTCTGCGCGTATTTCGTCCACCTCCACGAATCCTTCCGCATGGCCGGACTGACGGCGGCCATCATCATCCTGATGGGGGGGCAGGCCGACTCCTACCTGCGCATCGCCCTGATGCGTTTCCTGGAGATCAACCTGGGCGTGACCGTGGCCCTGGCCTTCTCGCTCCTGGTCTGGCCGTCGCGAGCGGGCAGGCACCTCAGGGAGGGCGTGGTCCGCGCCCTGGGCGACGAGGCGGCCTTCTACGATATTCTGTTCGACTGCCGCTTCTCGCCTCGTTGCGACCGGCAGGATGAAGACACAGCCCGGGTCAGACTGAGCGTCACCCGGGCCAAGAACGGCGCGCTCCTGGAGGAGGCCAAGCAGGAACCCTCCGGATTCTCCCGCCAGGAACACATCATCGTATCGCTTTACAACTTCACCGAGCGCCTGGCCGAGCACCTCCTGTCCATGGAGCACGCCGTACACCACCGCGAACTGGAATCCTTGCACGGACTGGTGGCCGACGAGATGGACCTCCTGGCCCGGACCACCGTCGAGGCCATGACCCGCATGGCCCTGGCCATCGGCCAGGCCGGGGATCCCGGCCCCATGGACGATCTGACCCGCGCCGTGGACAAAGCTGAGGAAGCCCTGTCGCGCATTCGCCAGCAGAAGGTGCTGCCTGCCTACGAGTTGGAACCCGTCATGCGCTTCTTCAGCTATTACTATAACATGCGCGAAGTTGCCCGGGAACTGACGGCCATGCGCGAGCGGGCGGTTCTCCTGTACGGGGGCGATTGAGAATTTTTGTTTGCGCGCCAAGCCCGCCGCGTGGCATTGACGAGTATACACCTGCTCTGCTCACGGAGCGCGCAACCAATTCCTGGAGACAAGACCATGTGCAAGCGTATTCTGGCAGCATTCTTCGTCGCCCTCGCCGTATTCGCGGTCCAGGCTTTCCCGGCCACCGCTCGCGCCCAGGACAGCCCCACGGGCAGCGTGACCATGGATTTCGGGCAGGGCGGCTTCATCGTCAGCGCCAGCGGCGGGCGGGGCGTTCTCCATTTCATGGGGCATCGGTACCCCTTCAAGGTGGGCAGCCTGGGTGTCGGCGGTTTCGGCGTGTCCAAAATCAGGGCCACCGGCGAGGTATACAACCTCAAGCGGGTCGAGGACTTTCCCGGCGGCTTCTTTCAGGCCAGGGCCGGGTATGCCGCCGGGACCGGGAAAGGGGTCCAATGGCTTGAGAATTCCAACGGTGTGGTTCTCAAGTTGCGCACCACTTCCAAGGGTCTGTCACTGAATCTGGGGGCTGACGGACTGATGATCGAAATGGGCGGGGCAGCCAGGAAATAAGCGGGACGGTTCTCCGGCCCGGCCAGCCCCGTCCGTCCGGTCCGCCCGGTTCAACCTTTCAGGGATGGCCGGAGAAATCCGGCTCCATGAGCATGGCGATGGCCCGCACTGGCGCGCCGTCGCCCGCGATGGCCAAGGGCAGCCCCACGAACAGGAACGTTTCGTCCCGGGGCAGATCGCCGGTATTGGCCAGATTCTCGAAGCTGACGATGCCGGCCCGGCACAGGGCGCGCTCCACGTCCTCATCCAGGGGGAATTCAGAGGCCTGGGCCACGAAGGGCGGCCTCGCGGCCAGGACCAGGGGAAGCTCCCGGGCGTCCAGAGGGGCGTCCGCATAGACCAGGCCCAGCCCGGCGGGAAGAGGCGCATGGGTTTGAAAGAACCTCGACGAACGCGCAATCATGCCGTCCGAGGCTAGGCCCGCCCCCCCTTCTTCCGCGAAATCCTGACGAACCGGCGGCGACGGGTAACGCACCACGGCCCGGGCCACGAAATGCGTGAGCGGCAGATCCTCCAGGCGCTCACCGCCCGGGGCCATGTGCCATGGGGCGTTGACGTGAGTGCCCGCGTGACTGCCCAGGCAAAGTTCATGCAGCCGGAAACCGTGCTCAGCCAGGTCCCGGATCTGGCGGACGCGTACCAGCGGGTCGCCGGGATACCCGGCCATGCCGTCGCGCAGGGGAAGTGTCATGTCGATCATCCGCATGCCGGAACCCCGCGGGATTTAAGACAGCTGAGGACTTGGCGCATCATGCCCTCTCCCGTCCACTGCGGCTACCGCGATTGCCCCCGGCTGTCAAAAGGCGTAGAGGCAGCCCGGCGGTAAATCTCATGGCGCAGAACACTTCGGACAATCCCTTCGCGGCCAGACCTTGGGCCTGCCTTTGCGTGTCGGCCACCGGCACGTTCATGGCCACCTTGGACGGCGGCATAGTCAACGTGGCCCTGCCCACCATCGCCAGGCAGTTCAACACCGATCTGCCCGTGGCTCAGTGGGTGCTCACCATCTACCTTCTGGCCATAGCCTGTCTGCTCCCGGCCTTCGGACGCCTGGGCGACATGAGCGGAAGAAAATCAAAATATTTCTATGGCTTTTTGATCTTCACCCTGTCCTCTGCCCTGTGCGGAGCCGCGCCGGGCCTGTTGTGGCTCATTCTGGGCCGGGCGGCCCAGGCGGTGGGAGCGGCCCTGCTCATGGCCAACGGACCGGCCATCGTGATGATGAGCTTTCCCGGCTCCAAGCGAGGCCGGGCCCTGGGCATGATCGGCATGGTGGTGTCCCTGGGTTCCCTGGCGGGGCCGTCGCTGGGCGGACTTCTGGTGGGCGCCCTGGGCTGGCCCTCGATTTTTTACGTCAACGTGCCAATCGGCATTCTGGGCATGATCCTTGTCCACCGCGTTCTGCCAAACGACCGCAAGACAAGCGCGGACAGCTTCGACTTCACCGGCTCGGCCTTCTACGCCGTGGGCATCGTGCTGCTGCTCGTCTCCATCGTCCATGGAGGGGGCTGGGGCTGGGGATCGTCCGCAACGCTTTGCTGCGAGGCCGCTTCCGTGGCTGCTCTTGCGCTCTTCGTGCGCCGCCAGCGCATGGCCGTTCATCCGCTGGTGGACCTGTCGCTTTTTCGCATCCGGGCGCTGACGCTGGGCAACCTGGCCTCGCTTTTGGCCTTCATGGCCCTTTTGTCCAACGCGATCATGCTTCCTTTTTTCCTGACGCGCGTGGCCGGGCTTTCCCCCCAGCGAGCCGGGATGGTCCTGGCCGTGCTGCCGCTGGTGATGGCTTTCGTGGCCCCGATTAGCGGCTTCATCTCCGAGAAGGTCAGCCACGCGCTGATGACCGGACTGGGCATGGCCATCGTATCGGCCGGGCTGTACTCCCAGACGCTGCTCACCGCCTCCACCGGCATGTGGCGCATGGCCCTTGGCCAGGCGGCCTTGGGGCTGGGCTACGGGATATTCATCGCGCCCAACAACAACGCCGTGCTGGGCAGCGCCCCCAGGTCCAAGAGCGGCGTGGCCGGGGCCATCATGGCCCTGGTGCGCAACCTGGGGATGGTCAGCGGAATCGCCGTGTCCAGCGCCGTGTACGAGGCCTTCCGGGACAAAGCCCTGGCCCGGGGCCTTGGCGAAGTGGCCTCTTTCACCGCCGGTTTCGACGCGGCCCTGACCTTTGCGGCCGGGCTCGCCCTGGCGGGAGTGCTTCTGGCCGGGTTGCGAGCCGCTCCCGGCGACTCCCCTCCTGCTGATTGACCTTTTATTGCGTATTTATTTAGGCTAGGTTTTTCGGCATACGCCCACGGGAGACGTTTGATGAGCCAAGACGACTCCAGCGCACGCATCGAGAGCTACCTCACCACCTTGCGCCGCCTCAAGGAAATATCCTCAAGGCGGGAGGTGGTCGAGCGCGAGATACTTCTGGCCGTGCTCGTCGCCAACCGGGACAGAATTTCAGAGTGGCCCGTCCAGGAAGCAGACCAGCAGCACCTGGCCGCCACCGTCGCCACCCGCTCCGAGCCCCTGCCGGCCCACGCATACTACCGCGACTGGATGTCCCAGTTTCTGGTTGTCCTCAACCAGTACGAAGTGGCCGGGCGGACCGGGGCCGCCGACCAGGCTGCCGCCCTGTTGGACCAGTTGCTCAACCAGGAGACTCTCCTGGTCAAAAGCCTGCAGGGCTACATCATCCTTTCCGGAGTCATCCGCGACGACTTCAACGATGTAATACTCAAGCGCTTCGGCGAGAGCGCCCTGACCGACATCGACGAACTGGCCCATTCCGGATTTTCTGACGATCACTACTGGAAGGCCCTGTTGGATCGCTTCGTCTTCGGCTTCATGGACAAGGCCTACGCCGCCATGCTCGCCGGGGAAAAATTCCGGCTGGGCCGCGAGGGAACCTTCGTGGCCGTGCGCTTCCCCCTGGACGAGGTGCTGGCCCAGATGCCGGGCACGGACAAACAGATCGACAAGACAAGGCTCCAGGCCGCGTTCGAAGCCGCACGGGAAGCCCCTCAGGGCACAAAGGCGGCGGTTGCCGTGGCCTCGCTGCTATCCGGGCTTGCCAAGCCCATGTTGCCGCCCCGGGGCGACAAGCACGATTTCGATCTCCTGGGCAGAGTGGCGGCCATGGACCCCTTGTCCGGAACCTTTGCGGAAGTTTTCGTGGACGGGGCGACCCCGGCAGTCCCCGGAGCTGTCGAGGGAGAGGACGCGGACAACCCGGAGCGCGCGGCCCAGCGCATTGCGGCCAGGAGAGAGTTCCTCAAGAACCAGATGCTGGCCATGGCCGCCGGGGCAGGCCTGGCCCTGGGCATTCTTCGCGAAGACCTGGGCAAGGCTCTGCATGACTTTGCCGCCAGGGAGCAGGAGAAACTGCTGGCCGTTGCCGGAAGCTTCGAGCCCGCTGCCCTGGAACAAACGTATGCGCTCATGCTGGAATACGCCCTGTGCCGGCTGCTGACGAACAAGACCCAGGAAGAGGGGAGCAAGGTGCAGGTGAAGTGCCTGAAACAACGGCGCGCTCCCAGGCGGGATGTGGACGCTTTGGCGGCCACCGGCTTCAACCGCATCCGCCAGAAGCTCTTCTTCGACGAGGACCCGGCCTCACCGGATTGGCTCTATTTCAAGGCCAAATCCGCCCAGGAACTGGGCGAAGCCCTGACTCTCTCCAACATCGGACCGCAGTTTTCCCAAGCGCTGACCGTTCTCTGGAACAGGCGGGACTTCAAGACCGAGGTCCTGGCTCTGGTGAACCTGCAACTGGTGGCCAAGGCCTCCCAAAACACCCAGGCCAAGCTGGCCGAAATCCTCACCAAGATCGGCGTGGTCAAAACTGCGCAATCGTAGCGGTCCGCTGAAATCTCCCTGCCGCCCGCTTTGCGCGCCGGGTCTTGCGCTGGTTGTCGCAATCGGCCCGTTGCGCTTCGTTCTCCGGTTTCACACGGCGCAAAGAGTTCCGCGCGGCTCATCCCGACTGTCCGGAGCGACCTGGAGCGTCCGCCGGCGGCGGACGCTCCAGGCTGGAAGCGCCTGGATTTCGATGTGTCCAGGCGTCTTGGCTACCCCTTGAAGGAGTCGAGAACGCCGGCCATGTCGGCGAACCTGTAGGCCAGCATGCCCACCATCACGATCAGGTAGGCGCGCAGGCTCATCAGCGCCAGACGCACGCCCGGGGTCATCTTCATGGGGCCCATGCTGGCGACATCAACCTTCTCTTCGCGCTGGTCGTAGATGGGATGGATCACCACATACTGGTTTTTGGGAACGAAACCGCCGCTCAGGGCATCGGTCATGGCTTCCATGGTGCATTCCTCCTTCAGGCCGGGGTTGAAGTGAAAAGATTCGGCAGCAGGACCTGGGCGGCCAGCAGCAGGGACAGGGAGAACAGAACCAGGATGATGGTCCAGTTCAGCCAGTTGTTCCAGGGCTTGTTGACGTACTCGCCCATGAGCTCCTTGTCGCTCAGCAGAATTTGCAGGAAGATGATGGCCGCCGGCAGCATGATGCCTGCCAGAACCTGCACACTGACGATGATGAGCTGCAGAGGCGCTCCCGGAATGAGCACGACCCCGGCGGCGGCGCAGATGCACAGGATGTACGCGCAGTAGAAGCCGGGCGCTTCCCAGAACTTCTTGTGCAGGCTGTGCGGCCACCCCTTCACCTCACCGTAGGCCCAGGCGCTGGACAGGGAGACCGCAGTGGTCCCCAGCATGGCCGCGTTGATCATCAAAAGGAGCAGGCCGTAACGGACCGCTCCGCCGGAGAACCCTGCCATGTCCGTGGCCATCTGGGCGGGATCGCTGAAGGTTATCCCGTGCTCCAGGGCGTAGTTTCCAACGATCATCATGCACGCGGCCACGACGATGGTGAAGCAGGCGCCGACGAACGTGTCCAGTTGTCCCCATTTGAGATCGGAGAAGCGCAGGCGCTTGTCCGCAACGCAGCTCTGCTGGAAAAAGAGCTGCCAGGGGGCGATGGTGGTGCCGATTATGCCGATGACCAGGAACACCCAGTCGGTGGTGAAGCCGCCCTCCGGGGCGCTGGGCATCAGGGTGTGCCGTACGACCTCCCCGGCCGGCGGGCTCATGT
>Ga0326727_10025753_pt1 | contig 10996 bp, 11 predicted proteins | sample MB2enrmetagenome_FD_207643 | JGI IMG/M metagenome (GOLD analysis project Ga0326727, IMG submission 207643) | Lab enriched peat soil microbial communities from McLean, Ithaca, NY, United States - MB29MY | ecosystem: Environmental > Terrestrial > Soil > Wetlands > Peat | place: USA: New York... | reverse complement strand
TTACTGGCTGAACGGTCAACTGGTCAGCGAACTGGACGACGACGAACTGGCGCGCATCCGCAACCGTGAGATCGGCTTCGTATTCCAGACCTTCAACCTGCTGGCGCGGGCGACGGCGCTGCACAACGTCGAGCTGCCGCTGATCTACGCCGGCGTGCCGGCGGCGGAGCGGTTGGAGCGCGCCCGGCAGGTGCTCGCCAGCGTCGGCATGGGCGAGCGCATGAATCACAAGCCCAACGAGCTCTCCGGTGGACAGCGCCAGAGAGTCGCCATCGCCCGCGCGCTGGTCAACCGCCCCTCGATCATCCTCGCCGACGAGCCCACCGGCAACCTCGACAGCAAGACCGGAAACGAGATCATGGCGCTGATGGACGAGCTGCAGGCGCGGGGAAATACCATCGTGCTGGTGACGCACGAGCACGACATCGCCGAGTACTCGCATCGCATCATTCACATCCGCGACGGCAAGGTCGCCGGAGATGAGAAGACCAAACGAGCGAAAGACTGAGAGCAGGTTTCAAGGTTTCAAAGTTTCAAAGGTTTCAAAGTTTCAAGGTTGAAAGGCAGTTGAAAGGCAAAAGCACTAGAATTGCTTTTGCCTTTGTTTTTGTTCTTAACTTTGAAACTTTGAAACCTTGAAACTTCGACCTTGAATCTTGCTCTCAACCTTGAAACTTTGAAACTTCGACCTTGAATCTTTTCTCCAACCCGATCGACGATACCGCTGACCGCTCGCGCCCGCTGGCCGATCGTATGCGTCCGCGCGATCTCGACGAGTTTGTCGGGCAGGAGCACATTCTTGCTCCCGGCAAGGCGCTGCGGGTGCAGATCGAGCGCGACGACATCGGCTCGATCATCTTCTGGGGACCTCCCGGCGTGGGCAAGACGACGCTGGCCAAGATCATCGCGCATCGCACCCGCGCCGAGTTCGTCGAGTACTCGGCGGTGATGGCCGGCATCAAGGAGATCAAGCAGGTGATGGTGGATGCCGAGCGCGCCCGCCAGTACGGCACTCGCACCATCGTCTTCGTCGATGAAATCCATCGCTTCAACAAGGCGCAGCAGGATGCCTTCCTTCCGCACGTCGAGCGCGGCAGCATCCGGCTGATCGGCGCGACGACCGAGAATCCGTCCTTCGAGGTGATCTCGGCGCTGCTCTCCCGCTCGCGCGTCTACGTGCTCAATCCGCTGACCGAGGAGGAAATCATCGGGCTGATGCAGCGCGCGCTGGCCGACGAGGAGCGCGGTCTGGGAGCGATGAAGCTCACGGCGCAACCGGAGGCGCTGGCTCGCATCGCTGCCTACTCCAGCGGAGATGCGCGCTCAGCCTACAACGTGCTTGAGATCGCAGCCACCCTTGCGGCTGCGCCCGGAGCGGCGTCGGCTGCCGCCAGCCCGCCAGAGGAAGAATCGCGGGGAACGATCACTCCGGCACAAGTGGAGGACGCGCTGCAGCGGCGCACGCTGCGCTATGACAAGGCTGGCGAAGAGCACTACAACCTCATCTCGGCGTTGCATAAATCGGTGCGCAACAGCGATCCCGATGCGGCTCTGTACTGGCTGGTGCGAATGCTGGAGAGCGGCGAGGACCCGATGTACCTGGCGCGGCGCATCGTGCGCATGGCGGTGGAAGACATCTCGCTCGCCGATCCCAATGCGCTCGCGATCTGCATGGCCGCCCGCGATGCGCTGGAGTTCATCGGCATGCCCGAGGCAGGACTGGCGCTGGCGCAGGCGGCGGTGTACCTGGCAATCGCGCCGAAGTCGAACGCGCTCTACAAGGCTTACGGAGCGGTGACGAGTGAGGTGAGGGAGAACGTGGCCGATCCCGTCCCACTGCATCTCAGGAACGCTCCCACGCGGCTGATGAAGGAGCTCGGCTACGCGAAGGGATATCAGTACGCGCACGACTTCGAGGAAAAGGTGACCGCGATGGAGTGCCTGCCCGAGCGATTGAAAGACCGCCGCTGGTACCTTCCCACCGAAGAAGGCGTGGAGAAGCGCATCAAAGAGCGGCTCGCGGCGATACGCGCGGCCAAGAAGAGGATTCGGGAGTAAGTGCAGAATCCGGGGCTCAGCGTCCAGCCATAATTGTCTTGTCCTGATGATGGCTGACGAGTGTATATTCGCGGATTAGAAGCTGCAGTGCTGGATTAATCCCGGGGATTTCCCGAGGCAGGTAAGATCATGAAGCTCTGGCTAGCAGTCACGCAGGATCAGTGGTTTAAGTTCGTAGCTTCCAAGAATCTCGGCGGTGAAATCAATTTTTGGAAGCCGAGCTGCAGACGTTTCCTTTGCCTAAAAGCGGGAGAGCCGTTTCTCTTCAAAATGCACGATCCCGACGCTCGCATCGCTGGTATTGCTAAGTTCGTGCGGTATGAAGTAATGCCAACCAATGAAGCGTGGCGCATATACGGTGAACGCAACGGTTATCGCGACGAATATGAATTCCGTTCGGCTGTGTCGCACCTGCAGGAGAACTTCGGCGGTGGGGGATCCTCCGTCGGCTGCATCATTCTGGATAGCTTCCTGAAGTTTCCCGCGGGTGCCAGTCTCAATGCGTACGACTTTGGGTGGAACAAGAATATCGTAGTCGGCCGCACATATACCGACGACGAAGAGGGCCTGCTTTCCGGGATCCAGCAGATCTTGCCAAAGGGGTACCTTGCTTCCGCACAGGCTGCGGCAGGCGGCGTCAATCGCTGAGGCTGGGCTGCTCGCTGGCACCAAGGCCTATACCCGTCTTCCTTTCATGGCGGCATCCAGCTGGATGAAACCATGAAACCGTCCGGGATGGAAGCACACCCTCCCGTTTCTGCTGCTGGGCGCGGCGGCGGCTCCCTTTGGGAAAGTGATTCCGGCGCCGTCAGCGCGTGCGCTGCCGCATCGCCTCATACAGCAAGATACTCGCGGCGATGCCGGCGTTCAGGCTCTCGACCTTGGGCGAGTGGGGGATGAGGATGGCGTCGTCGGCGGCGTCGAGTAGCGTGCGCGGCAGGCCGCGGCCCTCGTTGCCGATGAAGATCGCCGTCGGCCCGGTGAGGTCGAGCTCGTGCAGCGGGCGTCCGCGGTGGCTGCTGGTGACGGCGAGGCGCACATCGTGCTCGCGCAGAGCTGCCAGCGCCTCTTCGTTGCTCACCTTGACGCAGGGCAGGCGGAAGACCGATCCCGCCGAGGCTCTGGCCACCTTGGGATTGGCCGCCGAGACCGTCCCCTCGGTGCAGAGGACGCCGCTCGATCCGAAGGCCTCGGCCGAGCGCAGGATTGTGCCCAGGTTGCCGGGGTCCTGCAGACCGGCGCAGCCAAGGATTAGCGGGGAAGGGTTCAGCGTGGAAGCCGGGCGGAAGAGCTCATCCAAAGTTGCGCTGAGCGGGTGGACGAGGGCGGCGACTCCCTGCGGCGTCTCCGTGGCCACGGCGCTGTGGAAGAGCTCGTCGCTGAGCAGGATGGCCTCGGTCGCGCGGCCGAGCTGCGGAAGCAGGCGGTTGGCGCGCTCGCGGGCGCTTTCGGCGAAGAAGACGGCTCGCAGGCGGAGGCCGCTGCGGATCGCCTCCTCGACCAGCTTTACGCCCTCGATGGCGACCGAGCCGTCGTCGGCGGGCTCACTCTGGGCGAAGGCGTGGCGAAGCTGCTTGACCAGCGCATTCTGGCGGCTGGCGATGGGACGTATTCGCTCCTGCAACGGGTTGTTGGGGGTTGGCTGCATCTTCCTGCTCCGGTTTCCTGCTTGAGCATTGTAGAATGCTGTGTCGGCATGGACATGATAACTCCCGCTGGCGGGGAGTTCTGATACTCTTGTCCGTTGCCTCCCAATTTGCACAAGGTTCGCTGGTGTGAGCCAGGAAGACGAGGTACCCACGGGTGCGCCCGGAGATCATACGAATTCATGCAGCCCAGCCTGAGCCGTCGCTGGTGAGTTATGTGGCGGACAGAATTCGCCAGGGCAGTGTGGTCGGATTGCCGACCGATACCTTTTACGGCCTGGCGGTCGATCCCTACAATCTGCACGCGGTCGAGCGCGTGTATGAGATCAAGGAGCGCGGCCGTCACAAGCCGCTTTCTCTGCTGATTGAGAGCGTGGAACAGGCCGAGGAGTTGGCCTACGCGCTTCCCGATGAGTTTTACCTGCTCGCCGAAAAATTCTGGCCCGGCCCGCTGACGATCATTGTGCGTGCGGCCTCTCGGCTGCCGCTGAAGGTGACGGCGAACTCAGGCAACATCGCCGTGCGCATGCCGGAGTCGGCCGTAGCGCTGGCGGTGGTCCGCGCGCTGAAGTGTCCGGTGACCGCGACCTCGGCGAACCTGGCCGGAGCGGTGGAGTGCACGACCGCCGAGGCGGTGATCGCGCAGATGGGTGAGCGGGTGCAACTGCTGGTGGATGGCGGAGCGACGCCTCGCTCGGTGCCGACGACGATCGTCAACCTGACCGAAGACGGCAAGTGGTGGCTGATGCGCGAGGGCGCAGTCGCGCCGTCCGCAATCGAGGACGTTCTGGGCGATCAATGAGAGCTGGCAGCAGCCGCAGATGGCTGGGCGCGGGCATCGTAGCGGCCGTTCTGGTGGCGGCGTTCGCCTGGTACCTGGTCTGGATCTGCTCGGCGATCGTCGCTCAATCGGTTCACGATGAGGCGCAGCCCGCCGATGCCATCGTCGTCTTCGGCGCGGCCGAGTACTTCGGCAAGCCCTCGCCGGTCTATCGCGCCCGGCTCGATCACGCCTTCGATCTCTACGAACGCGGCCTGGCGCCGGTGATCATCACCACCGGCGGCAGCGGCGGCGAGCAGAAATTTACCGAAGGCTCGGTGGGCAGGGATTACCTGATCGCTCGCGGCATCGACGACCCTCACCTGATCGCCGAGACACAGAGCGACAACAGCGCCGAGAGCGCCGAGCGCGTCAGCACCATCATGACGGCCAATAATATGCGCTCCTGCATCGCCGTCAGCGATCCCTACCACGAGTTCCGCATCAAGCGGCTGCTGGAGGCGCAGGGACGTGTGGTGTACACCTCGCCGCGTCGCCCGGAGATTCCGCCCGGGTTGGTTGCAAGGACGCAGACCCTGCTGCACGAGGCGCTGAGCTATGCCGCATGGAAGCTGCTGCGCTGGTGAGCCCGGCGTGACGGCCATCACAGAGCCGTCGTGCTCCGTCATTTAGGATGGAAGCAGCCACTAGGGGAGGTTCAGGAATGTATCAGCCGGGGAGCGAGGCTCCGCAGACGGGAATTTACTGGTGCAGCGTATGCAAGCTGCCGGTGCAGTTTCAGCAGGGCCAGACGCTGCCGACGTGCAAGAATCTGTGCGGTCGCGGCAAGTGGGAGTTCGTAAAGGCGACGGAGAAGTAGGATCGCGAGCACATCGCGAGAAGCCGATTTCGCAATCGCACTCATCGCATTCAGGCCGGAGCCATCCGCTCCGGCCTTTTCGTCTCTGAATTCCTCAACCGAAGCTAGGGACGAGCCAGCCGCGAGTGACGAAGCCGGCGGCAAATGCGATGCGAATCAGAGCCAGCGATGGGCGAACTGGAGGACGATGGCGAGGGCGGCGGCAAAGGCCGTCGAGGTGAAGTTCACCGAGTCGTTGCCGAGCAATCCGGGACGCTCCAGGGTTGCGCCGAGCAGGCTGTCGATAAGCGTGCCAACGAATGCGGCGGCGAAGACATTCCAGTAGAACTGCGGGAGCAGCAGATGCGTCCACTGGCAACTGAGGCAGACCACGGCGATGGCCAGCAGCGAGCAGAGGGTTCCGATGAGGGTGATGGCGCCGTCGCGTCCGACGGAGACTCGGCGCAGGGTGGTGATCAGCCGGGGAGTTCCGCCGAGCGCTTGGCCGAGCTCGCTGCTGACGGTGTCTCCGGCGGCCTCTGCCAGTGCCGCCGAGGTTCCCGCCAGCAGAATGTAGCGGGCGTGCGCCGAGTAGAGCAGCGGCGTGGCGCAGATGGAGGCGACGCCGACATTGGCGAGAATCTGCATGGCTCCGCGACCGCGCCGGCGCTCGGCGGTGCCGAGCCGCTCTTTTTTCCTGTGGCCGATGCGGGTGGTGAAGTAAGTCAGCAGGAACACGGTGAGGACGGGCAGCAGGGCTCCGGAGCCTGCGGCAACGCAGAGGATGCCGGTCAGAAGGAAGCCGGTAATGGCCGCACCGGCGGTGACCGACCGCATTCCCCAGGCGACAAAAGCAAACGCAGCCGAGAGGCCGACGGCGGTTAGCAACTGCGGGAAGGCGTAGTGCCAGCTCTGCGCGAGGATCATGCCCAGTCCAATCGTACTCCGAAATGCCCGCTTCGGGCAGCCACACTGGCAGCGGGAATTGACCGGGCGCGCATCTTACCAACTTCGATTCGGAATCGGCGCGCCGTGGTGCGCTCCCCGTCGGAGGTAACAAGATGCCATCATCGGTTTGGTCCGGATACCTGACCTTCGGCCTGATCTCGCTGCCGGTGCGGCTCTACAGCGGAGCCCGCGGCAGCCGAATCTCCTTTCACATGCTGCACAAGAGCGATTTGGTGCGGGTCAAACAGCAGCTCATCTGTCCCGAAGATGGACAGGTCGTGGAGCGCAATGAGACCGTCAAGGGCTACGAGTACCGCAAGGGCGAGTACGTCGTCATCGAGCCGGAGGAGCTGAAAAAGATCGAGCCCAGGACGGCCAAGGCAATGGAGATCGTGCAGTTCGTCAAGGCCGAGGAGGTCGATCCGATCTATTTTGAGTCCAGCTATTACGTGGCGGCCGAAGACGCGGGCAAGCGTCCCTACGCGCTGCTGGCGCGCGCCATGCGCGAAAAAGGATACATGGCGATGGCGCAGCTCACCATGCACAACCGCGAATATACCGTCTTTCTGCGCCCGTACAAGGATGGCCTGGCCTTGCACACGATGTATTACGCCGACGAGGTGCGTTCGATGGAGAGCTTCGGAGGCGAATCGGTGGAGGTGAAGGAGGCCGAGCTGAAGGTGGCGCATCAGCTCATCGAGGCCCTCGCCGACCGCTTCGAGCCGCAGCGCTTTCACGATACCTACGAGGAGAATCTGCGGAAGCTGATCGACGCGCGGCTGGAGGGCAAGGATGTTTCCGCGGTGGAGCGGCCGGGGAAGGCAGCGCCGGTCGTCGATCTGATGGATGCGCTGCGGCAGAGCCTGGCGAAGATGGAAGGCAAAAAGCCGGACGAGGTCGCGCGTGAGGCGCGCAAAGGCTCGGAGGTGCGGATGATCTCCGACGTGCCGCCGAAGAAAAGACCAGGACGCGCCAAGCCCCGGCACGTCGCCTGACTGCTGCTTTACACGCCCGTTCGCGAAATATCCCAGCTTGCGCGAGCATGATCAATTCGCTCGTAAGCGGCTCGATCCATTACAATGATCGAAACCCGAATAGAGCTGATGGAATACGTCGAATGGGCGGAATACGAATGAACGTGTGCAGAGCCGTGGTTGCGGTCGTCTTTTTTCTGGCTTTAATCTGCTTTGAAACCGGCTGCGGCGATGTGTATCGCCCGGTTGCGACTCCGCAACCGACGCAGACCGGCAATCCCTCTGGCACCGAGACCGAGGTTGTGCTCTCCTGCTGTCTGAATCCTTCAAGCCTTCATTCCTCCAGCACCCACTCGAGCAGCATGCTGGACGAGATCGACGTGGCCGGGGACGTAGACGTTGCCGACAAGACGCTCAACACCTTGACTGGATCGTCGACCTCGACATCAACGCCGTCGGTTCCGGCTCCGGCTCCGATCTCCTTCAGCGGCGACCGCGGCACCGTCTTTACCGCCAATACAAAAAGCGATTCGGTTAGCGCGGTTACGCTGTCGAATTCGAGTTCGAGCTTCGCCTCGACGGTGACCACGATCGCACTGGAGAGCGGCGCGCAGCCCACCAGCGTAGGGTTTGAACTTTACGGAATCAGCTATACCCAGGCATTCGTTGTGAATTCGGGAACGACCGCGACGTGCAAGGCGGCGTACTCTCTGCAGAGCGGCGGAAAGACGACCACGGGCGGCTCGGTCAGCGTGATCTCACAGGCATCCGAGGCGTTCAAGGCGACCGTCTGTCTTGTTCCGGGCGCGGCTCCGACGCTGGCCTGGCCGTACTACGACCTGAGCAAGGTCTTCGTCCTCGATACCACGAATTCCGTGATTTACGTCGTCAACACCAGCAGGTACCTGGTCACGAACACGATTCAGTTGCCCAGCGGCTCGCAGCCGTTCAAGGTTGCGCAGAGCTACAACGGGCGCTATCTGTTCGTTCTGAATAATGGCGGCGGCACCGGGGGGTCGATCTCGATCATCGACGGACAGGCGGAGCAGCTTCTGAACTCCATGCCGTTCGCGGTCGGCACCGTCAGCAGCGCGCCGGCCATCGACATCACGCAGATTTACGATACCCCGGCGGTGAATCCGAATCCGCAGAACAATACCCAGATCAACCATATCTGGGTTCTGCAGTCCGACGGCACGGTCACCGTCTATGACGATACGCCGGCTCCGATCGGCTCTCTGAATCTGCTCACCACCGTGCAGACGATGACACAGGCGCAGATCGCCGCGGGGAATACGGCGACCAACATCGCCCTGCTGCGCGATGGCACCTACGCCTACGTGGGCATCGGCGGAACCGACCAGGTGGTTGCCATCGAGAGCTCGCTCTTGCAGAGCGGCGGCGGAGCCTCAACCGGTGCGACCACGAACATCACCGTTGGCGTGCATCACGGAAGCTCGAGTAGTCCGGCGACCCAGAGTCTCTCTTACACCTATAAGCAGGTCGACGCGAACAACAACGTGATTGCAACCCTCGGGCCGTACGCGGGAACCGTGCCGGTCGAGATCACCACGCCGACGGTTGTGGCGGTTGCGGTCTCGCGGCAGGGCAGCTCGTCGAGTCAGTCCAAGGCCTACGCCATCACCACCACCAACACGACTTATTATTGCTATGTGCCGGATTTCAGCGGTACCTCAGGGGGACTGCTTTCGCTGGGCTGCGACGACACGACCTACGGCGATGTCTTTTCGTCGGGAACGACCGTGGTCGATTCGGGAACGTCGGCGACGCCTCCGGGTGCCTGCAACGGTACAAGCTCGGGCAACAGCAATACGAGCTCGCGCTGCTACAACAACTACCTTCCGGCTCCCTACTGCCCGATCTCCGGGCAGGATGCGACCAACTGCAGCGTTCCGCTGGTGACGACCGTGTGCAGCGTGGCGCAGGCCGGGCAGAGCACGATGAGCTGTTCGCATCTGTACGACGGTGTAGCCGTGATCACCGCCGCCGAAGGCCAGTCGTACACCAATGGCGGCCAAACGTATCCTCCGCAGCCGGTGAACAGCTACGTCACAACCCTTCCTACACCGAAACTTGTGACCTACTGCGATCCGTCGAGCTTGAACAGCGGCTCCTATGACGCGCAGAAGAACTGTCCGGTAGCGACCCCGTCGGCGATTCTGGGACGCAACTAGAGAGGTTCCTGGGCAGATGTGTCCGCTGGGTGCCCCAGAGCCTGCCCTGAGCTTGTCGAAGGGTTCGCGCCCTGTTTTTGGGCTAACCTGGGAGAGCAGAACGCTTCGGGATACACCAACCCCGGAACCGCTCTAGAGCGGCGCGGAAAATGGCGAGGGCAGGCCGGCTGGCCTGCCCTTTTGTCTGCGAGGAAATCGGTTATGTTCCGGCTTTATCCGCGTGGCGGCGGCGGTTGTAGCGCATGGCCACGTTCATGAAGACGCTGCCGGCCGGCGAGGAGAAGTTCATCACCAGCGCTTCCATGTCTTCCGTGCCGCGGAAGCCGTGCTGATCTGTGTGCTCCGCGGGCGGATGCACTTTGAAGTGGAATCCCTGGTCGTTGAGCGAGGTGACGGCATTGCCGATGACGAGATTGGCAAGCTCAGCGGCGGTTTCGCGCAGCAGATCCGGGTCGCGCTCGACCTCGCAGCCGGAGATGACGGCCGCGACCTTGAACGCGACATCGTCCTCGATATCGAAGATGACACGCCCTTCGATGTCGCCGGTGATCTCCACCATGGCGGCCGTGGCGTGACGCTGGTAGGCCTCCTCCTCCATGGAGATATCGGAGACGGAAACCGGGCTGGCCAGGGTCTCGGAGAGCACCGCGTCGGCGGCATTGATGAAGGGTTGGATCAGCTCCATTTTCATGACGGCGATCCTTCCGGTACGGGGGCGGTGACCGCATCGTCGCCGAGCACGTACCTGATGACCTCGTAGAGCAGTTCGGGCTTGACCGGCTTCTGTACGAAGTGGCGAGCGCCCTTCTGCAGGGCGGCGACGATGTTCTCCTGGTATCCCACGCTGGAGACCATGATGACACGGGCATCGGGATGCTGCCGGACGATTCGCTCGGCGGCCTCGATGCCTTCCATCTGCGGCATGGTGATATCCATCAGAACAATGTCGGCCCGGGTACGGTTGTACTCGGTGATCGCCGTGCATCCATCGGCGGCCTCGCCGGCGATGGTGCCGCCGTAGGAATCGATGATCCGCGCCAGGTTCTTGCGCGCGAAGACCGAATCGTCCACCACCAGGTAGCGAACGGGCTGGCGATCAGAGGCACGTAACAGAGCGGCAAATTGCCCCATAGTTTCCTCACATCTGTCCGGCGTTCCGGACGGGAATCGGTTCCTTGTCCAGCGGGCGAACTTCGCCGCAATGGGACAGGAGAGTATTCGCAATCGCTTCCAGGGGAAGGACGCGAGAGACATATCCGCGCTCGATTGCGGCGCGGGGCATTCCAAAAACTACAGAAGAGGCTTCGTCCTGCGCGATGGTGAGCGCGCCGCTGGCTTTCATTGCGCCCAGACCGTCTGCTCCATCCTCGCCCATGCCGGTCATCAGCACCCCGATTGAATCGGAGCCAAACTCGGCGGCGACGGAACGGAAGAGAACATCGACCGAGGGACGATGTCCATTGACCCTGGCATCGTCGGAGAGCACGACTACATCGCCGATGGGCATGCGCCGCACGCGTATATGGCGGTCGCCGGGGCAGAGAAGCACCTGTCCG
>Ga0326727_10025750_pt1 | contig 10996 bp, 8 predicted proteins | sample MB2enrmetagenome_FD_207643 | JGI IMG/M metagenome (GOLD analysis project Ga0326727, IMG submission 207643) | Lab enriched peat soil microbial communities from McLean, Ithaca, NY, United States - MB29MY | ecosystem: Environmental > Terrestrial > Soil > Wetlands > Peat | place: USA: New York... | reverse complement strand
GGCGCTGTCCCAGGTCATCCGGCTGGCGGACCCGCCGTCCACCGAGGCCGCGTCTGCGCCGCCGTCCCAAGGGCGTCAGGCGCTGGCGGGAACGGCTGAACGGAGAGACTGATTTAGCCGCCGCTCGCGTTGTTCGGAAGGAGGAACCGAACGGCGCGGGCGGACGGCTGATAACGATATGAGAGTATCGCCGCAATATCGCAGATTGTATTGGCTGGCCCTTGTGCTGGGGGGGGCGCTGGCCACCCTAGGATACCGGCTGGTGGATTTGCAAGTCGTGCAGCACGACCGTCTGCAGCAGTTGGCCGACGAGAACACGGTGCGCAAGATCACGCGGGTTGGAATGCGCGGGCAAATCGTGGACCGCCAAGGCATCCCGCTGGCGATCAGCCAGCCGGCGAAAGTCGTTTGCGCCGACCCAACATTGATTGGCGGCTGGCGGGCAGCAGTGGCCGCGGCGCTGGCCCCCCTTTTGGAAATGGACGCCGCGGCGCTGGGCCAGCGACTGGCTGGGCGGGAACAGTGCGGCAAAACCAACCTCTGCCGGTATGTCGTGCTCAAGCGCAAGGTGCCGATCGAAACGTGGGAGAAAATCAAGGCGCGGATGGCCCAATTGGAGGTGTCGGGCGATGAATCCAAACTGAAAGCGCAGGAGCGGGCTTTCCGCCGGAATTTGCGCAGCAAGGCGGTCTTTGCGGAAGAGGACGAAGTGCGGATCTATCCCTGCCAGCGGCTGGCGGCCCATGTATTGGGTTACGTCTCAAACGATGTCGAACAGAGCGGGCTGACTGGAATTGAGCGCGCCTTCAACTCATCGTTGCGGGCCGTCACCGGCTGGCGGGTCATCGAAATGGACAAGCGCCAGCGGGAGTTGGTTCCCTACCGGGACGAAGACGTGGCGCCGCGAGACGGAGTCAACGTCGTACTGACGCTGGACGCGGGATTGCAGAATATCGTGGAAAGCGAGTTAGCCGCCGGGATGGCGGAGCATCAGCCTCTAAGCGCCTCCTGCGTGATGGTGCGGCCGCGCGACGGAGAGATACTGGCGATGGCGACGCTGCCCAACTTCGATCCGAACCGGCCTGGGGCCTCGGCGATGGAAGCGCTGCGCAACCGGGTCATCTCGGACATGGCCGAGCCCGGCTCGACTTTTAAGATTGTGACGGTGAGCGCGGGGCTGGACGTGGGGGCGGTGACGCTGAACGATATATTTGACTGCGAGCACGGCCATTTTTTCTTTGCCGGCCGGACGCTGCACGATCATGAGTCCTACGGACTGCTGTCGGTCGAGAACATCATCACCCATTCGTCGAACATCGGCGCGGCCAAGATCGGACTCCGGCTGGGCGAGGAAAACCTGTACAAGTACATTCATAACTTTGGATTTGGCGCACGGACCGGCATTCCGCTGCCTGATGAGGCGCCGGGCCTGGTCCATCCGCTGTCGGCCTGGAGCAAGGTGTCGATCGTGCAAATACCCATGGGCCAGGGCATCGCGGTGACCCCCTTGCAGATGATCATGGCCATGTCGGCCATCGCCAACCACGGCTGGCTGATGCGTCCGATGCTGGTCAGCCGGCTGGTGGATGCCGATGGAAAGGTATTGGCGGAGTACAGCCCGCAGACCGTCCGCCGCGTGGCTGGTGCGGAGACAATGCGCGAAATGGTCAAAGCCCTGAAGACGGTGGTGACGAGGGAGGGCACGGCCCCGCAGGCCCGCCTGGAGCACTACACGGTGGCCGGCAAAACGGGCACGGCGCAGAAAGTCGAGCACGGCCAGTACGTGGAGAAATTCTTTTCCTCGTTCGTGGGTTTTTTCCCGGCGGACGATCCGGAGTTGTGCATATTGGTGGTGATGGACGAGGCCAAGGACAGCCATTATGGCGGGATTGTGGCCGCGCCGGTGTTTCACGCCATCGCGGAGCGGGCGGCCAATTATTTGAATTTAAAGCCCGACATCGATTCGACGCCAGGGGTGAACCAGAGCCTGACTGTGGTCGAAGACGGCGGGGTTGGCGCCCGTGGGCAGAAGAACAATTGAACCCGGAACTTAGGGCCGGGGCCCGGCGGAGCTTTCAATCCGATATTGACACGAATACTGATGGAACCGCGCTCGCTGAAATATGTAGCCGATGCGATGGAAGGCGAACTGGTGGACGGTTCGCCCGACCGGGTGGTGTGCCAGGTCTCGACCGATTCGCGCCGGGCTGGAGCGGACGATCTATTCATCGCGCTGGCGGGCGAGCGGTTTGACGGGCACGCGTTTGTGGCGGAGGCGGCGGGGCGAGGGGTGGCGGCGGTGGTGGCGGAGCGGCGCAAGCTGGCGGGGGGCCTTGGGACGTGCGCTGTAATTCGTGTTGACGACACGCGCCGGGCGCTGGGCCGGCTCGGGACGGCGTACCGGCGGGATTTTGAGGTGCCCGTCACGGCCGTCGGAGGCTCCAACGGCAAGACCACGACCAAGGAGTTGATCGCCTCTGTGCTGCGGCAGAAGAAGGCGACGCTCTGGAGCGAAGCGAGCTTTAACAATGAGGTGGGTGTGCCGCTGACGCTTCTGCGGATGGAGCGTTTGCACCAGGCCGCCGTGCTGGAGGCAGGGACCAATCATCCGGGGGAATTGCGCCCGCTGCTCCAGATGATGGCCCCGCGAATGGGCGTCGTCACGAACATCGGCCGGGAGCACTTGGAGTTTTTCCGCGACCTTGTGGGAGTGGCGCGCGAAGAAGGTGTCATTGCCGAGGCCCTTCCGCCCGACGGGGTGCTGTTTCTCAACGGGGACAATCCGTGGAGCGAAGTGATCGCGCGGCGCACGCGCGCGCGCGTGGTGCTGGCGGGGTTGGAGGCCAGCAACGATTGCGTGGGGCGCAATGTGCGCCTGGACGACAGCGGAACCACCTTTTCGGTGAACTGCCGCTACCCGGGGTTGTCGGGGCAATACCGGATCAAGCTTTTGGGCCGCCACCAGGTTGTCAACGCGCTTCTGGCCGTTGCCGTCGGGGCGGAGATGGGTCTCAGCCGGGAGGAAATCGAACGGGGGTTGCTGGCGTGCGCTCCGGCCAAAATGCGGCTGCAACTGTGCAATCCGGCCGGAATCGGCATTCTGGACGACAGCTACAACGCGAACACGGACTCGATGCTGGCGGCGTTGCAAACGTTGCGCGAACTGCCCTGCGCCGGGCGCCGCGTGGCGGTGCTGGGAGACATGGCCGAGTTGGGCGACTGTTCGCGCCTGGCGCATCTGGAGGTTGGACGCCGGGCGGCCGACGCGCGGCTGGACCAATTGTTTGCCATTGGCCGGCGGGCCAGCCAGATCGCGGTCGCGGCGCGCGCGCGAGGGCTTAAGAGCGTCATCGAGATCGCCGAGGTGGAGCGGGCCGCGCAGGCGGTCAAAGAGTTTGCGCGGCCGGGCGACATGGTGCTGGTGAAGGCCTCGCGCTCGATGCGGCTGGAACGGATCACCGAGGCGTTGCGGGGCCAGGGGGCCAATCATTGCCCATAACATGCTTTATTATCTGAGCCAAAAAGTGATGATGCTGGCGAAGGACACTCCGCTGGGGACGGTGCTGTCGCCCCTGCGGCTGTTCACATATATCACCTTTCGAAGCGCGGGAGCCGCGGTGACAGCGCTGGGGCTGAGTTGGTGGCTGGTACCACGGATGATCGTCTGGCTCAAGGAATTGAAATTCGGGCAGGAGTACGCGGACCGGGCGGAGGAGGCGGGCCATCTGGAAAGCCGGATACTGAGCAAGCGGGGCACGCCGACGATGGGCGGACTGGTGATTGTGCTGGTGGTGGACGCGACGACGCTATTGTGGGCGCAGTGGAATACGCTGATCCAATTGACGTTGTTGACAGTGGTGGTGCTCAGCGGGCTGGGGTTTCTGGATGATTACGCCAAGATCACGAAGCAAAACAGCGAGGGCGTGCGCGAATTTATCAAGCTGTGGGTGCAGGGCGCGCTGGCGGTGTTTGTGGCCATCTACCTGTGGCGGCTGCCCGCGACCAGCACGCTGGTCAGCCAGGTCATGGTGCCGTTTTACAAGCACCCCGTCGCGCAGGGAACAGGCGGCGCCATCCTTGGCATCATCTTGACATCGCTGGCCATCGTGGGCAGTTCCAACGCGGTCAACCTGACCGACGGGCTGGACGGGTTGGCGATCGGCTGCACGGCCATTGTGTCGTTCGTGTTTCTGGTCCTGACATATCTGGCCGGCAACGCGAAGGCCGCCCTTTATTTGCAAATACCCCACGTGATCGGCGCCGGGGAATTGACGGTGTTTTGCGCGGCGATGATCGGCGCCAGCCTGGGTTTTCTGTGGTTCAATTGCCATCCGGCGCAGGTGTTCATGGGGGACACCGGTTCGCTGGCGCTGGGGGGCGTGCTGGGAATGATCGCCGTGCTGATCCATCAGCCGCTGGTGCTGGTACTGGCGGGAGGAGTGTTTGTGGCCGAGGCCGGGTCGGTCCTCATCCAAAGAGGGTGGTTCAAGTACACCCGATACAAATATGGCCAGGGGCGGCGGGTGTTTCTGATGGCGCCGCTGCACCACCATTTTGAGAAGATGGGCTGGTATGAATCCCAGGTTGTCACCCGCTTCTACATCCTGTGCGTCCTGTGCGCGGTGGTGGCGCTGAGCACCCTGAAAATCCGATGAAAACCCAGCCCCGCAACCGCCAAAGATTCTTTTTGCCACGACGCAATTTTGCGGCTTGCAATGCGGTGGCAGGATTGTTACAAAAGAGGTGTGAAACGGAGACGATCGCGTATCGAAGCGGAGCAGTATTAGATTCGCCAGCTTATTCAAGCGTTGATACAATTTCGACACACTGCCCAAGCGGGTGAAGTCTAATTTGGAACGGTTGGAGGCACGGGGCGCCCAACAGGTAGTGGCGACACGGTCTCCGAACCACAAGATAACGGCAAAATAAGATTGGCTAAGAATTCGACAGAATGAGAAATGCAGATATATTGGTGAACAGTACTCGCCATTGAGATTTTTGCTCTTTGCTCCGCGGTTTTTTGAGGGAAAACCCCGGCGCAAAATAAACATGAAACATACCTCAAAACAGAAACAATCAGCGCTCAAAATTATATGAACACACCCAGTCCACTTATCCCGCAGGGCACAAGGCCTCCTCGCGGAAAATCCAGCATCTATTTTAAAGTCCTCATGATCCTCGCGGTCCATGTCGTTCTCATCGGCGGCATGCTGCTCCAAGGTTGCAAAGATACCAGCAAGGACCAGAGCAAGGACACCAGCATAACCCAGAGTCAGCCGGATACGACCTCGCCCAACGCCAATACTGCGGCGCCCACAGCCGAGGCGCCCGGGCCAGCGGTCAGCCCCGCCAATCTGTCCAACACGGTCATGAACCCGTCACCCGCGCCCTCCAATCTGCCGCCGCAACCAGCGCCGGCGATGGCGGCAACACCGGTACCCGCGGCTTTGACGCCACCGCCCGCGCCCGCGGCGGGAGAAGGCAAGGAGTACGTTGTTGCGCGTGGCGACATTCTGGTGAACATCGCGCACAAGAACGGCGTCTCATTGAAGGCGTTGACGGATGCCAATCCGGGTGTCAATCCCAAGAAACTCAAGATCGGCCAGAAACTGCAGATTCCCGCCGGCTCGACTGGCGTGGCGTCCTCCGCCGGCGCAGGCATGGGAGTTGAGGGCGCATCGGGCGACGTGGCCAGTTATACAGTGAAGTCTGGCGACACGCTGGGCAAGATTGCGCGCGCGCATGGCACGACCTTCAAGAAAATCATGGCCATGAACGATCTGAAGACCACTGGCATTCGCGTGGGCCAGAAACTGAAGTTGCCGGCGCCCAAACCGGCCGGAACCGAGGCGATGCCTGTCTCGGCATCGGCTGCGCCGGTGCAGCCGGCGCCTGCCCCCGGGCCGGTGTCCGCCGCCCCCGCGCCCGCCCCGACGGGTGTAGCGAATTAAGGCCGGGAAAATCCAAACGTCAGGCAACCCTCAGCCTGGCGTTGATGCCCTGACCGCGCCAAGATGAAATGGGCGACGACCATATTGATATTCTGTGTGGCTGTACTGCTTGGGTTGGGGATGGTCATGCTCTACAGCTCGAGCATGAACATGGAAATGGGGAAGTCAGCGGTCGGGGCGCATTATCTGTTGTTGCAACTGGTGTGGTGTTTCTTCGGATTGCTGGGCTGCGTGGCCGCGGCCAGCGGGGATTATCGGGCGCTGAAACGAGCCTCTCCCTGGCTGCTGGGCGTATCGATTCTGCTGCTCCTGCTGGTCTTTTCGCCCCAGATCGGCATCAAGCGCAATGGCGGGCACCGATGGATCGGTTTAGCCGGGGTGCCGCATTTTCAGCCGTCGGAACTGGCCAAGCTGGCGGTGATCCTGTTCCTGGCCTTTTACGGCGAACGTTATCAACGCCAGATGGCGGGCTTCAAGAAGGGACTTCTATATCCGGGTTGTGTCATCGGGGTTGTGGTGGCCCTGATCTTTGTCGAGCCGGACCGGGGCTGCGCGATACTGCTGGCCGCGGTATGCGGGGCGATGTTGATTGTGGCGGGGGCGCGGCTGTCATTGATCGTCCCTCCAGCGCTCGTTTTGGCGGGGGGCCTGGCTGTGTCTTTGCTGCATGACCCGATGCGGCTGCGGCGGATCATGGCTTGGCTGCATCCGGAACAAAGCAAGGAAGGGGCCGGTTACCAGGCCTACCAAGCCATGATCGCGCTGGGGTCCGGGGGGTGGTTCGGTTTGGGGCTGGGCAACGGGCGGCAGAAGCTGGGATTTGTGCCCGAACACCACACCGACTTTATCTTTTCGATAGTCGGGGAGGAGTTGGGGCTTGTGGCGACGCTGGCGGTGCTGGCGCTGTTCTTGACGCTGGTGGTGTGCGGAGTCTGCATCGCCCGCCGGTCCAGCGACACCTTCGGACTGCTGCTCGGAACGGGGATCACGTTTATGATCGGGTTGCAGGCCTTCATCAACATGGGCGTTGTCACCAGCCTGCTGCCGAACAAAGGAATGCCGCTGCCGTTCATCAGCTACGGCGGCTCCAACTTGCTTTTGATGCTGGTCTGTGTGGGTCTGCTGCTGAGCATTGCGCGCTTTGCCGCGGATCCCGCTACCAAGAACGGCACGTTCGAATCGGCTGCCAACGAGGAGGCCCATGGTTGACGTTTCCGCCCAACCGGATCGCGCCATTTCCGCCGCCGTAGCGTGTGGCGGCACGGGCGGGCATCTGTTTCCCGGACTAGCTGTGGCCGAGGAACTGCGCCGCCGGGGTTGCGCGCTGACTCTTATCGTGTCGGCAAAGAGTGTCGATCAGCAGGCCGTGGCGGCGGTGCGCGGCATGGAAATCATGACGCTGCCCGCGGTGGGATGGACCCGCCGCAGGGGGTTGGTGTTTCTGTGGAGCATCTGCCGTTCGTATCGGGCCGCGCGGCGGCAGTTTGCGTTCCGGCCGCCGACCTTCGTGCTGGCGATGGGTGGATTCACCAGCGCGCCGCCGGTGCTAGCCGGCAAGTGGTGTGGCGCCCGGACGTTTTTGCACGAATCGAACACGATTCCCGGCCGGGCCAATCGGTGGCTGGCGCCATGGGTGGACGAGGCCTTTGTGTATTTTGCGCCGGCGGCGGCGCGCTTGCGTGCCCGGCGCATTGAAGTGACCGGCATGCCGGTGCGCCCGCAATTCCTCTCGACCCTGACGGCGCCGGAGGCGCGGCGGTTGCTGGGGTTGAAGCCGGAATCGCCCGTATTGCTGGTCATGGGCGGGAGTCAGGGCGCGGGCAAAATCAACGAACTGGCGTTGCAAATGGTCCCCCAACTGCGAGAGGCCGCGCCGGAGTTGCAGTTCCTGCACCTGACGGGCACGGCGGATTTTGAGAAAGTCCGCGCCGCATACGACGCGCTAAACGTTCCGGCGCAGGTGCGCAGTTTTTGCGACAAAATGGGAGTGGCGCTCGCGGCGGCGGACGTGGCGTTGAGCCGTGCGGGGGCGTCGTCGCTCGCCGAACTGGCGGCGCGGCAGTTGCCGGCGGTGCTGATTCCGTATCCGGCGGCGACGGACAATCATCAGTATTTCAACGCCCGCCTCTTCGTCCAAATCGGCGCGGCCCGCATGGTGGCCCAGGATAGGGCGACGGCCGGGCAGTTGGCGCAAGAGATTCTGGAGTTGGCGCGCGACCCCGCGAAACGCTCGGCCATGCGGTGCGCGCTGGCGGGCTGGCACAGGCCGGCGGCAGCGGCGGAAATCGCGGACCGGATTTTGCGCTGGCGGGCCGAGGCCGCGCGGCCCGGCGCGGGTGGCGATCCGAAGATGAGGCCGCGCCCGATGGGTGTGTTGAATTAATGATCTGGTGAAATCAAGCGACGAACTTTTTCAGAGTGTCCAAGCGCTGCTGCCGCGTTCGGTGGTGCGCCGGGACGAGCCGCTGGGCAAACGGACCACTTTGCGGGTCGGCGGGTGCGCCGATGTGTATGTTGAACCCTCGTGCGAGGAGGACCTTGGCCGGACGGTGGCCTGGTGTCACGAAGGGGGCGTTCCGTTGATGGTGCTGGGACGCGGCTCGAATTTGCTGGTGCGCGACGGCGGAGTTCGGGGCGTTGTCGTTTGCCTGGCGCATCCCAGTTTTGCGCGCATTGAGGCGGTTGGGGCTTTGTTGCGCTGCGGCGCGGGGGCCAAACTAAAGGCGGTGGCGGCTGCGGCGCGGGAGAGAGCCCTGGGCGGCCTGGAGTTTTTGGAGGGCATTCCGGGCAGTGTGGGCGGGGCCTTGCGCATGAATGCCGGGGCGATGGGCAGCGCGATTTTTGAAGTCATTACCGCCGTGCGCTGCATGAACGAGTCGGGCCATGCGCAGGACCGCGGAGTGGAGGAAATCGGGTTCGAGTACCGTTCCTGCCCGTTTTTCAAAACGCATATTGCCGTGGAAGCGACCTTTCGCGGCCAACCCGACACCAAAGAGGCCGTCGTGCTGCGAGGGCAACAATTGAACCAAAGGCGGTGGGAATCGCAACCCAAGGAGGCGAGCGCCGGCTGCATTTTCAAAAACCCGTCTCGGAAGCTGCCCGCCGGCAAGTTGATTGAGGAATTGGGTTTGAAGGGCGCGCGCCGGGGCGGGGCGTCGGTTTCCACGGTGCATGGCAATTTCATCATCAACGAAGGATCGGCCACGGCGGCCGATGTGCTGGAGTTGATCGAGTTCATCAAAGCACGGGCCAAGGCTGAGCAGGGAATCGAGTTGAGCGAGGAAGTGGAGGTCATTGGAGAGTGAGCGCGAAGAGATTGAACATCACGGTGATGCTGGGCGGGCCGTCGGCCGAACGGGAAGTGTCGTTGCGCTCCGGCGCGGCGGTCGCCGGCGCCTTGCGGCGCCTCGGTCATTCGGTCCATGAACTGGATCCGGCAAGTTCGTGGAAGCTGCCGCCGGGAACCGAGGTGGTCTTTTTGGCGTTGCATGGTTCTTACGGCGAGGACGGCACGGTGCAGGGAGAATTGGAGGAGTTGGGTGTCCCCTACACCGGATGCGGCCCCGAGGCCAGCCGCGTGGCCTTCGACAAGGTGCTGACAAAGAAGCGATGCCTCGCGGCCCATGTTCCCACCGCCCGCTACGAGGTCATCGCCTCGCCCCGGGCTAAATGGCCCGGCGGTTGGCGGCCGCCGGTCGTGCTCAAGCCTGTGCGCCAAGGCTCCAGTGTCGGTTTGCAGATGGTGGACCGCGTCGAGCAATGGGAAGCGGCGCTGGCGGAGGCCTTCCGGTTCGACACTGAAGTTTTGATGGAAGAAAGGATCGACGGGCGCGAAACGACAGTGGGTATCCTGGCCGATGAAGCGCTGCCGGTAGCCGAGATTCGTGTCAAAGAGGGGCCGTTCGATTTCAAAAACAAATACACCGCGGGCGCGGCGGAACATTTTTGCCCGGCCGCGTTTGACGCGGCGGCCACGGCGCGGATTCAGGCCGCGGCATTGGGCGCGTTCCGCGCGATCGGCGGGCGTGATTACGCGCGGGTCGATGTGATGGTCCGGCGTGGCGGGGAACCGGTTGTCCTGGAGGTCAACACCCTGCCGGGCATGACCGAATTGAGCCTGCTGCCGGAAGCGGCGTCGGTGGCGGGAGTGAAGTATCCCCAGTTGTGCCAGCGGATGATTGACCTGGCGCTGGAGCACCCGAGGAAGAAGTAAAATGATTTCCTGGCTGGCACGAAAACAAAAGAACCGCCGCGCGAGCGAGCGAGAGTATCTGCTCGACGTGAAATTGCGAGTGAGCAAAACGCGCGCCGCCCGCCTGCGCCTTGTTGGGTTGGGGCTAAGCACGGTCTTCGCCCTGGCTCTCATCGCATTGGTTCTGTGGCGGGGCGGGGAATGGCTGCTGGATCGCCTGATCTACAAAAACGAGGCCTTTGCCATACAGCGCATCGAGGTGCAGACCGACGGAGTGCTGACCTCGGAAACGATCCGGCGGTGGGCGATGGTCAAAACCGGCGAGAACCTGATGGGACTGGATTTGATGCGCGTCAAGCGCGACCTGGAAATGCAGCCGCCCATCGCCTTTGTGGCGGTTGAACGGGTGCTGCCGCACACTCTGAAGCTCAACATTTCCGAGCGCGAGCCTATCGCGCAAACCATTGTCAGCCGCGCCGTGCCCGGCGGCCGAGTGGCCGAGGCCGTTTATGACTTTGACGAAGACGGTTACACGATGAAACCGCTGGACCCGCGCTGGCGCACCGCCCCGCCCCCTGCCAGCGAGCGGTTGCCCATTTTGGTGGGCGTCCAGGCCGCGGACGTGCAATTGGGGCGGCAGGTTGAGTCGCCGCAAATCCGCGCGGCGCTGCGGTTATTGTGTGAATTCGATCATTCGCCCATGGCGGGGATGGTCGAGATTGAGCGCATCAATGTTTCGGGTCCCGAGGTATTGCAGGTCACCACCTCGCAGGGGGCGGAGGTGACGTTTTCGCTGGATCATTTTGACACGCAGTTGCGGCGCTGGCGCGTGATTTACGACCAATACCAGAAA
>Ga0326727_10025749_pt1 | contig 10996 bp, 10 predicted proteins | sample MB2enrmetagenome_FD_207643 | JGI IMG/M metagenome (GOLD analysis project Ga0326727, IMG submission 207643) | Lab enriched peat soil microbial communities from McLean, Ithaca, NY, United States - MB29MY | ecosystem: Environmental > Terrestrial > Soil > Wetlands > Peat | place: USA: New York... | reverse complement strand
ATCGCGGGCGCCGCCTGGCGCGACCTGACCAGCGGCAGCAAGGCGCAGGGCGCTTCGACCCTCACCATGCAGCTTTCGCGTAATCTGTTTCTCAGTCCCGACCGCAATTTCCGGCGCAAGATGCAGGAAGTCATACTGTCCATCCAGATCGAGCGGCGTTTCACCAAGCCGCAGATCTTTACCATGTATTGCAACCAGATCTTCCTCGGGCACGGGGTATATGGCTTCGAGGCGGGGGCGGAATATTACTTCAATAAGCACGCCCGGGAGCTGACCTTGCCGGAAGCGGCGCTGTTGGCGGGGCTGCCGAAAGCCCCAACCTACTATTCTCCGATCAACAGTCCCGAACGCGCGCTGCATCGCCGCAACCTGGTGATCAACTCCATGCTGGAGGACGGCAAGATCAATGCCGAAGCGGCGGCGCTGGCCAAGGAATCGCCCATCCAGTTGCAGGTCCAGGGTTCGCCGAACTTTCTGGCGCCATATTTCGTCGAGGATGTCAGGCAATATCTGGAGAAAAAGTACGGAAGCGACCAGGTCCACGAAGCGGGACTGCGAGTATACACTTCGCTCGATATGGATCTGCAAGCCGCGGCCAATCAGGCGGTGCTGGACGGATTGGCGGCTTATGAGCGCCGCCATGGATGGCATGGTTCGCTGCCCAACATTATCGCCGAAGGACAGAAGCCGGAATCGTATACGCATCCGGACTGGAACGATCCCATCGCGCCCGGCTGCTATCTGCATGCGCTGGTCACCGGGTTCGGCGCCGGCGGCACGGCAAACCTGAAACTGGGCCGCTACGATGCCGTGCTCGGTCCCGCGGAGATTGCGTGGGCAACCACCAAGGCGAAAAAGACGACTCCCGCGGATCTGTTGGTTACCGGAGACCTGGTATACGTGAAAGTGCTGAGCCTGTCGCCCGACGGGCAGGCGCGGGTTTCACTGGAACAGGACTCGGGAACGCAGGCGGCGCTGCTGGCTCTGGACAATAATACGGGCGACATCAAAGCCATGGTGGGCGGGCGCGACTTCGAGCTCTCGAAGTTTAACCGTGCCGCCCAGGCGTTGCGCCAGGTCGGCTCATCCTTCAAGCCTTATGTGTACACGGCGGCCATCGATAACGGCGCCAGCCCCGACGACGTGATTCTGGATGCCCCGACCACGTTCATGACGGCTTCCGGCCCGTACAGTCCTCACAACTACGATGGCCGCTATGAGGGGAATATCACCCTGCGGCGCGCGCTGGCGCAGTCGCGCAATATTCCGGCGCTTAAGCTGGCGGAACGCGTGGGCATCCACAAGGTGATCGAATACGCGCACCGCTTCGGCATCACTTCCAATATTCCGCCGTACCTGCCGATCGCCCTGGGCTCGGCGGAAATTACGCTCCTGGAGCATACCGCGGCCTTCACCACCTTTCCGAACGATGGCGTGCGCGTGACTCCGCGCTACATCCGTAAGGTCACTGCCTATGACGGGCGGGTGCTGGAAGAGAACTACCCGGAAGTGCGGGACGTGATTTCCGCCAAGACCGCGCGCACCATGACCGCCATGTTGCGGGAGGTGGTGCTGCACGGCACCGGCTATCAGGCAAGCAAGCTGAATCATCCGCTGGCCGGCAAGACCGGAACCACCAACGAATTCAGCGATGCCTGGTTTATGGGTTTTTCGCCCTCGATTACCTGCGGCGTCTGGATCGGTTTTGACGAAAAGTCGCGGTCCTTGGGCAGTAAAGAGACGGGCGCAATGGCGGCGTTGCCCATTTGGATCGATTTCATGAAGGTTGCCGTCAAGGGACACGACCAGGAAGAGTTTCCGGCGGCGGCTCCATCGCCTCCCGCTGCGCCCCAGCCTAAGCTGGACAAGGCCGATGTCGCCCCCGGCGACGGCGAAATGCATTAAGAACCGTTCCGCGTTTCTCGTTTCCCGTTTCACTTTGCGTCAGCCCATAGCGCGAGTGAGGGTTTGGTTTGGCGGCGAACTGCAAACTGTAAACTTCAAACCGGTTGCGATTGTGCGTCTCGGGCGTTCGATGTTCTGGCCGGGAACGATTAAAATCAAATTCAACGATGCGTACTTTCTTCCGTTACGTGCTGCTGGCGCTGGTGCTGGTAACCGTTTTTCTGGTGTCGGCGTTGACGGCGATGCGGTTGGCCATACACGGGCGCGAAGCGGCGGTGCCCAAGGTGACCGGCATGTTGCCCACCGAGGCGCAACGCGCCGCGCTGGCCAGTGGTCTGTCGTTCGAGGTCGAAGATCATTTCTACAGCCCGGACGTTCCCGAAGGACGTATTGTTTCGCAATTGCCGCCTTCGGGCACGAAGGTGCGCCGGGGCTGGAAGCTTCGGGTGGCGGAAAGTCTGGGACCGCAGCGGGTGGAGATTCCCAATCTGATTGGGCAAAGCGCGCGCGCGGCGGAGATCAATCTGGCTCAACGCGGCCTGCAGATGGGCGCGGAAGCGGTGATTCACTTGCCGGATCTGCCGGCGGACCAGGTGATTGCGCAATCCCCGGTGGCAAATGCGGAGGGCGTCGCTTCCCCCAAGGTCGGCCTGCTCTTGACCGCTCCGCCCGATAACCAACCGGCCGCATTCGTCATGCCTGATTTTGTCGGGCAGCATTTTGAAGCGGCTACCTCGGCCATCGTCGAGGCCGGTTTCAAACTGGGGACGGTTGGCGTCACCCTGCGCCCCGGTTCTCCCTTGGCGGTTGACCGGCCGGGGAAGCTGAAGCCGATTGCCACCGATACCATCGTTGCCCAGACGCCGGCAGCCGGCCAGAAGATCGTCGCCGGAACCAAGCTCAGTTTCCGCCTGATGAGATAAAAAGAGCCCTCGTCCCTCGGCCTTTGGCCGTCGGCCGGAAGGCAGCTTCGACTGGCGAGTGGCGGGTTGCGAGTGGGCCTGAGGCAGGCCGTTGGTCGCAATTCGTACCATTGGAACTGTCGGGGGGATCGTTTGCTAATCGCCAAGAGCCAATCGCCAATTGCGTTCTTGGGTGTTTTGGCCGAAGGCCGAGGGCCAAAGGCCGAGAGCTGTTTGGTAGAATCAAAGCAGCCCTCCGATCGCAGCTCTGGCTGGATGTGCAGGGTCAGGAGTGTTTTGCCAGCGCTTATGAATCGCCCCCCATTGAAAAATGTACTGATCACGGCTGCCATCACGGTTGTGGCCGCGTGTGCCTTTGCCACCGACACGGTGATCGAGGAGATCGTGGCCCGCGTCAACAACCAGATCATCACGCGCTCCGAGCTGAACCGCAGCCGTGAGCAGATGCAAAACGAGCAGCGCCAGCAGGGCGGCGCCGATAGCCTTTCCCAGGGGGCGGAAGCGGAACGGAATTTGCTGCGGGACTTGATTGACCAGCAATTGCTCGTGCAAAAAGGTGCGGACCTGGGCATCACCGCCGACACTGAACTGGTGAAGAAGCTGGACGAACTGCGCAAGCAGCTGAATTTGGACAGCATGGAAGAACTGGAGAAGGAAGCGCAGAAACAGGGAATCAGTTTTGAAGAGTTCAAACAGAACATGCGTAACGGCATCATTACGCAAGAGGTGATCCAGCGGGAAGTGGGTTCGCACATCAATATTCCGCCGGCGGAGATCAAAAAGTATTACGAGGAACATAAGGCGGAAATGGAGCAACCGGAAGCAGTGCGCCTGAGTGAGATTCTGGTCACGCCGCCGAGCCGGCCGGGTGAGGACCCGACTCCGGATGCGATGGTTGCCGCCGAGGAAAAGGCGAAAGCCGCCCTGGCCGAGGTGAAGAACGGCAAGGGCTTCGGCGAGGTGGCACTAAGATATTCCGACGGCCCCAGCGCCGATCAGGGCGGGGACCTGGGTTATTTCAAGCGTGGCACCTTGGCCAAGGAATTGGAAGACAAGACCTTCGTCATGAAGAAGGATGAAGTCACGGACGTAATCCAGACCAAGCAGGGCTTCGTGGTGTTGAAAGTGACCGACCACCGGCAGGCGGGCGTGCCTCCGCTCAGCGCCGTGGAAGGACAAATCAGCGAGCAGCTCTACTATAAGAGGCTCCAGCCGGCATTGCGTGCGTACCTGACCAAACTCCGCGAAGACGCTTTTATCGATATCAAGCCCGGCTATGTCGATACCGGCGCCAGCCCCAACCAAACCAAGCCCACCGTGACCAACGCCTCCACCCCGGCGGAAAAGGGGAAGGCCAAGAAGAAGAAAAAGAAGTTCTGGGTGCTCTGAGAAGGGGGCAAACCAATGAAAAGCTTCTTTGCCGCCGATGCCGCCACGCGCGCCGACGATCCCCAGCAGCGGGAATTCCAGTCGGCATTCCTGGTGGTCTCCAAGCAGCTTAAACCCAAAAAAAACGGCGGCGATTATCTGGCGGTGGTGCTGTGCGATCGCACCGGCCAGATTGAGGCCAAGATGTGGGACAACGTCGCCCAGTACGCGAGCGTCTTTGATGCCAATGATGTGGTGGGAGTAAAGGGCTACGTCAACCGTTACAACGGACGCCCCCAACTCATCCTGCAGACCGTCGCGCGCCTGGATCCGGAGAGCGTGGATTTCGGTGATTTTCTGCCCAAGACCGATAAGGACATCGATCAGCTCTGGGCACAATTGTGCGGTTTCGTGGAGGGCATCACGGATTCCCATCTGCGCGGGCTGGTGCAGACTTTCCTGGACGACCAGGAATTCGCCACCGCCTTCCGCACCGCCCCGGCGGCCAAGATTATGCATCACGCCTTCATCGGGGGGCTGCTCGAGCATGTGGTATCGCTGATGAGCCTGTGCGATCTGGCGTGCCGCAATTATCCCCAGGTCAATCGCGATCTGGTGCTGACGGGCGCCTTTCTGCACGACATAGGGAAAATCCACGAGCTCTGCTATGCGCGCTCCTTCGGGTACACCACCCGCGGCCAGTTGCTCGGCCATATGATCATCGAACTGGAGATGTTGCAGCGGAAGATCGCCGGCGTGCCCGGGTTTCCCGAGGAATGGAAGGCGCTGCTGGAACACATGATTATCAGTCACCACGGGCAGTATGAATATGGCTCGCCCAAACTGCCCATGTTTCCCGAAGCCCTGATGCTGCATTATCTGGATGACCTCGACTCGAAAATGGAAAGTATGCGCGCCCAGTTTGAGCGTGAGGCCGGGATGGCAGGCGGGTGGACCAGTTTCAATGCCTCTCTCGGCAGGCCGCTGTTGAACTCGCGCAAATTCCTGGAAACCGTGCGGGAGGAACCGGAGGAAGACCTCCAGGCCGAGGCCTCCGGCGCGGAGTGAAATCGTGAAGAAGCGCATATATGTTGCCCATACCGGCGGAACCATCGGTATGCAGCAGGACGCGCTCGGCTGGCGGCCCGCTCCCGGCTATCTCCAGGAACAGATGAAAACCCTGGCGGCGTTGCAACACCCGCAAATGCCGGAGTACACCGTCGAGGAATTTGATCCGCTGCTCGATTCCTCCAATATGACTCCGCGGGATTGGCGGAACATCGCCCGGGTGGTAGCCGGGAATTACGGTCAGTTCGATGGCTTTGTGGTGTTGCATGGCACCGATACCATGAGTTACACGGCCTCGGCCCTGGCGTTTATGTTCGAAAACCTGGGGAAGCCCGTCATTCTGACCGGTTCCCAGGTGCCCTTGTGCCGTCCGCGCAACGACGCTTACGAGAACCTGATTACTTCGTTGCTGCTGGCGGCCAACTTCGATTTGCCGGAAGTCACGCTGTTCTTCAATAACACGCTTTTTCGCGGATGCCGCTCCGTAAAGACAAATTCCAGCGCATTCACCGCCTTTGCCTCTCCCAACTGCGATCCCTTGGCGACGGCGGGTGTCGAGATTCATATCAACTCGTCCCTGATCCGCTATCCCAGCGACCGTCCGGCGGCGCTGCACTGGCAGGAAACCATGGACCCCTTGGTGGGGGTGCTGTGGTTGTTCCCGGGCATTAGCAGCGAGTTTGCCGGCAACTGCCTGCGGCCCCCGTTGAAAGGCGTGGTGCTGAAAGCCTTTGGGACGGGAAATGGGCCCGCCAACGACAAGTTCTTTCTGGCGGCGTTGCGCGAGGCCACGGATCGCGGCCTGGTAATCGTGGCCTGCACCCAGAGCCTGGCCGGATCCGTCGATTTGAGTCGATATGCCACGGGCGAAGCGCTGGCGGCTGCCGGCGTGATTGGTGGCGGCGACATGACGACCGAAGCTGCCTTGACCAAACTTTCCTATCTCTTTGGCCAAGGCCTCTCTCCGGCAATCGTGAGGACGCGGATGCTGGAAAACCTGCGGGGAGAACTGACGATCTGATTGCAGCTGCGGGCAGTAACCGGGTGTGGGAGGGGTTAGCTGCCCGCGAAGCGCTGCGTCGTGCTGCGAGTGTCTCGGGCAACGCTGTGGAATTGCCCACACCCGCAACAACCTTGGGGCTCAACCTGCCATTGCGCACGTAGATTGGTAATTGGCGGTCGAGTATCCCAGCCTTACCCGCCCATTCTCGCGGAAAAATTCCCAGCGTGACGTTTTTGTCTTCAGCGTTCTGTTTTCGGAACGCTTGACGTTAGAGCACGTCGGCCAGGGCTTGGGTTTGCAGCGGCGCCGCGATCGCGCATATCCGTTGCATGGCCTGGGCCATCTGCGCATACTGGGCGCCGGCGCGTTCCGTAAAGGTGATCCACTTCTCGGGATTGGGCCACAGTGCCTGCAGGAGCAAAACCTTCGAGATGGTGCCGTTGATGCGCAGACACTCGCGCCGTACTTCCAGAATGGCGTCGTGGAGTTCAGGGTTTTCCGGCGCCGGCTGGCCGGCGGCATGGGCGATAAAGCGGAGTACTGCCGAAATATTCCGCTTCATGCGCTTCAACTCGACGCGCACGTTCGACCGGATGTCCGACGCAAGTTCATTCGCGTCAATGGGTTCCAAGGCCGAAATTAACTCCTCGATAGACAATGCCTCACCGTCGGTCATGGGCGGCTCCTTTCCAGGCAAATCGGCGCCTTGCCTGCCGGAAAATTCCGGTTTCATGTTCTTACTGCCCTCCCCATGGCTTGTCCGAGCGGCTTGGCTCGTCAATCCGTGCCCCTGTCATAGCTATAACATGACTGTCCACGATTGCCCGAATTTCTTTAATCTGTTCCATATTCGGAAGTAACCGGGGTCCCTCGGGTTTGGCAAAATAATAGGCCCAAATGAGACACGCCAGAAGGTACGAAAACATGTCGAGCAGTTTAATGGGGCTGTAAGGAGGAAGGCGAAATTGCGCGACGACGGTGGCGACGGCAACATCGATCCCGAGATACATCAGATACCCGACGGCGATACCAAAAACGCGATGACGCCAAGGCACCCCGAAATACTTTGCGAAGATGACAATAAAGCCGAATGCCCCGCAAAGTACCCAGGAAACCACCTGATCCATGGCCCGGGCGAACGTCATCCAGGCAGTCGGCTGGGCGCCTGGGAAACGGATGGCGAATCCGACGGCAATCAGAATCAAAGCACTTGTAGCTTGCAGGAAATGCGGAATCGTCCGCTTGGGCAGCGTTTGCAAGGGATGAAACAATCTGTAAAACACTTCCAGCACCAATGCAGTCGTGGTTATCAGATCCAGCGGATACGCCCCCCACCTGACTGGCAAGTACAGCGACGGATGATAGCTGGCAAAATATAAGAATGCCAGATGCTGGATCTCACCAATAGCGCGGCAAATGGTAAAGGCCGGGTACTCGCGGTAAGCCTTGCGTCCAATCAGGATCGCCAACGTGTATCCCTGCGCGATCATGATGGCAATCCATAGACTTAGGAGCAGGGGCTGGGAATAGAGGTTCACGGGCCGCCTCCCACACCAGGCAAACGGCCCGGACGTACTACTTCACCGGCAGGGGTGTAGGGAGCGGAATGGGGTTCGGGATGTCGGGGTATCCACCGCAACATGCGACTTCGGGATGACTGGTCAAAGCGGGAACCCTCTCCGCAGAATATACCGACGTTCCGATGCCGACGACAAACAACAGGGCGAGCGTTAGACGAATTTTCATGGGAGCTCCTCGATGGCGAATGGCCATACGCGGAGCTTAGCTCAGGTGTGCTCGCTACAAGGTGGAAATCGATTCTGTTACAGATCCGGAACAAGTACCTGCCTCACATCCAATGTCAGGGGGATGGCATGTGCCGGGCGTGAAGCCGCATCGCCACTCCGACAATCTGGCCGATGACCTCCGCCTCCTGCGGATGCCGCAAAACCTGCGCTGATTCCGGAGAAAGCGGGTGCGGCTGGAGCGTGATCTGGTCGTTCTTCAACGAGCACCAGCAACACTTATATCCCTTACGGGTTTCCACAAAATAAATCGGCCGTTCGTACTCCGAACGCCAGGAACCCTCCATGACCTTGTTCTTGGATTCATCCACCTGAACGAACGATCCGGGCGGCAGGATCGGGTACATCATGAAGTCTTCCGTCCCCACATATCCGTAGGAGTAATTGGGATTGGCAAACTGGTTCAACGAAGCCAGAGGGACTACGCCCCATTCCTCAATCAGGGCGCCCAGATGGGACGTCCGCAGCGGGTCGAAATCCGGAGCAGTGCGCAGCGGGACCTTAACCACCCCGGCGTAATCCAACACATCGGAAAGATGGGAGTTGGGCGCCTCCACCAGGTTTGAATCGGCAGCCGCTTGATTCATATCCATGCCGTAGAAGCCCAGCAACTCCCGCAGGTCGCGGCGGTAAATCACGGACAAGCAGTAAAAACGATAGGCGCTAGGCACCACGCCCTTGCTTTCAATCTCCGAAAGCCGGCTGAGCGGTATCGCGAACCCGCTATTCTTATGCTTGGCCGCAAGCTTGCTGCTCAGGGCTTCGACCTGGCGAAGAGTCAAGCCCAACTGCTCCCGCAATGCCCTTAGTTTCCGACCTGCATCCAAAGCTACTTCCTCTTTGACCACAGAAATATGACTGCTGCTGAATATGCGCATTATAGAGTGCGCAAATTCCCCTCCCGCCAGCTTCAGGGGCGGTGAATTGCCCGGGAACCGATGCTTTCCGGCTTCGGTCCGCAGAAAAAACACGCTGAAAATGCGTCATTTATTCAGCGGTTGGTCGTTGCCAGTATATGCTCCGGCGTTCCGAAGGCGGAACAAAAATAGTCTGATGCGAGAGATTCGATTTGTCCTGATATATCTGGAACAGACGAGGCGTTCGGTTTTATGGAATTTGCGAAATCGGAGAAGTTCAGGGGATTCGTGTGCAGGGCTTGCGGGGAGACGTTCCCCACACCCGAGCAGCATAGTGTAGCCGACTCCGCGGTTTTCACGACGATCATTGCCGCGGTACGAGCACACCGCTGCCCGGGTCCTCCCGGTTCGACCAAAACCGCAGTACAGTCTCCCTCGAACAGAAACACCGCAAATGAGCGGCGGTCTGAAGACGGGATGGACTGCACGCTAGAGCGGCGGTTCAATCGGTAGTGCCAGCGGCGGTTCCAGCATGAAATCAAGCTTTGCCATCGCTTCCACCGCCTGGCGCACCGCATCTTCGGCGCTGGCTTCCAGCGTGATGACAAACGGCAGATCCTGCTTGTTGTCGTGCGGCAATTGCAGAACCGCGTCAATGCTGATGTGCTTGTCCGCCAGAATTCCCGATAACGCCGAGATGATTCCCGGGCGATCGGCGACCCGGAACCGCAGATAATAGGCGCGCTTCTGCCGGGTCACCGGGATGGGTTTGTATATGCCCAAACGCTGATGCGCGAACGGCGATACGCGCTCCGGACTGCCGTCCCGGATTTCGCGGGCCACCCGCATCAGATCGCTCACCACGGCGACTCCCGTAGGCCGGGGACCCGCGCCGCGGCCATAATAGAACGTGTCTTCCCCATACAGGCCTTTGACCCAAACCGCATTGTAGGAAGCTTGTACGCCGGCCAGAATGGTGTCCTGGGAAATCAACGCCGGCCGCACCGAAAGCACCAGGCCCTCTTCGGTTTGCCGGGCGGCGCACAGCAGCCGGATCGTCTGGCCGAGCAGGTGCGCATAGGCGAAATCGAGGGGAGTCAGGCGCCGGATGCCCTCGGTATAAATGTCAGAGGGCGTGATCCGCTCGCCGAACGCCAGGGCCGACAGAAGGGCGAGTTTCGAGCGGGCATCGAAGCCGTCAATATCGTTGGTCGGATTGGCTTCGGCATAGCCCAACTTTTGGGCCTCCGCCAGCACGGTTTCCAGCGGCGTTCCGTGCTTTTCCATTTCGGTAAGGATGTAGTTGCTGGTGCCATTGAGGATGCCGTAGAGGGCGACAATGCGATCGCCCGAAATCCCCTCGCGCAGGACCGTATGAATGGGAATGCCCCCGGCGACGCTGGCTTCCATGGCAATGTTGGTCCCGGCGGCAATCGCTTTTTCCCAGATATCGGCGCCGCTGAGCGCCATCAGTTCCTTGTTGGCCGTGACCACCGACTTCTTGGCGGCAATGGCCGCATGAATCACGTCGGCGGCAACCTTGGTGCCGCCCACCAGCTCGACCACAATATGCAGGTCCGGCTGGGCCACTAACTGGCGCCAATCGTTGGTCTTAAACACCGGTCCCAGGGCCTCCGGAATGCTTTTCTGCTCGATCAGCAGATCGCAGACCGCCGTGACCCGCAGCCGGCAACCCAGCTTGAGCGCAATCTGCTCCGCATTCTCGGCCAGAATCGTCATCGTGCCCGTGCCGATATTGCCCAGGCCAACTATGCCAATGTTCACTTGTTCCATGATGCGGCCATCATAACATCCGCCTTTGCCTTGCTAAAAATCAGTTTTCCGCAACAGCCCTCGGCCCTCGGCCAGCAAGGCGGAATTTCGTGAAAGCTACCAAGCTACTCAATCTTGGCCGGCTCGAGCCGCGGCACCAAAGCATGAATCATGAGCAATGCCAATAAGTACGCCGCCCCCGCCATTACGAATAACGGAAAATAGCTGCCCGTAACTTGCAGAATGTGGCCGGTGAGTTCCTGGAAGAGAACGCCGGACACGGCCCCGCAAAAG
>Ga0326727_10025748_pt1 | contig 10996 bp, 11 predicted proteins | sample MB2enrmetagenome_FD_207643 | JGI IMG/M metagenome (GOLD analysis project Ga0326727, IMG submission 207643) | Lab enriched peat soil microbial communities from McLean, Ithaca, NY, United States - MB29MY | ecosystem: Environmental > Terrestrial > Soil > Wetlands > Peat | place: USA: New York... | reverse complement strand
TTGATTTTCCCGTTGTATCCTGATCATTCCTGCATTGACGAGTGGTAATGGGAACAAAGCAACCGACGCTGCGTTTAAAGGATAACATCTGTCCTTTTATTTGTGTGCGGGGTCTTTCCTTGCATGTCAGTACTTCCGAAAGTAACTTCCGACATAAATTTTATTGGATTGGAAGAATTGGAATAAGTTCACTGTCACATTATCTTGGTAAAGAAAAAGAACCATACTGCAAAAATCACTGCAGATATAAATATAAGCAAAACAATCCATTGGATTAGTTTCCAACCAGGAATAGTAATATTTGAGGGAGTTGATCTTCTTCTTTCAGTCATTTGATTCCTTTGACGTTCGTTGCTCGCACGATTTAGGGGTTCGATCACGTTCCATCTGTGCACGAATCTGGGCCATTTTTTCAAGGTGACTTAGTCTTGATTTTTCAAATTTATCTCTTAACTCAGAGTATTTTTCTTTTTCGAACCATTTAAAAAAGTTAATCGAATTTTCGTATTTAGACTCCGTTCCTTTCGGTATTGACTTGTTAAGTAAAAGATTGGCCAGTAGTACCAACCCGGATTTGCCGGATCCGTGTCCGGTGTTCAAAAATGGAAGCGGCCAAGATAATGCAAAAAGTTCTTTCGACCCTTGATGAAGGGGGACGCAATATTTCACACATAATGCGTTTTCAAATTTCATTGTGGGTTCTACTTTTGAAATTGTCTCTTTTTCTGCCTCATTCTCTAATAGATAGGTTAAGTATATCTGACAATGCGGAGTCAAGATCACTCCAAACCAGTCGGCCTCCTCTGACCATGCATAGGCATCTGTAATTGCAGGTCCAAGGAAGGTATTTTCTTCACATGCATATTCTCCAATAGAAATAGATCCTCGAAATAATATCCCTCGTTCCAATCCTGAAATAATAATATTACGAAGTAAAATCGCTATGTAAGGAAACACTTTCCAAGTTTTTACTTCTCGTGATGTTTCTGATTCTGGTGTTATTGGCCAACAAAGAATTATTGTATCGCCAAATACGGCTTTTTCTATTTTAGGAAAAATGTTTTTCTTTGGTGGGCACCCAGGATTTGAAATTATTTGATCAATTATTTCCTGTGTATAGATAGCATCAAATAATTTTTCTGTGTTAGGAGCCTGTTCCTCTAAGTTTTTTATTAGCTCATTCCGTTGCTCACTAAAATCGATTGCTGCTTGAGTCGAATAATTTGAAACCCCTAAAGCATCTAACATAGCAACAATCCCAAATCGTGGTTCCATACTATTTCCTCTTATGTAGCGGTGAAGTTAATTCTTCCGCATCGCAGTCGTTAAATCCACCACACTAGAACAATCCGGGTCAGATGGGTGAGATCTCAGGTTCCTTCCCAAATATAGCAATCATAGCAATCTTGTTTAATTTAAATTAGAATGACATTGAGTTATTTCCATAGATTATAGTGACTTGCTTACTTATCCAAAAGTCTCCCTATATTTATCATTCACTTTTAAAAGTCCCGAAGTCCCGTTAACTTGTCAGGATCATATTTAATTTCCAATTGGTGGTGGATCATTACCCGATAATCCAAATACACGAAATAAAATCGTCCCAAACAACTTCGCAGCGATAACCGGAGTCTCTGAATCAATCCGGTCCACTAAAGCTAGGACAACATTAACCAGTTCCCAGAGATTGTAAAGACAGACCGAGAACAAGAAGTAGAACAGCCGGATAACATAATTCTTTGACGTTGTTTTCGGCCTGAAATCTTTCTTCACTCGGTAAGCTGTTTCAATCCCCCACCTCTTTGAATACATCTTGCATAGTTGCCTTGTCCTGGAGCGATTCAATTCCATATTCGTAACAAAGGCTCGCTTTTCCTGTTCTACATCAAGAACCATCACAAGATTTGCGGTTATTGATTTGCAGTTGTTCTGCCCCCGTATCGTAATCGGAACAATTTGAGGCGGGTAAAGGCCGCGCATTTGTCTGATCGTATTCGGATTCTGAACAGCCGGAATCACATATTTCACGCCCAGATTGTTAAGCGCGGTAAAAACATTGACTGAATAGAATCCACGATCAATACAGAGAACGCCAATTTCGATCCTTTCCTGAGCGTACCTCACAAGGTCGGCAACAACATCAGCTTTTGATGTGTGTTCATTGACCGGAAGAGCTCTGATTGTCAGCCTGCACTTTTTATCAGTGATAGTTATCGTTGCAAACCGGTATGCTTTGCTAGTACCTTTCTGTGGCTTGGTCCCAACCACCATCGGATCGTGCCTGTCTCCGTAATACAATTCGTCAGTAAAATCGATGGCGCAATCTACCGGGCCATTTAACAATCCGCGATTCTTTGCCAGTGTAATGATCTGATCGGTTATTCTTTCGTAGGATTCCAACAATTCGCTTGTGTCGAACTTCTTGATATGGTAGAGAAGCGTGTCACCGTTGGGGCATCCCTCTTCCGAATAGAAGTTCAGATTATTTGCGCTGCTCTCCGCGCATCCGTTATTGATACCGGCATAGGTCAGCAGTTTGAAGAAGTCGTTGTATGAGTACTTGCAATTGTGATGGGTCTTGAGTTTCAGATTAGGTACTACCACTTTCTGAACGAGATCCCAGGTCTTGTTGATAAGTCTGCTCCGCTGAAGGTGGTGGGGTTTATTTTGTCTGCCCCCTCCATTTACTGATGCAGAGCTGATTTCTCTCACAGGGATCACTCTCGCACAGGAGGGCGAGTCTTGGCGGGCCTGTCCCTCCTGTTTCTGATATTATGTGTTTTTAGACTATTATTACATAATACTCTCCTGTGTATTTATAACTATGCTTTATTAGACTATTATTACATCAAAAGTCTATTAACGCATCTTTATATATAATAAAAGACTATTTTCACATCATGAAAAGGCCTGTGGTTCCTTCAGAAATTATAGAAGAGATTGGATTAAGGGAACCAAAAACCCTAAAAAAAACCGCTACATTAATACAAGATACAAAACACACGAACCAGTATTCGATAAAAATCTCAACTGATCTCATTGAAAGTGTGAATTGGATAGCTGGGGATAAAATTGAAATCAAAATTGAAAACGATGAGTTGATTTTACGAAAATCCCAAGCTTGATCAAAATGCCAAAGACAAAGCCGCAACTAAAACCCCAAGAAGTTCGAATATTAAAGGCGTTACTTGAACACGATTATTTTTTAAACACAACACAAGTAGCAGATATCGCAAATGTATCCTGGAACACCGCGGATAAATACCTCAAGGAATTTCATGAACGAAATTGGATAGTTCGAAAGGAGAGAGGAAACAGGGATTATTGGCGGGCGTACAAATCTCAATAAGAATTTGCTATATTTTTAATTGCTTCTGTAACAATATTGCATTCAGATAGTGTATTCAAATAAGAAAGGCTAATCCTTACACTCCCATTACAATTGCTGATATTTTTGTGTACGAGTGGAGCGCAATGCAGTCCTGTTCTAACAATAGTATTGTAGTGTTCCATCAAAATAAAGCCAACTTCGTTGTTATCGACAGATTTGATGTTAAAAGAGACAATTGGCAATTCCGGGGTTTTATTATGTAATATGATATTTTCATTTGTTGAAAGTTCAGAAATAATAAATTCAATCATCCTTTTATTTTTAAGTTCAATACGGTCTAATCCGATATCATTTATATATTGAATTCCAGCATTTAACGAGGCAATACCAACATAATTGGGCGTTCCAGTTTCAAATTTTATTGGCATTTCTTGAGGTTGGTAAAGGAGTTGCGAGTAAATTCCTGTTCCTCCTTGTTTTATTGAATCAATTGTGTCTGAGTCTCGTAAAAAGAAACCACCAGTTCCAGTGAACCCAAAAAGGGACTTGTGGCCGGTGAATACAAATGCATCAACGGGGATTTCTGTAAGATCTATTTCAATTTGTCCAGCAGTCTGAGCACCATCTACAATTAAGAAGATATTATTTGCACTAAGATATTCACTGATTTTTTTAATATCTTGAACTGAACCAAGAACGTTACTTCCATGAGTGATTACAACAAGGCGGGTATCTGAGTTAATTACATTTTTAAATGCACAAAAATCTACCTTGTTATCTTTACAAGGCAATATTGAAAGATAGATCAAACCATTTTTCTCAAGCGTTTTCAAAGGTCTTAAAACCGAATTGTGCTCCAGTTCTGTCGTAATTACGTGAAACTTTTTTCTATTTTGTTTCTTTACAAACCCATGAATGAGTAAATTTAATGCATCTGTCGCATTTGAAGTAAAAACAATCGATTCTGTAGTTGGGGTATTGAAAAATTGAGCGAGGAGTTCTCTCGTACTTTCGAGATAATCGATTCCTCCCTTAATAGAATTTCGACCGTGCTCTTCAAATGGCTTTTTGAGGATAGTTTGGATGGTTCTGTTAACGCTTGCTGGCTTGGGCCAGGTAGTCGCAGCATTATTAAAATAAATTATCGGGGGTGTCATAACACGTTACGTCTATCATTTTAACAATTATACACATAATTTTACCAATGATGTTCTTTTAGGAGAATACGTTCTAATGATACATCCTCCTCTCAAAATGCTCGAATTGAGACAATTGCCGCACTTTATACATTTTGAATCATCAACACTCAGTGTATTTGAATTTAGTAATAACGCATTATTTGAACAAGACAGAAGACAGGCCCCACATCCTTTACAGTTGATCGCTTTTTCAATTAAAATGTTTAAATGTTTTATATTGAGATCCTTTGTTGGTATCTTTAATTTTTTATATGCCCATCTTTCGTTGTCTATGATCGTGAAATTATCTGTAAGAATTGGCAATAGATTCATAACCTTATGCAATTGATTTTCATTATCAGCATTAAAAATGATCTCTACAGAAGTCACTATATTATTTTCATAGAACATTTTAATCGATCCCGCACTAATTTTTGAGATCGGATTTGCCCATGACTTCCATTTCATATTGTCTACAAAGTTCTCTGTATCGTGAATATTATTCTTATAAGCGTAAGCGTTTAATGTATTTTCTAGTTGTTTATATTTCTCTGGAAAATGAGCTTTGGTTGTTTCCCATTCGTCTTCAGTTCTATACGGACAAATCCAGCAACCTATCCTGTCAAATAACCTGTACAATGGATTAATTGGAAGTTTTTCTTTGTTGATATAGTCCCAAACGTCTCCAGCGTTCCATTCCAAAATAGGGTTAACTTGAGGAACGGGAACCATTGGATTCGAATCTGTTGCCTGATAAAATTTTCTTCGATTTGATTCATCACTCCTCAAACCAGTTATGTAATTCTCCACATTGTTATCGATAGCAAATTTTGTCAATGGCCCGAATTTAAAAACTTTACAACACCACCGGCATTTCCTCGAAGGGATACAGATGTTTTCTACTAAGTCGAAAAAGTTCTTGGGAGCTTTTATTTTTTTAATTTGGATACCATAAAACGATTCGACTTTTTCAACATAATCTAATGTTTCATCAAATTCTAGGGTTGTATCACAAAATACAACATTGGAGATACCTACCCGCATTGCAAGATCTAATACTACTAGACTATCTTTTCCTCCAGAAAAGCTAATGTAATTGTTTTTTCCTTTAATTTCTGTTAATTGAACAAGAGCATTACTTATTTTATTGTTCATTACAGCAATATCGATCTCAAGTAAGATAAAGTTTCCTTGTGCCAAGGAAAATGAAAAAAGTCAGTACATTCCTAAAATTATATCAATACAGTCCGGTCGTTTCTTTCTCGTTCTATGTACCGTTCACGCATTTTTTCAATATAAGTAATTGAAATTGGATTGAGTGGCATTTTTCCCTCGATATCTTTGTCGGTAATGATTTTAGGTTCCCCATCAGTAAATCCCGTCATGGTCCGTTTTATTTTATCCTGCTGCCGACGTACTATTGTGTTAAAGGAAATATCCAAGTCATATTCGGTTAAATTTGGCTCGATTTGGCCTTCAACTCCATTAAATTGCATTATATGAGATATTAGTTGAAAAATCGCCAGAGCATTTCTTGGTTTGCCTTTCGGTACTAGAAGCAGACTTTTTGTTAATGCTACTGAAATTATGCCATGCATTTCCTTAAGTTTTTGTTTTACCAGGGGAGAATTCATTTCATACCCCTCCCACCGGATATCTATTAGTTTTTGAGCAATTGGTCCTGGGTATATGAAGTTTTGATCATAATCGATAAGAAATGCATTTTTTAAAATTTTTAAAATTTTATCCTTTGGAAGATTTGTATAATTGATCTCTTTCAAATCATTCATCGGAATTTTTTCGATTCTATCAATAGCAAACACAGAGGCAATTTCATTTGCCGTACTAAAGAACCCCTGTTGAAGTGGATTATTGGAATACGACCATGAAAAAATTTCCCCGGCCCCATCAATTAACCATTGGGGCGGGTTTGGATTGTTAATGTATTCGTCGATAATTGTATCAATTTGAAATAAGGAAAGTTCGCATTTTTTACAATGCGGCTTTCCATCGGACTTTTTTGGTCGTTTGCACAACTTGCAATGTTCAGAAAAATGAGGCGGCATCAAAACATCTCAAGCGGCGTTCCAGCTCACAACATGTATTGGTACTTTCTCTTCTTTTAATTTTGTTGAAATTATTATCCAATTCTGTTCCTTCGCTTTATTTAGTAAGTACCTATATATTTTATTGCGTCGATCTTCATCAAAATCTTCCATAACATCATCAAGGATTAAGAATGGAACAAGAGGTAAGTAAGTTTCTTTTATAGCGATTTGTAGTATCAACGCGATTGTTAATTTTTCTGAGGTACTAAGTGTGCTGACCAATTGTGACACATATTCATTACTTCGTGGATCTAATCTGTCTACGATCAGCCGGAAATCTTTATTCAGTTTAATTTCTTTAAATTCTTTAAAATCCAATTCGCTAATCAAAGTTTTTATGGCATCGTTAAATCTATCAGCGGCAGCCTGTCTTTGCTTATCGGCCATCTTTTTTGCATATGTGATTGAATTCTCTAATTTGATCAGATACTTTGTCGATATATTTAAAGCCATATTCGGATTGAATTTCGTTCCTTTTATCGTTATATTATGACTTTTAATCTCGTAATTTTTTTCGTCAATGCTTTTAGATAATTCTGTTCTTTGATCCTCTAGTTCAGAATAGAGTTTATTTATCCCCTCATCATCGACACTTATCAAATTTTTAAGATCGTTCAATTCATTTTCTATTCTTTCTCGTTCCTTAGTTTTTTCGTTGATCAGAGTATTGATAGAATTAAATTCTCTTTGAATTTCATCTTTCTTTTTTAACTGATTCCCTTTCTTTTTCTTAAGATCGTCAATTGTCAAAGACAATTCTTTTTTTCTGGAGAGGATATCTTCGAGTTCTTTTTCGAGTTGGCGAATGTTTTGGCTCTTCTCCATTATCGTTTTGTTAATAGAGTCTTTTTCATTTTTTAGTTTTTCAATTTTCATTTGAAGATTTTCTTTAGTTAGATGCCCCTCATCGCACAACGGACAAATCGCAGTTTCTCGGTTAATCAAATTTTCTTGTGCCAAGTAATATAAATTGTAAACCCCTTCGATTTTTCCTCTCGATTCCTTAAGTTTTTCAATCTCTCCATTTATTGTTACTGTCTTTTTTTCTTTAATTTTTTTGAGTTCGTTGGGATCTGAGTCATTGATCTTTTGTCCAAACAATTTTAGTTCGGCCAAATTTTCTTCCAATTCTATGATTTTATTATCAATTTTTTCAATTTCATTGTTGAAATTATCCAGTTCTTCTTTATTCTCTAAAAGATCTGATTGTCTCTCGATAATTATCTTATTGATTGTCTCAATTTTTGCAATGAGATCTTTTCTTGTTTTGATTAGTTTTTCAGTTTGACCTTTAAATTTAGGTTCAAGTTTTAACAAATTCTCATCGATCTTTTTCAATTCAATTTCAAGTTTGGAAATTTCACTCGTCAAACCAACCATTCTTTTTATTAATTTTTGTGAATCGTCCTTATGCGTGGCGAATAACTCTTTTTCCGATTTCAAATGTTCTACTATCTCATCATAATTATAAGCCTTTGATAATCTAGTAACAGCCCATTTGAAATCATCTGGCTGATTGTCTTCATCAGAATTACGAAGTTGTCTCAAAATTTTTGTATCGTTCGAAAGGATCCCGGATAATAAAAATTTAGGATCTCCATGTTGAGGGAACTCAAGATAACTTCCATTTTGTTTTATTTTTAATTCATCCTGAAAAGTATCAAAATCTAGTTTAATTTCACCGATATCACTATGAATATTAACAAATCCTTTTTGAGTGTCATGCTCATCCGATAAAATCCCCAAATATTTTCCTTCTTTCGAAAAATTTTTATCAAACTTCCCATCATTGGGAACAGATAAAATGCCAGTCAATGCCTTCACAAGACTGCTTTTCCCGCCAGAGTTCGGAGCTTCAATTATATTCAAAGTTCCACTTTCGAAAACAAACTCCCTCTTTCCCTTGAAGCCACCGATATCCTCTAAAAATAATGTGGCTTTCATTTTGATTCCTCTTTAACAATTTTATTATAATGACTTTCAAGTTCTTTATCCAATTTATCCAAATTCACTTTTTTTTCATTGGCCAATAAATCTATCATTTTTTCCAATTGATCGCTTTCATCTTTTTTCATTCTAATCCCTCAACATCATCCGCTATCGAAAAATGAATTTCTTGCCACCAAGAGAGTTTTCGTGCTTTCAAATTATTATATATTAACTTCAGATCATTTCCGGTCATATTAGAATAACCATATTGATACTGAGCTCCCGTTGCTCTTGTTATTTTTCCAGAAACAGTTTTAATCAAACTAAAGGTGATTGGAAGTATTTCTACAGTTAAATTTGATTCTGAACAAATCTTATGAAGTGCATCTTTTAGGATCCGACGAGTATCATTTTGGTAATTTTGTTTGTATCCGTCAAAATATACGCTTACAATTAGAGTACCTGATCGAGGTATATCATTTACGTTTATCGTACGGCCCACACTCCTGATCTTATACATTCAATAACAGTTATTTGTCTCGCATCTCGTATTGTAGGTTTGGGATATTTTTTAAGGTCTTCCAAAATCTTACGTTCAACAAATTCCTTGTCTTTTTCTTTTTGTATCGAATAATCGAGAATTTCCTTAACTATTGAACGTAATGATTCTATGGAAACGTTGTTTATTGTCAATGGATACAAACGGGTTTTAATTGCTTCGTCTACCAAATCAATCCGATTTGTAGTCGCGCAAACAATCGTATTATTTGGATTAAGAGAATCTAATTCGTGAAAAAGGATAGAATTAATTGAGTAGTGCCATTCTTTGGCTAATTCCGTTCCTCGTGACATCATTAAACTTTCAATATCATCGAACAAAATAACTAGCTTTGGATCTTTAACCCCTTCTTTCTGAATTATTGAGACTACATCAAAAACATCTTTCAAACGATTTTCCGCCTCTCCCCACTTGGGGGCGGCGATAGTAGATCCATCGATAAAAAGAAGGTAGACATTACCGATTCGTCTGTTTAATCTTCGAACAGATTGTCTTATAATCTCTGTTTTTCCTGTTCCTGGAGGTCCTTCTAAAATAAAACCTTTAAACGGGAAACTGCTCATCTTAATATTAACTTTAAAAAAATATTCGCAAGTGTCGGTTATTAATTTTTCAAATTCCATCAATTCGGGAATCAAGGGCACTTCTTCATCATTCAGATCAACAAGCTGTAAATTATGTGGTAGACTGATACTCATTTAATCACCTATCCCTAGATCTCGTATCCCGCACACGTTTCATTTCAACCATTACGTAATCTTCAAGTTTGAATGAGATTTGATTGTCCGCAATAATTACTTCTTTGATAAGATCCTGAGTAGTTCGCCCCGACATTGTTTGTAGAGATCTAATTATATCCCCCCTGGTCGTAGATGGAATCCGTCTTTTAGATACAAATTTTGTAAATTCCTCCTCAGAGAATGTTTGTTGCCCACGATACGCGTTCTCAAGGATAAACATGAGAACATTCCATAGGGTCTTCGGTTTAATACCATAGGGTAACGGAACGTCAGTATCTTCTTGTAGATATGACATTTCGTTAATAATGTGGAGCAAGATGTATCCGGCGTAAATATGAGCTAATCTGACGACAACCTGTTCGTTAAATGAGCTTGTTGTACCGAATTGTTGAGCAAGTTTTTTTGTTTTATCGGTTAATGTAATGATTCTTTGAAAATCTTCAATCCGAACCGTTATCAAACCAAGATCTTGAAATAATTTGAAAACGTCCCCCCAAGATCTAGTTGTACGAACGGACTTGTTCAATTCCTGTTCAGTAATCTCATATTCTTGCGCGTACGCTTTTTGAATTATTAACTCACAAATTTTATAAAAAATTGCTGTTTGGGGATTATTTGCTGTGACAAAAGTACAATCGGCCATTAATTGAAGTATTCTCTCCGTATCAGGATCAATTACATCCGAGTTTGTAATTGTACTATCAATTATTTTGTATACTTCTTGAATAATTGGGGAGAACTCTCTGCAGTCATCGCATTCGAAATCTCCGTTTTTTCCAGTTTTAATAAGCCCACATTTAACGCAAATCATAACCTATCGTCTCTTCTATCGTTAATCACTACTTGTAGTAGTGATTTGAAACTTATGAGACTATAAATGTTACGGCAATTCGGAGAAAAAAGTTACTTTCGGAAGTACTGCATGTGTCCTCTTTCTTACGGGCACGGGTGTTTTCTCCCTATAAATTGCCGGTGGGTTTATGTAATGCGGGGTACAGAAAAATTGTGATTCCCTGTCTACTATGACTTAAAAATACCGGATCTGGGAGCAATGTCGGGGAGTAATTTTCATTCAACTGAATTTTTTTGCCATCAGTGAAGTCGTTCAGGGAAATAAATGCGTTTCTTGCCGCAGGTGGCCAGTTACGGCT
>Ga0326727_10025746_pt1 | contig 10997 bp, 7 predicted proteins | sample MB2enrmetagenome_FD_207643 | JGI IMG/M metagenome (GOLD analysis project Ga0326727, IMG submission 207643) | Lab enriched peat soil microbial communities from McLean, Ithaca, NY, United States - MB29MY | ecosystem: Environmental > Terrestrial > Soil > Wetlands > Peat | place: USA: New York... | reverse complement strand
GTGATCGAAAATGAGCAAACCGTCTGGCTCGTCGGGAGCGAGCCCTCGGAGGACGGATATAGGATCGTGATGCAGGAGGACGGGCTACAATTTGGGCTTTCTTCGCGCGGATTTCCTAGCGATGAACATCTGATATTGGTCGGCTGGCATGGCGATTTAATGTCTGCATTCTTGAGCATGTAGCTGGGCGCGCCAGGCTTGCTTTTGAGACCAGGGAACGACGTAGTCTTGCTGCCGAATTCCGCGCTACAATCTCCCCATGCCGCACTCTTACGAGGAAGTCCGACAAATCGCCTACGAACTGCCCGAAGATCAGCGCATCCTGCTGGCCAACTCGCTCTGGGAGAGCGCAGTCCCCGCCGGGGCTGAAGCGACCGAGGAGGAGATCGACGCCGCCTGGGGCCCTGAAATTGAGCGCAGAGTCGCGGAGATCAAGGCCGGGACTGCCGTGACCTATTCGCTGGAAGAGGTCGAGGCCGAACTGCGCGCCATCGTTCGCCGGTGAAAGCGCTGCGGTTTCACGAGGCCGCCCGGAGCGAGGCCAAGCTGGCGACGGTCTGGTACGCTGCGCGCAGCCAGCGGTCGGCGCAGAGGTTTCTGGACGAGTTGCAGATGGCTTACTCAAGTGCAGCCAACTCCCCGCAGCTTTACCCTCTTTATTTGCACGGAACGCGCCGGATTCTGCTCAAACGGTTCCCATTTTTCGTTGTCTATTTCGCGTGGCAGGATGAGGTCTATATCGTGGCCGTAGTCCACGCCAAGCGCCGCCCCGGTTACTGGTCCAGCCGCCTTTAGCCTTTCCCCTCCAGCACTTCCCTGAGCGCAAAGCTGGTTTCCAGCCTGGTCACTCCCGGCAGCCGCGATAGCTCGTTGTGGTGCAGCCGGCCGTAGTCGTCGATATCGGCCACGCGGGCAATCAGCAGGTAGTCGTACTGGCCGGCCATCAGGTAGCAGCTCACAATACCCTTGCAGCGCTTGATTGCCGTCTCAAAGGCCTCCAGCGTAGCCGCCGATTGCCGCTCCAGGGTGATGCGGATGGTGATGGTCATGCGCTTGCCCAGCAGCCGGTCGTCGATCTGGGCGCGGTAGCCGCGGATGGCCCCCGAGCTCTCCAGCGCCTGGATGCGGCGCGAGGCTGCCGAGGCCGACAGCCCCACCGCTTCGCCCACCTCGTAGTTGGTGGCCCGTCCGTTGCGCTCCAGATGGCGCAGAATCGCCACGTCCAACTCGTCCAGGCCGTGGCCGGGTGCGCCAGCGGCGGCGGGGGTGGCCCAGATGTCGCTCGGTTCTTGCGTTACAGGGTCGATTTGTTCACGCTTTGTTCCCATGCAGAACTTCTATCACAAACTTTGCACACATTGGAAGCGCCTTCGGCCGTACGATTCTTGGCAGTTGGAAGAATATCCCCATCTGGTGGCGGATGAACAGCTTGCGGAAAACGCGCGAATGCGGCTGCGGCCAGCGCCGCGCCCCTTCAAGGCAGACAAATCCGCTCTTCGAGCTTCCCATTCCGCATCCAAAGATTTACAAGAGGAGAGCAACCCATGATCATCGGCGTACCCAAAGAGATTAAGGATCACGAAGCCCGCGTGGGCGTAACCCCGGCGGGCGTAAAGGCCCTGACCGAAGCCGGCCACACCGTATTGGTGGAGACGCAGGCGGGCGAGCAGTCCGGTTTTCCGGATGCGGAGTACCAGAACGCCGGCGCGGAGATGGTGGGCGAAGCCGGCCATGTCTGGGGCAAGTCGGAAATGATCGTCAAGGTGAAGGAACCCACCGAGAAGGAGTACGGCTTCTTCCGCGAGGGGCTGGTGCTGTTTACCTATCTGCACCTGGCGCCGGTGCGCGAACTGACGGACAAGCTGCTGGAGTCCAAGGTCATCGGCATTGCCTATGAGACGGTGCGCGATCGCCAGCGCACGCTGCCGCTGCTGACGCCCATGAGCGAAGTGGCGGGCAGGATGAGCGTGCAGGTGGGCGCCACGTATCTTGAGAAGGAGCGCGGCGGCCGCGGCATTCTGCTGGGCGGCGTTCCGGGCGTGCCCCCGGCCCATGTGTGCATCCTGGGCGGCGGCATCGTGGGCACCAATGCGGCCCGCATCGCTCTCGGGTTCGGCGCCAAGGTCACGCTGGTTGACCTGAACCTGAACCGCCTGCGCCAGTTGGACGACATCTTCAACGGCCGCCTCTACACCCTGGCCTCGAACAGCTACAACGTGGCCCAGGCCACCAGGGAAGCGGATCTGGTGATCGGCGGCGTGCTCATTCCCGGCACCACGGCGCCCAAGGTCGTGACCCGCGCCATGGTTTCGCAGATGAAGAAGGGCGCGGTCATTGTGGACGTGGCCATCGACCAGGGCGGCTGCGTGGAAACGGCGCGGCCCACCTCGCACTCCGATCCCAGCTACGTGGTGGACGGCGTGGTGCACTACTGCGTCACCAACATGCCGGGCGCGGTGCCGAATACCTCCACGCTGGCGCTCACCAACTCCACCTTCCCTTACCTGCTCCGTTTGGCCGATCTGGGCGCGCGGGAGGCGCTCAAGCAGGATGCGGGACTGGCCGAAGGGCTGAATACCTGGATGGGCGTGCTCACCCATAAGGGCGTGGCCGAGAGCCAGGAACGGCCCTGGACCGCGGCAGCCACACTGCTCGGATAAGAGCAGGGATCAGGCATTTGTGCGGATCATGGACCTTGTGGTTTCCCACCCTTGCGCCGGAAAAAGGCGCAGGGATGGGGCACCCGGCGTATCCGCTGGATGCGCATGCCCCAAGAGCTGAAAAGCTGGAAGCCAGCGCGTTTTCATGGATAGTGCAAGGAACTGGGTGCCCCATCCTTTTCGCGCTCTTTGCTGGGTGCCCCAGGTCCCGATTTTGGGACCTGGGAAGGTATGAACCAGAAGTGCGAAATTATCCAGTCAGAGCCCTGGTGTAGTGAGTGAGAAGTTCACTGAAGAACAGCCGCAGATCCTTCGACTCACCACCCCCAAACTGAAAAGCGCTTGGGGCTCCGTTCGCTCAGGATGACAGAATTCATTCTGCTGCGAATCTCTGACTCACCATACGATTGATCCGGCCCATAAATACAAGCACCGTGCCCCATCCATTTCGCAGGCTTTAACGCGAAATGGGTGGGAGAGAAAGAACACGATTTGAGGGCCGGATCAATCGTGGTCGGAAGCAGCCTCTAGCCTGACGGCGAAACCGCCACGGTTACCGGCCGAGCCGCAAGAGCTGGCCGCACCAGCTCCGCCGGCCAAACGTAAACCGCCAGCCGCCGCGAGTAGTAGAGCACCGGCTTCTGATCCGGCAATTCGATGCCGATGGCCTCAGCCAGATCGTTGCGCTCGATCTCCGCCTCCGCCTCTTCCAGCGGCCAGGGAACATGGTGGATATTCGCCCGGATGGTCTGTCCCGCGCGGTTGCGGGCAAACAGGCAGTTGCGCTCCATGAGGAAATACTCGAGCGTCCCGCTGCGGTTTTCCGCCAGCTTGCGGGTTGGCCCCAGCCCCCGGTAGCGCGCACTGAAGACCACCGGATGGCTGGCCAGCAGACGCCGGCTGTAAAACGAGAACTCCCGGTCGGAGCGCTGCTTCAGGCGCATCTCCGCCCAGTGGAACGGCAGGTGATAGAAGGCCTGCCCCACCCCCACGGCCAGCAGGTTGCTCGCATCCAGTGAGAAAAAGTACACGCCCGGCACGCCGGTGTCCTCTTCGCGGACATAGGTGCGCAGGCAAAGCTCGGGGAAGGTGCGCGCTCCGGGAATGGGCGGCACGCCGCGGATTTTGATGCGGTCCATCCAGAAGGGCAGCACTCCCAGCCACCCCGACCCCTGAAACGTGTCCACCAGCAGCCCTTCGGGAAGCAGAGGCGCCAGCGACGAGGCCGCCACCGGCCAGTGCGCAAACAGCAGATCGTTCCAGCGCTGGGTCAAAGCCCAGCGGCCCGAGGGCAAAGGCCGCGGTCTGTGTGACGTGCGAACGAGATACTCCAGCATCGTCTGTTCCTGCCTGCCCGGTTGCTCGTGCTCTGGCGGCACTTCGGCACACTCCCTGGGCTGCGCCTGCCGAAGGCGTCCACCTTCAACCGCCCCCTGTGCAGTATTCTGTTCGCGAGCCCTAACCTATGTCCAGCGAATCTTTCACTTCTCCCGGCGCCCGTAATCAGACCGATGTCTTCGCCGTCCACGGCGCCGACCCCGAGGTCCTGGCCTATGCCATGGCCAAGTACTCGCGCTCCGCTCTCTCCATGCGCGAGTCCCTCACCGAGATCAGCGCCCAGCGCGCCGAGCAATTCCTCAACACCTTCTATTTTCAGTACGGCCACCGCTCCATCGCCGACCTGGCCCACATCGCGCTGGCCATCGAGCGGCTCAGCCTGATGGCCGCAATCGTGCTGGTCGACGAACAGCGCTGGGACGGCCAGGAACGCTCCACCCGCTACCAGAACTTCCTCAAGTCCGGCTGGTATCTGCCTGATTTTGGCGCGGATACGGCCTCGACACAGCTCTACTCCCAAACCGCGGCAAGCCTCTTTTCCGCCTACCAGCGCACCACCGCCGCCGTGCTTGAAGCCCTGCGCCAGCGTGTGGCCCGTCCGGAGGCCATGAAGCCCGAGGCCTACGAGCGCACCCTCAAGGCCCGCGCTTTCGACGTGGCCCGCTACCTGCTCCCCCTGGCCACCAACACCTCGCTCGGCCAGCTGGTGAACGCTCGTACCCTGGAAACCCAGGTCTCCCGCCTGCTTTCACACCCGGCAGCGGAAATCCGCGAACTGGGCCTCAAGCTCCGCGAAGCCGCCACCGGCCCCGCCTGGAATGTGAACGCCCAGGCCGGCGCGGCGTTCGTCGAAAAACTCGATCCATCCCTCAAAGAAGAGGCCGCCAACCTCCTTACCCGCGAGGTTCGCACCGCTCCCACGCTGGTCAAGTACGCGCAGCCCAACGATTACGAACTCCGCACCCGCGCCGAACTGACGCAGGCCGCCGGCGAGATTCTCAAGGACCTGCCCATCGCCGAGGCTCCTGTCGTCGACCTGGTCGAGCGCACCGAGTCTCTTGAAGTCGAGCTGGCCGCCACGCTCCTCTACTCCGTCAGCCACCACCCCTACCGCCAGATTCGCGACCGGGTGGCCGCTTTCCCTGAAGCCCGCGTCTCGGAGATCGTCGATCTTGGTCTGCGCCACCGTGGCCCCCACGACGAGGCGTTGCGCGCCTTCCATGCCGGGGCCGCGCTCCGCTTCGACATTCTCATGGACATTGGCGGCTTCCGCGACATGCACCGCCATCGCCGCTGCGTGCAGATCATGCAGCCCTTCACCGCGCTGCACGGCTATGAGACGCCCCTCTCCGGCGACGCCGCCGGATTGGCCGAAGCCGGCATTCTGACCGACTACCAGGCCGCCATTGAAGCCGCTCACGCAGCCAGCGCGCAAATCGCGGCCAGCGGCGCTCCCGAGGCCGCCCAGTCCGCCCTTTATCTCCTGCCCTTGGCTACGCGCGTCCGCTGCCTTTTCAAGATGGACTTCGCCGAGGCCCAGTACATCTCCGAGCTGCGCTCCGGCCCAGCCGGTCACTTCAGCTATCGCCGCGTGGCCTGGGAAATGTTCCTCGCCCTCCAGCGCCAGCACCCCACCCTGGCCCGCCACCTGCGCGTCACCGACTTCACCCAACCCATCGACCTGCTGCAGCGGTAGGGTGACGCTCAGGATGAAAGTTTTGTTGTGAATGAACGACTCATCACACCAAGTCTGTCATCCTGAGCGGAGTTTGGCGCGGAACCGGGGTCCCCAGCGACAGGTCTTCGTCGCTGGGGTGGTTGTGCGACAAACGGAGTCGAAGGACCTGCATTTCCGTCATTGGACAAATGCAACGAACTTCCGGGACAGGACACCAGGCGTCCCAGATGTTCTTTGAAAAACAACCGCAGATCCCCTTCGGCTTCGCTCAGGGCAGGCTTTCGACTCACCACCCCCAAGCTGAAAAGCGCTTGGGGCCCCGTTCGCTCAGGATGACAGCCCTAGATTTGTTGCGGACTTCAGAGACTGGACACTAGGAGATGTGCACCTCAATCCACTCCAGCGGCGCTCCAGCAGGATGCTCCGCCGCTGTCACCTTCAACTGCCCACCCTCGATGGAAGCATGGCTTTCAATGACCGCTCCTCCAAAATAGTGGCTTCGAATCTCCGCCTGTTTGCCCTGCTGCCGGCGCACCACGATCTCCCCCTGGCCATACGCCACAAGGGCCAGGCTGCCGCTATGCGCAAGGTCCTCACTGCTCCTGGAGGAAACCACCACCGGTACGCCCGAGTGAACGGCATCCTTCACGCGGGGATCGCTCTCCCTGGATGAAATGAGCAGGTTCTCTTCCCCGGAGTGGTGCGGCCGACAGGCTAGCAGAACCAGTTGTCCCTGTTCGAATCGTGCCCACGAGCGAGCATGCGCGCCCAGCGTCGGCGCCTCTGAAACCGTGTCCAGCGGCAGAATCTCGAAGGTGCTTGAGGGCCGCAGCACATGGGTGAGACCGTTGTACCGGGCCACAAACTCCGGCGTGGCGCTCTCCCCTCGCTCGTCGCCCTGAAAGTCGTTCAGCGAGCCCAGCGTGCCCAGCGCCGCCGAGTCGAACCAGATGCTCGGCGCGCTGGCCCAGTCGTACCCCGAGGAACCGTAGGTAGGCACTCCCAGCTGCCCCAGCAGGCTGCTGAAGTAGAACCGCCGGTTGGCCTCCAGTTCGTACTCGCCCGCCGCCATATACAGATCGTCCGGGCTGTGCAGATCGAAGTATTCCAGAAACAGGGGCGAGAGGTTGTAGTACATCACAACCAGATCCGGATTCTCCTCGCGCATGGCCTTGATCACGACTTCCAGCCCCTTCATCATCAGACGCTCGCCGGTCCAGTTCTTGTCCTGGGGAGCGGCAATGCCCACGGCGGGCAACTCGTAACCGAAGTCAAACTTCAGCAGGTCCGGTTTGTATCTGCGGATGAACTTTCTGGCCAGTTCGCCCAGCACCGTGGCCACCGCCGGCTGGGTAAAGTCGAGGATGTAGTAGTGCAACCCGGAGAAGCTGGCCAGATAGGGCTTTCCGTCCGGCAGCTTCAGCATGTGATCGGTCGTCAATCCCAGGTCGGCCGGGTGTTCGCAGCGCATCAGCGCCGCCCACATGCCGATGCGGTAGCCCTCCGCCCGCAACTGATCAAGGAACTGCTCGAAGTGCGGGAGCCGGGCTGCCGAGTGTTCCAGCTTCCCGTAGGTTCCTTCCCACTTGTCGTCGATGGAGAACAGCCCGGCCTGCATCCCCGAAGCCTTGAGCTCCTTGTACACGCCACTCAGGAACTCCTCGTTCAGCCGTTCTCCGCCCTTGTTCCGATCCACCTGCACGCCCCAGGTGCAGAACTGCGGAGTCAGAGCGATCTTCGTCTTGCGCTCGGAGTTGCTCTGCCGATGGATGATTCCGGCCCGCAGCAGCCCTTGATAGTAGCCGCCGATAGCCTGGTAGTAATCCGGCGCAACGGTCCAGAGCAGGGTCGCGCCCAGCGTCAGCGGTCCGGGACCGCGCACATGCTTCCACAGATCGCTGCGATAGTCGATCCACAAGCTGCTCTTGCCTTCGTTGAGTTGCAGAAACAGGTCGCCGCCGGGCAAATCGGCCAGGCCGCAGGCGAATGCGTCGGATCTTCCCTCGGTATATTGGTTCCCCTGCCCCGCGGACCCACCGATGCTGAACCCGCAGAAATAATGCACGGGCAGGCCCCATTGCTGATTCAGGCCGGGAATGAAACTGCCCCGGCCCAGCCACACGCTTTCATCCAGGTGAACATACTCGCTCACAATCGGGCTGACGGCAGAACCGGAGAGTAGCCCCGGCGCTACCTGGTAAGACGCATGCAGCGCCGGCGTCGGGGTGGTTCCGGCGGCCTCGCTGAAGTAATGCACACTCACCACGTCCTGTGCGCTGGGGGTGTCATACACAAGGGGGTCGGTCCAGATGCCGTGCTCGTCAAATCGCCAGCTTACCGACAGCCGGGCCGCGCCATTCACGCCCTCGTAATCAAAAGTGATCCGTCCCGGCTCGGCACGATGCCCCGCTGCCTTGCCCGCGCTGCACAGCCGGGAGCCCGGTTGATCAGCCGGCGCCACCACCACCGCAGGCTGCATTTTCCCGCTTACAATCAGGCGTTTGCTGGAGTCATGCAGACGAAAAGTGTCGTCCGCCTGCGTGTATTCCCACGAATAGTTCTGCGCCTTCACCTCGACCGATCCATCCAGGCTGGTCATCGAGGGAGCTACGGAGTTCCCCGGCAGTTTGTCTGAAGCGGCGGTCAGCAGGGCTCCCGTCGAGAGTTGCAAAAAGGTGCGGCGATTGAACGGAATCAAAATACCTCGCAAAGGAGTTCAAATGAATTGGGCATAGCCCACTTATTCATAGCGGCTCACCCTCCGCAGCCGCAACTGCGGTCCAGCACCTCGGCGAAATGCATCGCCTGCCGGCGCCCCAACTGGTCAATCTGTTCGCGGCAACTGAAGCCGTCGGCGACAACGATGGTCATCGGCCCGGCGGCTTCCACCGCGGGCAGCAAACCATCGTTGGCAATGGACTTCGACACCTCGAACTTGCCGGCCTCGAAGCCGAAGGGGCCGGCCATGCCGCAGCAGCCCGCCTGGATAGGCTCGACCGTGGCCCCGGCTTTCTCCAGCAGGGCAATTTCATTTGCCGGCCCGCCAAATACCGCCTTGTGGTGGCAGTGGCCGTGGAGCAGAATGTGCGCGCCCTGCAATCGATCCTTGGCCCACTCCGGCGCCTTGGCGGCCAGCCAGTCGGCCAGCAGCCAGACCTGCTGACTCATGCGTTGCGCCCGCGGGTCCTTGGGGAAAAGCTCGAGCAATTCATCCTTGAAGACGCTGGCGCAGCTTGGCTCCAGAAAAATGAAGGGCAGTCCCGCATCGATTTGCGGTCCCATGCGCTCCAGCACTTTGGCCAGGTAGCCGCGTGCGGCGCCCAGCAGGCCGAAGTCGTAGAGCGGCCGCCCACAGCAGATGTGGCCCCTGGGCACCTGCACCCGGAACCCCGCCTGCGTCAGCACACGCTCCGCCGCCGCCAAGGTCTGCGGATGGTAGTAGTTATTCCAGGTGTCCGGCCACAACACCACCACCTGCGGTGGGGCCAACTGCCCTTCGGGCCTTGCGGTGTCCTGCTTGCTGGCGGATCGCGGGACATTGCTGGTCTCAGAGGAAGGGGCTCTGCCCTTTTGGTAGCTCCTGGCCGCCAGGCGGGGAAGCTGCCGCTCCTGCGCCACACCCACAATCCGCTTGATGAGCGGGCTGGTCACCGGGCCGGTGAGCAGGGCATTGGTCAGCGCCGGGGTGAGCGAACCCCAGCGCGCCAACTGGTCGGCAAAGCCGAAGATGTAGTGGTGCAGCGGGTGCAGCCGTCCCTTGTAGCGCTGTGCCAGGTACTCCGACTTCCAGGCGGCCATGTCCACCTGGGCCGGGCACTCGGATTTGCAGGCCTTGCAACTGAGGCAGAGGTCCAGGGCCTCATGCACCGCCTGGCTCTGAAACCCCTCTTCCTTCAGCGCCCCGGCGAGCATCTCCCACAGCAGGCGAGCGCGCCCGCGCGTGGAGTTCTGCTCCTCGCCGGTGGCGCGATAGCTGGGGCACATCACCCCGCCCTCGGTCTTGCGGCAGGCGCCCACCCCCACGCAGCGCTCGGTGGCCCGTTCCAGCGACCCCCCGTCGGCGGCAAAGGCAAAGTGGGTCTCCAATTTGGCGTAGGCATGTTCCTCCGCCTGCCCCGCCGCGGTGGCGAGCATCTCCGTTCCCGCGCCTTTTTCCTGGCGCGGGCCAGCCGAAGGCGTCTGGCCCCACCGCAGGTGGCGCAGGTTCTCGGTGGGGTCGTAGACCCGCACGGCATCCACCAGCTTGCCCGGATTCATGCGGTTGTCCGGGTCCCACAGGGCCTTGAACTCGCGAAAGGCCTGCATCAGCTCCGGGCCGAACATTTTGGGCAGCAGGGCGGCGCGGGCCTGGCCGTCGCCGTGCTCGCCCGAGAGCGACCCGCCAAAGCTCAGCACCAGGTCGGCGGCGCGCTCAATGAACTCGCGGTAGCGGCGCAGTCCCTCTACGCTGCGGAAGTCGAAGTTGATGCGCAAATGAACGCAGCCCTGGCCGTAGTGCCCGTAGAGCGGGCTGCGGTAGCCGTATTCGCCCATGAGCGCGACCAGCTTGCGCAGATAAGCGCCCAGATACGCGGGCGGAATACCGGCGTCTTCCCAGCCTTCCCAACCCTCCGGTTCACCGGGGACAAAGACGGTGGCCCCCAGCGCCGATTCGCGCACCTTCCATACCCGCGCGGCCTCGGCAGAGTTGTAGATGCGGGCCACGGGACGTCCTGGCCAGCTTTGGGCGGCGCTTGCCAGGGCTTCCGCCTTGGCCTGCGCCTCCTCGGCATCCCACGCCCCCATCTCCACCAGCAGAAAGCCCCCGCCGGGCGGCAGCAGTTGAACGTCTTCGACTGCCAGCTTCTTGCGGCGCATGAACTCCAGCAGCAGAGCGTCAAAGCCCTCCAGCCCGATCGGTCCATGCTCCAGAGCGCTGGGCACGGCGTCCGCGGCCAGAAAGGCGTCGCTGAAGGCCAGTGCCGTCAGCACCCGGTAGGGCGGGCTGGCGGACAGGTTCAGCGTGGCAGAGACGATGGTGGCGCAGGTGCCCTCCGAGCCCACCAGCGCGCGCGCCACGTGAAAGCCGTTCTCGTCCAGCAGTTCGTCCAGGTTGTAGCCGGAGACACGGCGCGGAATGCGAGGAAACTTCTCCCGGACGAGCCCCGCATAGCGGTCGCGCAGGCGCGCCAGGCCGGCGTAGATCTCCCCCACCCGGCCCCCGCCGCGGATGGCCGCCTCCGCTTCGAGCGGGCTGGTGCGGCCCACTGTCATGCGCGTGCCGTCGTAGAGCACAAGGTCCAATGACTCCACGTTATCGGCCACTTTGCCGCCCAGCAGGC
>Ga0326727_10025744_pt1 | contig 10997 bp, 6 predicted proteins | sample MB2enrmetagenome_FD_207643 | JGI IMG/M metagenome (GOLD analysis project Ga0326727, IMG submission 207643) | Lab enriched peat soil microbial communities from McLean, Ithaca, NY, United States - MB29MY | ecosystem: Environmental > Terrestrial > Soil > Wetlands > Peat | place: USA: New York... | reverse complement strand
AGCCGCAAGGCGCGGCAGATGGCGGAGAATCCCAAGGTGTCGCTGCTGTTTCCCTGGCTGGCGCTGCAACGGCAGGTCATTGTCAGCGGAACGGTGGAGAAGGTATCGACGGCCGAGACGCTGCAGTATTTTATGATGCGGCCGCGGGGCAGCCAGATTGGAGCGTGGGTCTCGCGCCAAAGCTCGGTGCTCTCCTCACGGGCCGTGTTGGAAATGGAATGGGAGCAAATGCTGCGGAAATTCGCCACGGGCCGCGTGCCGGTGCCCTCGTGGTGGGGCGGCTACCGCGTGGTGGCGCGCGATATGGAATTCTGGCAGGGGCGGGCCAATCGATTGCACGACCGGTTTCTCTACAAACGCCAGGCACAAGGGGCCTGGATCATCGAGAGGCTGGCGCCTTAAAGGGCGCCTAGACGGCCATGCCGAGCAGGAATTCGATGTTGCTGTGGGTTTTTTTGAGCTTGCCCAGCAATAACTCCATCGCTTCGACGGGCGGCACGCCGGTCAGGGCGCGGCGCAGGAGGACGACTTTGGTGTATTCGTCGGGATGATAGAGCAACTCCTCCTTGCGCGTGCCGGAGAGTTCGACGTTGATGGAAGGGAAGATGCGACGGTCAACCAAATGGCGGTCCAAATTGACCTCCATGTTGCCGGTGCCCTTGAATTCTTCAAATATGACCTCGTCCATGCGGGAACCGGTATCGACCAGGGCGGTGGCGATGATGGTCAGGGAACCGCCTTCCTCGATGTTGCGGGCGGCGCCAAAAAAGCGCTTGGGCTTGTGCAAGGCGTTGGCATCGACGCCGCCGGAAAGGATTTTGCCCGAATGGGGTTGGATTGTGTTGTAGGCGCGAGCCAGGCGGGTGATTGAATCGAGCAGAATCACCGCGTCGCGCTTGTGCTCGATCATGCGTTTGGCTTTTTCGATCACCATCTCGGCCACCTGCACGTGGCGTTCGGGCGGTTCGTCGAAGGTGGAACTGATGACCTCGGCGCCGCGGCAAGTCCGCTCCATGTCGGTGACTTCCTCGGGGCGCTCGTCGATGAGGAGGATGAACAAGTAGGCCTCGGGGTTGTTTTTGAGGATGGCGTTGGCCAGTTTTTGCATCAGGACCGTTTTGCCGGTGCGGGGCGGAGCGACGATGAGGCCGCGGGTGCCCTTGCCGATAGGACAAACCAGGTCCAGGACGCGCGTGGACAATTCCTCCGGGTTGGTCTCCAGCAAATAGCGTTTGGTGGGGAACAACGGGGTCAGGTTGTCGAAGTGGGTCTTGTCCTTGGCCTTGTCCGGGTCTTCGGTATCGACGCCCTCGACTTTGAGGAGGGCGAAGAAGCGTTCCTTGTCCTTGGGGGGGCGGATTTGCCCGGCGATCAAGTTGCCCGTTTGGAGGTCAAAACGCCGGATTTGCGACGGGGAGACGTAGATGTCCTCCGGGCAGGGGAGATAATTGAAACTGCGGGAGCGGAGGAAGCCGAAGCCTTCGGGCAGGATCTCCAGGACGCCTTCGGAGAAGAGCACGCCCGCGCGTTCGGCGTTTTTTTGGAGGATTTGAAAGATCAGCTCGTGTTTGCGCATCGTGCCGAAGTTTTCGATGCCCATCTCGCGCGCCCGGTGGTTGAGTTCCGGCATGGCCATGGCCTGAAGTTTGGCGATGTTGACCGTTCCACCACCAGGCAACTCGGCGGCCACAGGGGAAACGCGGGGCGCGGAGGCTTCCTCGGGGGTCTCGACGGGGCGCGTTGGGGGTTCGAGCGTCATCTCCGAAGGCGCTGGAGGCGGAGGGGCTTCCGGCGCTTGGGGCGGAGGAAGTTCGGGGCCAGGGGCGGGGTGGGCGCTTTTGGCGCTTTTCCTGGCGGACTTTTTGGTGGCGGCTTTAGGCATAGGCAAAATGTAATGTCAGGTTAGAGGATTGGGCAGGACCCTATCGTCTAACCAATTGACCGCGGGAGAAATGATACCGTTCAGACCGGCGGCCAATTGCGGGGATCACCCATTGTTATTTTCAATACGGCAAAGGATACCTTGCCGTCAACTCACGAACACGTTCTCTCACTTGGTGCGCTGTGTCAAGATTCTTAATATCGAGCAAAACTTCGCTGATCATGTCGGCTACGGCCGCCATTTCGGCTTCTTTCATGCCGCGGGTGGTCACGGCGGGAGTGCCCAGACGTATGCCGCTGGCCAGGAACGGGGAGCGGGTCTCAAACGGGATCGTGTTTTTATTGACTGTGATGCCGGCTTGGTCCAGGGCGGCCTGGCACTCCTTGCCCGTCAACCCGCGCGCGCCGACATCGACCAGCATGAGGTGGTTATCGGTGCCGCCGCTGACCAGCCGGAACTTGTTGCGGATCATCCCCTCCGCCAGAGCTTTGGCATTGTTAATGATTTGCCGCTGGTAGCTCTGGAAGGCGGGCTGCATGGCTTCAAAGAAACAGACAGCCTTGGCGGCGATGACGTGCATCAGGGGACCGCCCTGTATGCCCGGGAACGTTTGGGAATCGATGTCCTTGGCGAATTGCTCCTTGCAAAGGATCAGGCCGCCGCGCGGTCCACGGAGGGTCTTGTGGGTGGTGGTGGTGACGAAATCGGCGTGCTCGACCGGGCTGGGATGAAGGCCGGCGGCGATGAGGCCGGCGATGTGGGCAATATCGGCCAGCAAATAGGCGCCGACCGAACGGGCGATCTCGCCCATGCGCTGGAAGTTAATGATGCGCGGGTAGGCGCTGGCGCCGACGGTAATCATGCGCGGCCGGTGTTCCTCTGCCATTTTTTGAAGCTGGTCGTAGTCGATGGTTTCGTCATCGCGGCGCACGCCGTAGTGGACGATTTCAAAGAACCTGCCGGAGAAATTGACCTTGTTGCCGTGGGTCAGATGGCCGCCATGGGAAAGGTCCATCGTCAGCATTTTGTCCCCCGGCTTGAGGACGGAGAAATAAACGGCCATGTTGGCCTGGCTGCCGGAGTGCGGCTGGACGTTGACGTGAGCGGCGCCAAAAATTTTCCGCGCGCGCTCGATAGCCAGGCGCTCGACGATATCGACGTTTTCGCAGCCGCCGTACCAGCGTTTGCCCGGGTAACCTTCGGCGTATTTGTTGGTCAGGACCGAGCCTTGGGCCTCCATGACAGCGGGGCTGACGAAGTTTTCGCTGGCAATCAATTCCACGTTTTCCTGCTGGCGCTGGCGCTCCAGGAAAATGGCGTCCGCGACTTCGGGATCGATTGATTTCAAGCGCAAAGAGGAGGGAGTCGATGAGGGTTCCATTCTGGTGATGCGTTGTTGGTGGCGGCCGCCTTCGAAGCGGGCGGCCAGGAAGGCGTCGAGAATCTTTTTGGCCCGCTCCGGCGGGGTGGTGCTGGCGCCCAGGCAAAGAACGTTGGCGTTGTTGTGCTGGCGGGCCAAGGCGGCCATCCGCTCGTCAAAGACCAGGGCGGCGCGGATGCCGGGGATTTTGTTGGCGGCCATGCTCATGCCGACGCCCGTCGAGCAGATCAAAAGCCCGAATTGGCTGCGGCCGGCGGCCACGGCCTCGCCGACCGCGCGGGCGTAATCGGTGTAATCGCAGACCTCGGAGGAACTGGCGCCCATGTCGGTGATGGCGGCACTGGCGGCTTGCAAATGCTCCTTGAGCAATTCCTTGAGATGGAATCCGGCGTGATCGCACCCCAGGGCAACGGTGCTCCTGGCAGGCGCCTGTTCCGACACCCGGGCTTCGGAAGTTTGCTCGATGAAGCTCAGCAGGGAGAAGATGCCCTGTTCGATCTGGTCGCGGCAATACGCGTAGGTTTCGTAAGAGCCGCCGATGGGATCGCTGATGTCCTTCTCGAACTCGTCCAGTGTTTCGTCAAATTCGCGCAGGAGGAAGGTCTTCTCCGTTGCCTGCGGGAAGAGAAGGTTGACCGAATCGACGTGGCTGTGGGTCATGCCGAAGATGTAATCGGCCTGATCGACCAGCTCCGAGGTCAGCACCCGGCTGCGCAGTTCGGCAATATCGATGCCCAACTCCTTGAGGGCGCGCACCGCGTGAGGGCTGGGAGGCAGGCCCTCCAGGGCGCCGACGCCCGCGGAAATGGCGCGGCAATCATTGCGGCCCCGCGTGGCGTGGCGGAAAAGCCCTTCGGCCATCGGGCTGCGACAGATATTGCCCGTGCAAACAAACAGAACGGTTTTCATTCCTGCGACTCAGCGGTACAACATTGCGGTCAGCGGTAAAAATCGGCAAATCAAAATTAAGACGCCAGCCACTTTACGGCGGTTGGCCCACGCCTTCAACGATTAAATCAGGGAATTTGGACTGCGGCGGCAAGAGGGAATACGGGCGCGACGCCGCTTTGGTGTGGCGTGATTTCCGCCGAATCGGAATTCCCTGGCGCCTCTGTAAAGTCGAAAGCCGTGTCGCCGCCGCGCTCTGCCACCGCGCTCCGCAAAAGAGGCGCCCAAATAAGCAAAATGCTTCCCTCCTGCCCCGACCTCGCCCGGCTTCGTCAACAGATCATTTTTGCCTAAAAACACGTCACCGGGGCTTTTTCCCTTGAAAACCTGGAGCCGAAAGATGAGATTCTACTCGTGAACCTGAAAATTGTCATTGAGCCAGGCGAGGATGGCTATTTTGTCGCGCATTGCCCGTCGCTGAAAAGTTGTTGGTCGCAAGGCAAGACCCGGGAGGAGGCATTGAGGAATATCCGGGAGGCGATTGATCTGTATTTGGAGCCGTCACCGTCTGAGTTGACTTCGACCAAGGAACGGGAAGTTGTCGAATTGACGATACGAAGTTGCCGCTGCTGTCCGGCCGGCAGGTGTTGACCGCATTGCAGCGGCTCGGTTTTCTGGAAATCCATCGCAAGGGAAGCCATGTCAAGATGCAGCACCCGGACGGAAGACGAATTGTGTTTCCCTCCCATGCGGAAGTGGATCGTTACACATTGAAAGGCGCCTTGCGCGACGGAGGGGTTGAAGTGGAGGATTTTCTTCGGCAGATTCGCTAACCGCCACACACGATCTTTTCCGAAGCAGGGATTTCTCCGCTGCACGTTCCCGTGGTGCCTGTCCCGCCGTCTTGTCCGCCGTAGGTTTAAAGAAGGCGGAAGTCTTGACGACGGCGGATCACATCCGGCTTGCTCAAAACAGGAAGACCAAGCCGAATGCCAACACGCGAACGCTCCGCCCCGACAAGCACATTGGTCGTGTCGTCCTTGTCACCAGCATTGCGCCCCGGCTTCCGTCGCAACACTGGTGCCAATGCCGCCACCACGAGGGAGGGCTTGCGCCAATCTTGGAGCGGCGATGCATCCGGCGCACAGGACTGAAAACTCCAATTTGACCCATTTCACACCGTTTTTCTACATTGCTTGCCACACGCATAAACCGTTTATTTCATTGATTTGTCTCGCCTTTAAGCCATTTCCCATCGCGTTCCAAAAGGCGCATTCCCGACCATGAAACTACCACAGAAACTAGCACAGAAAACGTCCTTTGGTCCTCACGCGGGGGAAATACCTTGCAACCATTCGTAATAGGCCCGCTCCAGTTTTCTTCCCAGCATAACGTCGTCATGAAATTCCTTTGAACCAAAGAGCGCCGTCTGCCAATCCATCCACCCGCCGCCGTAATGCACTCCTTTTACAGGTCGATCCAAACTGTGAAGGGTTGGCCGACGGCGCGGCAGGTGTTCCACAACGGTAAGGAGGACCTCGTAAATTTGGCGTCGCGCTTTCGGCGACATTTTTTCGATAAGAACACTCGTATCCTCTGACACCTTGGAACGGCAATCCCGTGCCAGCGCACATACGAGCGATTCCAAACGGTCCACGGGCACCGTGTTGCTTTCCAATCCCTCTTCCCTCCATTTCAACTCTTCGAGCACTCGCCTTGCGACACGTATCCTGTAAAGCAATCTGGATGGTCGCCACCCTCGCGCCGCCCCCGGTTTCGAGCGAATCATTTCGAGAATCGCTGCATTTTTCTCCATCTTCCGTTGCCAATAATAGCACTTTGAGCAGTGCCCCTGCCTCTTGACCGGGCGACGCCGACTTCGACAGTTGCAACATACATCATATGCCATATTCGCCATTTTCATGCACCGCGACGTTATGATAATGTTTCCGTTACAGCAAGCATCGCGTTTCGTTTCGCCGCTGCTCATTCCGGTGCCATCGCCCGGCTTGCCAAGAAACCGGATGCCCAGACGGCGTGCCAACACGCGAACGCTCCGCCCCCAACAAATGACTGGTCGTGTCGTTATCGTCACCAAATTTGCCTTTCCATCGACAAGCCAACGGACGTAAAATGGGGCCATGCCAATGTCGGGCGGATTTAAAACTTGCCCATTTTGCAAAGAGCAAATACGGGTTGAGGCAATCAAATGCCGGTTCTGTGGCGAGTGGCTGGAGACTTCCGAACCACCGAGACCGGACTCCGACCGCACGATTGAAGAATCCGCTAAAACGCCTTTACATACGCCCCTAGAGGTTGCAATAACGGGTCCCACAATCGAACCAAGCAAATCAGACCGCACAGGCTTTAAAGTCGAACGGACGATGCCCCAATTCCATGCGGTGGAGATCAGAAAAAACCCGTTATTGCCACTTTTGCTGCTTACGCTTTGGATTTTCGGGTTCGTAGTTCCTTTGGCTGTAACGCATGGCGCATCGGGAGTTCTCGGAATCATTCTCGGGTCACTCAGCTATTGCACAACACCGAATTCCATATTCGTGTTTGCCTTATTAGGAATTTGGCTGTGGACAGCACGGCGAGACCAGCCATTTTCCCAAGCCCTCGCTAGAATCGTGAGACGCCCGATTTGGCCAACCTTGGTGATAATGGCTACATACCTGACGTTGCTTGCACTCGCATACAACAACATTCATTCAGCCTTGGTTTCGCAAGATGCCATCCGTCGGCAAAAACTAGCGGCTTTGGGAGTCAATCCAGAAGCACTTAAAGGCTGGGAAATCAATAACGGGCACCGAAAAATGGTCACCTCTCGTGGCGAACTTACTCCCGCGGCAAGAAAGAGCATGCGCGAACAATTCGCATTGAGTCTAATGGGAGCCGTCGCAAATATGACAAATGTGAAAATCGAACTCCAAGGTTTAGACCACGACAAGCTGATTTTCTTTTCTCCCAGCATGAGTGCGGCAATCGCGAGCAATTTTCCTGCGGCAATGCAGCAAGCAGATGCAGATTTTTGGAACCGCACAAAGTTTTGTGGGTTTAGTGAATTGATATTTTCCGGAACGAACTATTGTGAATCGATACCGGCAACGAAATTTTCCCAATGGGGGGCCGATTATGACCGCTTCGTTTCTAACATGGTCGAATTGTATCGCCTAGCCCCTAACCCAAACCAATCACGGGGCGGCGATATTGGCGAACTGAATCCTAAAACGCAAAAGATTATGCGACAGAACTTCGCGTCTGCGCTAAACGGTGGCTTAAACGCCATTTATAAGTCGCTGGAGGTTAGGCTACAAGGCGAGGACGACAACACGTTAGTTTTCTATCTTAAAGAAATGGACGACGCCAGTGAAAACCAGTTACTAAGGGTCTTGAAAGATAACAATGGCCACAACTTTGGGAATGCGCTGAGGGCGATGGCATTTCATGAACTCGTATTTAGTGGCGACAACTACCACAGATCATTTTCGAAGACAGACTTCATTGAGTGGTCCTACAAGTATGAGAGCTATTTAGCCGAGCTTCGCAAAAGTGCCGCCCAGATGTCCGGTGCTTACCAACGCAATTCGGGGCTCCCTTAATTAAAACGGATTCCCCGACGCTTCGATCAAATCATTTTGCAAATCCGTTTCTTCGACCAGTCCCACATCAAGATTGTCCGCTTCCGTTGGCGCGTCGCGGAAACGGGTCAATCCCGCATAATCGCGTATTATCGTTTTTTTCCCGCATCACGCGGAAGGTTCGCCAAGGAACCGGCAGCACTCAAGTCAAGTCGCTTGGCCGAGCCCGCGGCAGCAGGCTTCCCGCCGCCGCAACCGGCCGCTCAAATTCCGGCTGAGGCGCGATCAATTTCGGCAGATGTCCAAGCCACAACTCGACGTTGCAAAACAACTTTGCCGTCAATTCTTGCGACCGGAGTTGGCTCATGCGCAGGAATTCCCGCTTTTCTGGCGCCGTGTTCGCCCAGCGGTAACGCCGCATCCATCGCCGCCGTTTCACCGCTTCTCTGGCGTTCAACGAGGCTGTGCCGCCAGTTCAGGAATCGGGGTTGGGGTCCCAGAGTTGCAGTTGATTGAAGTAATCCCGGTAATAGCCGCGGTCACGAGCGAGGAGGCGTTGGGCATGAGTTTGGGCGTGTGCGGCCACCAGAAAGTCGGGCACAACCCGGCTGCGCTTGCCCCCGCGCTGTAAATAGGTCCGAAACATCTCACCGGCAAGGATCGCGCTCGATTGCGATGAAGGAACAAAAGTGAGGTTCCAGTCGGAAAGAAATTGCGGGATTTCGGCGGGCGCCAAAGTGGGCGCAAGTTCCGCAAGAACGATTTCGCACAGAATGAGGGAACCTTCCACCGATCCCCGCCGCAGGGCGGCGATGGAAGCCGACGCATGCTGAGGGTCGTTCAGCAAGACATCCAGAAGCACGGACGTATCAACGGCGGTCACCATCGCGAATCAGCCGTAAATAATCATCGGCGTCGGTTCCGAGGGGCAGGTGGCCGCGTCCGCGCCATTTCTCAAACACATCCGGCTCGACTTTTTTCCACGCGACCAGGGTACCCGCCTGGCTTTGGACTTCGAGCACGGTTCCCGGACCAAGTCCAAGTGCCTCGCACACTTCCTTCGGGATACTGATTTTGCCGTCGTCCAAAACAACAGTGCTCATGGAGCCAAGGTAAGGAATCCCGCCCGGATGTCAACCGCGAATTCCGGCTGAAAAGAGGCGCCGGATTCGAATTACGCCGGATTCCGGCTTGCCCCGGCGCGGGGCTTTTCGGTAAGTTGGCCAAGTGACCAAGCCGGACATGAAGCATTGCCTGCTGCCGCTTTTGTGCATTGGCTTGGTGGCAGGATCCCGCCCCGCGATGGCGCTCGGACAGGTTCAGTATGTCACCGATTCTCCGGTCGCGGATGGGTTCGGCATCGTGCAGGGGAACGTGGCCGCGACGCTGTGGGTCGATGCCAATGATTTTCCCGGCGTTGTGCGCGCCGTCCATGATCTTCAGAGCGATGTCGCGCGCGTGAGCGGGCGCGCGCCCGCGCTGACGCATGACACCGGCGCTTTGGGCAAGGCGGCCATCCTCGTCGGCGCCATCGGCAAAAGCGAACTCATCGACCGGTTGATTGCCGCAAAAAAAATCGACGCCTCGCCCATTGCCGGGAAATGGGAATCGTATGTGACAGAGGTCGTGCCCGATCCTTTGCCGGGCGTGGCGATGGGATTGGTGATCGCCGGGAGCGACAAACGGGGGACGATCTACGGCGTTTATGATCTGTCCGAACAGATGGGCGTTTCGCCGTGGTATTGGTGGGCGGACGTTCCCGTTCAACATCACGCCACGCTGTTCGCGCGGCCGGGCCGGTATTTGCGCGGGCCGCCGTCTGTCAAGTATCGCGGCATCTTTCTCAACGACGAGGCGCCGGATTTGTCGAACTGGGTGCGCGAAAAATACGGCTCGCTCGACGGCGTGCCGGGGGACCCGGCCAACTACGGCCATGAGTTTTACACCAACGTGTTCGAGTTGATTTTGCGCCTCAAGGGGAACTACCTCTGGCCGGCCATGTGGAACAACGCTTTCAATGAGGACGATCCGCATAACCCGAAGCTGGCCGACGAATACGGCATCGTCATGGGCACCTCTCACCAGGAACCGATGCTCCGTGCGCAGAAGGAATGGGACCGGCGCTACCAGGCAACGCTGGGCAGTTGGAACTATGCCAAAAACCCCGATGTGCTGGAGCGGTTCTGGCGCGAGGGCATCCGCCGCAACAAGGATTACGAAAGCATCCTCACCATCGGCCTGCGCGGAGCCAATGACACGCCGATGGCCCCGGGCGGTCCACAAGCCAATCGCGCCCTGCTGGAAAAAATCATCGGGGTGGAGCGACACATGATCGCCGAGGAACTTAACCCCGACCCGGCCAAAGTCCCGCAACTATGGTGCCTCTATAAGGAAGTGCAGGATTTCTACAACGCGGGCATGAGGGTGCCCGACGACGTGACGCTGCTCTGGGCGGAGGACAATTGGGGCGACGTGCGTCGCCTACCCACGGTCGAGGAGCGGCGGCGCGCCGGCGGGGCGGGGGTCTATTATCACTTCGATTATCACGGCGGGCCGCGGAGTTACCAGTGGATCAACACCAGCCCGATCCCCAAAATTTGGGATCAAATGTCCCTGGCCAAAAAATACGGGGCCGACCGTCTCTGGATTGTCAACGTCGGCCACCTCAAGGGCTATGAGTTGCCGATGGAGTATTTTATGGACCTGGCCTGGGACACGGAGCGCTGGACCAACGATAACCTGCTTGAATACACGCGGCTTTGGGCGGCGCGGGAATTCGGCCCCGCCTTTGCGCCGGACATCGCCGACATCATGTCCAAGTACACCAAGTATAATGCCCGGCGCAAACCGGAGTTGCTGGAGGCCGGCACCTACAGCCTGGCGAACTACCAAGAAGCCGAGCGGGTGACGGCGGACTTCGAGGCGATCGCCGCCAAGGCGGAGGAAATCCAGGGCCGGCTGCCGGAGCAGGCGCGGGAGGCCTTTTACGAATTGGTGCTTTTTCCGGCCAAGGCCTCGGCGCTGGTCAATCAGATTTATCTTGCCGCCAACCGCAACGCGGTGTTCGCGCGCCAGGGGCGGGCCAGCGCCCATGACATGGCCGCGCGGACGGACGCGCTTTTCGAGGCCGACACCAATTTGATGGATTATTTCAACCGCACCTTCGCCGGCGGCAAGTGGGACCACTTCATGGACCAGGCGCATCTGGGCTACCGCTCCTGGCAGGACCCGCCAAGCAACAGCCTTCGCGCCATCAAACTCA
>Ga0326727_10025742_pt1 | contig 10998 bp, 6 predicted proteins | sample MB2enrmetagenome_FD_207643 | JGI IMG/M metagenome (GOLD analysis project Ga0326727, IMG submission 207643) | Lab enriched peat soil microbial communities from McLean, Ithaca, NY, United States - MB29MY | ecosystem: Environmental > Terrestrial > Soil > Wetlands > Peat | place: USA: New York... | reverse complement strand
CCCCACCAGGGACTGCCCGCCTTCTGCATTGCCGCCGGATCGATGGTCAGAATCTTGGTAACGTCGAAAGGGCCGCCCTGGACGTGGGGACCCATCCAAAGAAAATAGATCATGGCGACAGTACGGTCCGCCCTGGGGTCCTGGTGATACGTCACCTTGCGGCCGAGCGCGTCCGTTGCAACCCACGTGTCGCTGTAGTTATCCCATGCTGGTTGGGCTAACGCGCCCAAGGTGGAAATCAAGAGGGCGGGAATCAGGAGTTTCATATTAATGCGCATCTGCAAAATCAAGCTCCTTGCTGAAGATTAGGTTTACGTCTTCCGGATCGAAGAGCGCCCGGCTCCCTGGGGCAATCTTGCAATTCGGTTCGCCAAGCCTATCACGCGGAACCATTCTCCAATCCACAAGAAAACGAACAATCCTCTAAAATGAATTGTACGCCACGCCGCTCAGGCACGCGCGAAAAGCTCCACCTCGGTGGACTCCGGGCCGCGCACCACAATATGGTCCCCGGGACGGACGGGGTAGAGGGGCAGCGGCGAGCCCGTCAGGACGATTTGGCCCGGCTGGAGCGCGCCGCCGGTGGACGCGACGTGCTCGGCCACTTTGGCAAGGGATGCAAGCGGCCCCCCCGGAATTGCATCGCTTTTCGCCGATCCCAGCAGTTCGCCGTTGCGGAAGACCGAGATCGTTGCGCCGGTCAGTTCAGTAGGTTCAGGGCACTGGATTTCGCCGGGCGGAAGGACCACGCCGGCGTGCAGCGCGTTGTTGGCGATCAACTCCTGCGAGGTCAGCACGGGGCCGCGGAAAACATTGTTGTGCAACTCGATGACCGGAAACACGGAGGCAATCGAGAGGTCCCCGGCGATGCGGACCGCGAACTCACCCTCGATGGCAAGGCTGTCAAACTCGCTGGCATTAAGAACCGTGCCGGAGGGGTGAAGTTCGGTCGCGAAAACATGTCCAAACGCCGGGTGGTCAAGACCCAATTGCCGCCGGACCGCTTCGCTGATGCACCCGATTTTATATCCGGCCACCGCTTCACCCCGAGCGGCACGCAACTCGGCCACCCGGCGTTGCAATTCAAACGCTTCGGCAAGGGTGAGGGTAAAGGTCGGATCGGCAAAAATTTGCCCCGGCCGGTGCGCGTCATAATCCGCCAGGAGCCCGCTTGCGATCTCGTTGATCAGTGATGTGGTCACTTCCCAGACTCCACGTAGCGTGCTATTGTACACCGTCGATTCTGGAGGGTGAATTTTTCCAGGCGCCGTAAAAGGAGAATTTCATGCGCGCAGCATTCGGGTGGAGAGTAGCTTGCCGGACTTTGATCGCTTTCTTTGCCGTGGCAATGGCAGCGCGGGCCCAGCAGCAGGTCATTCCGGTGTGGGCCGGGGCAGCCCCGGGCTCCGAGAATTGGACTCAGAAAGAGGAGACGACCACCCTTCCACCGCTTGCGGCGGGTAGTTCACTGGTCCGCAACATCACTCAACCATCGCTTACCGTCTTCCTGCCTGACCCCTCCACCGCGAGTGGGACTGGGGTAGTTGTGTGCCCCGGCGGGGGATTCCATTTTCTCTCCTGGAATAGCGAGGGCACGGAAGTTGCCAAGTGGCTGAGCGCACACGGCGTCGCGGCATTTGTGCTCAAGTACCGCCTGGTTGACACGGGTCCCACCGAGGAGGACTTCCAGAAATCGGTGGCCGCCATGTTCAGCTCCATCGGCAAGGGAGGAGGCCTTTCTGAACCCATGCGCCAAGTCAGGCCACTCGCCATTGCCGATGGCCGGCAGGCGGTGAAAGTCGTTCGCCAGCACGCTGCCGAATGGGGCCTTGATCCCAATCGGATCGGCTTGATGGGCTTTTCGGCGGGCGGGATTGTGACCATGGGAGTGGTTGTGGAACACGACGCAAGCAACCGTCCGGATTTCGCCGCGCCCATTTATGGCGCCGGCATCGCGGAAGGCGAGACGATCCCCACCGATGCCATGCCGCTGTTTATCTTGTGCGCCTCCGACGACCCGATCGCTTCCGCCGGCAGCGTCACAACCTATTCGATGTGGAGGACAGCCGGCCACTCCGTTGAGTTGCACGTGTACGCGAAGGGCGGCCACGGCTTCGGCATGAACAAGCAGGGCCTGCCGAGCGACAATTGGATCGAGCGCTTTGACGATTGGCTGAAAGAGCAAGGTTTGCTTGGACCTAAGAAATGAGGGGGCGGCTGCCGGCGCTAACCTTTGATCCTGGCGCCGTCCTTTAGGGCAGCACATGCCGGGCTAAAGCCCGGCGCTCCATCTGGAACGAGCACATCCCGACTATCAAAACTGTTGACGCGAGTTCTGCGGCGTGATAGGCTGCTTTTTCAAGAAGAAATGACCACGAATCTCCATTCCGTGAGGAGCAGCGACGTTCGGGAGGTGTGTTGTTGTACACCATCCGCCAGCGGCAGTCTGTCCTCAGGGAATAGGGATTAGTAAGTCACACTAAACCAGAATTTAAACCTGAGACGCCCGCTGACGGAGTTGCCGTAGCGGGCGTTTTTGATTTGATGCGCAATTCTGGGAACAATGAGCAACTCGCGGCACGGGCGTGTGACCGGTGTCGCCCCGGGGTGGAGATGGCGATACCACAGAGGGTCGCACCATCGTTATGCTGATAACTTTCATAGGATTCATCACGGGAATACTGATCGGACTCACAGGCACCGGTGGGGGTGTCTTGGTGACTCCACTATTGCTGGTGCTGACGCCTTATCCTGCCATTACGCTGATCGGGACGGACATTGTCAACGGCGCTTTCACCAAGTTGCTGGGGGTGTTTGAACACCGCCGGCTGGGCCAAGTGCGTTGGCGGCTCGCGACCTTCCTGATTGTCGGCACGGTGCCGGGAACGGTGGGCGGCATTGTGCTGCTCAGCATCCTGAAAGCGCGCATGGGAGAGGAAGCGCTGGATCATCTGCTACGTCTGGTTCTGGGAGTTACGCTGTTCTGTGTAGCTTTCCTGTTGCCGCTCGTCAGGATGGGAAAGATCAAGCCTCCCCAGACCTGGATTGACGCTCCCGTTTTGCGCGCACGGCTAAACCTGGTAGCGGTGGGCGCGCTGGTGGGCTTCCTTGTGGCTATGACCTCGATCGGCAGCGGGAGCTTGCTGATGGTCTTCCTGCTGCTCCTCACGCCCTACCCCCTGGGCGAGCTGGTGGGAACCGACATCCTCTATGGGCTCGCTACCATGGCCTTGGCGGGCTCCATGCACGTCCGCATGGGTCACTTTGATGGTGGCCTTTTGATGCACTTGGTGGTGGGTTCACTGCCTGGCGTGGTCTTGGGCAGCCGTCTGACCCGCATCATTCCCGAGCGTTATTTCAGTTGGCTATTCACCGTACTTTATTTCTCTTTGGGAACCCGCCTGCTGGTGGGATAAAGGCAGGAGACAAAAGTCCGGAAATGCGGAAAATCGAAACTCGAAAATGGAAATCTGAAAATCGCGGCGTGCGCAGCCAATTTCGAGTTTCGAGTTTCGATTTTCGATTTTCAATGATGCCAAACCCTTACTTACAACTCTGAAAGGAAAACGGATAACTATGCCCCTTGAAGTTGCAAATAACTTAACCGAACTCGCCGAAACCTATGCGCAACGGCATCCCCGTGAGATCCTGGCCCTGGCGTTCGAATTGTACTCGCCCAGCGTTGGAATCAGCTTCAGCGGTGCGGAAGACGTGGTCCTGGTGGACATGGCCGCGAAACTGGGAGCCGAATTCCGCGTCTTCTCGCTCGACACGGGAAGGCTCCATCCGGAGACGTTGCGCTTTCTCGACCAGGTTCGGGAGCGGTACGAGATCCCCATTGAAGTTTTCTTCCCCCGGCCGGAAGCGGTCGAAAAGCTGGTGCGGGAGAAAGGCCTCTTCTCGTTTTATAAGGATGGGCACCATGAATGCTGCGGCATCCGCAAGGTGGAACCGTTGCGGCGTGCGCTTGGCACCCTGAGCGCCTGGATCACCGGTCAGCGCCACGACCAGAGCCCTTCCACCCGCGCGACCGTCCCCGTGGTGCAAGCCGATCCCACCTTCTCAACTCCGGAGAACGCCCTGGTGAAATTCAATCCCCTTGCCAATTGGAGTTCCAGGCAGGTTTGGGACTACATCCGCGAGAACGATGTCCCGTACAACTCGCTGCACGAGCGCGGATTCATCTCCATCGGATGCGAGCCCTGCACGAAAGCCGTTCTGCCCGGCCAGCACGAGCGCGAAGGCCGTTGGTGGTGGGAAGAGGCCACCAAGAAAGAGTGCGGCCTGCACTCTGGAAACAAGCTGGGTTAAGAGCAGTGGATAGTGGTTAGTGCTCATTGGTTAGCGATAGCGGTGAGTTTATCCGTCAGTTGGCGGACCAACTTGGCGGCGTAAAGGCGCCGCTACCGCTGCCGGCGGACTTCGAGGTTACGGACATCGGTCCTTACGCATACTCGATCAGAGCCATGGAGAGGGAATCAAAAGGTTCCAGATCGAACTGGATGTAGCCCGCCGCAGTCTTGAACTTCAGCGGCTTGCGCTCCGGCAGGTGCAACACCGCGGTGACCTTCTTGCCGCTGGGCGCCTGCACCCGCACCGTGGCGGTGACTGGAATAGGCGGCAACTGCTCCTGCATGGTCAGCAGGGCCGCGAGCAACCGCTTGTTCTCTTCCTGGTGGAACAGCGTCATCTCCACCGACGGATGCGTCTCCACTTCAAATTGGTAAGGTCCGGGCAGGGCGCGTTTCAACAGTGCCGCCACCAGGCGGGCGTTTACGGCCTCGCTGCTGCTCTCAATTGGGGCCGCAACCCACACGGCTTTGCCTTTTCCGAAGGTATTCCACACAATCCCGGGGTCCGTGCCCGGAGTGAGCGCCGGCGGATTGCTGTGGATCGCGCCAAAGCGGCTGCCGATCGGCTTTCCCTGCGCCGGGGGAGCAAAGGGCAGAGTGATGGTGGCCAGCACCTCGGCGCCCGGTAATGTCATTGCTTTCAGCATCGGTCCGGGGAAGCTGAACTCCTTCTGCGGCCAGATCAGCTTCTGCACCACATCATCTTTGGGCGAGAGGTAGGTCCACGACGTACGCCAGGCTTCCGGAGTCGCCTCACCGGAAAAGCTGCTTCCCGCGCCGCCTTCGGTTCCGCCCAATTTGCCACCCACGGTTCCGGCATAGCGCACGCCGAAAACGTCTTCAAGCAGGAAGCGCGGCCCGTTCTTGTCGAATCGATCGAGTGACGACGGTCCGCTGGCATACAATGCTCCGCCCGCTTCCACAAATTGGCGGAACTTGCCCGCCTGGTCCGCCGTCATTTCAGGCACGTTGGGGAGCAACACTGCACGGTAATTCTTCAACTGGTCGAGATTGATGTTGGTGACGACGCCGAAGGGAATGTGGGCCTCGCGCAAAATGCGTGTCCAGCCCACCACTGCGTTGAGGTGAGGACAATTGTCGAGCGCGCGCAGTCGGCCGACGCGAATCTTCTGCTCATCGGGGTTATAAACCGATTCCTTGTCGTAATAAATGGCGACGTCCGCTAGAAGATCGCCACCATAATAAGGTTCGTAAGGAGCGCGCTCCGCATTCAGTTTGGCCAGGAATTCATACTGACTATGGTTGATGGTGCCATCCAAATTAATGGCGTCAATCATCAGGAAGGCAGCCGAATGCAGGGGGGCCACGCCGGACTCCTTCCGGATTTCCTCAAAAGGCTTGGTGGTGGCGTGGTCGCGCAGGTCGCGGGTGCGCGAGGTTGCGAACTCAATGGGGCGATGGCGGGTTAAGCCGGTAAAGGTCTTGCACACCAGCGAGTGCTGGGCCGCTCCGCCGTAAAAATCTCCGCTGGCATAGTCCATGGCGTTCCGCATTTCGAGCGCCATGCCAGCCCGCCACGGGTGGAAATCCGTGGCGCAATTATCAACCACGGTGATGGGTCGCGTCTCCTTGATGGCACGGGTCACGGCCTCTGCAAATTCCAGCATCCAGCGCTGGCGGGCCGCCTGGAACTTCCTCCAGGTGGGGTCATCCCAATCGACGATGCGTGGGGGCTCGGCGCCACCCTCGCTCCGGAATCGGGCCGTGCAGTGGGGGCAATAGCAGACGTCAGGCCAGAACACCATGTCCAGTAAAATGCCCTCGAAATCATAGTTGCCCGTAAGCTCGCGCAGGCAGGCCAGGGCGTGCTCGCGGTACGGCGAATTGGGACAGACGAATCCATAGCGCTGCGGGTGCGTGGGGATGCTGTCATCGTCCAGGATCATCCGCCAGTCCGGATAGTATTCATAGGCCCAGTTGTCAAAGATCAGGCTGTAATAGGCCACGGCATGAAGGCCGTAACGCTTGCGCTCCTGCACAATTTCGCCAAAAAAGTCACGGCCGCGCATGTTGCGATGCATCTGCCCGATCTTGGTGCGCCAATAGCTCAGGCCCACATGCGAGTTGGCGTAAGCCGTCATCGCCTGGAAACCAGCTCCGGCAATTGTCTTCACGATATCGGCCGCATCGAACTTGGAGAGAAGCACCGGGTTCCAGTCCGGGATGTGCATATCGATCAGGCTGCGGCGAAAGGTCTCATCGGGCCAGCGCGGGATGTGCGCAGGGACTTCCGCTGCGCCCGAGAGCGCGCCGGCGCCGCGCGGCCGCCCGACGCTTCCCAGCACACTCAGGCCTACCAATTCATTGAAGGTTCGACGGTTCATTGCAGGCACTCTTTCTCGTCAGGAAATCGAAAAACGTAGAGTTATTGTTGCAACGCAGATCCAGTCAAACGGGGGCGCATCATGACATAAGCCAGCCGCCATCAATTCTGCTTTATTGGGGTAATTGACGGCACAATCCGGGAGGCTCTATTAGTGGCCTACTTTAAAGATGTTGCCGCTTCCGGCCATAAGTCATCTGTGGGCAATTGTCGCCTGTGACATCGAACGCGCGCAGGACGAATGAGGAGGCCTATTGCGCATCAGGCTCGTCCTGTCCTATAGGTTGGAGATTTTCCTTCTGTTCGTCAGCCCCCTTCAAGATAGCGTCCGACGGCCTGCGGCGTTCCATATTCGCCTTGCTCAGCTTCTGGAATTCCTCCAACTCGGCCTTTGCCCCGGCAGTATCCCCGAGATGTCGATAGGTCGCAGCAAGCAGGTAGTGGGGTTGCGGCTCGGTTGGATCCATACGCTCGACCTTTTGCAAGACCTTGGCAGCGCTCTGATAATCGTTAGTCTGCATGTAAAGTTGGCCCAGGTCGCGATAGGCGAGCCCCAAGCTCGGATGCTTCTGAATGGCCTTCTGTAAAATGGGCAAGGCCTTATCATACTCACGATTATGTAGATAAATATTCCCTAGTTTCCAGATGGACATGTAATCTTCCGGGGCGATTCGGAGCTCCGCTTCAAATTCGGGCTTCGCCTCGTCGTAGTGTCCCGAAAGCCAGTAGACATTGCCCAGCGCGTAATGCAGGCCCGGCGCCTTTGGATTTGCTTGGAGCGCCAGCTTGTATTCGATGACGGCGTTGGAAAATTCCTGGCGCTCTTCGTAGGATTTCCCCAACACTTGATCATAGCGATAGGAATTCGGAGCGACCTCCGCCATCTTCCTATAGGATTTCATCATCAGGTCGTAGTAGAGAGTGCCCAAACTATAGAGAATTTCCTCATCGTCGGGAAGGAACTTTTCCGCCCGTTGCAGGACTTGCACCGCCTCTTCGCTCTTGCCGACCTCATTATAGCTAGCGCTCAGATTGATATAGGCCTCGCGAATCTTTGGGTTTAGGGATAGGGCCTTTTGCAGAGGCTTGATCGATTCGGCAAAGCGGCCGGTCCGAATATAGGCCATGCCCAGGTAGAGGTTGGGGCCCTCCAGGGCGGGCTTTTTCTTGAGGGCTTGCTGAAAGGCAGCAATAGCCTTGTCGTAATCCTTCTGAAGGTAGTAGGCAATTCCCAGGTTGCCGTAAAGCTCCGGAACGTCCGGCATCAATTTCACCGCGGCTTGATAACTGGCCACCGCCTGCGCATAATCTCCCTGCACCTGAGCTTGCTTGGCAACCTGAATATTCCGCTCAGCCTCAACTTCTCGGCTCGATTGCGCCGCCCGGGACAAAGGCAGAAAGGACACGATCAGACAGATTATGAAGAGCCATCTTGGATTCATCTTTCGTTCACCGTCCTGGCTGGAGTTCGCCTTTCCGGCACCGCTTGAAGATAGCACAACAGGCTTCCCGTGGCACGGGCATCCTGCCCGCGCACCGTCACGGCCAAGATGGCCATGGCACAAGAGTGAACTAAAACGCCGATAGCGGACCAACTGGTGTACCGCCTCCAGCCGGGCCGCTATCGGTAAAGCTTACAACTTTTCGGTTAGGGCCCGAATCACCACTTCAGGTTCATGCCGAATTGAATGACCCGTGGGTTGTCCGCCGTGTTGTAGGCCGTACCAAAGCCCGGCTGTCCAACGGTCCATTCCGTTGTGTAGGCGCCATTATTATCGTCGAATACATGGCGGTTGAAGACGTTGAAGAAATCAGCTCGGAAGGTCAGATTCCATGACTCGTGAATGTTCCACTGTTTCAGCAACGACATGTCCTCATTGAGCCAGGGGAAATTGCGGACCGTTGCCTCGTTGGGGGTTATAGTACCGAACGTCCAGTTGGGAGGTTGGGCAAAAGCGGCGGCATTGAACATGCTGTCACCCTTGCCAGGGTCGAATTTGCCCTGGCCGGCAAGATACGCCGCCGAAGCCATGGGAACCCCATTGATCCGGTTCGCCTGCTCCCAGCCATTGTTTTCCAAGCCATTTGTGGTATCGGCGCCTTCAATTTCCTGCGGAAAGCCACTCATGTAACGCAGAATACCGGAGTATTTCCAGCCGCCGATAATGGCATTGGCTACTCCGCCGTGGTTCAGGAAGTGCTCACCTTTACCCACCGGCAGATCGTATACGTAGGCAATCGAGGCCAGGTTGGGAATATCCTCGAAGGAATAGCTCTTTTGCGTCCGCCGATTCCACGCGTCTGTGGTTCCAAAGTCAGAGGAGAAGGTGGAGAACATGGACCCGGCATCGGTGAGCGTCTTCGACCAGGCATAGGAAACAAGCAACGTCAGGCCGTTGGAGAAGCGCTTCTCCAGTTTGACCTGTAACGCGTCATAATCCGACACGCCGAGCGATTCATAATAGCGAGTCGTGCCGGAGTATTGCGGCGCGGTGCGCAGCGCCTGGCCAAAGGATGGGACACTCGGCGAGAAGTTCGCCTGGAACCCCGCGTAAGGAACCTTAAGCCCCGTTGCGGGATCGACTACAAACGACGAAGGAACATTCTGCTGGACAATGGGATCGGTAATCGGCCCATTCAGCAGAGAGGTTGACCCATCGCTGTCCACCATGTTGCCCAGAGGCAGGTATTGGGGAGGCATCTTGTCATTGTTCGTCAAGCGGCTTGACGTGTGCGTGCCTTTGTTCCCGACGAAGGCGGCGGTCAGCAACATCTGGCCCGGTAACTGGCGCTCAATCGCGAGCGTATAGTTCTGGGCGTAAGGCGCAAGCGAGTCTGTTTTGTCCAGCGAGATCAGTGAGCTATAAGAAGCGTAGTGGCTGCCCGCGCCCATGAACTCGGTTGGAGCGAGGCTGGGGGTGAATCCGGGCAAGGTACCCGTTCCCCAGACGAAGCCCGGCGTTATGCCCGAGTTGGGGGAGGTAATATCCACGGTGCCGTTGTACCCCAGATTGTAGGTTCCACCGCTGAGCTCGGTAGCGTTGCCCTGGGCATAAAAGATGCCGTAGGCGGCCCGAACCACGGTTTTGTCATTCACGCTGTAGGCCAAGCCAATGCGCGGGGCGAATTGCTTGTAATACGTGTTGAGGCCCGTTTCGTTCCCTGGGGAGGCGACGTTCAAAATCCCGGGGATGTTGTTGGCGGCCGTGTTCGGCACCCCATAGTCAATCCAGGACTTCTCGTTGTACCTTTGGCTTTCCGGCAGGAAGAGGTCCCACCGGACTCCCAGGTTCAGGGTGAGCTTTTTGCTGAATTTGAAATCGTCCTGGGCGAAGGCCGCGTAGCTGCCATCCCGGGCATAGCCGGGAACATTGTAATGAAGGTCCGTGGCTTCATCCACCAACCCCAGCAGGTAGCTGGCGAAAGGGGCCCCGGTGTTGGCAACGCCTGGGAAGCCCGTCTCCAAGGTCGCAAAGTCGAATCGGCCGGCGCTTCCACCTGGGCCGATGCTGTTTTGGGCGCCCTTGCTCATTTGGAATCCGAACTTGACCGTGTGCTTTCCTTTGACCCAAGTCATCGTGTCATTAAACAAGGTAGTGTGCAGATCCGTCACGCCCGGCGTGCCGCCGCCAACATAATCGGTTCCGCCGATCTGGACGTTCGGGAACTCGGTGGGATAGTTGGGAGATACTCCCTTAATTCCAAGGTAGGAAGTCCAATCCGCCTTCCCTGCCCAGGGAGTCACCTCCGGCTGGCCACTGTCCCATTCGTTCCAGGCCAATGTGGCTTGATTGGTCATATTGGGCTTGGGAGTAAAGTTCCAGTTGAGGCGGACATTCCGTGTCAGATTTTGGGACGGCTGATCGCCGCCACCCAGAGGAGCAGGTATCGAGGGAACATTGGGAGAAGTGTTCTTTCCGTAAGCATATAAGCCACTCAGCCGGTTTTTCTCATTGAGCACGTAGTCCCCTTTGATTCCCCATTCATTAACAGACAGGGGATTGGGCGTGGTACTTTCATAATTACTGACCACATCGTAGGGATTCGAGTCCGTTGGGGCCGGGAAGAAGGGAAGGACAAGCTTCGACACCCGGTCAAAATACGTAGGGTTGATGATATTGTTGCAAATCTCCGTGCCGCAGGCCGTCTTGGTAATGGGATCGGCGAGAGGAATCTGCACAAAATTATTGGTGCTTGGGCTTCCAGTCCCATAGTCTTGGAAGTTGCCCTGCAGCATCTGACTGGTGGGGACGGTTTGTAAGGAGGATGACCCCGCTTGGATCAGCCGGAAGCCATCATAGT
>Ga0326727_10025740_pt1 | contig 10998 bp, 11 predicted proteins | sample MB2enrmetagenome_FD_207643 | JGI IMG/M metagenome (GOLD analysis project Ga0326727, IMG submission 207643) | Lab enriched peat soil microbial communities from McLean, Ithaca, NY, United States - MB29MY | ecosystem: Environmental > Terrestrial > Soil > Wetlands > Peat | place: USA: New York... | reverse complement strand
GCGTGGCGGCCAGGGATTGCCAGCCCGCAAACTCCACGTTGGGCAGGCGCATTTCGCGGGCGCGCCGCTCCAGGCGTTCCGCGTCCACCCCGCCGCCCACCAGGCGGAAGCGCGCGCCGGGCGTCAGATCGGCACATCGCCGGGCGGCCTCCAGAACCGCGTCCAGCCCCTGCGCCGGCCCCATGTTGCCGGCAAACACGATCTCCAGCCCGGCTTTCCCGATAGCCGGAGGGCCGGCCTGCGGCGGTGGCTGCGGCTCGCGGGCCCAGTTGTAGATCACATGGACTTTATCGGCAGCCACCCCGCGTTCCATGAGGGTTTGGCGAAACCCCGGCGAGAGCACCGCCACACGGTCCGCATGCCGGTACACAAACCGGCAAAAGCCGTCCAGAAGCCGCAGCACCATCCCGCCCCGCAGCATGCCCGACGCCACGATCGTGTCCGGCCACAGGTCCTGGACATCGTAGACCACCGGGGCCGAGAACCACAGCCGCAGCGCCAGCGCCGCGAGGCCGATGGTTCCCGGCGGGTGGTAGGCATAAATCACGTCGGGCCGCCGCGCGAGGAAAGGTCCCAGCAACGTGGCCGCCAGAGCGAAGCTCAAATAATTCCAGGCGCGCCGCGCCGCCGAAAGGTCGCGGCTGGGATAGAGCGGCACGCGCACGATGGCGATCCCCTCCCTCGATTCCCTTTGCCACAGCCCCATGCGGTATCCGGGATAGAGCCGGCCTTCCGGATAGTTGGGAAAACCCGTCAGCACCTCCACCTCGTGGCCCCGCGCCGCCAGCCGGCGCGCGAAGGACAGTCCTTTAAAGGCCGGTTCGGGATCGAACCACTGGTTCAGGATCAGGATGCGCACGCCGTCCGCCTCCACTCGGTTTCCGCGGCATCCGGCATGCGGAATCCCGCCAGGATGCGGCACACCGTCTCCGCCACCCGCCGCTCCAGGTACTCCCGCGGCGGCTGCCAGCCGCCCCGCTCGCGGGTCGCCAAACGGACAGCGCGGGCCATCGCCTGCGGCTCCACGCCGCACAGCAGGTTGGACCCGCACTCCAGGGTCTCCGGCCGCTCCGTCGCCTCGCGCAGCGTGACATTGGGCACCCCCAGCAGGCAGGCCTCTTCCTGCACCGTGCCGCTGTCCGACAGGATCGCAAAGGCGTTCTGCTCCAGCCGCACGAAATCGAAAAAACCCAGCGGCGGAAGAAACCGGATGGCGCCTCCCGCCAGCCGCATGCCGGCGGCTTCCGCCCGCGAGCGCGTGCGCGGATGCAAGGGGTACACCACCGGGTAGCCGTACTCGCCGGCCAGCGCTTCCAGTCCCTCCATCAGGCTGCGCAAACGGCCGGCATGGTCGACGTTCTCGCTGCGGTGCGCGGTGGCCAGAAAATACCGCCCCGCAGTCAGCCCGTGTTCCTCCAGTGCGCGGCTTTGGGCGATCTCCGGCGCAAAGCGGTCGATCACCTGCTTGATGGGGTTGCCGGTCACATAAATCCGGTTGCCGGCGATGCCCTCGGCCAGCAGATTCTGGCGGCTTCTTTCGGTATAGGGCAGCAGCACCGTGCTCGCGTGGTCGATCACCCGCCGGTTGATCTCTTCCGGCACGCGGTCGTCGTAACAGCGATTGCCCGCCTCCATGTGATAGACCGGAATGCCCAGGCGGCGCGCCACCAGCGCGGCCAGCCCGCTGTTGGTGTCGCCCAGCACCAGCAGGCGGTCGGGGCGGTGCTTCAGGAACAGCTCGTAGCTGCGTTCCAGGATCTGCCCGATCTGCCCCGCGAAATGCGGCGACTCCACCCCCAGGAACACATCCGGAGCGCGCACCCCGAGCTGCTCGAAGAAGATGCCGCTGAGCCGCGGATCGTAATTCTGGCCGGTGTGCGCCAGCACGTGGTCGGCATGCGCATCCAGCAATGCGATCACGCCGCTCAGCCGGATGATCTCGGGACGCGTGCCCAATAGCGTCAGAATCTTCATCGCAGTCGTGGCACAGGCGGGGTGCCCTCTGGACCCGCCTGTGTTGGGTTCCGTGGCACAGGCATTCCTGCCTGTGTTGGGTTTCTGCCGCCAGAGACGTTCCCACCATGGACCGTCCCTCGCTCGTGTCGACGCAGCGTCGGGATCTTCATCTGAGCAGTTCCTGCGGCGCCGGGCCCACCGGGCACCCCGGGATCCCCGCCACCGCGCCGGCCAAAGCCGCCAGTCCATCGGGCAGCAGCAGATCGCGCGCCGCCAGCAGGGCTGCGGTTTCCGCCGGCGTCATGACCTCATCGGCCGAACTGTACTCCTTGGAAAGACTGGGCGCCAGGTGGGGACCGGTCCCCATGGCGCCCGTAATCTCCGGCAGCATCGGCTGGATGGCGTACCACCGGCCGCGGTCCAGCGTGCGACCCGCCTCTTCTTCGCTGACCATGATCTCGTGGATCTTTTCCCCCGGCCGGATGCCGGTCACCACCTGCCGGATGGGCCGCTCGCCGATCAGCGCGTGGGCGATATCCACGACCCGGGCCGCCGGCACGCGGGGCACGTAGATCTCCCCCGGGCAGGCCTGGCGGATGGCCGCGAACACCATGTCCACGGCGTCGTTGAGGCTCAGCAGGAAGCGCGTCATCTCCGGCGTGGTGATGGTCACCGGCCCGCCCTGCCGGATCTGCTCGTGGAACAACGGGATCACCGAGCCGCGCGAGGCCAGCACGTTGCCGTAGCGCACCGCCACGAAGCGCGTCCCCGGCGCCCGCAGGTTGCCCTGGATGAACACGCGCTCCTGCAGCGCCTTGGTCATCCCCATGGCGTTCACCGGCTTGCAGGCCTTGTCGGTCGAAACGCCCACCACTGTCTCGACCCCCAGCGTGTGCTCCTCGATGGCCCGCACGATGTTCTCCGCGCCCTGGATGTTGGTGCGCACCGCCTCGAAGGGGAAATACTCGCAGGTGGGCACCTGTTTCATGGCCGCGGCGTTGATCACCACGTCGTACGAGCGCACCACCGAAGCCACGCTCCCGTAATCCCGCACGTCGCCGATGCGGAACTCCAGCACCTTCTCGAAATCGCGGTAGATCAGCTCGTCGGTGGCCGCCCGCAGCCGCTGGTGCTCCAGCCGCATGAAGTACTGCTTGGCCTCGTCGCGGGAAAATACGCAGATCTTCTGCGGCCATCCCATTTCACCGGTAAGCAGGCGCTGGACCAGCGTCTTGCCCAGCGAGCCGGTGCCGCCGGTAATCAGGATTCGTTTGCCTTCCAGAGGTCGCATTCGCATTCCACCTTTCATAGGGCGTGGGGTCTTGAGCCAGTTCGGCGATCAGTTCCCCCCAGGGGGGCGCCCCATACCCGATCGCCGCGCGCAGCCGGTCCCCACGCATGCTGCGGTCGGAAATTTCGCTGTCGTCGGGTGAGATTTCGATATCCAGGCCATACGCGTCCCGGATGGCCGCGAGCAGGCCGTATTTGGAGATGGGCGTGGAGACCACCTGGTACAATCCGCTCAGGTCGCCGTGCCGCGCCACCATGCGCTCCACCAGAGCGGCCAGGTGATTGGTGGTCACCCCTGAGTAGATCACCCGCCGGAAGCCGCGCACCCGCCCGTGCTGCTGCGCCAGGAACCATTCGAGCAGCGAACCATGATGCGCCAGCTCGCGCCCGATGATGGAGGTCCGCAGGGTGAGCGCGTTGGCCGCATGGACTTCGCCCAGAAACTTGGAGCGGCCGTACAGGTCCGTGGCATCGCTCGGGTCGTCTTCGCCGTATCCGCCGCCGCGGCCGCTGAACACGCAGTCCGTGCTGAAGTGGATCAGGCGCCCGTTCCATCCGCCGCACCACTCCGCCAGGTAATGCGGCAGCAGGGAGTTCACGATCAGCGAGGGGATCGCCTCGCGCGCCTGGGCGCGCTGCTTGACGATGCCCGCGCAGTTGATCACCCACCGCGGCCGCAGTCCGGCCAGCCATTCGCGCGTGCGCTCCAGATCCATCAGGTCGACCCCGCGGATTACATCCGCGCCCGCCAGCAGGTCCACGCCGGCCGGAGGGTCGCCGCGCAGCGTGCACACCGTGGCGGCCGATTGGCGCAGGCGCTGGAAGATCTTGTGGCCCAGCATGCCGCCGCCGCCCAGCACCAGGATGTCAGGCTGACCGCGCATAAATAGATCCGGGAAAGAGATCGGCCGAATCAGGCGCAGGGTTTAGGGATGGGGGTTGAGGAGGGTTAGGGAGGGGGGACTTTCCAAACAACATCAGACCGTTTTGTTTTATTTCAACAACTTGACTGAATTTTGCAAGAGGCTCCTTGCTGTGACCCGGTTTTTGGGGTGGGGGAAAAAGGGGAGGAGTAGAGGAAGGATGTCTGGCGAACGCGACAGCAGCGGACGCCGGGAGGAATCATAAGTGGCCTTTTTTGTTCGCTCTAAAAGTCCGGTCCCGAGCAAGCCGCCAACAAATCCATGAAAGCGGTATACTGAACCTGTATCGATTGGGCCGCTTGCGGCCCCGTCCGGTCAAAGTCCGGGGATCGATGCCGCCGCCTGTAGGCGAGCGAAATTTTCAATTGTCGATTGGAGATTAAGGATATGCCTTTCGATCCTCCTGCCGGAAAGCCGCCGCAAGGACCACCTTCGCCGGTATCTGCTAAACGGTCCCCCTTAGGACCGCCAGAGTTGGCAGTGTCCCCTAAACGAGAACCGTCCCCAAAGAATCGCTTAACTGGTCCAGCCGGGCCGCCACAGCCGAGCGTTCAACTGACGCCACCCCCAGGCGTTGCTACGTTATCACCAAGCGCTGGACGAAAGCCCGCGCTCGAAAAACTTCAAACCACGTATAAACAACTCTCACATGCCGCGATCGACCTCAACACCGCTTCCGACGAACTCGGCAAGCCGATCCGGATTTGGGAAGGCGCCCTCAAGAGGCTCAATCTGGGTGTATCTGCATGGGTGGAGCTCAGTAGCGGCGGCGAGGGGCCACGTTGGTGGGACCGTAGTGTCGGCTACACGAAGCTGAAAGAAGGCAGCTGGGGTATCGGATTGAGAACAAGAGAGGGGCGCGACGACCACCCCGATGATAGTTCCGAAGATCTTTGGCCCTTCAATGATGCCCCGCGGTGGATGCGCGTTGAAGCTGTTGGTAAACTACCTGATCTTCTCGACGCGCTGCTGAAGCAGGCTGAAGATACAACCAAAAACATCAGGACCAAGATCGAGCAGGCGAACCGGCTCGCGGAAGCCATCAGCAGGGTTGCTGACGACATGGGAGCGCTACCGGAGGGGAAATAGCCCATGCGCGACCGGATCAAAGAAGTTTCCGAAATCATTAACCTCAGCTTCGATCTTCTCGACTTGATCGTGGTCCGGGTGGCACTGTTTGGATTGGCCGCCATAGGCGCGTACAGCCTTCTTACTAAGCACTAGCGGCCAACGCTCGATATCAGGAAGGGGCGGCAGCAGGGACTTGCGGGGCTCCTCGTTATGCAATAGTCTCTGACAATTCACTCATATGATGCCCATAGATCGATTTTGGTTTTCACCGTTCAGCACCGACTTGGAACGAATCACCGGTGTGGAACTCGGAGTTCTGAGGACAGTGGCCGAGGGATGGTTCATCGACTACAAGCGCGACGTACTTCCGCCGAGAGATATCGCTAAACATCTTTCCGCTTTCGCTAATCAACACGGTGGCTGGCTGTTTTTCGGTGTTGAGGAGGACAAGGAAACGATGACGGCGAAGGCATTTCCAGGAATACCCACCAGCACGGTGCCAACCGCACGGGTTCAGCTAAGGGAAGCAACATCGGCGCACATTGTCCCGGAGGTCTTCTTTTCAATTAAGGTCATCGACGGTCCGGTGCCGGCTTTGGGTTTGGCAGCCGATCGCTCGATCATCATTGTGGCCGTCCCCGAGAGTAGCAATCCGCCGCACATTCACTCCTCTGGTCGTATATATCGTCGCGTCGCCGACCATTCCGATCCCAAACCCGAAACAGATCGGCGGGTGTTGGACATGTTATGGAGCCGACGAGAACGGGTCAGCCGAACTCTCGCGGAATTGCTTACCGAACTTCCAACTCTAGCTAAGGCTGAAACAAACCCACGGGCATACGTATTCTTCATCAATGATGTGGACTTCAGCGGCCGCCGAACGGGTGTAACGTTTAGGGCTTTCCGCGACATCATGGCGGCGAAGGAAGACTCCGCCTTCACCGTGAGTTTGCGGGATGCTTTTCCAACGTCAGATGGTCTGATCGCGCGTGATGTCGAGCGAAATGATCCATTTTACGAAACGCTGACATTCCGGTGGTGGCACAACGGGAATGGTCGACTTTCAATTCCTCTGGATGTCATCTCACCTCATGACGGACAGTTTCGATTCCTCGACGGGAAAGGTCCCTTGTTAGCTGAGCTCCAGCGGCAGGGACACAAGACCTGGCGAATCGTGGACTTCTCTGCTTTTACAGCTATTCTTTCGGCGGCGGCTTCCAAATACATTCGCCTTCGCGAACATGCGAGATTAACCGAACCCTTTTGGGCGAAGGTGCGGCTCTGCAACGTATGGCGCATTACACCATTCATAAATCTGCCGTCTCATCTGGAATCCATTAAGCAAACTGGTATTCCAGTTGTGCAAGACGACTCGTGTTACTGCCCGCCAGGGATCACACCCGAGTCGATGATTCGTTTGGATGAGAGCCATATCGATGTGAGTCCCATACGAGCACTGCTGACGATCTTGCCGCTCGCGGCGCAGACGCTCAATGGTGTTGGAGTCAGCCTAGATTGCTTACTAAACGATGAAGGTACAATGTCGGATGTTGGCATTCAAGAATTTACTTCTGCGCTGATTTCGTGTGTCCCGCAACAGCCGTTGAAATAAGGACGAGAGAATGGCCTCACACTTAGCTATCGGTTCGGTACAGACAATCTCAAATCGAGATCGCTCCACAACGCCGGCGACTGGTTCATCCGTTGGCTGGCGAGCGGTCCGCAGTGGGTGCAGTTGTAGGGCATGGGAGTGGAGTTAAGGCTTCTGAGAGAAGCATACAGCCATACAGGGGTGGCGGATTTGGCAAGTTCTTATGCTGGGTGGAAATCTTGATGTCCTGCGTCCGGATACAGCGGGCGATTTGAGGGGGACATGGCGTGAGGTGTAACGGCCGGCCACGGTTCTGTCCAGGCTACTCACGGAACCCGATCCGAACCTGAACGCCTCTTGGCCGCGGCGGATGGCACTGCCAACCAGGGTATACGGCTCGACCCGGCTACGCCAAGGTCCCGTAGCGCAGGAGCGCTCCCGAGTCTCGGAGCTGGTGGGAGCTTGGTGGAACCGCTACTACACGGACCAAGACGCCCAGTAACACAAATGTAATAGTATCCTTAGGTTTCCAACAACTTAGCCGTGGGTGTCCGAGGGGAGAATCTTCACGCTTCCGTAACAGGATTGTAACCAATGGGCCTGTAACTTAATAAATACGTAAAGGGAAAAAGGCCGGGGTAGCGCTAACTACCCAAGCCTTTTAGGGTTGATCGGAGCTCGTGGGAGCCCCGTCAAGATTTCTCCATCCCACCCTACCATCAACCTGATCCCTTTGCAAATGTTTTTGTAAAGGGGTTAACTGTATGAATCTAGGTCCTTTTTTTCGGTTGAAAAGGAAAAACGGGGACGAGATCATCATGGGGCCGATTTTCGGATGGACGGTTTTCATGGTGGCACTCCTGTTCGTGCTCGGATATCTCGCTGTTCACGGCGTAGTTGGCTGGCAGGAAATCGCCAAACTGGCAGTGCCTATCAAGTAAGCCCCGATCAGGGAAGCGATCAAGGAAGAGCCAGGTAATGCGGCATCACCCACCGCTGCCGCAGCCCGGCCAGCCATCCGGCGGTGCGCTCGAGATCCATCAGGTCGACGCCGCGGATCACATCCGCGCCGCCCAGCAGGTCGACCGCCGCCAGAGGGTCGCCGCGCACCGTCGCCAGCGTGACGGTCGAGGCACGCAGGCGCTGGAAGATCTTGTGGCCCAGCATGCCGCCGCCGCCCAGTATGAGGATGTCGGGCTGACCGCGCATAAATTCGTCTGGGAAATAGATCGGCCGAACCAGGCGCGGGGTTTAGGGATGGGAGGCCCAGCCAAAGCGCGAGGGGTTACGGGCGATCCTTTAGAATACGTTTCACTTGGCGCTTGCCGCGAAGCACGGCCATGATGCGGATGGGTTTCACATCCGGTTGATAAACCACCAGGTAAGAGTAGAGGGGGAAGAAAAGAATCGGCCTGCTGGTCAGGTCTTTGCGAGTATGTCCCTGCCCCGGCATCCGCCCTAAAGAAGCAAACAGCGCGTGAAACTCACCGTCGATACGATTGGCAAGGTCAACACTATCCTGCGCAATGTGAAGCCAAATTTCGAAAAGATCATTCTGGGCCTCGGCGGAAACGTTGTAGAGCGTCATCCACGTTTTTGCTCGGCCAGCCATGCGGCCTTGCGCTTTTCCATGTCGGCGCGCGATTCTTCGGCGGAGAAGAACTCGCCGCGTTCGAACTGTCCGAAAGCCCGCTCGATCTTTTCGTGTATCAACTGCTTGTGGTCTTGCAGGCGCTCATCCTCGAAATGGAGCATTTCTAAAGCCCGCCCAATGACCTCATCGGGGTTTTGGTATGCACCTGTTTTCATCGCCTGGGCGATCAGTTGCTCGTGCTCCGGCCGAAGGGTGATCGTCATACAACGCCTCTTGCCTGCTATTGTCGCAACTTTGCGGATGGATTCGGCTCCTCCCGTCACGGAAGGTGAGGCCCTGCAAAGTGCCGGTGCTCTGTCTGACTCAAACCTAACCCCCCTCCCGCGGTGTCAGTCTGCCAACGGTGCAAGGGTCCCGCTTACGCAGCCGGAGTTGACGGCTGAATGCGGCGCCGATGCCTGAGGAGCCGCTAACTGCACCCCCGAGTGCGATCGAGACCGCAGCCGGGTCAACTCTCTGGGTGGTCGCCAGGAATGAGCGCGTCAACCGCAAGTGGCGGGAACGGATCAATACGGCCGCCTCCAACGCTGCCAGGTGCTACGATTACCTCCGCTCCACACCAATGCTCAGAAGGCCGGGGAGAATATTCTCGCTGCCGCCGCCGCCCAGCACCACTATTTCAGGCCGCATGCCGCAGGCGCTCCTTGCGGGCCCACCCCACATATTCGGCCAGCCCCTCGTCCAGGTCCACCGCCGGCTCGAAGCCGAACGCCTCCCGCGCCGCCCGGATATCCGCCAGGCTGTCGCGCACGTCTCCCGCCCGCGGCGGCAGGTAATCCACCCGGGACTCCATGCCGGCGGCCTCCGCCAGCTTCCGCACCAGGTCGTTGATGGCGATCCGCGAGCCGCTCCCGATATTGAACGCCCCCCGCACCCCGGGAGCCGCGGCCGCCCGGATATTGGCCTCGACCACGTCGCGCACATGCACGAAATCCCGGGTCTGCCAGCCGTCGCCGAAAATTTTCAGCCGCTCGCCCGCGAGCATCTGAAAGACAAAGATCGGAATCACGTTCCCGTAGGCGTCGAACCGCTGGTTGGGGCCATAGACGTTGAAATAGCGCAGGCACACGGTCTCCATCCCGAAAAGCCTGCCGAAAGCCAGCGTTTCCTTCTCCGCGCACAGCTTGCTCGCGCCATACGGCGAATCCGGCTCGGCCGGGTGGCGCTCCCCGATGGGCAGCGTCTTCAGCTCGCCGAAGATCCCCGCCGACGAGGACGCCACCAGCTTGCGCACCCCCGCGCTGCGGGCCGCCTCGAGCACCCGCAAGGTGCCCATCACGTTCACCTCGGCATCCAGGATGGGGTTGTCGATGGAGCGCTTGTTGCCCACCGAAGCGGCCAGGTGGAACACCACCCCGGCCCCCTCCATGGCCTTGGCCACGGCCGCGCCGTCGCGGATGTCGCCCTCCACGATGCGCGCCCCCCCCAGCGCGCCCAGGTTCGACCGGTACCCGGATGAGAAGTTGTCGAGTACCGTGACCCGGTGCCCGTCCGCCAGCAGGCGCCCCGCCAGGTTGGAGCCGATGAAGCCCGCCCCGCCGGTTACCAAAGCATGCATCGTAATTACTCCTTCGCCGCCAGGCTGGAGGCGGCCAAGGGAGCCTCCTCCGCGGCCCACGCGGTTGCCCTTCTCTTGTTCTTCACCACCGCCAGAAAAACCCAGCGCAGCCGCTCGGCCATCGCGCTCCAGGTCGCCGGAAAGCCCGCCAGCCGGGCGGCGCCGCGGCTTACCAGGCGCTCGCGCAACCCCCGGTCGTCCCGCAACCGCTCCAGTTGCCCCACCCATTCCGGGGCGTCGGCCGGATCGGCGTAGAGCGCCGCGTCTCCGCACACCTCCCGGGCGTACGGCAGGTCCGCGGCGATCTGCGGCCGGCGCCACTCCATGGCCTCCAGGTGCGCCGAGCTCAGCGATTCCAGCAGGCTCGGCATCACGCAGCAATCCACCCCCGCATAGAGCGCGCGCAACTGGTCCTTGGGAACCCAGCCCGCCGCAATCGCGTGCCCCGAACGGACCAGGCCTTCGGCTGCGGCGCCGGCGGCGGCCGCCCACTCGGCGGCGGTCAGCGTGACCACCAGCCGCACGGGGACCGCCGAGCGGCGGCAGATCTCCATCGCCTCCGCCAGCAGCCGGTGATTCTTGTGGGGGCCGTAGGTGGCCACGTACAGCGCCATGAATGCGCCCGCCGCCGAGGCCCGCCGCAGCGTCCGTTCGAGAGCCGGGGAAAGCGGCTGCCCGCCATCGTCCGCCGTCGAGACCACCGCCTTGGGCACGACTTCCACTCGCTCCGGGCATCCCGGGATGGCCTGGACATACTCTTTCATGAGGTCCGTCTGCACGATGGCCGCATCCGCGCAGCCGAGCGACCGCCGGAAGAACCAGCGCAGCGCCGCCACCCGCGTCCGGCCCCCCGCGTGCCGCCGCGCCAGGCGCCACGGGCACACCTGGTAGGCGTTCTGAATGCTGAGTACCTGGGGTACGGCCGTCTTCACCAGCGGGCCTACGTTCATCGACC
>Ga0326727_10025739_pt1 | contig 10998 bp, 4 predicted proteins | sample MB2enrmetagenome_FD_207643 | JGI IMG/M metagenome (GOLD analysis project Ga0326727, IMG submission 207643) | Lab enriched peat soil microbial communities from McLean, Ithaca, NY, United States - MB29MY | ecosystem: Environmental > Terrestrial > Soil > Wetlands > Peat | place: USA: New York... | reverse complement strand
CGAAAAGAGCAAGAGAACCCATAGAAAAGGTGACCGCAAAGAATTGCTGCAAAAGCTTTGCCATTGACGATACAAGACAAAAAGGCAGCACATTGTTAATAAATCAGAAATATTGACAGCAATTTGCATAAGCAAGGCATTCCTCATGGCTACACTCGCAATTACCTTCTAAGCTAAGGTATATTAGATTCCCATCTAATAAGGTCTGGAAATTTCGAGGAGAATATGATACTATTTATTTTGTGTTCTAATAAATTCTGTTTTGTATCTTTGCAAAAAGAATTTCACAATATGAGTTATATTTTACTGGAAGATATGCGCTTTTTCGCCCATCACGGGTTCTATGAAGAGGAACAAAAAACGGGTAATTATTTTACTGTCGATCTGAAGATGAAAGTAAAGATTGACGAGGCTGCCGAAAGTGATCAACTAACTGATACACTTAATTACGAACGCGCATACAACATTGTAAAAGCTGAAATGGAAATCCCTTCCCGATTGCTTGAAAATGTGGCTGCAAGAATAATGAATTTACTTTTTGATCAATTTGCGCAACTCTCTTCTGTAGAAATCCGTCTATCGAAATTGAATCCGCCTTTGGGAGGTGAAGTAGGCAAAGCAACCGTGATTCTCTGTCGAGAAAGGTAGCCATTTACCCGGAACATCAGCCTTAACAAAAAGATTCCCGGCAGTTTTATTACAAACTGCCGGGAATCTTTTTGTTTATAATTCTCTTATGAATTTACTTCATTGGTATTTCCGGTACGTTTCAATATACCCCATGCAGCCAATTCGCCTTTAATGGCACGTAAATATGATTTGAGTAATACATACCATAACAATTGACGGTATAGAATCCGTTGGATAAACATATAAAAGATGTTGATCGGAGGAAACTTCTCCCGGTCAAATTTAAATGCCATAAATGAAATTGCCAGATCAAGAAGGAAGTAAGCGAAATAGAGTATCACAATAACCCCCGACTTCGGCATGAACAACGATATAATAAATATTACATCCACCAATGGAGAAAGGATTGGTAAAAATAGCTGAAATAGCAACTGATTAGGGAGTAATATCCAATTCATATTAGGTTGTCCCCGTTTGAACATTTGTTTATGATGCTTCCAGAACGATTGCATAATGCCGAATGACCAACGGAACCGTTGACGAAGCAACATATTCAGTGTTTCGGGAGCTTCGGTGAAGGCCAGTGCTTCATTACAGCTATGAATCACATATCCCTTACGCAATAAACGCATTGTCAAGTCGCAATCTTCAGCAAGCGTATCCGTATCAAATCCGCCCACTTCAATAATGGCATCGCGACGGAAAGCTCCTATAGCACCCGGAATTACCATAATAGCGTTAAGCATATCAAAGGCGCGACGGTCGAAGTTTTGGCTGGTGATATACTCAATACTTTGCCAGCGTGTCAACAAATTGACACGGTTGCCAACCTTCACGTTTCCTGCTACAGCAGCTACTTTCGGATCGATAAAATAGGGAGCCAATTTAGCTATTGCATCTTGTTTCAACAACGTATCGGCATCTATACAAACCAATATTTCACCCGAAGCAATTTCAATACCGTAATTAAGAGCCGACGCTTTACCTCCGTTAGGCTTAGTATGAACTTTTACTTTGGGATTGTCTCCAAATTGTTTTTGGACATTGGTAAATGTCAAATCTTTGGATCCATCATCCACAAAAATTATTTCAAGATTCGGATAGGTACTTTTCAATAAGTTTCCTACTGTTTTACCCGCTGTTAATTCTTCATTATAGGCCGGAACAATAACACTGATCCGAGGTAAAAAAGAAGCGTCAGGAGGGAGCAGATTCTTAGTTTTGCAGCGATGAACAATGGCCAATATAGCAATCATCAAAATTTTGAACACCGAAAGGATTAAAGCTACAAAAAACAATACTGACAGTAGTTTGTTGAGAATATAACCAACCGTGATGACCGCAGCATCTGTTGACTGTAAATAATGGTTAAAATCACCTGACTGTTTAGGCATCAGGTCATCTCGTTTCCTATCCAACAACGCAGAGACGCTGACAAATTTATATCCGTTCGATTTAAAGTATTCAATAATGCGAGGAAGGGCTGCAACCGTAGCATCACGATTACCTCCTGCATCGTGTAGCAAAATGATATTGCCTGCATCACGTTGTTGAATGACACGAGCCACAATTGAATCTGCAGTCACCCCGATTTCCCAGTCATTTGGATCTATATTCGACCCGATAGTCAAATATCCTTCGGAACGGGCAAGTGAAAGCGGTTCTATAGCCGTCTCATTTGTCGGTTCGGAATCCGTATCATAAGGAGGCCTGAACATCATGGTCGTATGACCGATTATGGATTCAATGATATATCCGGTAGCACGTAGTTCGGCACGAAAACGCGCAGGAGAAATAATTGCAATGTTAGGATGTAAAAAAGTATGATTTCCTATTTCATGTCCTTCACGATAAATACGCTGCATTATCGGCAAATTTTGTTCGGCATTAATACCGACGACGAAAAAACAAGCAGGCACACGATACTTACTCAATATGTCAAGAATCTGAGGCGTATAATCATCATTAGGCCCATCATCAAATGTTAAGGCAATCGTCTTTTCTTTAGCTCCGGCTTGATTGATCACATAACTCGAAGGTAATTCCACATAATGTTCTTCAGTGATAGATTGTTCTGCCGGATTAATTTCCAGTTTGATTCTCCCTGGACGTGGAGAAGATACTATATTCAAAATCTCACCGGAACCGATATAGTCAACGCCAAATGAAGACTTAATATTTTCAAGTTGTTTATAATCAAAAGGTTTGGTTTTTAGAGCTTGCATGGAAAGATCCTGATCGAAGAAATTCCAAATTCGAGCATCTTCAGAACCTAAGCGCCAAAGAGCATATCCGGCCATCGAATTGTCGTAAACAGTGCGGATAGCATTAAAATTGGTAACCGCATCGGCAAAGAAGACTGTATGCTCATGATCTTCCGAGTCTGTGTAAGAATAATCCAAGTTGTACGTCTCATCGTCAAAATGTAGTGTAGAACCATTACCCAAGGCGTCAGCCATTGCTTCCTGATAAGTGCGGTTAGTACCTCTATGTCCTTCAGTCCAATTATAACCATAAGCCGCTAGACACAAGACCACTTTTTGAGGTTCGATTTTTTTCAACATCTCATCCATCGCAGCTTCCACCCAATATTGTGCTGCTATAGGACCAGGGTTATGATCAGCATCATGTTGATCATAAGCCATCAGGAAAAGAAGGTCGTTAACATGTCCAAGCTCTCTGATGTTGTAATCATCATTAAACGGAGGAACATCTTGTGATACTAAAAAGCCGTTTGCATGCAATTTTTTGTAGAGTTCTCGTTGGAATAGGATTAAGTTTTCATCCGTGTTCTCCTTCAAATCTTCAAAATCGATATTGATCCCCGCAAATTGATATTTTTTCAAAACAGACAAAAGATTGTTAATGAAAAATGCACGTCGTTTGGGAGAAACAATGATATTATGCACATTTGCACCGCTCCATTTTTTATTAAAGAAGTTGGAAAGCATGGGAACAATGGCCACATGTTTTCTCCTCAAAAAGTTCAAAGCGGTCGAATCGACATTGTCATAAATTTCATCAGGAGAATCGGTAATAAAGAACCATTCAGGCAATACCATGTTGAGTTTCGAGATATTGCGCTTCATCGACAACTCAGACTGCGGATCCCAATTGACATAGAAACCGGCTTTTACGGGATAAAAATTGCGGATAGCACCAGGAATGGCCTTCTTAGGAAAATCAAATTCATGGTCGCGTGTTTTACGTGCCTGATTGATAATTCTTTTCAGACGGCTATAATCTTTTCTGTCGCTTTTGGCAATAATACTATCCGTCATCTTAAGCATGCCAGTTTGCTCCTTTAGAGGTGGCAACTGCATAGCTTGATTTCTTAGCATGGAAACAGTGATAGCAACCACTCCTATAACTAATAATACAGTTACTATCCTAATACCCCAACGAAAACGTTTCCATCGAGACTGGGATTCCGTATAAAAAATTGGCTTTTCACCCATAAATTGACGCATTAAAAACAGCTGCAAAGTTAGCTCATTTTTATAGATATTTATTAGCGAGAGAAGACTGGAGATAAAAAAATATTATTCTTCTGTTTTATTGGCCGTTTTAGGATGTAAAAGGAGTAGTTGTAAAAACAGAGCGATTGCTACAAAAATAGATAATAGTGCAAAATCGCGACTCAAATTCCCGGAATCGGCAGATTTTCCCAATAATGTAGTGATGAGGGCTCCTGCCGAAAGTCCTGCCATATTCATCAATCCATAACCTGTAGCACGATAACGAGGCGAAACAAATTGACATAAAATAGGCATACTATTTACATCAAACATCCCGAAGCCAAACCCAAAGCACAAAGCGCCACCCCAAATAGTCAGAAAACTATTACCAAAGCCCAATAATAAAACTGCCGGTATAGTCAATGCCAACCCGATAGCCCCCGTGTAGATGCGCCCGCGCAGTGTACGTTGCATCCAACGGTCGGAAAGCACGCCACCGATTAATACGCCTAACAAAGCTGATAAAGCAATGGCGATAGTCGATTGCGGGCCGGCTTCCGTCATATTAATGTGGAGAATAGTGGAAAATAACGTGGGAAGCCAGTTTTTCGTAGCCCATCCGGGCAGACTCGGTGCTGAGAAATAAAATAAGATAACCCAAAAAGAGAGGCTACTTAACAAAATGCCGATTCCTTTGAACATTTCAGCAAACTCTTTTCCTAAGGTGCGTGAAGCTTTTGATACAATAGTATAAGCTTTGTGTTCTTTTAAAAAAAGGATCAAAACGATACTATATAAAATCCCTACTATTCCAAATACATGAAAAGTAGCTTGCCATGAGAAATTTTGGGCAATGGTGGCTCCAAAGCCACCTAAGGCTTGTCCAAGGTAAATCCCGGTCATGTGAACACCAATGGCCAAAGAACGGTTTTTCCCTTGATGATAATCAGCAATAAGCGATAATCCTGCCGGTATATAGAAGGCTTCACTAATCCCCATTATTGCACGCAGTGCATACAATTGGTTGAATGTAGTGGCAAACCCCATAAGCAATGTAACACCTGACCATACAAACAAACTTCCGACAATCATCCATTTTCTATTGAGTCGATCGGCAATAACACCCGATATGGGACTCATCAAGGCATAGATCCATAAAAAGACAGCCATTAAACGTCCAAAATTGGCTGCAGTCTCCAATTCGGCAATATCCACCATCATAGACCGTTCCATAGTAGAAAGCATCTGCCGGTCAATGTAGTTGAGCAACGCGACAACCCACAATAAACCAACCACAACCCAAGGATAGATTTTTTTTTGTTGCATCAGCAAAGAATAGAATTTTAAAGATACTCTTCAACTTTCAAAGCGCTTCGTATCATTTGTTTTAGCGGAACGCAAAATTAGTAATTAGTTGTTGAAATCGAAAGTCTTTTTCTTTCCTTTTCTTTCGATAATGATAGTGTATAAAAAAAGCCGTTCTATTCGAACGGCTTTTTGAAAATTTCATGAAGAAGTTTATTTAGCTCCTTTTAGCTTCAATTTTTTAGCATACCATAATTGGATTTCGTAAGCAATGGTCGATGCAACCAAGATTGACGAATAGGTACCTGTAATCACACCTATAAGCAATGCGAATATAAATCCGCGAATTACGTCACCACCAAAGAAGAAGATGGCAATTAAAACCAAGATTACACTCATCGAAGTATTGATTGTTCTCCGTAAGGTATGGTTCATAGCTTCGTTCATCAACGAACTCAACTCTCTTTTCGGATATAATCTTCTATATTCTCGAATCCGGTCAAAGATTACCACAGTATCATTGATCGAGTATCCGAGAATAGTCAGGATTGCCGCTATAAATGATTGGTCGACTTCCAATGAGAACGGCATAATACTATAAAGAATCGAATATAACCCAATTACCAAGAGTACGTCGTGGCATAATGATGCCAAAGCTCCAACGGAGAAGGTAAAACTCGGGAATCGGAGTAAGATATAGAGCGCAATTCCCAACACGGCTAAAATAATTGCCCAAATAGCAGCCACTTTAATATCTTCTGCCACAGCAGGGCCTACTTTTTGAGAGCTGACAATATGTTGTTTTATAAACTGATCCTTCGTTACGCTATTCCCCAATAATGGTTTAAGATTGTTATACATTTTTGCTTCGATTTCATCATCCATCGTAGCCGAATGGTTCGCAATCATATAGTTGGTAGATACGCGAACCTGTTTGCCATTGGTTCCGATCGAAATGACATTCACGTTTCCATCAAAAGCGCCTTTAAGGGCATTACGAACCACCTCAGTTTCAATTGGCTTATCGAAAGCAACCTGATAATTACGTCCTCCGCTAAAATCGATACCCAGACTCAATCCACGGGTCGCCAATGAAATAATACAAATCGTAAGAATGGTTCCTGAAACAAAGTACCATCTTTTACGGACTCCGATAAAGTTAATATTAGGATGCAACAACCAATGCTTTGTCAAATTTGTACAGAATGGAATATCTTTTCTATCCTCTTTCTTCATCAACAAATCAAACACCACATGTGAAATAAATACGGCCGTGAAGAATGAGGTGATAATACCAATGATAAATGTAGTAGCAAACCCTTTAATAGGACCTGTTCCAAAAATAAAGAGGATAGTACCGGTGATTAACGAGGTGATATTCGAGTCAAAAATTGCAGAAAAAGCATTTTTATATCCTTCAGAAACCGCTTTTCGCTGATTTTTACCTGCCTCTTTTTCTTCCCGTATTCGTTCATATATAAGTACGTTTGCATCTACGGCTATTCCTAAAGTCAGCACAATCCCGGCAATACCCGGCATAGTCAACACAGCTTTAAACGAGGCAAGAATACCCATAATGAACACCACGTTCAACAATAAAGCGGCATCGGCTACCAAACCAGGAATCAAGCCATAATAGAAAAGCATAAAAATCAAAATGAATACAAAGGCCACTGCAAATGAAATAAGCCCTGAATTTATTGTTTTTTCTCCCAATGACGGGCCTACATTGTCTGCTTGAACAATATGTGCAGGAGCAGGCATACGACCCGATTTCAACACATTTGCCAAGTCTTTCGCCTCTTCTACTGTGAAATGACCTGAAATTTGGCTTCTTCCTCCGGTAATTTCCTGATTGACAACAGGAGCAGAATAAACGTAATTATCTAATACGATAGCCACACATCTGCCCACGTTTTGTTTTGTCAAAATAGCCCAAGTGTTGGCACCTTTCGAATTCATGGTCATATCGACAATTGCATTCGAACCATATTGACCGTAATCGTCTTTTGCATCAGTTACCACATCACCTTGCAACGCAGGCCCTTGCTTTGTAGTGCTTTTAATAGCATACAATTCAAAGTACTGTCCTTGTTTATCAATCGCCTTTACGCCCCATTTCAATGAAAGATCGGAAGGAAATTTACTTCGAATTTGAGGATTACGTAAATAGCCACCAATGGTTGAGGTATCGGCAGCTAAAGCGACACCCACTCTCGGTCCGGTTCCTTGAGGATCTACGTTTTTCAACAATGCAAAAAGCGGATTTTTCTTTTTAAACTCAGCAAGGTTTTGCTGATCACCTCCCTTAGCAGCGGCTGTGGTAGCCGGATGTGCCTTTTGACGGATCAAAGCAGCCAGCGAATCTTCTTTAGACTCGGTAATCGGTTTTTTAGCAGTAGCAGTAGCTACTTTCGTAGTGTCAGTAGCGGTTTTCAGTTTACTCCCAGATGCTAACATCTCGGCCAAAGCTGTGTTGGCTTCTGCAAAAGCAGGATAAACTTCTTGAACGTTGTATGTTTCCCAAAATTCAAGATTAGCCGTTCCTTGGAGCAATTTACGAACCCGTTCAGGATCTTTTACCCCCGGCAATTCTATCAAAATACGTCCTGAACGTTCTAATTTTTGGATATTAGGTTGTACTACACCAAAACGGTCAATACGTGAACGCAATACGTTGAATGAATTATTAATGGCACTTTCCACCTCTTTTTTCAAAACAGCCATCACCTGATCGTTGGTGGCACTCAAAGGAATTTGATCTTTTTTATCATAGGTACTGAAAAGAGTGGACAACTTGGCATTGGGATCAAGTTCCAAATAGGCGTTCTTGAATAAGATCAGAAAATCCGTCTGACTGGTCGCCTGACGTTGCTGAGCTATATCAATTGCCTTGTTGAAATTTTGAGGTGGATTCGGAATCGTTAATGAGCGCAAAATGTCGGCTTGCGACACCTCCAACACGACATTCATACCACCTTTTAAGTCAAGACCAAGGTTAATTTCCTTATCCAAACACTCTTTGTAGGTATATCCGAACCACACCTTCGTCGGTGCAATCGAATCAATATACCTTTTGTATCGCGCACTGTCAACTTGGTTTGTGCCTGGCCTCGTAGCAAATGCCAAAGCAGCTTTATTGTAATGATTAGTTACAAAGCTGAATGACAAGTAGAAAAAGCAGACAAACAGAAGCAGCGCAGCTAGAACCTGAACAAATCCTTTGTTTTGCATGTGAAACTATTTTAAAGACATAAATTATTGATAGATTTTCTATTTTATTTTGGGCCTGCAAATATAGCGATTTTTTAATAAGCGTGAAAGGAGTGAAATAATAAAAAAGGCCTCGACTATTCGAGGCCTTTTATTATTTATTCTCTTTTGAGAAAAAACAGGTCAATTATTCGGCAGATTCCGAACCCCAACTTGCAGATGCAAGGCGTTTGTACGTATTATAACGCCATTTTGCATTTGTTTCGGCAGCTTGGAATAACTCGCCGGCTTCCGTTGGGAATTGTTTCATCAATGAGGTGTAACGCACTTCGCCCTTGAGGAAATCCTGAAATTTATCCCATTGAGGATCTTTTGAATCCAAGGTGAACGGGTTCTTCCCTTCTGCCTCTAATTCAGGATTGTAACGCCACAGGTGCCAATAACCGCAAGTAACAGCCTTAGCTTGTTCGGCTTGAGTTTGGGTCATCCCCGTTACCATACCGTGATTGATACATGGTGCGTAAGCTATGATAATGGATGGTCCGTTGTAAGCTTCTGCTTCGCGAATTGCTTTCAAAGTTTGAGCCTGATTGGCGCCCATGGCAATTTGGGCCACATAGACATAACCATAAGTGGTAGCCATCAAACCTAAATCTTTTTTGCGAACACGTTTACCTGAAGCGGCGAATTTTGCCACTGCCCCTACTGGAGTAGATTTGGAAGATTGGCCTCCCGTGTTGGAATATACCTCGGTATCAACTACTAAGATATTGACATTTTCACCGGTAGAGATTACATGATCCAATCCGCCGTACCCGATATCATAAGCCCAACCATCACCTCCGATAATCCATTGTGATTTTTTGATGATGTATTGTTTCAATTCGATGATATTTTTACAAATATCACAATCACAGACTTCTGCTAAAGGAACGATTTTATCAGCCAATGCCACTGTTGCATCAGTATTTTCACGATTAGCAACCCATTCTGCAAACAAAGTTTTCAGCTCGTCGGAACAACAATCACATGATTGTCCTTCAACCATCAAAGCTTCCAAACGATCACGCAATTTACGAACGGCAATTGCCATACCGAAACCAAATTCAGCATTATCTTCGAACAAAGAGTTAGCCCAAGCAGGACCATGTCCTTTTTCGTTTTTGGTATAAGGAGTAGAAGGAGCCGAACCTGAATAAATAGAGGTACAACCGGTTGCATTAGCAATCATCTGACGGTCGCCGAAGAGTTGAGAAATCAATTTCACATACGGAGTTTCACCACAACCGGCGCAAGCACCGGAGAATTCAAACAATGGAGTAGCAAATTGCGAATTCTTCACATTGGATTTTATATCCACCAAGTGAGCTTTAGAAGTAACGTCCTTAACTAAGAAATTCCAGTTGGCTTGTTCGAACAATTGATCTTCGAGAGCAACCATTTCAAGCGCTTTACCGTTTTTATTGCCCGGGCAGTTATTCGCACAGTTGTCACAACCTAAACAGTCGAGTACATCAACCTGAATACGGTACTTCATGCCTTCAAATTGTTTTCCGTTAGCTTTCAATGTCGCAAATTCAGGAGCTTTAGCTTGTTCGTCAACATCCAAGACAAACGGACGGATAGCAGCGTGAGGGCAAACGTAAGCACATTGGTTACATTGAATACAGTTTTCGGCTTTCCATACCGGAACGCGAGCTGCAACACCACGCTTTTCATAAGCAGCAGTTCCTTGCTCCCAGGTTCCATCTTCGCGACCTTTGAAAATAGATACAGGCAGGTCATCACCCAACTGAGCATTAACCGGACGAACCAAATCCTTAATAAACGCAGGAGCTTCGCCATGTTCAAGTTGGAATTCGGCATTAATGCTTGCCCATTCAGCAGGAATTTCCACTTTGGTAACTTCACTACCGCGATCAACAGCCGCATAGTTCATGTTCACCACTTTTTCACCTTTTTTGCCATACGATTTCACAATGAATTTCTTCATTTGTTCAACCGCCAGTTCATAAGGGATAACGCCGGTAATCTTGAAGAATGCCGATTGCAAAATGGTATTGGTACGATTGCCCAAACCGATTTGTTGTGCAATTTCAGTAGCATCGATGATGTAAAGCGAAATATTATTTTTTGCCAAATAAGCTTTCACGTAATCAGGTAAGTGCTTCTTAGTCTGTTCTTCGCTCCAAATGGAGTTAAGCAAGAAAGTTCCGTTCTTTTTCAAACCACGTGTTACATCATATAAACGTAAGTAAGCAGGAACGTGACAAGCTACAAAGTCGGGAGTATTTACCAAATAAGTAGAGCGAATCGGATGATTTCCAAAACGCAAGTGAGAGCAGGTAAACCCGCCTGATTTCTTGGAGTCGTAAGCAAAATAAGCCTGACA
>Ga0326727_10025737_pt1 | contig 10999 bp, 10 predicted proteins | sample MB2enrmetagenome_FD_207643 | JGI IMG/M metagenome (GOLD analysis project Ga0326727, IMG submission 207643) | Lab enriched peat soil microbial communities from McLean, Ithaca, NY, United States - MB29MY | ecosystem: Environmental > Terrestrial > Soil > Wetlands > Peat | place: USA: New York... | reverse complement strand
CATCTGACCGACGTCAAGCACGGCTTCCTGGGCACATCGGGCATCGTGGGCGCGGGCATTCCGCACGCCGCCGGTGCGGCATGGGCGGCTCAGATACGCCGCAAGGGCAACGTGGTGCTCTGCTTCTTCGGCGACGGCGCGTCCAAGCAAGGCGCATTTCACGAGACCCTGAACATCTCGTCGCTGTGGAGACTGCCGGTGATCTTCGTCATGGAAAACAACGGCTACAACGTCGTGACCACGACGGCGCAGGAAGATGCCAATGCGGCCGCAGGCGAGCCGCTGGCGGTCAAGGCAAAGGCCTACTCGATGCCCGGCGTCACGGTGGACGGAGGCGATCCGCTGGCCGTGTACCAGACCGTCGGCGAAGCCGTCGAGCGAGCGCGAGCAGGGCGCGGGCCGACCCTGGTCGAGTCCAAGATCTATCGCCTGTCGGCGCACGGCAACATCATCGCCCCCCCCGGCGTCCCGCTTCACTACCCGGAGCACGAGGCCATCGCGGTGTTCGGCAAGCGCGAGGAATATGAGGCGGCGCTGCGCGGCGATCCGGTGCCGCGGTTCCGCGCCGCTCTGGTGCAAAGCGGCGTGCTGACGCCCGGCAAGGCGGATCAGCTCGTCTCACAGGTCGGGAAGGAGATGCAGGACGCGGTCGACTTCGCGATCAAGAGCCCGTACCCGACTCTCGAGTCGGCTCTCGACTACAACTACGCATAAGGTGCGGGAGACTGTCATGGCAAAGATGCCCTATATCGCTGCGATCGACGCCGGGATCCATCAGGAGATGCGACGCGACCCGAGCGTGCTGTACTTCGGACAGAACATGGCCACAACCGAGAATCACGAATTCGTGGCCGCCTACGGGCACGACCGCGTGCGGGTGACGCCGATCTCGGAGACCGCCGAGATCGGCATGGCCGTGGGTGCGGCGCTCGCCGGGTTCCGCCCGGTCGTTGAGCTGTACATGGCGGAATTCATGCTGGTCGCGATGGACCAGGTGGTGAATGAGGCGCCGCGATTCCGCTACATGTCCGGTGGCCAGGTGAAGGTTCCCATGGTCCTGAAGGCCGGCTACGGCTTCGCCTGCGGCTGGGCCGGCCAGCACACCGGTACGCTGAGCGCAATGTTCGCCGGCGTCCCCGGCCTCAAGGTCGTGGTCCCCGCCACGGCGGCCGATGCCAAGGGACTGATGGCGACGGCGATTCGCGATGATAATCCGGTCGTGTTCCTACACCATTACCTGCTCACACTCGAGCAGGGCGAGGTGCCGGACGGGGAATACCTGGTGCCATTTGGGGTTGCGGACGTGCGCCGCAAGGGCGCAGACGTCACCATCGTCGCCACCGGTTGGATGGTGCCGCGCTCGCTGGCCGCCGCCGAGCAACTCGCGAAACAGGGCATCGACGCGGAGGTCATCGACCCGCGCACCGTCGCACCGCTGGATCTTCAGACGATCCTCGAGTCGGTCGACAAGACGGGGCGCGTGGTGTTGGTCGACCAGGCCACGCGGCACGGCTCGGTATCGGCGCTCATCGCAGCTGACATCGCGGAACAGGGCTTCAAGGCTCTGAAGGCGCCGGTCATCCAGGTCACGGCAGCCGACACGACCATCCCCTACAGCGAGCCGCTCGAGGCGCACGTCCTGCCCAGCGAGGCGCAAATCGTCGCGGCCGTGAGGAAGGTTCTAAAATAGCGGACTTGCGCCGATCCAAATTCAGCGGCAGCGCCTCTCAGGCAAGGCTGGAAAGCTTGCCGAGCAGCTTGAGAAGCTGGACGCGGCCGTGGGTGCCGAGGCGCGCGGTAACGCGCGCCTCGTGCACGCTCTGAAGCGCCGCCGCCCGCTTGAGCACGCGCTGGCCGGGGCCCGTGAGTTCCATCGCATACGTGCGCCCATCGGCCGCCGACTTTCGCCGCCGCACGAGGCCTCGTTCATCGAGCTCGCTGATGGTCGCAACAAAATTCGCCTTCTGGATGCCGAGCGCCGAGCAGACGCTCGACTGGCTCACGCCGGGGTTCTGCCGAATGAGGGTGAGGATGGCGAAGTGTCCGGGCCGCAGGCCGAGTTCGGCCAGGGCGTCATTGAAATCGGCAAATATCACCCCTTGCGCCCGGCGCAGGGCGTAACCGACATATCCGTTGAGCGGCAACATCTTCACGGCTTGACCGCGGCCCCGGCGTGCCCCGCCGCCCTTCCCCCTTGAATCAATGCTGACGTGACGCGTAGTAGTGATAGTGCCGCAGCCGGGCGGCGAAAACTCGACAACCAGCGATATTCGATTGGACCGCGACGGCAGGCCATCGACCGGAGTGCCGCACCTTTTGCGTTGCAAAATCATGTACTTCGGGGGACACCGACGCGCCCTCAGCCCGGCAAATAGCACCTATCAGCGGAATGGATTGGTTTGGGCAATTGATTATGCCGTATAACCAACTTACAACGAGAATTCTGATGACTGGGTCGAAGGGGGAGGATCACGATGGCGATCATCGAGTATTCGGGTTCGGCTGGCTTCGAGCGGCGCGGCCAGCCGGAGTTCAGCAACGGCCACGCATACGAAGTTTTTCGGCCGGCCACGCCGCTACGCGTGGAAACCCGCATGCTCGGCGGCGGCAGCCCACGGACGCCGATCGCCGACTTATCGATCGGCGAAATCAGCTCGGACGGGCAGTTGGCGCATCATGCGCGCACGCAGTTCTCGACTCCGCGCCCATCGCTATTTTTTCTGCACGTGCAGCTCGAGGGCGAGAGCGTGAATCGGCAGGGCGGCCGTCAGGCAGCTCTCAAGGCCGGTGATTTCACGCTGTGCGACGGCACTCGGCGTTTCGATGCCGCGTTCGCGGGCCCGGCGAAGATGCTGGTGCTCGGCGTGCCGGAGGCGAAACTGCGCCGACATATCGCCTGTCCGGAGTCGCTGGTCGCGGTTCCGATGCGCGGATCGGAGGGCATCAGCGGCCTGCTGTCGCGGTTCCTGTGCGGCTACTGGATCGACTGCAGTCACGAACTCGGGGCCGGCGCGGCCGAGCGGGTGAGTCTTGCGGTGCTGGACCTGCTCGGGGCCGCCTATGCCGACGTGCCGCGCCCGCAGTCCGAGCCCTCATCTCTCGGCATGGCGCATCGCATCCGCATCATCAACTACATCGAGTCCAACTTACACGACCCGGACCTGACTCCGACGCGCATCGCCGAGGGCTGCAAGATCACCCCGCGATACCTTCATCACTTGTTCTCGGACCAGGATGAGACCGTCGCTCGCTACATACTGCGACGCCGGCTCGATGCCTGCGCGCGAGCGCTGGAGTCCGGCGCCCAGCGCGGCCGCACGGTGACCGCCATCGCGTTCGATCACGGCTTCAACAGCCCGACCCATTTTGGCCGCGTATTCCGCGCCAAGTTCGGCGTGACGCCGCGAGAGTATCGGCGAACCAGTACCCGTTGTGCCTGATGGCCGCCGGCGAGTCAGCCGATGAACGGGCGGACCGGGGCGCTGCCGTCCCAATCGATGCTCGCGAGGTAGAACCGGCCGAACACGTCCTCGAATGCACCACCGAGTTCGATGAGCTCGGTGTATCCGGGCAGCACGTTGGTCGTATCCATGTAGCCGACGCGCCCGCCGCTTGGCACGCCTGCGACGAACACGAGTTCGTGGCCGCTCCTCCGGAACCGCTCGACGTCGCGGTCGAAATGCCAGGAGGCAATGCCCCAGTGGTGAAAGCCGAAGCCGCGCCGCTCGATGTGTTCGCGGTACACCGACGGCGCATCGTTGTTCGGCTGGATGAGCTCGATGTTCATGTGGCCGGCGAAGGACATCGCGATTGCGACGTCGGCCTTCGAGGGTTTGCCGCGGTAGATCGGGTCTATGCCCGTGAAATGCTCGAGCAGAAACCAGGGTCCGACCTTGAGCCTGGAAATGTAGTGGCCGATGGCCTCATGGATGTTCTCGACGAGATAGCATGTTTGAATGACGCCGTCATCCGGTTGACCAAAGCCGACCTGTCCCATCATTGTCTCCCCGAGCGCGCCCGTTGCTAACTTAGCGCCGTGGCTCACGCCCATGCGATCCAGAGGGAAACATCTTGGCGACCGTGAGCGAAATCATGCGCGGCGCTGAGGAGGGCTCATGAGGCCATCGATGCAAGGAAAGGTCGCTATTGTCACTGGCGGGGCGGGCATGATCGGGCTTGCCACGGCGCAGTGCCTCGCGGCGGCGGGCGCGGACGTGATGCTCGTCGACATCAACGCCGCGGCGCTGGCCGAGAAGCGCGATGCGGTCGCAGCCCAGGGCGTGCGCGTCGAGACCTTCGTAGCGGACGTCGGCAAGGCCGGCGACGTTGCCGCGTATGTGGCGCGCGCGCTCGCGGTGTTCGGACGCATCGACGCGTTTTTCAACAATGCCGGAATCGAAGGCAAGTTGGCGCCCACCCACGAGTACGACGAGGAAGAATTCGATCGAATCATCGCCGTCAACCTCAAGGGCGTCTTTCTCGGCCTGCGGCACGTATTGCCGGTGATGATGAGGCAGGGCCGCGGCGCGGTGGTCAACACGGGTTCCATCGCAAGCGAGCGCGGGCTGGCCGGCGCATGCGCATACAATGCATCGAAGCACGGCGTGATCGGGCTGACCCGCACCGCCGCAAGCGAGGCTGGGCCGCATGGCGTGCGCGTCAACGCGGTGATGCCGGGCGTCATCGACACACCGCTCCTCGAGGCCATGCTGCGCATGATGTTCAACGACGATGTGGCCGCGGGCAAGCGCGCCCTCGGCCGGGTGGCGACACTGGACCGGATCGGCACCCCCGCCGAGGTCGGCGAGGTCGCGACCTTCCTGCTGTCGGATGCGTCGAGCTTCGTCAACGGGGCCGCGTGGGCAGTGGACGGCGGCGCACTATCAACGATCCGCCACTGAAACGGCCCGGGATCGCGCCGGCGCGGTCTCCTCGAGCCCGAGCGCGAGCGCGCCCGCGGTGACGCACAGGCCGAGCATGATCCACATCGGCGCGGCGAGCCCCGCCCGGTCGGCCGCCCAGCCGGCGATGGCCGGCGACAGCGCGCCGCCGATCACCTCGCCGGCGCCCATGACGAGCGCCATCGCCGTCGTCATGTAGCGCGGGTCCACACTCTCCGACGGGATTGTCCCCATGAAGAGCGGGAATGTCCCATTGAGCGCCCAACCGAAGAAGAATATGAGCGCCAGCAGCCAGGTGGAGCCGCCGAAGAACAGCGCGCCCAGCGGCAGGATCACGCCGAGGAAGGAGAAGAAGATCATCACCGGCTTGCGCCCGCTGCGATCCGAAATCCCGCTGACCACGAAGCTGCCCACGGCCGCGGAAATGCCGAGCGTGCCCATCAGCCAGCTCATGGTCTCGGCGGAGAAGCCGCGCACCCGGGTCAGGAACAGCGGCGCGAAGGTCCAACAGGTCACGAGGTAGGCGACCAGCAGCACGGAGATCCCCAGGCAGAGCTGCATGTTGCGCTGCTGGAGGATGTGCCGCAATCGCGTCGCGAGCGGCTCCGCATCCGCCGGGTCCTGGGCCCGCGGCCGGGGCTCCTCTACGACCATCCACAGCAGCGCCGCCGAAAGCAGTCCCGGCAGGCCGGCTAGGAAAAACGCGTGCCGCCAGCCGAACATCTTCGCGAAGCCCACGAGCACCACCGGGGCAACGAACGAGCCGAACAGGTTCGAGCCGAGGTTTTGCATCACGCCCATCGCCAGGCCGCGCCGCTCCGGCGGGACTGCCAGCACGGTGATGGTCTGCGAGATCGGCGCGACGCCGCCCTCGGCGACGCCCATCAGCAGGCGCGCGGCAATCAGCGTCGTGAACGATCCCACGATGCCGGTGATGAACGAGCAGATCGAAAAAGCCAGTGTGGCGCCGATCAGGAAGACCTTTCGCTTGCCCACCTTGTCGGCGATGGCACCGATGAACAGTGCCGCGAGGGCCCATGAAAACGACAGGCTCGACGCGGCGAGGCCCACTTGGGTGTTCGAAAGCTTCAGATCCGGCTGCACGAAGGGCATCAGGAAGGAAAGCGCGTTGCGGTCGAAAAACAGGATGCCGAAGTTGAGGCTGAGCAGTGCGACCACCAGCGCCTGGTAGCTCCCCCTGGTGTTCGCGACTCGAGTTTCGACCATGATCGCGTCCTTCCTCAAAATCGTCACGTGGTTTATTTTGAATATCGGATCGTGGCTTGTATCCGCCGCAGGGGCCACAGACTCGACCATGAAGGCAATGCGTGCGGCCTCGCGCACTGTGAGTCGATACCGACCGTTGCGGATGGCTATGCTTGACGCGTTTGCGGCCCCAGGGCCGCGCGGCCTCTGGAGTCGCCGTGAGTACGAGCGCCACTTATCCCCGACGCGATTTTCTGGCGGCCGGCGGAATCCTCACCGGATTCCTCGCGGCGGGCGGACCTCTCAGCCTGCTCGCACCGAGCCGTGCCTGGGCACTCGAGCTTGGTTCCCTGTCGAGCGCCGAGGGAGCGAGACTTCTCAGCGTCGCGCGGACCATCGCGCCGCACGACTCGCTCGAGGATGCCGCCTACGCCATCGTGGTCAAGGCGATCGATGCCGCGGCGGCGGACGAGCAAGTGCGTGCCACCTTGAAGGCGGGCCTGGCCCAGCTCGGCGAGGACTTCGCCACGCGCGCCGAGCCGGCCCGGGTCGAAGCGCTGCAGGCGGTTGAGCACTCGGAGTTCTTCAGCTTCGTACGCACGAAGACTCTGGGGACGCTGTATGCATCGCCGATCGCGTACGGGCATTTCGGCTACGAAGGCGAGGCTTTCTCGAAGGGCGGCTACCTGACTCGGGGCTTCGACGAATTGAACTGGTTACCGGACGTACCGCTCGAGGACAGCGGACCGAAGGCGGGCAGCGGGGGGCGCTGAGCGGGGCGGGCATGCACAGGCCGGCGGACACGCGGAGGATCACATGACCCAGATTGCGCAGGACGATACCAACGCGGTGGTAATCATCGGATCCGGCGCCGGCGGCGGCACGCTGGCTCACGAGCTCACGCGCCGCGGCATCAAGGTCGTGCTGCTCGAGGCCGGAGCGCGGCAGTCCTATGCGACTTTCACCCAGAACCCCGGCGAGGCCTTCGTGCAGCTGACGTGGCTCGATCCGCGCACCACCTCGGGAAGCTGGACGGTGCCCCAGGACTACCCGGGACTGCCGTCATGGACCGCGAAGACGCTCGGCGGAACGACGGTTCACTGGACCGGCGCCACTCCGCGAATCCAGCCGTGGGAGGTGCGCGCGCGAAGCACCTACGGTGAGATCGCGGGCACGTCGCTGATCGACTGGCCTATCGAGTACAGCGAGCTCGAGCGCTACTATGAACTCGCGGAGCGGCGGCTGCTCGTGACCCGGCGGCATGGCAATCCGGGCCTGCCTGCGTCGAGCCACTTCAAGATCATGTACCACGGCGCTCGCCGGATCGGATACCACCGCGTGCACACGGGGCACCTCGCCGTGAACACACAGCCGGCGGACGAGCGCGGCATGTGCATCCAGCAGGGCTTCTGCGTCCAAGGGTGCAAGACCGGCGCCAAATGGAGCACGCTGTATACTGAGATCCCGCGCGCCGAGGCGACCGGGAATCTTGACCTGCGGCTGCGCTGCCACGCGCTGAGGATTGAGCATGGCGCGGATGGCCGTGCCAGTGCCGTCATCTACCGCGACGCGGAGGGCAACGAACAGCGCCAGAAGGCGCGTCTTCTCTGCGTGGCTTGCAACAGTATCGAGACGGCGCGATTGCTGCTGCTTTCGGAATCCTCCCGCTTCCCTCACGGGCTTGCCAATTCGAGCGACCAAGTCGGCCGTAATTACTGCCGGCACACCGCCGGCTTCATCTGGGGCGTGTTCGACAAGCCGGTGAAGTTCTGGCGCGGCACCACGCTGGCGGGCATCGTCGAGGACGAGACCAAGAATGATCCGAAGCGCGGCTTCGTGGGCGGCTACCACCTCGAGCTCGCGGCGCTCGATCTGCCGAGCCTGCCGCTCGCCGGATTCCCGAGCACGCTGTGGGGGCGCGACCTGGGCTTCTTGATGGACCACTACGACCGGATGGCGGGCATGCTGATCAATGGTGAAGACATGCCGCGCGCCACCAACCGCATCACGCTCTCGACCTCGGTCAAGGACAGCGCCGGCATCCCCGTAGCGCACATTCACGTGGACGAACATGACAATGACGCGGCGATGCGCGCCCATGCCCAGCGTCAGGGGCGCGCAATCTACGAAGCGGTCGGGGCGCTGCGCACCGCGACGTCGCGGCAAACGCCCGCGGCCCACAACATGTGTACGGCACGGATGAGCAAGGATCCGCGGGACGGAGTGGTCGATGCGCATGGCCGGGCCCATGACGTCCCAAATCTGTATGTCTCGGATGGAAGCGCGCTGACGACCCCAGGGTCGGCCAATCCCACCCTGACTATCGTCGCGCTCGCGCTGCGCCAGGCCGAGCACATCGCCCGTGAGATGAGCTCCCGCAACCTTTAGCCCCCTTCCTGCCCGCGGCGGTCGTCGCGGCCCGCTGCAGCCCCGCCTCTGGTAGCATAGCGGGCTGGCTCGCCCGATGCGCCCACCGTGCAACTGAATCGTTTCGACCTCAACTTATTGATCGCACTGGATGTCTTGCTCCGCGAGAAGAACGTGACGCGGGCGGCGGAACGCGTGCACCTGTCGCAGCCGGCCATGAGCGCCGCGCTCCACAAGCTGCGTGAATACTTCAACGATCCGCTGCTGGTGCGCGTGGGACGGGAAATGGAGCTCACGCCCAAGGGCCTGTCGCTCACTGAACCCGTGCGCGACGCATTGCATCGGATACAGGCGGCGCTCGGGACCCAACCGACGTTCTCGCCGAGCATCGCGCAACGCGACTTCACGATCATCGTCTCGGAAGAGGCGGTACCCGGCTTTCTGCCGGCGATCCTGCGTCGCGTGGCGTCCGAGGCGCCCGGCGTGCGCTGTTGCATCGAGCTCATTTCCCAGACGGCCTTCAGTCGGCTGGAATACGGCGAGGCCGATCTGTGCCTCTGCCTCGACCATCTCCGGCTATACGACTCTACCGAATATCCGGAGAGTCTACGAATCGTCCGGCTGCGCCCGGTTCGCTGGGTGTGTGCGGTCGATCGCGATCACCCGACGGTGGGCGACGCCTTGTCGGCCGAACAGTTCCTGTCCCTCCCACACGTCTTCGGCCGGCCGAGCGGATACTCGGCCTCGGCGGAGGACCTGGTTCGCGCCCTGTTCGACATCGACCTCGCCGTGCACCTGACGGTGCCCAGCCTGCTGCACCTGCCGCTGGTGCTCGCCGGCACCACCTATGTGGCCACGCTCCCCGAGCGCATCGCGGGCATGGCGACTCCCGGAGCACAGATCAAGACCTTTCCGCTGCCGTTCGAGGTGGCAGAGCATCACGAGATCCTGCTCTGGCACAAGCGCCACGAACCGGATCCCGCGCACGCGTGGCTCCGCGAATTGATCGTCGACCTCGCACGGACGATGCAGGCCTCCCCTTGAACCGCCTCAGTGCACCTTCGTGAGATCCGCGTCCCCATTCCACGGCTGGCTGCGCGAGGCGCTGGAAGCTCGTTGGGCGCGGACCAGAGCCGCGTCCACCGCTCCGGCCTTGTTGCCCCATTGGCTGCGGACATAGCTGACGACGGCGGCGATCTGCACATCGCTCAGCTGATCGCCGAATGTCGGCATGGCGCCGTTGTAGGCAACGCCGTTGACCGTGAGGCTGCCTTGAACGCCGTGCAGCAGGATCTGAATCACCGCGGCTTCCCGGCCATCCACCCAGTTCGAGCCCGCCAGAGGGGGAAACGCCCCGGGAATGCCCATGCCGGAGGCTTGGTGGCACACGGCACAGCGGGCGGCGAAGATCGCGCCGCCATCGGCCGCAGTCTCGCCCGTGTCGAGAGTCGGGCGCTCGGCGTCGGAACCGGCGCTGCTGTCAGCGCTCAATCGCGCCAGATAAGCGGCCAGGGCATCGACCTGCTCGGCCGGCAGCGGCGCGCCGTAGGCGGTGCGCATCTTGTTGATGGTCTCCTTCCACTGTTGCTGCGTGCGGGCGGGTTGCCGCAACACCATGCCCACGGAGTGGCACATCAGGCATTGCGAATTGGCGATGACCGCGCCCTCCCCGCCGGGAAATTGGGCGGTGCTCGTGGGTAATTGCACACTGACCTTGCTCCAGCGGGCGTCGGATTCCCCGGCAGCCTGCTGCGGCGGGCTCGGGCTATTCTCGGCGCGCAACGGCGCCGCGCCTGCGGCCAGGAGCACCGCCAGCGCGACCGGTGTTGCCCAGGCCACGAGCCTTCGCGTCGCCCAGACGACGGGCCTTCGCAGCGTGTAGTGCATGTGAACGGGCTTCATGATTCTCACGACACCTGGATGGAAATGGTTTCGATCACATTGCGCATGTAGCCGCCGCCGTTCCAGTTGGGGCGGTCGGGCTGCGTCGCTCCCGCCGTGTTGACCGCCCTGACCATCAGCCGCTGCGGACCCGCAGCGGCAAAGTGCAGGGGAAGCTCCCACTGACGAAAGCTGTACTTGCCGTGATTCGCGCCGAGCCGCGCCTCCTGCCAGCGCTGCCCCCCGTCCGTGGAGACCAGCACCTTGGCGACTCCCGTGTCACCGCCGAAGGCGATGCCGCGCACCTTGAGCGCCTGCCCGCGCCCGACGACCGCGCCGTCCGTGAGGTTCGTAAAGAATGAACGCGGCACCATGCGATTGATCGGAATCAACTTCACGTCCTTCTGTTCCGGCGTGATATTCGCTCCGGGCGTATCGGGAATCAGGTAGGCCTTGCTCGTCCAGTAGTTGTCATCGGGCTTGTCGAGCACTTCGATGTCCTCGACCATCTTCACCCAGTACGTGGCGTACCAGCCGGGGACGACCAATCGCAGTGGAAATCCGTTCAAAAGCGGCAGAGGCTCGCCGTTCATCTCATAGGCGATCATGACCTCGCCATCGCGGGCATGATCCACCGCCAGCGA
>Ga0326727_10025735_pt1 | contig 10999 bp, 8 predicted proteins | sample MB2enrmetagenome_FD_207643 | JGI IMG/M metagenome (GOLD analysis project Ga0326727, IMG submission 207643) | Lab enriched peat soil microbial communities from McLean, Ithaca, NY, United States - MB29MY | ecosystem: Environmental > Terrestrial > Soil > Wetlands > Peat | place: USA: New York... | reverse complement strand
CCCCGCTGCCGTTCCGGGGATTGCGTTCTTGTCGGGCGGCCAATCCGCTGAACTGGCCTCGGCCCGTTTGAATGCCATGAATGTCAGATTCAAGTCGCGACTGCCTTGGGCGTTGGCGTTTTCGTTTGCCCGTGCCATCCAGCAACCGGCCTTGGAGATTTGGCAAGGAGAGGAGACCCACGTGTCGGCGGCACAGCAAGCTCTGTATCATCGAGCCAACTGCAACCGGGCGGCGCGCCGTGGCGAATACAGTGCCGCGATGGAAAAGACATGAGCAGTAACAACGCCGCCCCGAGATCATTCGGAATGGGATCGAGAAGGGAGGGGAGCAATGAATGAGACAACGCACAGTCAGCATCGGCACGGAGGGCCGGGTCGCGACAGTGTTCATCATGACCACCGTCCTTACTGGAAACGTGCGCATCATGATTGGCGTTTTTGGGTCGCGGTGTTTTTGATGTTTGCGGCCATGATTATCTATGTGATGAGCGATGACTTGGCGTTGCGGCCTCGCCGCCAGCCGCAGCAGGCGCTGTCAGGCGCCGTCGGAAAATAGCGGAGCCCCATAGACTTTCATAACTCAGGAGGGTAGTCATCATGAAACCGAATGCAGATAAGCCCGAGGCTCCCGAGGCGAAGCCGGGATCCAAGCCCGAGTCCAAGGACGATCTGAAATCCCTTCCCATGCCGGAAGTGGAGAAGAAATTGGGGTCGTCGCCGGACGGACTTAGTGAAGCCGAGGCGCGGAAACGGCTGGCGCAATACGGCCCTAACGAGATCGCGGAAAAGAAAACCAATCCGCTCCTGAAATTCCTCTCCTATTTTTGGGGTCCCATCCCCTGGATGATTGAAGCGGCAGTGATTCTGTCGGGCGTAGTCCGGCACTGGCCTGATTTTTTCATCATCCTCCTTTTGCTGGTTTCCAACGCCGTGGTCGGATTCTGGGAAGAACGCCAGGCGGGCAACGCCATCGCCGCTCTGAAGGCCACGCTGGCGATTAAGGCCAAGGTGAAGCGTGATGGGAAGTGGACCGACCCGGCGGCGCGTGAGTTGGTGCCGGGCGACGTCATCCGCGTGCGGCTGGGGGACATCGTGCCGGCGGATGCGCGCTTGCTGGCGGGCGACCCGGTGGAGGTGGATCAGTCCGCGCTGACGGGAGAGTCGTTGCCCGTCACGCGCAAACCTGGCGAGGCGGTGTTTTCGGGGTCGATTATTCGCCAGGGCGAAATCGAAGCGATGGTATACGCCACCGGTACGAACACCTACTTTGGCAAGACCGCGCAACTGGTGCAGGAGGCTCACACCGTCAGCCATTTCCAGCGTGCGGTGCTGAAGATTGGTGATTACCTGATCCTGCTCGCGGTGGCTCTGGTGGCGGTGATTATTACCGTCGCGATCTTCCGTGGCGACCCGATCCTCAATACGTTGGAGTTCGCCCTGGTGCTGACCGTGGCCGCGATCCCCGTGGCGATGCCCACAGTGCTGTCAGTGACCATGGCGGTCGGCGCACGTCTGCTGGCGAAAAAAGAAGCGATTGTGACCCGGTTGTCGGCGATCGAGGAACTAGCGGGCGTGGACGTGCTGTGCTCGGACAAGACCGGCACTCTGACCCAGAACAAGCTGACGCTGGGCGAGCCGTTCAGCGTGAACGGTATTCCTGCCGACCAAGTCATCCTCTGCGCCGCATTAGCTTCGCGTGCGGAAGACAAGGACACCATCGACCTGGCCGTGATCGGCGGCCTGAAGAACGATCAAGCCTTGAAGGGCTATCAGGTAGTCCATTTCCAGCCCTTCGACCCGGTGCATAAGCGTACCGAAGCCACCGTCAAAGCCGCGGACGGAAAACAGTTCCATGTGGCCAAGGGAGCGCCGCAGGTGATTCTGGAGATGTCGGCCGATGCCGGGCAGGTAAAGCCCGCCGTCGAGAAAGCCGTCAATGAATTTGCTGCGCGCGGCTTCCGTTCATTGGGCGTGGCGCGGGCAGATCAGGAAGGCAAGTGGCAGTTTGTTGGCGTGTTGCCCTTGTTTGATCCGCCGCGCGAGCAGGCCAAAGCTACAATCGCGAGCGCCCGGCAGATGGGCGTGAACGTTAAGATGGTTACGGGCGATCAACTGGCCATCGCTCAAGAAACTGCCCGGCAACTGGGGATGGGCACGAACATCCTTGATGCCAGCGGATTGGGCGACACGAAGCATCACGAGACGGCGCAGTCGGCGGTGTCCATCGAAAAAGCCGACGGTTTCGCCCAGGTATTCCCCGAACATAAGTTCCACATTGTGGATGTCCTGCAGCAGCGCGGCCACATCGTCGGTATGACCGGCGACGGGGTGAACGATGCCCCCGCGCTGAAGAAGGCAGACTGCGGCATCGCCGTTTCGGGTGCGACAGACGCGGCGCGCGCGGCGGCGGCCATGGTGCTGATGACGTCCGGCCTGTCGGTGATTATTGACGCGATCAAGGAGAGCCGGAAAATTTTCCAGCGGATGAACAGCTACGCGATCTACCGCATCGCGGAAACGCTGCGCGTGCTGTTCTTCATGACGCTGGCGATCCTGGTGTTTAACTTCTATCCGCTGACCGCAGTGATGATCGTGATGCTGGCGTTGCTCAACGACGGCGCCATCCTGTCCATCGCCTATGACAACGTTCATTACAAGGATAAGCCCGAGGCCTGGAACATGCGTCTGGTGCTGGGGATCGCCACGGTGCTGGGCGTCATCGGGGTCGTCTCCGCCTTCGGCCTGTTTTATCTTGGCGAGCGCGTCTTTCACCTCGACCGCATGCACATCCAGACGCTGATGTACCTGAAGCTGTCCGTGGCCGGACATCTGACGATTTTCCTGACCCGCACGCGCGGCCCATTCTGGTCCATACGCCCCGCGCGGGTTCTATGGGCAGCGGTGCTCGGCACGCAAACGCTGGCGACTCTGATTGCGGTTTATGGGCTGTTTATGACACCCCTCGGCTGGGGCTGGGCACTGTTCGTTTGGGGCTATGCGCTGGTGTGGTTCCTCGTAAATGACCGCGTGAAACTGCTCGCCTATCGGATTTTTGACCCTACGAAGGCCCCATTGTTGGCCAAGAAGCCGCTCGATCTTACACCGCAGATCGCCACACGGGCCTATGAACTCTATGAGCAGCGAGGCCGCCGCGATGGCCAAGCAGATCAAGACTGGCTTGAGGCGGAGCGCGAGATTAGGAAAGATTAGGCGGGACGGGCGAAGGCTGCGTTAACATCGTCCTGAGCAAGCGTAGCGCGGACCTCCGCAGTGTGAGGTCCGCGGCTTTTGGCGCTGTTTCTCGGCAGAAGAGTCCAGAGCGAGATTCTTCGTCCGCCAATAAGAATGGCGGACTCAGAGTGACAGCATGGCAGGCGGCAACCCACGCAGCTCGTGACACTGGAGAGATCATGAAAATCAATTCCAAGGAATTCCGCGTGCGGCCCGGAGAAAAGGTCAAGCTCAAAGAGTGGCCGACGATTGTGAAGCCCTTTTGCAAGTCGAAGAAGCGGTATCTGAAACTCCTGGGAGAACACGTTCGGGAGTTGAGCTCGCTGCAACAGCTTCACTACGCGTCCAACCGCTATGTGTTGCTGCTGATTTTTCAGGCGATGGATGCTGCCGGCAAGGACGGCGTCATCCGGCATGTCATGTCCGGGGTCAATCCGCAAGGCTGCCAGGTTTCCAGTTTCAAACAGCCGAGCGCCGACGAGCTGGAACATGATTTTCTCTGGCGCACGACGCGCCGGCTTCCCGAACGCGGGCAGATCGGCATCTTCAATCGTTCCTATTATGAGGAAGTGCTGGTGGTTCGGGTGCATCCTGAGCTTCTTTGCAGCCAGGGGCTTGCGGAGGAGTTGCGCGACGAGAAGACAATTTGGGAGGAGCGGTATCGCTCCATCGTGGACCTGGAGAGCCACCTTTATCGTAACGGAACGCGGACCATCAAAATATTTCTCCACCTTTCGAACGAAGAACAGCGAAAGCGATTCCTGGAGCGCATTGATGAGCCGGACAAGAACTGGAAATTCAGCCTCGCGGACATTCACGAGCGGAAATACTGGAAGCAATACATGAAGGCTTATGACGCTTGCCTGAGCGCGACAAGCACCCATCACGCGCCCTGGTACGTCGTTCCCGCCGATGATAAGGAGAATGCCCGGTTGATTGTTTCCCAAATTGTCCTTGATGCGCTCAATGAACTTAAGATGGCATATCCCAAGACCACCGCGAAACGCCGGCGGGAATTGAAATCTATCCGAAAGCTACTAGCCAAGTAACGTTTGAATTAGGGTCTCTTAAATGACGAGCGCTGCCAAAGCGGACTCGAAAGGCCTGCACCCTATGGGGAACCCAAATACTCCCCAATCTTCCCTTGAGGATGCCCATCTCTCGACCGGCCTCACGAGCGACGAAGCCCGCCGACGGCTCGAGAAATTTGGTCCCAACGCCGTGCCTGACACGGCTCTGCATCCCTTACGCAGGGCGCTGACCAAGTTCTGGGCGCCGGTTCCATGGATGCTCGAAGCTGCGATCGTGCTCGAGATTGCCCTCGGCAAGTACGTCGAGGCTGCGATCATCGCGGCTCTCTTGGCCTTCAACGCTATTCTCGGATTCTTCCAGGAAGGGCGCGCCCAGGCGACTCTTGCCGCGCTGAAGGCGCGGCTGGCGCTGAACGCGTCGGTGCGTCGCGATAATGTTTGGGCCACCGTGCCCGCTACTGGATTAGTCCCTGGCGATCTTGTGAAGCTATCGGTCGGCGCCGTGGTTGCCGCCGACGTGCGTCTGACCGAAGGCCAGATCCTGCTCGACCAGTCCATGCTCACCGGCGAATCAATACCCATCGAAGCTGGGCCAGGCCTCGAAACCTATGCAGGAGCGCTGGTGCGGCGCGGCGAGGCGGTTGCGGAGGTTACGGCGACCGGAGCGCGCACAAAGTTTGGACGGACCGCGGAGCTGGTTCGCACCGCGCACGTCGAAAGTTCGCAGCAGAAGGCTGTTTTGCGCGTGGTGCGCAATCTCGCCATGTTCAATGGCGTCATCATCGTGATGTTGGTAGGGTATGCCCACGTTCTCAAGCTGCCACTTGGTGAGATCATTCCCCTGGTGCTCACGGCGGTTTTGGCGTCGATCCCCGTGGCGCTGCCTGCCACGTTTACCCTTGCGGCGGCGCTCGGCGCGCGGGCTCTGGCACATCTGGGCGTCCTTCCAACGCGGCTGTCCGCCGTGGATGAAGCGGCAAGCATCGAGGTTCTGTGCGCGGATAAAACCGGCACGCTGACGCGCAACGAGCTGAAGGTGACCGCCGTGCACCCTATGCCCGGCTTTGACGAATCACACGTTCTGGGAATGGCCGCCCTCGCCAGCTCGGATGGCGGGCAGGATCCCGTGGACGCGGCCATTCGCTCCGCCGCTTCGCAGGCCGTCGCCTCTGATCTGCCGAAACTGAGTAAATTTGTGCCTTTCGATTCCGCCACGAAGATGTCCGAGGCCACGGCTGTGGATTCGGGCGGCGCCACGGTGCGTGTCGTGAAGGGAGCCTTTTCCGCAATCATGGGCCTCACCGAAGCATCGCCCGATGCGTCCACGACAGCGAGCCAACTGGAGGCGCAGGGCTTCCGGGTGCTGGCCGTCGCGGTGGGTCCGCCGGAGGCGGTGAAGCTCGTGGGAATCATCGCTCTCAGCGATCCGCCCCGAACGGATTCGGCGGCGCACGTAACGGAGTTGCGCGCCTTGGGCGTCCGCACCGTCATGGTGACGGGCGATGCCCCTGCGACGGCAGCAATCGTGGCTCGCGCGCTAGGTCTCGATGGAGCTGTGTGTCCACCCGGAGCCATCCCCGACGCTGTTCGCCCCGAGGATTTCGCTGTCTTCGCCGGCATCCTCCCGGAGGGAAAGTACAACCTCGTCAAGGCATTCCAGAAGAGTGGCCACACTGTTGGTATGTGCGGCGACGGCGCCAATGACGCGCCGGCGCTGCGCCAGGCGCAGATGGGAATCGCGGTGTCAACCGCCACCGATGTTGCCAAGTCAGCCGCCGGCATCGTGCTGACCCAACCAGGACTCGGCGGCATCGTCGCTTCGGTAAAAGAAGGCCGCGTGACCTTCCAGCGCATCCTGACTTATGCGCTAAACTCGGTGACCAAGAAAACTGTCCAGGTGCTCTTCCTGGCGGTGGGTCTGGTCATGACCGGACACGCGATCCTGACTCCCATGTTGATGGTTATTATCATGCTCACCGGCGACCTCCTCGGCATGTCCACGACTACGGACAACGTGCGACCGTCCCCGATGCCCAATGCCTGGCGAATCGGCGAGTTGACGATCGCGGGTGTCTTCATGGGAGTCTCCGAGCTGGTCTTTTGCACTGCCATCCTCGCCATCGCCAAATTCCGCTTGGGTCTTGGAATCGAAACGCTAAGAACTCTGGCCTTCGTGGTCATAGTGTTTGGCAATCAAGCAACGACCTATACGAATCGTGAACGCCGGCGACTGTGGTCCTCTTGTCCAAGCCGGTGGCTCCTCGGGTCGTCGGTAGTTGATCTGCTGATCGCCTCAACGCTGGCCACTTGCGGAATCGCCATGGCTCCTCTGCCTATATTTGTTGTGGGAGGAATACTCGTGGCGGCAGCGGTGTTTGCATTCCTTTTGGACTTTGCCAAAGTCCCCGTGTTCAAACGCCTCAAGATTGCATAGAGACATGATTAGCCTCCCTGCTGAACTCTCGGTAATTTCCCCCGGTCCACATTGTGGTTCCCGGTCACGAACTGGATGAGCACTTTTGACCAGATCGGTGAGCAGTACTGGGCAGCAACGGGAAAAGCCGCTGGGGTATAACCATATCGACTGGTTCCCGGAGACCACGTCTTTGTCAACTGACCGGCTTGAAACATAGACCAGCCGTTCTGACAAATTCCTCGTCCTGGCCCACGGCACGGCGGACGAGGTGGCCAAGGTGAAGGACACTTTGCGAACGACTCGCCCGGCGGAAGTTGCCCTACACGCTGCGGTCAGTGCGGGATAATCCTGCGTTAAGTTACCAAATGTCGAAGGAGGATAAGAGGATGTTAAAAAGTGTCGTTCAACTGCAAGGTGGTACGATCCGAGCCACGGATGGGGAGATTGGAACGGTGGAGCAGTTCTATTTCGACGACGAGACTTGGGCCATCCGCTACCTCGTGGTCAATACCGGGGATTGGCTTCCCGGCCGGCTTGTGCTGGTCTCGCCCATTGCCCTTCATCAGGCGGACTGGCAATCAAAGCGGCTCGATGTGGCGCTGACGAAAAAGCAGATCGAGAACAGCCCTCCCATCGATACGCACAAGCCCGTCTCACGGCAGCACGAGGCCGTATACATGGGGTATTACGGTTACCCCTATTATTGGGGTGGGCCCAATCTATGGGGTCTTGCGTCCTACCCGGCAGGCTTGGCGGTTCAAAGGGAAGCGGTGACGGAAGCGGAAGCGGCGCAAGCCAGGGCGGGAAAAGAGTCGGCGGATTCACATCTGCGCAGCACCAACGAGGTGACAGGTTACCACATCGAGGCGGCTGATGGTGTGATCGGTCACGTGGCGGACTTCATCGTCGATGATGAAACCTGGGCTATTCGATACCTCGAGGTGGATACGCGGAATTGGTGGCCTGGCAAAAAGGTGCTGGTGTCACCCCAGTGGGTCGACAATGTGAGTTGGCCGGACTCCAAAGTCTACGTACACCTCTCCCGGGAAACCATCAAGAGCGGCCCGGAGTACATCGAGTCCATGCCCATCAGTCGCGAGTTTGAGAAAAGGCTCTATGGACACTATGGTCGGCCGCCATATTGGCTGTGAGGATCTGGCAACAATGTAGCCGTATGGTGAGCAAAGGTTGATTCTGGAGAACCCCAAGTGTTGGGAACCCTGCCTTTCAGTGCAGGAAATGGCGGGACAGGACTATTGCACAGAACGTGGCGAAGCCGAGGAGGATAAGGCCGAGGATGGCGTTGACGAGGCGGAAGAAGGGCGGGCCGATGCGCTGGGGGATGAAGCGAACGACGATGATCAGCGTGGTGAACCAGGTCATCAGGCCGGCGGCCACCATCAGGATTCCCCACCCGGGGGCTTTGGAGCCCAAGATGGAATGGGCAAACGGGAGCCAGTTGGAGGTGACCCCAACCCAGTAAGCCATGGTTACGGGGTTGAAGATGGTCAGGCCGGCACCGGCGGCGACGTCGGAGACCAGATGCGCGGGGACGGTGCTTTTGTCCCAGCGTTTGCGAGCTCTGGTATAGGCCCGCAGGGGTTCCTTGACGGCGCGGACAAGGAAGTAGATCCCCAGCGGAAAGAGGACGATTACGCCGATGGCCTCGAGGACGGTCTGGAGAGTCGGGTTGGACAGGTCGGAGAGGAGATAGTGACCGCCGAGGAGGACCAGCGAGAAGAGGATCAGGTCGCCGGCGACCGAGCCGATTGCGCAGGCGAGGGTGCGGCGCCAACCGCCGATCATACCGCGGCGGATGGCCAGCATGTTGACTGGGCCCATCGGCGCGGCCGCCGCCAATCCCATGAAAAATGCGGCCGCGAGGACGTGGATGTCGGAGACGAACACCATGTTGCAACAGACCGGTAGAATAAGCCCGAAATTCCACCCGGGCATTCTGTAAGTCAAGAATATACACCCGATTGTCTCCAACTGAGCTGTTCGAGCGCATTTTTTCTCCTTGGTTCGTCTCGGCGCTTCGGTGAGTCCTGAAAAGCCGATTCGGAACCGATTAGCCGGGAGGCCAGATCTTGCGCAAGCCGCTCGGTCCCGCCCTGCGGGATTGACTTCCTCGTAACCAATGCGGCGGCTGTGAATGGACCGCCGCCCGCGAGCCTTCATGGAAAATCCTCGGTAATTCCTACCGACCCCAGTCGGCAACCCCCGGCATGAACTAAGGTGAGCAATATTGACCAGACTTGTGTGTCTTCCGGTACAGACACGCGAGTCACCCACGATTTATAAACCGTTTGGAGGCCAGGATAGCTGTCCAGTGTCTACCGAGGAGAATGTTATGCGCGACGTTTCCGCAAATAGTGTATTGCTGGTGGACGACGACCCTACCATTCGGAAATTTCTATCAAGTCAATTGGAAGAAGCAGGTTTCAAAGCACAACAAGCTGAGGACGGAATCGACGGTCTGGTGAAACTCCGGGATAAGCTTCCCAAGGTTATTATCTCCGACCTTCAGATGCCCCGCATGTCAGGAATCGAGTTTATATCGGTGGTGCGCCAGCGCTTCCCTTCCATACCGGTAATTGTCCTCTCGGGATCAATCCAACGCGAATTTCCTGAGGAAGTCAGGCCTGACCGCTGGTTCAGAAAGAGTGTGCAACAAGTCCCCGAACTCTTGCAGGCCGTCTACGATCTGGCTCGAAAAACGCCCGATTGCGCTGACCTCCCGCAAGTGATCAGTACCCCTGTTCGGACACGCCCGGACGGCGCCGGTTATTTCGTTCTGACCTGCACGGACTGCCTGCGCTTATTCCAGGTGACGAGTACGCCTGAGAATAAGACGGTGGAGCGGACCGCCGTCTGTGTCTACTGCGAGGCCCGTGTACCATTCTTGATCGAAAGCTCAGAGCCCGCGTAAGGCGACTCGCGGCCCGTGCGCGATGCGCTGACGAGGGTGACGCGGCCCGGTGCGAGATCGGACCTCTGGAGGCAATTAGCTTGAGCAGACATACGCTCACTTTCAATTCCCGGAACTTCCTCAGAAGGATCGGCACTCAAAAGACGACTCGGGAGTACCAAGACCGACAGGTCATATATTCGCAAGGGGACGCGGCTGATGCGATGTTCCACATCCAGAATGGCAGCGTGAAGCTGGTAGTTGCATCGCCGCGCGGCAAAAAAGCTGTCATCGCCATTTTGGGGCCAGGCGACGTGTTTGGAGAGGGTTGTCTGGCAAAACAATCAGTGCGGATGTCGACCGCAACGGCGATTCAACCATCCACTATCTCACGCGTAAATAAGGGGCCTCTTGTTCGCTTAATCCATCAAAAGCCTACCTTTGCAAAACTTTTTATCTCCTACCTGCTTTCTCGTATGGGTCGAATCGAAGAAGATTTCGTGGATCGACTCTTCAATTTTAGTGAGAAACGCCTGGCCCGGATTCTCTTACTGCTGGCGCATTTTGGCGAGGAAAGCGGAAGCGAAACTGTACATCGCGGAATCAATCAGGAACAGTTGGCACAAATGGTGGGCACCACCCGGTCGCGGGTCAGTCATTTCATGAATAAGTTCAGGAAGCTCGGCTTTGTCGATTACAATGGCAACGGCGCGTTGACAGTCCATAGCGGGCTCCTCAGTATGGTCCTACACGACCAGCCTTCAGGTCAAACCCTCGTTCAGTGCCCATCCGTCCCAAACGGTAGTTCCCCCACATGAACTGCGGTGAGCAATTCAGACCAAACACGTGAGCCATGCAGAACAGACACGCGAATCACCCCGCGCTATAAACATAGCGGGCAGGGGACTCGCGAGGGTCTCTAGCTGAGAAGAGCCGGGAGGGGGCAGGGATAATCGGCCAAGTGGAGAAAGCCCTCGAAAAATAGCCATGCCGGTCAGTAGTCCAATAGTTCCGAATGGGGACGTCGGACACTCCGGTCAGTAGGTGTGATTGGAAAAGAGGAGCTTTAAATGAAAAGACTTACTTTGATTCTTCTGGTGCTGACGTTCTGTGGGACGGCTTTCGCCGGTGAGACCCAACTGCAAAAGGCAACCAACGTTATGAACGAGATCATGGGGACTCCCGACAAGGCGATTCCTCATGATTTGCTGGACAAGGCCGTGTGTGTGGGCATCGTTCCTTCCGAGGTGAAGGTCGCCTTTGGATTTGGTGGTACTGGTGGACGCGGTGTGCTGGTGTGCCGCAAGGGCGGGGACGGTCCGTGGGATGCACCCTCCATGTTCACCATGGGCGGCGCGAGCGTGGGATTTCAGATCGGCGCTAAAGCCACCGACGTCGTCTTCCTGGTGA
>Ga0326727_10025734_pt1 | contig 10999 bp, 9 predicted proteins | sample MB2enrmetagenome_FD_207643 | JGI IMG/M metagenome (GOLD analysis project Ga0326727, IMG submission 207643) | Lab enriched peat soil microbial communities from McLean, Ithaca, NY, United States - MB29MY | ecosystem: Environmental > Terrestrial > Soil > Wetlands > Peat | place: USA: New York... | reverse complement strand
TCCACCTTGCTGATGAAGACCTTGCCGTCGCCGATGTGGCCGGTGCGGGCGGCGCCCAGAATCGCATTCACCACCTTGTCCTGCAAGGCTTCGGTGGTAACGATCTCCAGCTTGATCTTGGGAATGAGGTCGATGGTATACTCGCGCCCGCGGTAAAACTCCGTGTGCCCCTTTTGCCGGCCGTGGCCACGGGCTTCCAGAATCGTGATGCCCTCGATGCCGGCCTCGAGCAGGGCCTCCTTCACCGTTTCCAGTTTCACGGGCTGGATGATAGCTTCAATCTTCACCATATGCGGATTCCTCGTTCTTCATTCTGCGCGGCCTTGCTTGCCACTGGCCCGCGGCCGGTTTCTCGCGTCAAGCGTTCAATTCGTAGCCTTCCTCGCCGTGTTGCGAGAGATCCAGGCCCACGGCCTCGTCGGCAGGCGACAGGTGCAGGCCCATCGTACGATCGACAAGGAACAGTAACACGAGCGTGCCGGCAATGGCCAGCAGCCACCCGATGCCGGCGCCGAAGGCCTGGTTCGCAATTTGATGCCAGTTGCCGTCGATGGCGCCCGTCGCGCGCGGCATTCCGCTCGCGTCCTTGCCAAACACCGCGTTGATCGCGCCCGAGGCTAAGACGCCGGTCAGCAGCGCTCCGATCGTGCCGCCGATTCCGTGCACGCCGAAGGCATCGAGCGAGTCGTCGTAACCGAGCAGTTTCTTGAACCTCAGGACCATGAAGCCGCACACCAGTCCGGCAATGGCGCCGATCGCGAGCGCCGACATCGGCTGCACGAATCCCGAGGCCTGGGTGATGGTCGCCAGGCCGGCAACGGCGCCCGAGATCGCGCCCAGCGCCGAGGGCTTGCCGTTCTGCAACCACTCCGCCAGGGACCATGTGAGCGCGGCGGCGGCAGCGGCAAATTGCGTGTTGATAAACGCGCTGGTGGCCAGCGGACCCGCCGACAGAGCGCTGCCGGCATTGAAGCCGAACCAGCCCACCCACAGCAGGCACGCGCCCACAAAGCTCAGCACCATCGAGTGCGGCGCCATGTTGGTCTCTGGGTAGCCCGCGCGCTTGCCCAGGTAGAGCGCGCAAACCAGCGCCGAGACGCCGCTGGTAATGTGCACCACCGTGCCGCCCGCAAAGTCGAAGACCGGCCAGCGCACGCCAGGGGTATTGAAATTCAGCAGCCCGCCCACGCCCCAGATCATGTGCGCCATGGGGCAATAGACCAGGAGCGACCAGAGACAAAGAAACACCGCCATGGAACTGAACTTCACGCGCTCGGCAAATGCGCCCGTGATCAGCGCCGGCGTGATGATGGCGAACATCAGTTGGTAGATCATGAACGTCTGCTCGGGAATGGTGGCGGCGTAGTCGGGATTCGGCGAGAGCGACACGCCGCGCAAGAACAGGTGGTCGAATCCCCCGATGAAGGCATTGCCGTGGCCGAAGGCCAGCGAGTAGCCCACGAAGGCCCACAGAACCGTCACCAGGCCCATCATCGCGAAGCTCTGCATCATGGTGCCGAGAATGTTCTTCCTGCGCACCAGGCCGCCATAGAAAAGCGTCAGCCCTGGGCCGGTCATCAACAGAACCAGCGCCGCCGAAATCAGCATCCACGCGTTATCGCCAGACGACTGCGCATTCGCGACCGCCTGCTGGAGTTGGGCGATTTGGGCCTGGGTCGCCGGGGCATTCGCGGCCGGGGCGTTTCTAATGTCCGGGGCCACGGCAAACGCGGGCATCGCCACCAGCGCGAGCAAGAGCAACAGTTTGATCCATTTGCGGCACATAAGGTCTCCATTCCAAAAGCGTTCACGCACACCAGGCGCTGGTTTCGTTGCCGGTTGTTTTCCGCTTCCCGTTTTCCTTCCTGGAGCGGGCCGGACACACGGTTCACTCTCGCGGTGGCTGGCAGCGAGCGAACAGTCACCGGAAAGATGAAACAAAAAGCTGGATCGTGCTTGCGAATCATTTTCATCAAGGCGCAAGAAAAATGCAAGATATTTTGCGAATCTTCATGGATTCTTTAGCGAATTTATGATTGTTGAGGCGCCCCATTCCGCGGTCCCACGGTTTCGGGGCTCCGGCAAGCCAGGGCAATCGCATGATCAGCAAGCAGATCTCAAGAAAGTTGCCTTCGAAGGCCACGGCTTCGCAGCTTATCCGCAAAGAAGTAGCGCCGGCCTCCCGGCCGGCTGTCGTGCGGGTCTCCTGACCCGCACGTCGCTGCCGGCGGAGTGGACGCCGCCAGTGCAGCCGATTCGTAGGCCGATCGCGCCCCGAGTACGTCTATAATCTCAATATTGAGAGGGGTTTGAATCCCCGCTTCCTCTTGCCGCACTTCATCACTGCTGACACGCACGAATCCGTCATGCGCCAATCGCCGATCGCACGAGCCGTCCTTGCCGCGGCGTTCCTTTCCACCATCGCGCCTCGCGTGCTGGCCGCTCCTCCGCGCCCTGACGCCTGCACCCGCGTCGCGTTCACCGGTATGGTGAGCCTGGGCCAGGAATGGAAGACGCCTCTGGGCGAGGGATGGGTCTTTCGCTTCGTGCCCATCGTCCCCGGGCCGTTCGGCTACACCGGCTGGGACCTCGTGGTCGATCGCGATCCGCCGGCCGGCTACCCTGACGCGCTCCTGCTTGCCACTCCGCCTTACAACGCCATTAACGAGCGCGAAATCGGAACTACCTTCGGCCTCCGCGCGCAGGATGCCATCGGCTGGAATCCGCGCAGTTTTCACATCCTCACCAACCCCGCCGCATTCCTTGAGGGCCAGAAGCTGTTTCTCGCGCTCTCCGGGCAATCATCCGGCGCGTCCGCGAAAGCAGATTCGGCCGTGGCCGAACTCACCCGCCAACTCGCGGACCTGCGGGCCGGCGCGGCCGCCGGAGAGTTACGCATCCTCGATGCCGGCCTCGCCCCCGGAAACGCCGACCCCGCGCCCTTCGCGCGCAACTGGGAAGAGCAGTCCTCCCGCATGTCGTACATCCTTGTGCCCCAGTCCGGCACCAATCCTTCGCCCGGCGGTGAGCTCGACTGGATCCGTTTTTCCATCACTCTGTGGCTGCCTTCAGGCTGGAAGTTGCCGCCCGGCACGAATGCCGCCCCCGCGCCCTGCCAGCAATAGATCGTGGACCGTGAACCGTGGTCAGTTCTGAGCCGCGCGGCACGGTTCACGGTCCACGAACCACGGTCCACGATATACTGAACCCATGGCGTCCACCCTGGAGCGCGACCGCTATCTCTTCGGAGCGCTCGATAGCAGCGCAAAAAATCGCCTCAAGGTAAGAGAAGCCGACTACGGCTACGAGCAGCCGGAGGGCATTCTTCTCACCTCGCTCGACTACGCCGTCAATTGGGTGCGCAAGAACTCCGTGTGGCCCATGACCTTCGGCCTGGCCTGCTGCGCCATCGAGATGATGTCCACGGGCGCCGCCCGCTTCGACATCGCCCGCTTCGGCGCCGAGGTCTTCCGCCCCTCCCCGCGCCAATCCGACCTGATGATCGTGGCCGGCCGCGTCGCGCAGAAGATGGCGCCCGTCCTGCGCCGCCTCTACGACCAGATGCCCGAGCCCAAGTGGGTCATCTCCATGGGCGCCTGCGCCACCTCCGGCGGCGTCTTCAACAACTACGCGCTGGTGCAGGGCGTCAATCAGATCGTCCCCGTCGACGTTTATGTTCCCGGCTGTCCCCCGCGCCCCGAGCAGCTCATCTATGCGATTAATCTTCTTCAGGAAAAGATCCAGCGCGAGCCCCGCAGCCTGCTCAAGACGCTGAACGTTGGATAAAAATCCAGGCCAACCGCAAACTCTCAGTGAACTTCTACGTCCTTACAGAGGGGCCCGGTCGGCGTCGTTCGCAATCGCTGCCGCTTCCGGACCTCTTAACATATATCTGTGGAGGCTTCATCCATGCGAACCAGAATGTTTTTCCTCTCCGCCGCACTCATCTCACTTCTCTGCCCTGCCTGCCCTGCGCAAACCGATATCGCAGCCAGTCTCTACGGCGCGTTCAACGGATCGACCACCGGCAATAACACCGTACAAAGTCCGGCCAATTCGGCAGGGGGACTGATCGAAGTGCGGCACATTCACAATCCGCTCTTCGGCTACGAGGCCACCTACGCCTACAACCGCGCGAACCAGGGGCTCTCGAACTACGCCCATGCCTGCCCGGTTGACGGTTGCAGCATTACGACCGCTGCCATCTCGGCCAATGCGCACGAAGTCACGGGCGATTGGGTGGCCTCGTTCAAGGCAGGGAGTTTTCGGCCCTTTGCGCTCGCCGGCGGCGGGATTTTATTGAACGTGCCCACGGGAGGCACGGTCACCACGACGTCCTATTGTCCCGTATGCGCACTCTCCGTGCAGACAACGACGTCAGCCGTAACCAGCACCTCAACCAAGGGCGTGTTTGTTTACGGAGCCGGCGTGGACTGGGCGCTGCTGCCGCACATCGGCCTGCGCCTGCAGTATCGGGGCAATCTCTACCAGGCCTCCTCGCTTACCAACGCCTTCTCGTCCACCAACGCCTTCACCCGCACAGCCGAGCCCATGATCGGAGTCTATTTCCGCCTCTGATTCGAGATGAGACCCCGGAAGCGCCTTGTGCGTGCGATGCCGAAATGGCCGACTCGCCAGCTTGCTGATTCGCGAACTCGCGAACCCGCGACGTCGCGAAGCGACCCTACGGCATTCTCACTGATGGTGTAAGGAAACTCCGTGCCCCATCCTTTTCACGTTCTTTGTGAAAAGGGTGGGAAACCACGAAACCCACCCCATAGGAATAGTGAAAATGCTTTAACTCGCTGGTTTTTTGACCCGGCCGACTCGCCGGCTTGCGAACTCGCGAACCTGCGACGTCGCGAAGCGACGCCAACCCGCGAAAATGAGAGACCGCCAGCGCCGACCCGCTAACTCGCCGCTTTCAAATCTCCGCCGCCTTACCCCACTCCGAGAACACGATTTCGTCGAGCGCCTTGCGCGTCCGCGCCGCGGTCTCGCGCTCGATCAGCACGGCATCGCCCAGCGCCGCCGGTTCGTCCTGGTAGCCCAGCGCAATCACCGCGCCGATTGCGTACTCGTCGGGAATCGCAAATGCCTTGCGCGCCGCCTCCTGGTCGAAGCCCGCCATCTGGTGCGTCGTCAGCCCCAGCGCCGCGGCCTGAAGCGTCAAATACGAACTCGCCGCGCCCAGATCGTACACCGCATATAGATTCTCCGCTCCGTTGTGGCTGAAGCGGGTCCGCGCCGCGCCCAGAATCAGCACCGGCGCGGTTTGCGCCCACTTCTTGTTGAACTCGCCCAGCGCAGCGAAGATCTTCTGCCACGTGCTGTCGCCGCGCCGCCCCACCAGGTACCGCCATGGCTGTTCGTTGTTCGACGAAGCCGCCCACCGCGCCGCCTCAAACACTTTCTCGAGCGTCTCCGGGCTCACCTCGCGCGCCGCAAACGACCGCGAGCTCCAGCGCTCGTGGATCACCGGCAACACCCCCTCCACCGGGGGCGCCTTCTTCAGTTCATGCACTTCATCGGCTGTTAAACTCATCGCGCTCTTGCACCTCGGGCATCGAATCGGAATCCTATCGCTTTATCCATTTTGATTCACCCACCCTTACGCGAGATTCTTTCGCCTCTGAACAATCGCATTGGGGAGCTAGACCGCCCTGCGCTGTACAATCAGCGGGATGATGCTCAATCAGGACTTGAAACCTGTACCCGGCAATTGATCTACCAATGACCCTACAGTTTCTAAATTCGGACAATGCGTACATTTTCCGGATCACCCACCGCGACAATCTAGCCGGGATCCTGGAACACGGGCTTCATGCCAGAAGCAGCGGGATACTCGACCCCAATTTTCGCAAAATTGGGGACTTCGACTTGATCGACAAGCGGCCGGGACGCTGTGTCCCGGTCGGTCCAGGCGGAACTTTGAGCGACTATATACCTTTTTATTTCACGCCGCTGTCAATGATGGCCTACAACATTCACACGGCATTCCGCGGAATCGAGCATGTTTCCAACGCCGATCTCGTGATTCTTTTTACCTCCCTTCATAGACTATCGGAACTAAAGACCCCCTTTGTATTTACGGACGGACACGCTTACTCAGCGACCACTCAATACTTCACCGATCTCGCCGACCTACGGGCGATCCACTGGCGAATCCTCCAGGAGCGGGATTTCAAGCACGATCCAGACGACCCCGCTAAAACGGTCCTTTATCAAGCGGAGGCGTTGATTTGGAAACACCTACCCGTCGAATCGCTACTGGGGATCTGCACGTGTACCCCAGAGGCCCATCAGGAAATAGAAAATGAATTGACACGCCGGGGGCTGAGGGTCAAGGCTTATGCAAAGGAAGGTTGGTATTTCCAATGATGAGATTCCTCAAAGGCAACCTCCTCGATGCACGCACTGAAGCGCTGGTCAACACCGTAAACACTGTCGGCGTGATGGGCAAAGGCATAGCCTTGATGTTTAAGGAAGCCTTTCCAGAGAACTTTCGCGCGTACGAGGCCGCTTGCAAAAACGGTGACGTTCGGATCGGGAGAATGTTTGTCACCGAGAATCCCGTCTTTGAAGGCCCTCGTTGGATTATCAATTTCCCGACGAAAAAACATTGGCGGCAGCCCTCCCGAGTTGAATGGATTGCCGAGGGCTTGAAAGATCTGCGGCGCGTTGTGGGAGAACTAGGAATTCAGTCCGTTGCTTTACCACCGCTCGGCTCAGGAAACGGCGGACTGGAGTGGCGTCCCGTGCGGGCCGAAATTGAACGAATGCTCGGAGACCTTAACGGCATAGAAATCTTGGTCTTTGAGCCAACCGAGAAATACCAGAACGTAGCAAAGCGCACGGGTGTGGATGAGCTCACGCCTGCACGGGCGCTGATTGCGGAGATGGTCCGCCGCTATTGGGTTCTGGGCGTGGAATGCACGAATCTCGAGGTGCAAAAACTCGGATGGTTTCTGGAGCGGACAGCACTCTCGCTCGGAGCCCGGGACCTTCTGAATTTCCACTTTGCCGCGGACAAGTACGGACCCTACTCGGAGCGCTTGCGGCACCTTCTCAACGCTTTGGACGGGACCTACCTGCACTGCGACAAGCGGTTGAGTGATGCCCTGCCCACCGATACCATCTGGTTCGATGGGCAAAGACAGAAATTTTTAGACCTCTTCTTCAAGCAGGAGGAAAACCTGCCTCTCAACGAAGTGCTAGACCGAACCGCGCGAACTGTCGATGGGTTTGAATCCCCGCTGGGGATGGAATTGCTGGCAACAGTGGACTGGCTAATCGTGCGCCAGCACTGCGAGGCAAGCGTCGCAGGGATTCGCGCCGGATTGAACCAATGGCCTGCCGGCAGAGCCGCGGCCGAACGCAAGTTGCGGCTGTTCGATGAGAGACTGATTGGGTTGGCACTGAACAGGATTGAGACGCCGTTCGCGCTAGCGCCGTCTATCTAGCGCTCGCCTACCCCCAATATTCCTTCCCTGCCTCACGGATACATCCGGTTCAGCATCCTCGGAAACGGAATCGTCTCCCGCACGTGATCGAGCGCGCAAATCCACGACACCATGCGCTCGATGCCCATGCCGAAGCCCGCGTGCGGCACGCTGCCGTAGCGCCGCAGATCGAGATACCACTCGAATGCCTCGCGCGGCAGCTTGTGCTCGTCAATGCGCGCGCTCAGCAACTCGTAGCTCGACACGCGCTGCGAGCCGCCGATCACCTCGCCGTAGCCCTCCGGCGCCAGCACGTCCACGCACAGCGCATATCGCGGGTCCTTCGGGTCGGGCTCCATGTAGAACGCCTTCACGTCCGCCGGATAGCGATGCACCATCACCGGCCGGTCGTACTGCGAGCTCAGCCAGGTCTCGTCCGGCGAGCCGAAGTCGTTGCCGTATTCAAACGGCTGCTCCAGTTGCCCGTTCTTGTGCGCCTGGTTCAGCAGTTCCACGGCCTCGTCGTATCGCAAGCGCGGAAACGGCGCCTTCACCGCTTCGAGCTTGGCAACGTCGCGCCCGATCACCTGCAACTCCGCCGCGCGATTTTTCAGCACACTCTGCACAATATGCGAGATGTAGTTCTCGGCGAGCTCCATTAACCCGTCCAAATCCAGAAAAGCAACCTCCGGCTCGACCATCCAGAACTCCGTCAGATGCCGCCGCGTCTTCGATTTCTCCGCCCGAAACGTCGGCCCGAAGCTGTACACCTTGCCCAGCGCCAGCGCCGTCGCCTCCACGTAGAGCTGGCCGCTCTGCGTCAGGTACGCGGGATCGCCAAAGTAGTCCACGGGAAACAATGTCGACGTGCCCTCGCACGCCGCCGGCGTCAGAATCGGCGGATCGGTGCGGATGAACCCGCTCATGTCGAAGTACTCGGCCGCCGCGCGCATGATCTCCGCGCGTATGCGCAGAATCGCCGACTGCCTTGGGCTACGCATCCACAGGTGACGCCGCTCCTGCAGAAAATCCACGCCGTGTTCCTTGAGCGTGATCGGGTAGGGATCGGACTCCGGCACGCGCTGCACCACCTCGACGTCTTCGACGTCCAGCTCGTACCCGCCCGGCGCGCGCTTGTCGGCCCGCACCTTTCCGGTCACGATCACGCTCGACTCATGAGTCAGGTGTTTCAGCGTCTCAAACACTTCGGACGTCACGCTTTTCACATGCGCCACTCCCTGGATCGACCCCGTCCCGTCGCGAAAGATGGGGAACACCAGCTTCCCGCTCTCGCGCAGGTTGTAGAGCCATCCTCGCAGCGTCACCGATTGCCCCTCGTGCCGGCCAATCTCGGCAATGGTGGCCACAGGCGCGGCAGGCTTCAAGGATTCGGCCGGTGCAGCTGCGGATTCCGGTGCAGCTACGGATTCTGGAACAAGTGCGGATTCTGGTGCAGGTGCGGATTCTTCAGGCATCGTTCGTCCTTTACTTCAGAACTCGCCGGAAACGCGAAAGGGCACGACTTCTAGCCTGGCGAAGAACTCAGCTTTTCGTCCGTCGGAGGGAGCGGGAGGCTTCAGCCTCCCGAATAAATCCCCCTCGATTCAGTGTGGCTTTAGCCACGGGCCTTTCTTCCCAGCATCCAGGCCAGACTTCTTCACCAAGCTGTTTACGGCATTTTCACTGATGGTCTAAGGAAACTCCGTGCCCCATCCTTTTCACGTTCTTTGTGAAAAGGGTGGGAAACCACGAAACCCACCCTATCGCAATAGTGAAAATGCTTTAGTCCTGCCGCCAAGAACCGCCAATACAAATGGGGCTTTAGCCCCTGAGGCATTCTTGCCGCTCTCCCGGACGTTCCAGAATAACGCGCTTTCCCGGCAGGCGCGTGTGCGTTCGGCCCTAGTTTGGCCGACGGACTTCGCTGGCCCGCCACTTCTTGGTATTCCCTCGCGCCTCTAAACGGCCATCGCGAATCAGAGCCTCAATGTGGTTAGCAACCAAATCGCAGCCTTCGTCTGTGCGTGGAAACTTGTCGCCAAGCTTGCTGGCTGTCTCGGCGATGATCATTGCCACCTTTTTCCATGACGGTTTAACCACGGCAAGAATGGCATCGTCAATTTGGAATTCATCCATAGGTCGATTTTCCTGCCCCATAACCCAGTCGGCAATTTGAACCCGCATGTTTGCCATCTTAGGCCACCGTCCGGCCCGGTCCGCCAATTTCGTGTGACCAGAAAATCTTTTGATCTGGACGACAATTGTCCGCAAAGTGCATCCTATGAACAAGCAAGCCTGGCGAAGGGAGCGGCGATGAGCGACCAGCTCGAAACCAACGGCGAGGAGATGCACAAAACCCAGGCGGACCCCGATGCCGCCGAGCGCTTCATCACAGAGAAGCGGATCGGCGAGCGCATCCGCCGCCTGCGCCTCAAAAAATCCATGGGCCTGGTCGATCTGGGCCGCCACACCGGCCTTTCCGCCAGCTTTCTCTCGCAGCTTGAAACCGGCCGCGTCGTCCCCACCCTGCGCAACCTGGCGCGCATCGCCATGGTCTTCTCGAAAGACCTGTCGTTTTTCTTCGAGTCCGAGCCCGCGCCCATCTTCCGCGTGCATCGCAAGAAGGACCGCGTGCGCATGCCGCAAACCGGCGTCGAGCCGCCCACCTACACCTTTGAGAGCCTGGGCTACATGGTCCCCGACCGGGCCATGGACCCCTACTTCGCGGAGTTCCTGCCCCTGCCCGCGCAAGTCGAGCCCAAGTCCCACATGCACGCCGGATTCGAGTTTCTCTATGTGCTAGCCGGCGAGCTCACCGTCCGCCACAGCGATCACGAAGCCACCCTCGGCCCCGGCGACGCCGTCTACTTCGACGCGGCCACGCCCCACTCCTACCGTTCCGCCGCCAACAAACCAACCGAAGCCATCATCGTAACCCTGAATCAGCCGCCCACCGCCCAGCCGCAACCCACGCGCCCCCCAGCCAGCGCCGCCCCACGCCCCGCCCAGCCACCCGCAGTCCCCCGCCCGCTCGTCGGAGACGGTCGATAGCGGCGTTTATCACGGCCAATCCGAATCGAGGCCGTTACTGTTCGCGGCTTCGAGTTCGTGGATGCTCCGTTAGGTTTCATGCTCGATTCCCGTATCGATTCCCGTGTCCTGCGAGGCTTATTCCTTCGCGCCGGATCGGTCCAGGTGCACGGGAATTCCACTGATAAGGCCCTGATATTCTGTGAGGCGTTGGCCCAGAATCACCACGCCTTTGGACGTGATTTCATATTCGCGAATATCCTTGGCATGATTGCCGCCCCGCATCTTGATCACCACCATAATCTTGCGAAGCTGGCCATCGATGGATACGTAGCGCAGCCGCAGAATGTCGTCGCACAGGAAAGAAATGGAGTAGGTGCTGAACGGGAATTCGGTGAAGGACTCATCGACCTCAACCGTGCTCAGAATCGTCACCCCGATTCCTGTCAGAGCGAAGATCATCCGGTAGAGCGATTCGCGAAAGTCGGCGCGGAAGCCGGGCGACAGAGCCATCTCAAAGCCGGCCA
>Ga0326727_10025733_pt1 | contig 11000 bp, 8 predicted proteins | sample MB2enrmetagenome_FD_207643 | JGI IMG/M metagenome (GOLD analysis project Ga0326727, IMG submission 207643) | Lab enriched peat soil microbial communities from McLean, Ithaca, NY, United States - MB29MY | ecosystem: Environmental > Terrestrial > Soil > Wetlands > Peat | place: USA: New York... | reverse complement strand
GGCCCTGTGGGCCGGCGCGCACCGGTCCCCCACTGCCGTGGCGGCATTGGCCCTCGCCGCGCTGATCGCCTTCGGAATCCATTTCCGCGGCGCCGTGAATTGGGACGTGGAACGCTGGAACGACCCGGGCGTCAACCCCGCCCGGGCCTGGGACTGGAAAGACCCGCAATTCCTTCGCGGGCTGCATTAATCCGGTCCGCGCGCCGCCCGTTCTTACGCCGCGCTCGACGAGGTTCCGGTGTTCGAGCCGAAGCGCCGCACGTACTCCGCGTTGATCGCGTACTGGTCCATGTGTTTGTCGTACATCCCCACCACCACCGCATCGCTCGGTTTGATATTCGCGAAGCATTCCTTGAAGGTTGCCTCGACGAATTCCTGCTTCTCGCACAGGCGGCCGGAAGCCAGCAGTTTGTACACGAAGCACGGCCTTTTGGTTTGCTTGATGACCTTGTACATCTCCGCCGGGTCGCCGCGCACGAAAGCCGTCTCCCCGCCGTAATGCGGCGAGCTGCCTTCCTTGGTGTGATAAAGTTCCGCGGGCGCCATGCCCGGGTTGAAGGCGAACGATTGCTCCCACTCCGCCGGGGTCCGGCCATATTTGTACAGGCAGGTCATGTAGTAATCCACGTCCCAATCCTGGGACTCGATTTCCATGAACACTTCCGGCCGGTGGCTGGTGATGGCCACCAGCACGCCCGTGTCGCGCACGATTTTGCACCACTCCTTGACCTTCGCGAGCTGGCCCTTTCGCCACATGGCGTCCGTGCCTGCCTCACCCCAGCCGTCGAGGTGAATGCCGATGGGTCCGTAACCGGCCATGGTCTTGACGATCGCCGTGGGATCGAGCCAGTTCCCGTCAGGCCCCAGCCTGGGCTGCCCGCTGCACGAAAACAGCATCTTGCCGCCGTGTTCCGCGTTGTACCGGGCGATGCGGTTTCCGGCCTGTGTCATGCAGTTGATGCCCAGCTCTTCGCAATGCTTCCAGATCTCGACCAGTCGCTCCGGCGTGTGCCAGTCGCGCATTTCCAGATCGACCATCTTCGAGAGATGCGATTCCCCGCCGATGGTATTGACTCCCATGATCAGGCGGGAAACCATGTGCTTGCCGAAACGAACCATCGGCATCTGCGACGGTGCCGCGGCCTTTGCCGCCAGGCCCGACGCGGCGGCCAGGGTCCCGACCTTTTGCAGGAAGTCCCGCCGGGATTTCTCCGCCGGGTTCGGTTTAGATTCTGAATGCATTCCGGTCCGCCTCCTCGCAGACATCCGCCATCCTCGACAGCATCATTATATGTCGAATCGGCTCACTGGAGCTTTTTATCCGATCCGCGTAACACAGGCAGGAATGCCTGTGCCACGTGCAGCCGGCACGAGTGCCGGCGCCACAAAGGCCGGCCTATTCCGTCCCGAACTTGATGCTGCGGGTGTCCCGCTCGCTCCCCGTGGGCACGGTCAGCGGGTGATACAGTTCCGGATGCCGCGCGCGAATCCACATCCGCCCCGTGCTGCGCTCCAGCAGCGAAGCGTCCAGTTCCGCCACCACCATGTCGTCCCCCGCCTTCCAGGTCTCGGCGAGAATCCGGCCGTAAGGATCCAGGATCATCGCGTTTCCCGTGCGAATCTCGTCGTCGTCCACGCCCACGCCGTTGCTGAAAATCAGGAAGAGCCCGTTGTCGTGGGCTCGGCTCGGCAGCCACCGCATGAGCCATCCTCTGCCCTTATCGCCGCGAAATTCCCGCTCGATGGTCTCGGGGTCCTGGCGGCGGTTGTCCCACAACTCCCGGTCGATCACCCCCATCAGGTGCGGGTTGGTAGTCCGGCAGCCGCCGGTCTGGTGAGGCGCGATCAGTATTTCAGCGCCCTTCAGCGCCGTAATCCGCACGTTCTCGATCAGGTTGCAGTCGTAACAGATCAGCACCCCGGCGTGGCAGCCCTGCGGTGTGTCGAACACCGTGTATTCGGTCCCGCAGGCGAGGTACGGGCTCACGAATGCGTGAATCTTGCGGTGCCGTTGCGCGGTGCCGTCCGGCATCGCCACGACGTAGGTGTTATAGAATTTCCCGTCTTCGGCGGCTTCGATCAATCCGGCGCCGATGGTCATCTGGAACTCTTGCGCCAGCGAGAGCAGGCAGCGCGATGACGCACCCTCGAACACCGGTTCGGACACGGCCGCGAAGTCCTCGCGCGAAAGGTGGCGCAGAAACCAATATCCGGTGACGCAGCACTCCGGAAACACGATCAGCTCCACGTTCTCCCGGGCGGCCTTCTCCACGAAGCTTCGGATCGTGGCCAGGTTGGCCCCCTTGTCGCCCGGAGCGCTCTCGAACTGCACTGATGCGGCGTTGAGATTTCGCATAAGATCGACCCGCCAGGACCCTGGCATCCAGAATAGCGCCGTTCTACACTGGAGTCCCGGAATTCCATGAATACTTACTCGCGCAGGGAACTGCTGGGGATGATGGCCGCTGCCGGCTGGGCGAGCGCCGCCGTCGCCCGCCCGCCCAACATCCTTTACATCATGGCCGATGACCACGCGGCCCACGCCATCTCCGCCTACGGAAGCCGCATCAACCAGACTCCCCAGATCGACCGGATTGCCGCCGGCGGCGTGCGCATGACCAATTGTTTCTGCACTAACTCCATCTGCACGCCCAGCCGCGCCGCCATCCTCACCGGGCAGTACAGTCACAAAAACGGCGTCTACACCCTGGACGACCGCCTCGATCCGGCCCGCAATCATGTCGGCAAAGAGCTGCAGAGAGCCGGCTACCAGACCGCCATGATCGGCAAATGGCATCTGGCCACCGACCCCACCGGTTTCGATTACTGGAACATCCTCCCGGGCCAGGGCGTTTATTACGACCCGGTCTTCATCACTGCCCAGGGCAGAAAAAAATATGACGGCTACGTCACCGACCTGATCGCCGATTTCTCCCTGGACTGGCTCGAGCATCGCGACCGCGCCCGGCCCTTCTTCCTCATGTGCCACCACAAGGCCCCCCACCGGCCCTGGGAGCCCGCGCCCAAATACAAATCTCTGTTCGGCGATCAAACCATGCCGGAGCCCGACAACCTGTTCGATCACTACCTGGGCAAGCCGAAAAGCGTCGCCGCCGTGACCATGAAGGTCGGCGAAGACATGGATATCAAGACCGACCTCAAGACCGAGAAGCCGCCGGGTCTGGCCGGCGACGCCCTGCGTAAGTGGGGCTACCAGCTTTATATCAAGGACTATCTGCGTTGCGTCAAGAGCGTCGACGATAACGTGGGCCGCCTGCTGGATTATCTCGATGCCCAAAACCTCGCGCGCGACACCATCGTCATCTACACTTCCGACCAAGGCTTCTTCCTGGGCGATCATGGCTGGTTCGACAAGCGCCTGATGTACGAAGAGTCCCTGCGCATGCCGTTCCTCATGCGCTACCCGGGCGTCATCCGGCCCGCTAGCGTCAATCGCGACATGCTGCTGAATATCGATTTCGCGCCCACCTTCCTCGACTACGCCGGCGTCAAAGCTCCCGCCGAAATGCAGGGCCGCAGCTTCCGCGCCAACGCCGAAGGCCACAGGCCCCGGAACTGGCGCCGTGCCATGTATTATCGCTACTGGATGCACAACACCAGCGATCACCACGTGCCCGCGCATTATGGCATCCGCACCGATCGTTGGAAGTTGATTTACTACTACGGCAAGCCGCTCGGCATGGCCGGCGCCATGCCGCCCGATACCGAGCCCGATTGGGAACTGCTCGACCTGCGCGCCGATCCGCGCGAAATGAAGAACCTCTACTACGATCCGAAATATGCGCCGGTGGTGCGTCATTTGAAGCAGGAGTTAGACCGGTTACAGCGTGAGGCGGGAGACTCCCCCGCATAAGTGAGTGACATTATGATCGAAATTGGCTTTCATACTGACGCCTTCAACTCCAGTTATTGGAGTTTCGACCAGTGCCTCGAATGGGGCCGCCGCAACGGTCTGAAATACATCGAGTGCGGCGCCATTGACGGCGTGAGCTGGATTCACGGCCTCGGCTACCAGCCGCACATCGCCCTCTGGCAGGACCCGCTCCAACTGCGCCGCAAAATGGAGAAGCTCGGTATCTCGTTCTCGCAGATCGATGCCGCGTTTCCCTTGTCCCTGCCGGAAGGCGCTACGCTCGGCGTGGAGTACGTGCTACACACCATCCGCTGGGCCAAATTGGCCGGCTGTCCGCGGATCGACACCACCGACGACCGCTTCCCGCCGAAGGACATGACCGAGCGCGAGACCCTGGATATGATGCGTGGTCTCTACCGCCGCATCGTGCGCGTGGCCGAGGAATACGAGATCACCATCAACATCGAACCGCACGGCTATTTCACCACCAAGCCCGCATACATGGCCGAGATGCTCTCCTTCGGCGACTCGCCCTGGCTACGAATGAATATGGATACCGGCAACACTTTCATCGCGGGCCAGGACCCGGTCGCCTTCCTCGATTCCCTGATCGGCAAGGTGAGCCACGTGCACATCAAGGACGTGAGCGCGAGCCTCGCGGCTGCCGCGCGCGGAGAACTCACCGGCATCGCGGTGAGCCACGCCGCGCTGGGCGATGGCGTCAACGCCGCCAACATCGTCAAGTGCATCGAGAAGCTGCTGGCCTCCGGCTACGATGGCGTTCTGAGCATCGAGTGCGAAGGCCAGGGCGGACCCATGATTGAGAAAAGCCTGGCCTGGCTGCGCGGCGTCGTCGCCAGCCTCACCGCGGCAATTCCCGCACATAAAACTGTGGAGTCATTATGAAATATGCCTCACTCGTCTTCGCGCTCCTCGTTCCACTCCTCAACGCCCAGTCGCCGCCGCGCCTGAAGGCATTGATCCTGACCGGAGAAAGCGACACTTTGTATCACGATTGGCGCGTCTCCACGCCCTTCCTCCGCAACCTTCTCGATCGCACCGGCCGCTTCGAAGTGAAAATCTCGGAGCAGGTGCGCGGAGCCACAGCCGATACGCTCGCGCCCTTCGACCTCCTCGTCCTCAACTACATGGGGCCGCGCTGGGGCGCCGCTACCGAAAAAGCCGTCGAGGAATTCGTCCGCCAGGGCAAGGGTCTGATTTCCTTCCACGGAGTCACCTATGGCCCGCTCTATGGCATGGAATTCGACCTCGCCACGAAACGCTGGCATCAGGGTCCTGATCCCGGTTGGGCCGCGTACCCGGCCCTGATCGGCGCGCGATGGGAAGCCTCCAAGATCGGCCACGGCAGGCGGCACGTCTTCCCCGTCGCCTGGGTCGACAAGGAACATCCCATCAGCCAGGGCCTGCCCGCTACCTTCCTAGCCAACGACGAGCTCTACCACCGCCTGGAGTTGCTGCCCGGTACCCATGTGCTCGCCACCGCCTTCAGCGAACCCTCGACCGGCGGCACCGGCAACAGCGAGCCCATGATGTGGACCGTCGCCTTCGGCCAGGGGCGCACTGTCCACATCACGTTGGGCCACGACCTTTCGGCAATTTCTCAGCCCGGCTTCGGAGAGGCCTTCGCGCGCGGCGCCGAATGGGCCGCTACCGGACGCGTGACCTTGCCGCCCGGCAGCACCCGTCCCGCGCGCGCCGCGGATGCGGTCCGCGTCCTGGCCGTCACCGGCGGCCACCCGTATCCCACATCCTTCTACACGCTGTTCGAAGGCTACGACGATATCGCCTGGTCGCACGCCACCTCGCCCAAGGAAGCCTTCCCCGCCGACCTGGCCCAGCGCTTCGATGTCATCGTGCTGCACGACATGTGGGAAGACCTCGCCGGCGACGCCCGCGAGCGCCTGCGCGCGTTCGTCGAGTCCGGCAAAGGAGTGGTCTCCGTGCACCACGCTATCGTCGATTACACCGCATGGACCTGGTGGTGGCAGGAGGCTATCGGCGGCCACTTCTTCACCAAGGAACAGCCCGGGTATCCGGCATCCGCCTACCGCGAAGGTGTGGACATGGTGGTCAACCCCACGCAACTGGGCGCCTCGCACCCCGTCACGCGCGATGTCGGGCCGCTGGTCGTGATTGACGAGGCCTATCGCGGCATGTGGCACTCGCCCAAAATCCAGGTCCTGATGGACACCACCTTCGAGCTGAACGACCATCCGGTGGTGTACATCGGGCCGCAGCCCAACGCCCGCGTAATCTATATCCAGTTGGGCCACAGCGATTCCACCATGCGCTACGCGGGCTATCGGAAGCTGGTGCACAACGCCATCCTGTGGAGCGCCGGCAGGCTGAAATAGAAATCGGCAGGCTGAAATAGAAACCGGAGAACCAGTCATGAACGAAACCACGAACAGCCATGGCGAGGCCTCTCGCCGCGATTTTCTTAAAACCTCCGCCACCGCCATGCTGGCTGGAGTGTCTCTGCCGGCCGCCCGTGCCGCGGAGAACGGAGTGATTCGCGTCGGCGTCATCGGCTGCGGCGGCCGTGGAGAGGCCGCCGCTATGAACGCCATGAACGCCGGCAAGGACGTGCACATCGTCGCCATGGGCGACATCCTGCTCGACCGCGTCCAGGAAAAGCGCACCTCGATCAAGCTGAAGTACCCGGACCAGGTAATGGTTCCCGATGACCATTGCTTCACCGGTTTCGAAGCCTGGCAGCACGTCATCGAGGCTTCCGACGTGGTGATCATCGCCTGCGCCGCCAAGTTCCATTCGTTTTACGCCAAATCCGCCATCCAGGCCGGCCGCCACGTCTTCGTCGAAAAGCCGCACGCCATCGATCCGGTGGGCATCCAGCGCCTCCGCGAGGCCTGCGACCTCGCCCGCCAGAAGGGACTCAGCATCGTCTCCGGATTGCAGAGCCGCTACCATCCCGGCTACCAGGAGACCATGGCGCGCGTGCACGATGGCGCCATCGGCGATATCGTCGCCATCCAGGAAACCTGGCTCCGCCCGCCCTACGGGCTCTATCCGCGCCGCCCCGGCATGCGCGAGGTCGAATACCAGGCCAGCAACCAGTATCACTTTCACTGGCTCTCCGGCGACGACGTCCCGCAGACCCTGATCCACAATCTCGACCGTTCCAGTTGGGCTCTCGGCAACGCCGCGCCCCTGCGCTGTTACGGCCTGGGCGGCCGATCCACGCTTCACGGCGAGATCTATGGCAGTGTCTTCGACCATCACGCCGTGGTCTACGATTTCCCCAAGGGCGTGCGCGTCTACGCCTTCTGCCGCACCATCGACAACTGTTACAACGAGAACTCCAGCCTGATCCTGGGCAGCAAGGGCCGCTGCGATTTGTTGCGCCTCCGCATCACCGGCGAGACCAACTGGGAGCGCCCCGCCGACAAGACGAAATCCGACCCCTACGACCTGGAGCACGTCGCCCTGTTTAACGCCATCCGCTCCGCAAAGCCGGTCAATAACGGCGACTACATGATCCGCAGCACCCAGATCGGACTGGTCGGCCAGTTCTCCTGCTACACCGGCAAGGAGGTCGCCTGGGACCAGTTCGATCAGTCCAGCTTCTACTACCCGCCGCTACCCGAGGACGTGCGCATGGACATGGAGCCGCCCGTCACCCCCGGTCCCGACGGCACCTATCCGGTCTTCGTGCCCGGCGTGACGAAGCTGCTGTAAGTTGCCGCCTACGTCTTGAGGTTTCGCAGGTATTGCGCGCTCTGTCTCATGGCTTCCATGGGATCGGTCGGCGGTCTGACCTCCATCTCCACGAAATAGGTCGTGATTCCGCCCTTCTTGGCGCCCGCGAAAGTCTCCTTCCAGTCGATATCGCCTTGCCCGACGGGCAGAACCGCGGGCGAGCTCGCCGCGCCGCGGCCCGCACCCGCTTTCGACTCTCCCGCCGGCTCCGGCTGTTTCTTGGCATCCTTGAGGTGCAGCGAGAAGAACCGCCCGGGATGGGCCGCCATGTATTTGCCCGCGTCCAGTCCGTTCGCAAACGTGCCGCCGAGATCGAGTTGGTACACGCAGTGCTTCTTGTCCACCTGCCGGAGCATCTCGTCGAATACCATCACGCCGTCGATCTTCAGCCATTCGTCGGAATGCGTGTGATAGCCGAAGATCAGCCCCGCCTTGTGCACCTTCTCGCCGTACTTGTTCATCAGGTCGAAATTCTGCTTCCACTGGTCCATGGTTGTCGCGCGCCTGGCCATGGAGAGCGTCATGAATTTCAAACCCACCCCCGTCGCCCACTCGATGCTCTGGTCGATCGTCTGGTCGTCGAATTCGGAAAAGTTGAAGTGGCAGCTCGGCGCTTTCATTCCGGCGTCCTGCAGCACTTTCCGGATGTCGGCGGTCTTCATGTCCGCCAGCGGCCCGAAGCCCGCCTTCGCATATCCCTTGAACGAACACAGCTCGACGGCTTCATAACCGATTTCCTTGGCCGCCTTGAGGGACCCCGCAAAGTCGTTGCCTATGCGGTCCCGAATGCCGTAGGACTGAAAGCCCAACGGTATGCCTAGAGGAGACGCCTCTATGCGAGAGGGTCCCGCCGTCAGACAGCCGGCCACCAGGCTGCTGCCCAAGAATTCTCTTCTGGAGACGTTCCGCATCTTCTTCTCCTTGATTCACCCTCGCACCTGCCTCGCAGCCAGGTAGCGGCGTTCCGCAATCGCCCGCATACCATCGGCGAGGCGCAGCCGCTCCCGCATCGCGTGCATGGCTGTCTGCGAAGTCCCGCCAGCGCATGTCCCAGCGCCCTGTCTCTCCGAGCGAGATGGGCGGACATATCGCTGGTCCACGTATCACTATGTTGCATTGTGTGTGGGTTGTCAAACCGGATTTGCCGGCCTGATTTCCCGGTCTTGCCTGCGCGGCGCCCGCGCCGGCCGCGCCCCTTCGCAAAATTCTCCCGCAAGAATCTTCTTGACAGGGTGGAACAGCCATGTTAGCCAGAAATGGGTGCCTTCGCCACAACGCCTGGATCGGATTCTCCCTGTTTCGGCGGCCGGCGGCCCTGCGGTCTTTGAGGAGTGATTGGATTCCGCCTCGCCGGCCGGTGGGCCCGGCGGAGGCACTCCGGAGTGACTTGCCGGACGCCTGAAGGAGGCAACAGCATGTCGGATGAGCATCGGTTAAAGCGGCGCGAGCTTCTCGCTCCCGCAGCCGCGGGCGCTGCATTCATAATCGTTCCGCGGCACGTGCTGGGCGGCCCGGCGTATGTCGCGCCCAGCGATAAGGTGACCCTGGCGCATATCGGCTGCGGAACGGAAGGAACCAGGGAACTGGTCACCGGCCTGATCCAAAACGACCAGATTCAGATCGTGGCCGTCTGCGATCCGGTGAAAGACGGCGCCAACTATCTGGATTGGTCGAAGAACGGCATCCGGGATACCATCCGCAGGGTGCTGGGCGATTCCGGTTTCAACGAGGGCGTGCCGGGGATACGGGCGGGACGGGACCAGTTTCAGGAAATTGTTCAACGGTATTACGCCCGCAACCGTGGACTCGAGAACTACCGCGTAGCTTCCTACGCCGATTTCCGGGAATTGCTGGACAAGGAAAAAGACATCGACGGCGTCAAGATCATGACACCCGATCATCTACATGCGCCGATCTCCCTTGCCGCCATGCGGAATGGCAAGGGAGTCATGGTGCACAAGCCCCTGTCCAACCGCATGAGCGAAGCGAAGCTGATCCTGGAGACCGCCCGGAAGACCAGGGTTGCGACGCACTTTCTGGCCTGGGGCCAGAGCAACGGGTCGGAACGCATCGTGGACCGGATTAAGGAAGGCGTCATCGGACCGCTGCGCGAACTGCACAACTGGACCAACCGGCCGGTGTGGCCGCAATACGACGAAATCCCCACCGACAGGCCGCCGGTTCCCGACGGTTTTGATTGGCAGCTTTGGCTGGGCCCGGAGCGCGACCGCCCGTATCACCCCTCGTATACCCACATGCTGTTTCGCAGTTGGTACGATTTCGGCGGCGGCTGCATAGCCGACGTGGGAATCTACAGCCTGTGGCCCGTCTTCGTGGCGATGGATGTCGGTGTGCCCCTCAGCGCCCGCGCCTGGTCCAGCCATGCCTGCCGCCTGGTGGACCAGGTGGCCAATCCGATTGTCAACGACTACTCGTTCCCCACCGCGTCCACCATCCAATTCCATTACTCCGCCCGCGGAGACTGGCCCGCCTTGGATGTGTATTGGTACGACGGCGGGACGCAGCCGCGCATTCCGGAGCTGGAGTCCGACCCCGCTCCCGTGGGACCGGAGGGCATGCTGTTTGTGGGCGACCAAGGCAAGATCCTGACCGGCGGCGTCGGGGGCCCGCGCCTGATCACGGCCAAAGGTTCCGAGCCTCTTTTCCCGGAAACAGCCCGGCCTCCAGCCGGACAGGGCGGCGGCGGAGGCGCTCCGGCGCCGACGAGTTACGCCCGCGGTGAAGCCTTGTGGGTGCAGGCCATGAAGGGAGGAGACCCGTCGCCGGGAAGCTTCTCGAATGCGGGGCCCATTTCCGAGACAGTGTGTCTCACCGCGGTGGCCTTGCGCGCCGGGAAGGTAAGGAGCGGCACGCGTTCCTATCCCGCGCCCCTAAAACTCCTGTACGATAGCGCCGCCATGAGTGTCACCAATGTCCCCGAGGCCAATCGGTACATGACGCGGGAGTATCGGACTGGGTGGGAGTTGTAACCTGGCGGCGAACTGTAGTTTGACGCTGTAGGCGCCACCGTGCGGCACGACGTGCGCATATTACCCACCCCACAGGCGGGAACCGCGCGGGAGCGGAAAATGTCACATCCCAAAAAGAAGGAATGCCCGATCGCAAACCGGAATCATTCCGCTCGGCGGACTGGGCCGCGCTGTAGCGCCCCTACCTCTGCGCCGCGCCTGTCCGGCCCATGATCGGCCACACATCCACGATCTGGTCGCCCCTCGCCACGTAATACCGGTCAAACGCGTTGGTGCTCATGTCCAGATTCGTGCAGTAGATTTCCACCCGGTCGCCGAGCTTCAGGTCCCGGTCCGCTTCCGTCCATCGCAACGCGCCATATTCCGCGCCCTGCGTTCCCACCTCCAGCCACGGC
>Ga0326727_10025732_pt1 | contig 11000 bp, 6 predicted proteins | sample MB2enrmetagenome_FD_207643 | JGI IMG/M metagenome (GOLD analysis project Ga0326727, IMG submission 207643) | Lab enriched peat soil microbial communities from McLean, Ithaca, NY, United States - MB29MY | ecosystem: Environmental > Terrestrial > Soil > Wetlands > Peat | place: USA: New York... | reverse complement strand
CCGAACTGAAGATTCAGGTCGTCGGCCACACCGACAACGTGCCCATCCGCACCCGGTTTCCCAGCAACTGGGAACTGTCCACCGCCCGCGCCCTGGCCGCCGTGCATTTTCTCACCGAAAAGGCCGGCGTGGATCCGCGCCGCGTTGGGGCCGCCGGTTATGGCGAATACCGTCCCATCGCCGACAACGCGACGGCCGAGGGCCGCGCCCGCAACCGCCGCATCGCCATCACCGTTCTGCCGGATGAACTGGCGGGCGCCGACGCCGCGCCGGCGGCGGCCAGACCCGATGCCGCCGCGGATACCCAGCCCAAGCCCGACTCTCCGCCGCCGGCGGCGACGGAAGCCCCCGCCAAATAACCGGCAAACACTCCATTGCTACGGCGACACCACCGCGCGGTAATAGCGTTGCAAGTAGTTGCCGGCGGTTGGGTCAACGAACTGGATCGTGCCGAATCCGGGCGGATTGGTGAAAACCGGCGACCATTGCGTCAAATTGGTGGAAGCCTCGATCACCACGGGACCCTGGCCGGTCAAGCCTGACAAAGCCAGGTGAAGCTGGCCATTGCTGTACTGGATTCCGCCCGAATTTGTGACGAAGGACACAGGAACTCCCAGCACGCTCAAGGTCACGACCGCGCTGGTGATGGAACCGTAGGCGTTGGTGATGGCCACGTCGTAACTGCCCGCGTTGCTGGCAGCGACCGCATTGAAGACGAGGCTGGCGTTTGTCACCAGGGCGAGATTCGTTCCGTTAAACTGCCACTGGTACACCAAGGGAGCGATTCCGATGGCGCTCACGGAAAAAGCGGCGCTGCCACCGGCAAGAACTGATTGGTTTGTCGGTTGCAGGTAAACGATTGGAGTTGACGGGGTCCAGACCTCTACGGCAAGGCCCGTTGTGGCGGAGAATGAACTCCAGCCGGTGGTGCCAGGCAAATAATAGACCGTCAGATTTTCCCCAACATAGCCATCCGAGCCATCATCATTCAATGTTACGATAGTGAAGGGGCCACCTCCAAGACCGGGAGCGTTGCCTTCGAGATAGACACTGCTCAGTCCGGCGCAGTCCCCAAAAGCCCAATCCCCGATGTTGGTCACGCTGGCGGGTATGGTGACGCTCGTCAGGCCGGTGCAGCCAAGGAACGCATAATCGCCGATGCTGGTGACCGGCAGTCCAGCGATGGTGGCAGGAATGTTGAGAGTGCCTCCAACGCCGTTAAATCCAACAATGGTCACGTCGCCGGCGTTTGTCGTGTAATAGAACTGGGCTTGGTTGGGCGATTCGGGGGACGTCACATTATAAAGCGCAGTTGGAGCACCGCCAAGCGTGGAATTCCAGCCGCTGGTTCCCGGCAAATAATAGAGCGTCCAGAAGGGAAAACCTCCAGAATTGAATGCATTCGAAGAAACAGCGGGCGCATTGCCCGTGAAATAGGCAGCGCGATTGAAATACAAGCCGTCGAACGCATAATCCCCGATGTTGGTGACGCTGGCGGGAATCCTCAGCTCAGGCAGACCGCATCCCTGGAACGCATACGTTCCGATGCAGGTGACGCCGTTGCCTATCGTGACGCCGCCGATCAGAGGGCAACCGGCGAAGGCGCCTATCCCGATGCTCGTGACGCTGCCGGGAATACTGACCGTGGTCAGCGCGCACGCATAGCTCCAGAATTCGATGTCGCCGCTGAATGCATACGCCCCGATTTTGGTGACGCTGTTGGGAATCATGACGCCTGTCAAGCTGCTGCAGTTAAAGAACGCATAATCCCCAATGTTGGTGACGCCATAGTCCAAAATTACGGTAACCAAGCCGAAGCATCCGGAGAACGCGTTGCTTCCCATGCTCGTGACGCTGCCGGGAATCATGACGTTGGTCAGGAAGTGGCAGCCAAAGAACGCCTCGGTTCCGATGCTCGTGACGCTGCCGGGAATCGCGTAGAGGCCGCCCATGCCACCTGGAAACTGAATCAGCGTGGTTTGGCTCTTGTCGAACAAGACCCCATTCACACTGCTAAAGAACGAATTGTTTGTATCCACTGTTATCGCCGTCAGGTTCGTGCACGTCGCAAACACCCCGGCTCCCATGTTGGTTAAGTTGGCGGGGATCGTGACGCTGGTCAAGCTTACGCAGGATGCAAACGCTTCATAGCCCACACTGGTGACGCTGTCGGGAATCGTGACGTTCGTCAGCTCGACGCACGTATAGAACGCATAATCCCCGATGTTGGTGACGCTGGCGGGAATTATGAGGCTGACCACCGCGCCAAAGAGCGAAAGTCTACTCGCACCATCACCGGCTGCGATGCGGGTGACCGGCAGGCCATTGATGATGGGCGGAATGCTCACAGCCCCGGGAGGCCCGTTGTAGCCGGTGACGGTAATAGCGCCCGCAGTTGGAGTGTAAGCGAACAGGCCAGGCGCCGTTGTCGGCACGGCCGTCAGACCGGCAAAAGGCGAACTCCAGCCGAGGCTGCCTTGCAAATAATAGATCGTAGCGTTGATGTCACCAGCGAAAACTGTCGAATCAGGAGTGGGATTGGGAGCGTTGCCGTTGAAATAGACGCAGATTAGGTTGGCGCAGCCTTGGAAGGCGTAATCCCCGATAGCGGTGACGCTGGCGGGAATCGTGACGCTCGCCAACTTGCTGCAGCCAAAAAAAGAATAATCCGCCAGATTTGTGACCGTGGCGGGAATCGCGTTCGCGCCATTGATCCCGCCCGGAAATTCCACGAGGGTGGTTTGGGCCGCATCGAACAACACGCCATTCACGCTGCTATAAGAGAGATTGTTGGTATCCACCGTTATCGCTGTCAGGCTGACACAGGCGCCGAACGCCTCCAACCCGATGTTGGTGACGCCGGCGGGGATAAACACGTTGGTCAGCGCAATGCAGTTTTTGAAGGCCTCCTCTCCGATGCTGGTGACGCTGCCGGAAATCGAGACGCTGGCGAAGTTTGTCACCCCATAGAATGCCTGCGCTGCAATGCCGGTGACGGGAAGGCCGTTGATGTAGGCCGGTATTGTCACCGCCCCGCCCGGCCCGGTGTAACCGGTGATGGTGATGGCGCCGGCATTGGTCGTGTAAGTGAATGCCAACGAAACGGCCTGCGTGACAGTCAGTGTGCCGTTGATCAGGGTGACGTTGTAGTTAGTTTGGCGGTCATTCGGGTCCACCAGACTCGGCACGATGGAGTATGTGCCCGCAGGGCTGCTGCTGGTTGCGCTGCAATTGTTGGTGGCTGTGATGTTGTCCCCGTTGGTCAACCCAACGATGGTGTCCGTAAACACCGGGTTGGCGGCGCCGGTTGCGCGGCTGAAGCTGGTCGCTGTCACGGTCAGGGGCGCAGGGGAAACGACCACGGCGACAGAATTGGTGGCGTTGAGGTAATCCACCGTGTTGCTTGGGGTGAAGACGACGGAGAGCGCGTTGGTGCCAATGTCGAGAACCGTGTTGGTCGGCGGGTTGTATGTGAACGTGCCGGACACGTTGGCGGCCGCGTCCAACTGGTTGGTGGTCAGGGCGGTGCCGTAGGTAATAGCAGAGGGAGTTGTCCAAGTAATGAACGGCACGATGCTCCCCAGAAAGGTGGCCCGAAGGTTGTCCAGATACATCGTGTTCGCGACACCAGCCGTGTCCCCGCCCCCGATCTGGAAAAACAAGGCAGTGGGGAGTGATGGGTTCGCGGCCAGGGTGGCGGAGATATTGGTTGGAATGGCCCAGGTCAAGGTCGTTGAACCGCCGATGTTCGCCTGTTCCGTGTAGCTGTAGTTGTCCACGGACACATAGCCCAATCCGCCGGTTTGGCTAATGGCCAAGTCCCACTGCAAGTAGCCGCCGAAACTCCCGCCCACCGGGGTCGCCACATCAATGCTGATCGAGGAGGCAGATGCCAGCACGGCGGTCAGGCCGGTGGAATAAGGCCCGGCCAGGGTCGCGGCATAATCGGGGGTGGTGGACGCGGTCAATTGCCAACAATAGTTTCCGGCGGTCACCCCGGTGGTTGTGCTAAAGCCGGTCGTGGTCCAAATGTTCGTTTCGAGAATGCCCCAGCCGTCAAGGCTGTTTTCCCACGAATAGAGCAACTCAACCGCCTCAATGCCTATGCTGACGACGGGACTGGTGCTCTTGCCGCGGGAGTTGGACGCGATAAAATCATATTGGTACATGCCTGGAGCGAAACCGGCGGTATTGACCACCAGATTCGTGCTGGTCGCACCCGCAATATTGGTCAACGCGCCCCCGCTCCCACCGTCCGTCTGCCACTGAAAAGTGATCGGGGTCAAACCGCCGGCCGAGGCGGTCAGAGTCACATTGGCGCCGGGCAAGACCCCCAGGTTGGCGTCGGCAGGGGTTTCGAACGGAGGATTGGCAATGGGCGCGCTGGGGAGAGATATGCCGAGGTCGAACGTCATGTCGTAATCGTTCAAGATGGAGGCATAAGTGACGCTCCCGCCGGCGACGGGAACCAAGCAAGCCTGACCCCCGGAATAGGGAAGGCCCGTGGCTGTGTTGATTTCCTCCCAATTGGCCGGAGTGCCGGGTGACCGCCCAAACCCAAAAACGTAGTTGGTCCCGGGGGCCAATGTAACCCCCAGGCCGGTCCACTGCATCCAATCTCCTTGGGCAAGCAATGCGCTTGTCGCGGTGTAGGATGCGACCAGGGTTGCATTGGTGAGGCCGGTAGTGACCGGACTCAATCCTTGGGGATTGGAAAGCTGGTAGATGTTGAGCGTAAAGGATTGGGTTTGCAGCGGATTGTAGCCGCCACTGCCAGCGACGGTCTGGATCGCCACCGACCTCAGGACGTACCCTTGAGGGTTGTTTAAGGTGGTGAACGTTTGGGCAGGAAAGCCGGCGGCCGGGGTGGTAGCTCCGTCGTCCCAATAATAATTGAGGCCCGGCGGCTCGCCGCCGCCATTGATGAGTTGAGAGATGTCGTAGGCCCCGGGCGTCGGGGGGGTGGTCCCGATGTCCGTCAAGGCAACTTGGGCGCAGGCAATTGCAGCCAGCAACACGTTGACAGCGGCCGCCAATAGGAGACTTCTCGATTTCATGACCTTCTTAACCAGAGTGCTCAACCCGCGGTTCCCGCATACGCCCGCCCGGATGCTCTGTGCTCGTCGGGCGGAGGCAGGCCAATTACATTTCTTGTTATACAAGATAAGCACACCTAACCACAAGGCGGAAAAAAAACCAACCGGATGCTTGGAGCGAGGCTAAACGGATAACTTGGTTTGGTATCGCGACTCAAGCTGGAACAAAGCTTACAATAACATTTGTTCTCCCGCAAGAGCAATAAGCCCAATTTGACACAAGTATTATTATTCCTGATATATAGCGCGGACAAGAATCATGATGGATTATTATGGCTCTTCACCGGACGCCCGCGCGGTCATTCCAATCCCGGTGCGGGGAATCACGCCGCGCCGAGAAGGGCATGCACTTTAGGCATCCATTCGCTGATCGGAATCTTCTGCGGACAATCCTCTTCGCATTCGTGACAGGCGGCGCAAGCGCCGGCCCGCGCGGCTTCCGCGATAAATATCTGATACTTGAAGCGCGCGCCCGGAAGGTCCTCGTGGAGAAACGCTTCGTTGTAGATTTCAAAATTGCCCGGGATATCCACTCCGTTCGGGCAGGGCATTCAATAGATGGAAATATATTCGGGCCGCGCGGATTTCCGTCCACGGTGGGCAGGCGCATGCAGCCGAAGCCCAGCACCGAGGCCTTCCAGTCCAGCTTGCCGAATTGCGAAATTGCACGGGAATGAACCGGGTTGAGAGCAGGCCGGAAAATCATGCGCGAAGACTGGCAGGCGGACGGCTCGCGGCGTGTTCATGGATGGCCGCGCCCAGCCAGGCGATGGTTTGGCCCAGGTCCTGCATGTTGCGCGAAGCCTCGTCGTCTTTGGCCACATCCCCCTTGTCCAGGCCGAATCCCAGGTTCCAATAGGTGGACCCCGGCACAATGGCGCCGGACATCAGGAACATGTTCAAAAGAATCTCCGTGTTCCCGCGCGGGCGCGGGCTTCCGTTGATGGCAAGGGCTTTCATAGTTTTAATGCGCAATCATCCACGGATGAAATCTTGTGCTGGCATCGGGCCGTGTCAATGATGAACCCTGACACTCTTTGACAACCGCCCCGGCCGCGATGGAACCTTTTGAAATAAATTGATTGCTTTAAACCCGGCTCATGCTAATATCGCTCATATTCGAGCAAAACCTGTCAGTCCGGATATGGACCCCAAGGCGCTGGCGCCCCAGCGCTGGGACAACCTGCGCGCCTTGATCCGCGACAGCGGCGTCAACCGCGTCGAGGATCTCTGCCGCCGGCTTCATGTCTCGTCCGCCACGGTGCGCCGGGACCTGGACCTGCTGGAGCGCCGCGGCGCCATCCGCCGGGTGCATGGCGGCGCGGTCAGCGTGGAGAACCGGCTGGACGAGTCGCTTTTCGAGGACAAGACCGCGGTGGCCGTCCGGGAGAAGCGGCGCATTGCCGAGGCCGCTTTGCAGTTTATCGAGCCGGGCGACACCATTTACCTGGACGGCGGCAGCACCGTTCTGGAGTTGGCGCGCCTGCTGGGCGACCGGAGCCATCTGACCGTGGTCACCAATTCGTTGCACGCCGCCCATGAACTGGCCGGGCGCGGGCCGAGGCTGATTGTCATTGGCGGCGAATTGCGGCGTCTCAGCCAGACCCTGGTGGGTCCGCTCACGCGCCTGGTCCTCCAGGAACTGCATCTGGACAAGGCGTTCCTGGGGACGATGGGATTTGCCTTGAAAGAAGGGCTGACCACCACCGACCCCAGCGAGGCTTTTACCAAGGAAGCCGTCATGGGCCAAGCGCGCCAGGTGATCGTCCTGGCCGACAGCAGCAAGGCGGGCAAAGTTTCTTTCGCCAGCGCCGGCCGCTGGGCAAACGTCCACGTTTTGATCACGGACAAGCCCCCGGATTTTGCCGGGGCGCTGGTCAACAAAGGCGTCAAAATTGTCAAGGCCTCCAACCCGAAATGACCGATGAAGAAATCAACCGCCTACCTCAGCGATTCACGCCCCCAATTTGCCCCCTTTGAAATAGACTGCGGCCGCATTGCCGCCTATCGCTACAAGGGCGCTCTCCAGGCCGAACTCAAAGCCGGGACCCTTTCGCCGCCGGAAGCGGTGGCGATCCTGGAAGACATGCTCATCATCCGCGAGATGGAGGAGATGATCGTCAAGCTTCGGTCCGGCGCTTATGACCCCATCCGCGACTTCAACTATCGCGGCCCAACCCATGTCTCCGTCGGCCAGGAAGGCACGGCGGCCGGGGCTTGTTGCGCCCTGCAATTGCCCGACAACATTACGAGCACTCATCGCGGCCATGGGGAAAGTCTCGCCAAGGGAACCGTCGCCATCCGCCAGATGACGGACGAACAGCTCCGCCGGCGCGTTCCCAACGGCCGCTCCTCCCGGCATGAGGACCTGGTCCAAGCCGCCCTGGAAGAACACGTCTATCGCACCATCTGCGAACTGTTCGGCAAGGATGACGGCTATTGCCGCGGTCGCGGCGGCTCCATGCACATCGCGGATTTCACGGTGGGCCATCTGGGCGCCAACGCCATTGTGGGCGGCGGCGTGCCCATTGCCACGGGCGCGGCTCTGGCCAACCGCTACCTCCAGCGCGGCAACGTGGTTTGCTGTTTTGCCGGTGACGGCGCTTACGCCAACGGCGTGGTGCTGGAATCATTGAATTTCGCCGCCCAGGCCCAGTTCACCAACCACCTGGCCTCCGCCCGCAAATTTGGCCTGCCCATTATTTTCCTGGTCGTCAACAACCATTACGGCATGACCCACCGCAGCGACGACGAAGTGATGGGCGTCGAGCGCATCGCCCGCCGCCCGGCCGGCTTTGCGGACAACAACATGCACTCGGAGATCGTCAACGGCATGAACGTCCTGGCCGTGCGCGACGCCGTGTTGCGCGCCGCCCAACTTTGCCGCGAAGGCAAAGGCCCCGTCTTCCTGGATGTGGATTGCTACCGTTATTGGGGCCACTCCCTGAGCGATCCGCGCAACGAATACCGCACCCGGGAAGAAGAAGCGGCCTGGAAGGCGATGGATCCCATCCAGGCGTATAAGAAAGACTTGCTGGAAGCCGGCCTGCTTGACACCCCGGGCCTGGCCGCCGTGGAACAACGCGTGACCGCCCGCAACGCCAGCGCCGCCCGCCGCGCCGCCGCCGCCGCGGACCCAGACCCCAAGGATGTCCTCAAGTTCATGTACACCGACACCCGGTGCGAGACCGTCCCGCCTGAATTTGCCAAAGTGGACCTCTTTGGCCCGCTCCCGGCATTCCCGCGCGTCAAGGGCGAACTGACCTACAAGGACGCCCTCAAGGAAGCGCTGGTCCTGGAAATGATGCGCGACAGGCGGGTCATCTTCTATGGCGAAGACGTGGCCGATTACGGCGGCGCCTTCAAGGTCACCAAAGGATTGCTCGAAGCCTTCGGCCGGGATCGGGTCTTCAACACGCCCATCAGCGAAGCCTGCCTCTGCGGCACCGGTTGCGGCGCGGCCATGAACGGACTCCGGCCCGTGGTGGAACTGATGTACTTCGATTTCGCGCTGATGTCTTCCGACCAGATCAGCAATCAGGCCGCCAAGTGGCATTACATGAGCGGCGCCCAGACCGAGGTCCCCCTGGTCATCCGCGTCTCCGCCGGCGCGGGCAAGGGATACGGCGGCCAGCATTCCCAGACGCTCGAGTCCATCTTCTGTCACATCCCCGGCTTGTATGTCGTTTACCCGGCGACGCCCGGCGACGCCAAAGGGATGCTCCAATCGGCCATTCGCGACAACAACCCCGTCCTCTTTGTCGAATCCCAGGCGCTCTACTCCTTGAAAGGGGCGGTGCCGGAGGGGGATTGCCTTGTTCCCCTCGGCGTGGCCGATGTCAAGCGCACAGGCGGCGACATTACGCTCGTGGCATGGGGTCCGCTGGTTCACGACTGCCTCAAGGCCGCCGACAAGTTGAAGGCCGGGAAAAATGTCAGCGCCGAGGTCATTGACCTGCGCAGCCTCGTGCCGCTGGATATGGACACGGTGTTGCGCTCCGTGCAAAAAACCGGGCGCTGCGTCGTTGCCAGCCAGGCCATCCACATCGGCAGTTACACAGGCGAAATCGCCTCCACCATTGCGGACGCCGCGTTTGACTGGCTCGACGCGCCCGTCAAACGCGTCGGCGCGAAAAACGGCATCGCCCCGCAGTCGCACATTCTGGAAGCGGCCTTCCTGCCGGGCGTGGAGGATATTCTGGCCGCCGCCAACTCCATCCTGTAAGGCACGCCATGCCCACCCCGATTATCATGCCCAAGTTCGGGCAAATGACCGAAGAAAGCGCCATCGTGGAATGGCTCAAAAAGGAAGGCGACACCGTGGCCAAAGGGGACATTCTGTTCACCGTCGAAACCGACAAGTCGGTCATGGAGGTGGAGAGTTTTGAGGCGGGCACGCTGCTCAAAATCGTCGTGCCCCCGCGGGTCATTGTTCCGGTGCAAAGCGTTGTTGGTTTTCTCGGCAAGCCGGGTGAAGCCATCCCCGGGGCGGCCGCGCCTGCGGTTGCCTCCGTGACGGAGGGGGAAAAGGTAGGGCGGGCAGTCCCCTGCCCGCCGCGGCGCGCACCGAGTGCCCGCCCTGACAGCCAAGACCAACGCATTACCGAGCCTGTGCCTGTCACGCCGCCTTTGCCGCCGCCGGTGGCCGCGGCGCCCGCGCTTTTTCGCATCAGTCCGCGCGCGGCGGCCCTGGCCCGGCGCAGTGGGATTGACCCGGCGCCGATCCACGGCTCCGGCCCCCTGGGCCGCGTGATCGAACGCGATGTCAAGCAATACTTGGAAGCGCAGGGCGTCCTTCCCAGCGATGCCGGGCAAATCCCCCTTTCCGCCGCGCAACGCGACCTGGCGGAGAAACCCATTGTGATGTCCAAGATGCGGCAGATCATTGCCGAGCGATTGACGCAGAGCTTCCGCGACACGCCGCATTTCTACGTCACCGTGTCCGCGGACCTGACCGGCCTGATGGCGTATCGCAATGAACTCAAGGCGGCGGGGGCGCCGTACACCATCACCGACTTTATCTCCCAGTCTGTGATTCTGAGCCTGCTGGAGTTCCCCATAGTCAACAGCAGCACCGACGGCCAGAGCACGCGCTGGCACGCCCAGGTCAACCTCGGCCTGGCCGTCACGATCCCGGGCGGCTTGGTCGTGCCGGTGATCCACAATGCCGGGGCGCTGACGCTGAAGGAAATCAGCGCCGCATCCAGGCGGCTTGCCGAGAAGGCCCGCGCCGGCAAGCTTACCCCGGACGAAATGGCCGGCGGCACCTTCACGATTTCCAACATGGGCATGCTCAACGTCGAGAACTTCGCCGCCATCATCAATCCGGGCGAAGGCGGGATTCTGGCCGTCGCCAGCGCCCTGCCGCAACCCGTCGTCCGAGGCGGCCAGGTGGCCATTGGCCAGATCATGAAAATGACGCTCTCCGCCGATCACAGGCTGATTGACGGCGCGCAGGGCGCTCAATTCCTCAACGCCGTCAAGGCCAGGCTTGAGGACCTGGAATTATGGAAACGCCTGGCGCCGCGGTGATAACATCAGGACGGACTTTATTTTGGCGCTTGGCTAATTTGCGCCAACGGCAAGTTTTCCATCCAAAAATTGCCGTTCCGTTCCAGAATGTTAAAGGTTGTTTTTTATGTCGGCGAGGGATGTTGAAGGATATTGTGGTCGAATTATCATCCCCGGCGAAGACCTCAATAAAAATCAAACGGCGGAGGACGCGCCGCTGCCATGTAAAGACTGGGATTGTGAGCCAAATCACTTTTTCTACTCAGCGCCCTCGTGTAGAGAATGACGCGCTCTTCTGTAGTCAACCGCCTGTCCTTCCTGCTTGTGTTAATTACTTTATCACACCCGTCATTGTCTTCGCGCCAGGTGGTCAGCCAGGCGATCGCCATGACC
>Ga0326727_10025731_pt1 | contig 11000 bp, 9 predicted proteins | sample MB2enrmetagenome_FD_207643 | JGI IMG/M metagenome (GOLD analysis project Ga0326727, IMG submission 207643) | Lab enriched peat soil microbial communities from McLean, Ithaca, NY, United States - MB29MY | ecosystem: Environmental > Terrestrial > Soil > Wetlands > Peat | place: USA: New York... | reverse complement strand
CCCCCGCGAGAAGCTGAACATCAATGGCGGCGCCTGCGCGCTCGGCCATCCCATCGGAGCCACCGGCGCACGCCTGATCGTGACGTTGCTGCATGCGCTGGAAGCCAATCATCTGAAGCGTGGCGTGGCCGCACTCTGCATCGGCGGCGGCGAGGCCACGGCAATCGCGGTCGAGCGCATCGTGAATTAGGGGCCGCACTTCATGGGTCGGCTCCACGACTGCGGAGGCCAGAAGAATTGGCGCGATGTCCTGAATTGAGGGAAATCCGCCATTTCGGCCAATATGACGATGATGCAATCTCGCCGGAGCAAACCTCGAAACACCAACGCCTGACTTCCTCCCCCCTCATCGTCATCCGGATTTCCGGACAGGAAACTTCATGATCTCAAACTGGCTGTCGGCCGCGCTTGCCCGCCACAACATCCATTATGGCTGGGTAATGATCGGCGTGACCTTTCTCGTCGCGCTGATCAGCGCCGGCGCCGTCGGCGCACCCGGCGTGTTCATCGTGCCGCTGCAAAAAGAATTCGGCTGGAGCACGGTGGAGATTTCCTCGGCGCTGTCGATCCGCTTCGTCCTGTACGGGCTGATGGCGCCGTTCGCCGCGGCGCTGTTGAACCGCTATGGCCTGCGCAACGTGACGCTGTCGGCATTGTTGGTGGTGTGCCTGGCACTGGTGGCGTCACTGGCGATGACCGAGGTCTGGCAGTTGGTGTTGCTATGGGGCGTCGTGGTCGGCATCGGCACCGGCATGACCGCGCTGGTGCTCGGCGCCACTGTCGCCGCGCGTTGGTTCGCGGCGCGGCGCGGGCTGGTGGTCGGCATCCTGACCGCAAGTGCCGCGACCGGGCAACTGGTGTTCCTGCCGCTATTGGCCAGCCTCACCGAGCGGATGGGCTGGCGGGTCGCGCTGGGGTCGATGTGCGCGATGCTGGGCGTCTCTGCTTTTGCGGTGCTGATGGTGATGCGCGACCGTCCCGGCGACGTCGGACTGCGACCGTTCGGCGATGCCGGCACGCAGCCGCTGCCTTCGCCACCCGCCAACAACGCGCCAATCATGGCGGCGGCGCTGGGAGCGCTACGCGACGCCGCGAAGACGCGGGTGTTCTGGATCCTGTTTTTCACGTTTTATATCTGCGGCGCCAGCACCTTCGGCCTGGTCCAGGTGCATTTGATCCCGATGTGCCTGGATTTCGGCATCCCGCAGGTTCAGGCCGCGAGCCTGCTCGCCGCGATGGGCGTATTCGATTTCGTGGGCACCATCATGTCGGGCTGGCTGTCGGACCGTTACGACAATCGCTGGCTGTTGTTCTGGTATTATGGGTTGCGCGGTCTTTCGCTGCTGTTCCTGCCGTTCACCAATTTTTCGTTCTACGGCCTGTCGCTGTTTGCGATGTTCTATGGGCTGGACTGGGTCGCAACCGTGCCGCCGACGGTTCGGCTGACCGCGCAGCGGTTCGGGCCGGAGCGCGCCAATCTCGTGTTCGGCTGGATTTTCGCCGGCCATCAATTGGGCGCCGCGACCGCCGCCTTCGGCGCTGGCCTGTCGCGCACGGTGCTTTTGAGCTACCTGCCGGCATTCTTCGCGGCCGGCGTGCTCTGCATCATCGCGGCCGTGATCGCGCTGGCGATCACGGGCGAGAGACGGCCGGCGACCGCCTGACATTCGGCTTGCGCGAAGCGCGCGCGCCGCGGAGTTATTCCGCCGCTAGGTCGGTTGCGATCGCCTGGGCGGACTCCTTGTTGTAGTCGTGAACGACACGGCCGAATGGCAGCGTGAGATCCGCCAGGAAATGATGCGCGCCCAATACCCGGCGGACCGGAAAGTCGGCGACCGGCGCGTTGACATGCGGCACCAGGTGCAGGCGGCCGGGGCCGATCCACGATCCCTTGACGACGATGTCGACCAGGTTGATCGCGACCAGCTGGCAGATTTCCGGATGACCGTCGACGCCCGGGATGATCTTGAGGTTGATCTGGGTCTTCGACAGCGTGGCTCGCGTCAGATCGCCGTTGCCCGCCATGCTCTCATGCTTGTAGCCCATGGTGCCCATGGCAACCAGCTGGCCGGCATATTCGAGCGTGCCGGTGAAAGTATCTTTCACGATCTCAAGCTTGGGATGAGCGTATTTCTTCGGGAAACCCCAGATCTCGCGACCGGCCGCGATTGGCGGATCGTCATCGAGATACATCTGAGAAACGAAATTGACTTCTTCGCCGTTAAAGCGCGCCGGAATCACCAGACCGGATTCGGTGTAGCTTCCAAACCCGGAGCTGTCCGGCATCTTGATCCATTCGTAGTGCACGACCGGCTGGTCGATCGGCTCCAGCGGCTCGGGAAGTCCGGCGCGGATCAGCTCGGGATCGGTCTCGTAGCTGATGACCAGAAACTCCCGGTTGACAAACCGGTACGGTCCCGCCGGATAGCTCGGTCCCGCAGCCGGCATCGACGGAAGCTTGAGTAAGTCTTCGCTGCGCATCGCAATATCCTTCCCCGAAAACTGGAAACCGGTCCGCAGAAGACCCGCGCCGTGGACATTCAGCCGCAACGAAGGCCTTCAGATTTCGAAGAATTGCTAACGCCAATTATTGACAGCCGGATGACTTGCAAAATCCGTAAACCGTCGCGGCGAAAAATCTCGGCGCCAGGCATCACCGTTGACTGGATGTCATACGACCGTCACCGGATCGCTGAATTCTCGCCCGCTATAAAGCGAGCTCGCCACAGGGAGTTAGAGAGTATGGACGCGCGAAGCCCAAATCTGGAAAAGCCCACCCCAACGCGTGGCTGGCGACCGGAGCGGTGCGACCGCATCGCGCTGGTGCTGCAGGGCGGCGGCGCGCTCGGCGCCTATCAGGCCGGCGTCTACCAGGCCCTGCATGAAGTCGGCATCGAACCTGACTGGGTTTGCGGGGTGTCGATCGGCGCGATCAATTCGGCGATCATCGCCGGCAATACGCCCGGCCGCCGCCTCGAAAGGCTGCACACGTTCTGGGACCGCATCACCGACCGCAAGATCTGGCACTACACCCCGGATGGCGACGTCTATCGCAAGGCACGCAATTTCGTCAGTTCGTACATGACCACCGCGCTCGGCCAGCCGGGTTTCTTCAAACCGCACACGACCAATCCCTGGCTAAGTCCCACCGGCGCCAAAACCGCAACGAGCTATTACGATACCGAACCGTTGCGCCAAACGCTGCTGGAACTGGTCGATTTCGACCTGATCAACGAGAAGCGGACCCGCTTCGCAGTCGGCGCGGTCAATATTCTTTCCGGCAATTTCATCTATTTCGACAACGCCCATGACGAAATCATCCCCGAGCACATCATGGCGAGCGGCGCATTGCCGCCGGCGCTGCCGATGGTGAAAGTAGGCACCGACCATTTCTGGGACGGCGGCATCGTTTCGAATACGCCGTTGCAGCACCTGCTCGACCAGGAAGACGAACTTAACTCACTGGTGTTTCAGGTCGACCTGTTCAGCGCCCGCGGCACGCTGCCGCGCGACATGCAGGACGTCATGGCGCGGCACAAGGACATCATGTATTCCTCGCGCACGCGCTACAATACCGACGTCTATCGCAAGGTCCACAATCTGAAGGCCCGCCTGCATAACGCGCTGGAAAGAATTCCGAACGATCAGCTGACGGACGAAGAACGGGAGTTCAAGTCAAAGATCACCCGCCTGCCGGAAATCGCCATCCTGCAACTGATCTATCAGCAGAAGGCCTATGAAGGCGATGCCAAGGATCACGAGTTCTCGGGCACCTCGATGCGCGAGCACTGGATGAGCGGCTATGAGGATACCAAGCGCACGCTGAAGCGGCGCGAATGGACCACGATACCGGAGCGAGGCATGGGCATCGTGGTCCATGACGTGCATCGCGAAACCGAAACGTAGCGCCGGATGGCCGCGGATTGAACCGGCCCGGCGGGTTTACTTCACCTCTAGGACTCAAACCTTGAAGTAACCCGGCTGCCCGATGTCGGCGATCAAGCCAATCCCGGTGGGCGTCCAACCCAACCGCTGCTGTGTCAACGCGCTGGAGGCCGGCATGTCCAGACCGGCGAATACCGCCAGTGGGCCATAATAATCGCTCGCCTCTTCCTTCTTGATCGAAACCACCGGCACATTCACGGCGCGGCCGATCACTTCGATGACCTGGCGCATCGGCACACCTTCCTCGCCAACGGCGTGGTAGATTGCGTCTGTCGTGCCCTTTTCCAGCGCAAGCCGGTAGAGGCGGCTGACATCTTGCCTGTGCGCCGCGGCCCAGCGTTCGGTGCCTTCGCCGACATAGGCGGCGGCGCCTTTTTGACGTGCGAGTTCGAGCAGATAATTGATCAACCCGGCCTTTCCGTCGGCGCCGTGCACTTGCGGCAGCCGTATCGCCATCGCGCGCACGCCACGCGATGCGTAGGCTAGACCCGCCTGTTCCGACACGCGCGGAACATGTGGGCTGGAATCGCGCCGCATCTCTTCGGTGATCACCACGCCTGGCGCGATGAGGCCGGTTCCCGAGGTGACGATGAAGGGCTTGTTGGTGCCTGTCAGCACGTCGCCCATGGCCTCGATGGCGGCCTTGTCGATCGCGCCATTCTCCGCGAATTTCGTGAAATCATGGATGAAGGCGAGATGGATCACGCCATCTGAATCTCTTGCGCCGCGCCTCAGGCTTTCGAGGTCCTGCAATGAGCCGCGATGAACTTCCGCGCCAAGTTTCTCGAGCGTCGCGACGTTCGCTTCAGAGCGCGCCAGGCCGACGACCTGGTGCCCGTTGGCGATCAGTTCTTTGGTGGTTTCGGCGCCAATAAAGCCGGCGGCTCCGGTGACGAATACGCGCATGAGAGCACTCCCTGTTCAATGCGCTCGGATATGCTAGGTTACTCATTCAGGTAAAGTAGTGAGATTATACAGGTATAATAGCTGACAGGATGACGGACGGGAATTCACTTGGAACTTATCTCAGGGATCGCCGCGCCAAGCTCGATCCGACGGCATTCGGCTTTCCGCTGAAGCGACGGCGAACGCCGGGACTTCGGCGCGAAGAGGTGGCGCAGCGCGCGAATGTGAGCGCCACCTGGTACACTTGGTTGGAGCAGGGGCGCGGCGGGGCGCCCTCCGCCGATGTGCTGGACCGCATTGCGCGGGCCATGATGCTGACCGATGTGGAACGTGAGCACCTGTTTCTGCTCGGGCTGGGCCGGCCGCCCGAAGCCCGCTATCACGAGCCTGACGGTATCTCACCTCGCCTGCAACGCCTGCTCGATACGCTGGAATACAGTCCCGCTTTTATCCGCACGGCCACATGGGATGTGATCGCGTGGAACAGGGCCGCCGCCGCGGTCCTCACCGACTACAGCACGCTGCCGGAAGGGCAGCGCAATGTTCTGCGCATGATGTTCCGCGACAGCCGGGTACGCGCAGCGCAGCCCAACTGGCAAAGTGTTGCCCGCTATGTGGTGGCGTCGTTCCGCGCGGACGTGGCGCGCGCCGGCGCGGCGCGCAATGTGCAATCGCTGATCGATGAGCTCTGCGCGACAAGCCCCGAATTCGCGGCGATGTGGCGCGACAACGATGTGCACGGGGGGCATGGCGACGGCGTGAAAGTCCTGCATCACCCTGTCGCCGGACCGCTCTCGATCGAATTTTCGGCTTTCGCCGTCGATGGCCGGCCCGACCTGAACATGGTGATCTACAACCCTGCAACATCAGCGGATGCGGACAAGATCCGCACGCTGCTGAAATCTCGACCGAAATAGACGCGAACGCTCCGTCCAAGCCGTAACCAAACTTCCAGACTAGGGCCTGATCGTCATATTCGTCGCCGGACCGGGGTTGCGGATCGGCTCGGCGAGCCGGGCGAATTCGCACAATAGCGAGCGAGTCATGCGCGGGTCGATGATTTCCTCGACCCAGAACCGCTCGGCGGAACGGAACGGCGAGCGCAATTTGTTGAGGCGATCCTCGATCTCCTGCAGCTTGGCTTTTGGGTCGTCCGCCGCCTCGATATCGGCGCGATAGGCCGCCTCGATGCCGCCTTCCAGCGGCAGCGACCCCCAATAGGCGGACGGCCACGCATAGCGGAGCGAGAACCGGTCCGCCGGCTGGTGCACCACGCCGGCGACGCCGAACGAATTGCGCACGATGATGGTGCACCAGGGAACCGTGGTCTGGTTGACGGCGGCCATGGCACGGACCCCGTGTCGGATGGTGGCCGCCTTCTCCGCCTCCAGCCCGATCATGAAGCCCGGGCAGTCCATCAGGTAGACCACCGGAAGATGGAAGGTCTCGGCAAAATCCACCCAGCGCACCACCTTCTGACAGGCTTCCGCCGTCCACGATCCGCCATAGTGATGGGGATCGCTGGCAAGCAGCAGCACGGCGCGGCCCTCGAGGCGCGCCAGACCCACGATCATCGGACGACCGAAATTGGCACTCACCTCGAAGAACGAACCCTTGTCGACGACCGCCTCGATGATCGGGCGCATCTTGTAGACCTGGCGGCGGTTGCGCGGCACCGCCTTTATCAGGGATTCCTCCGCGCGCTCGGGATCGTCGTCGCAGGCAAGCGTCGGCGGCAGCTCGTAGACCGAGGACGGCAGATAGGACAGGAATCGTCTGGCGCAGGCGAAAGCCTCCTCCTCGGTATCGACCGCGTGATCGACGCCGCCGGCGCGAGTCTGGATATCGGCGCCGCCGAGTTCTTGCTTGCTGAGATCCTGGCCAAGCCGCTTCACCACGGGCGGACCGGCGACGAACATCGCCGAATTCTTGGTCATGACCGAATAATGGCTGGCCGCGAGCCGCGCAGCGCCCAATCCTGCGACCGAACCTAGCCCGAGGCCAACCACCGGCACGCGCGCCATGTTCGCCGTCGTGTACCAGTACCACCGCGTGCCGCCGATGCCGCCCGGCAGATTGGCCGCGCCCTTGGTTTCGATGGTTTTCACCGAGCCGCCGCCGCCGGAACCTTCGATCAACCGGATAATCGGCAGGCGGAAATCATGCGCCATCTCCTCGGCCATCAGCGGCTTGGCGGAGATCGAGGCGTCAGCGGAGCCGCCGCGCACGGTGAAATCGTCGCCGACCACCACCACGGTGCGGCCGTCGATCTTGCCGCGGCCGAACACGCAGTTTGCAGGCGTCAGTTGGGTGAGCTCGCCGCTTTCATTGTATTCGGCAATGCCGGAGATCGCCCCGATCTCGTGGAAGCTTTTTTGATCGACCAGGCCATCGATGCGTTCGCGGACGGTGAGCCGGCCCTGGTCGCGTTGCCGCTTGACCTTGTCAACGCCTCCCATCTCGCGCGCGAACGCTTCGCGCCGGGCGAGGTCGTCGAGTTCCGGCTTCCAGTTCATTCGTATCCTCCGCCTTGATGATTTTATTGTTATGCGTAGTTACCGCCACGCGGTTGCTGAAGAGATCGCCGTCGACACCCTCAAGCACGCCGCCGACCGCACCGCCCAGTTCCAGAAGACGCGGGGCGACCTCCTTGTGCAGCCGGGTCTCGTCGTACATCGCGGACAACAGGCCGATCGTGACCACCACAAAGGTTTGATATTGCGGCGACCATACCGGCACCGCCAGCCCATTGATATGCGGGCTCCAGAGGCCGCAGGCGACGACATAGCCGTGCTCGCGCAGGAAGCGGCGGTTGGCCTCGATGCGCGGTCGCAGCAGCTTGGCGCTTTCGGGAATTTCACGTTCCATTTCCGCCAGCAGGGCGTCGCCGACTTCGGCGTCGAGCGCGGCCGTATAGGCATGGCCGGCGGCGGTGCTCGCCATCGCGATCCGGCTGCCGGTAGTCTCGTGCAGGCCGAGCGCGTTGGCGGCTCGTGCGAATTCGAGGTAGACGAGATGAAAACGGTCCGGAATGACGAAGCCGACCGTGCCGGGCAGCTGTTCGGCGACGTCCTGCAGCCTGAGCCGGATCAGGTTGCGTAGTTGCAAGCCGCGCATCATCGAGGTGCTCATGGCCACCGCGCTCGGGCCGATGCGGTATTTCTGGTCGCGCGGCAGATAAACCAGTTGGCCCATCCGGGTCAGGGTATGGGTCAGACGCGATACCGTCGAGCGCGGCAGGCCGCAGCGATTGGAGATTTCCAGATTGCCGAGCCGTGCCTCGTGGCTCTCGAAACAGCGCAAGACGTCGAACGCGCGCGACACCACCTGAATCACGTCGCCCTCGCCGGTCAGATCGCCGGCGCGGATTCCCTGTTTGCTGAGCCGCTCTGAGCGTCGTCCCATCGGCCGCCTTCTCATTCCGTTGAGCGGAATAAAATTCCACTTGCGGAACAAGCTACCTCAGGCAATGTGCCGCCACAACAGCAAGCCAGAACGCAGCGAGCCGGAACACAGCGAGACTCGGCGCGCCCGCCCCAAGAAGCGCGGGGGCTTTAAGTCCCGGAGAACCCAATGCCCGAAATCAGGATTGTGACCGAGGTTGCCGGACGCGTCTGCGCGCTTCCCATCGAGGTAGGGTCGAGCGTTAGCGATGGCGACGACATCGCTTTCGTCGAGGCCATGAAGATGGAAATCCCGGTCGCGGCTCCGGCTCCCGGAAAACTCAAATCGATCCTGGTCAGCCTCGATGATGTGGTTGCCGAAGGACAGCTTGTCGCCATCCTCGAAACGTAGGTTGCACGCGCTGTGATTGCGCGGCAAAACGGCAGTCGATGAAACCGACGCCGCCAGCATCCTCCGCCAGTGCCGCGGCGTGGGCCGCCTCCAAGCCGCCCTTGCTACGGTTTCTCGACCGTTGCCATGCGGATTTTTCCGCGGAAACCGGCGGCGCCGTTGCCGACTATATCCCCGAGCTCGGCAAGGCCGATCCGGAGCATTTCGGCATCAGCCTCGCCACCATCGACGGCCACGTCTACGAGGTCGGCGACAGCCGGCTGCCTTTTACGATCCAGTCCATGTCGAAGCCCTTCGTGTTTGCGCTGGCGCTGGACACGCTGGGAGCGGCGCGCGTGGAAAGCGAAATCGGCGTCGAGCCGTCGGGTGACCCCTTCAACTCGATCCGGCTGAACGCCGACAACCATCCCTTCAATCCCATGGTCAATGCCGGCGCGATCGCCTGTTCCGGCCTGATCCATGAGGCCAAGGGCAATGGCGCCTTCGAATATATCCGCAGGGCGCTCGGACGCTTCGCCGGGCGCGAACTCGGCGTCGACGAAGCCGTCTATGCCTCCGAAAGCACGACCGGCGACCGTAACCGCGCCATCGGCTACCTCTTGCGCAATTCCGGCGTCGTCAGGGACGACGTCGTTGACGTGCTGGGGGTCTATTTCCGGCAGTGCTCGGTGCTGGTGACGGCGCGTGATATCGCCATCATGGCCGCGACGCTGGCCAACCGCGGCGTCAACCCGGTCAGCGGCGAACAGGTGGTGACGCCCTATGCCGTCGCGCGGACGCTTTCGGTAATGACCTCCTCCGGCATGTATGATTACGCCGGCGAATGGATCTATCGCATCGGCATTCCCGCCAAAAGCGGGGTCGGTGGCGGCATTCTGGCGGCGTTGCCGGCGCGACTTGGGCTCGGCAGCTATTCGCCGCGCCTCGACAAACACGGCAACAGCGTGCGCGGCATCAAGGTCTGTGAGGCGCTGTCGTCGCACTACGATTTGCACATGCTCAACCTCAGCGGTGACGCGCGCAACAGCATCATCGCCGACTACGACATCGGCAAAAGCGCCTCGCGGCGCAGCCGGCGTCCGCATGAGCAGAAGATTCTCGGCGCGCATCATCACGACGTCCGCATCATCGAACTCGTGGGCACGCTGACTTTTTCCAGTATCGACTACCTTTCGCGCCAGCTTCGGCTGAAGCCGCGCCCGCAGTTCATCATTTTCGATCTGCGCCGCGTCGCAGCCGTGACGCGCGCCGGTGCTCGCCTGTTCGCCGAGTGCTTCCGTGAACTGGCCGCGTTCGAGGTCACCGCGATCATTTCGGGTATCAAGCGTTCGTCGCCGGAATGGCAATCCCTCAGGGAATGGTTCAAGAACGTTTCGAATTTACGCGACTTTCATCCGCTCGACCGGGCCATCGAGTGGGCCGAGGACCAGATCGTCTACCGCCATGGCGGCGCGATCGATGCCGCCGAAACCACCGAGCTCTCCGAGCAGCCGCTGCTAGCGGGACTGACGGCGGAAGAACTTACCGAGCTCGCTTCGCTCGGCACAATCCGGACCTACCAGCCGGGACAGCTGATCATCGCAGCCTCAGAGCCGGCTGGCTCGTTGTTCTTTCTCCGTAGCGGCACCGTCCACGCCAAGCTATCGGACGGCGTCCGGCTCGCGACCATCACTGCGGGCATGGCTTTCGGCGAAATGGCACTGCTGGAAGCGCATCGCTCCGCGGACGTGCTGGCCGACCACTCCGTCACCGCGCTTGAAGTTCCGCTCGACGCTTTTCAGCGCTTTCGTGACGCCCATCCGAGGGCCGGCGAGCGTATCATGCATAACCTCGCCAAGCTGCTTGCCGACCGCCTGATCGTCGCCAATACCAGGGTGAACCTGCTGACGGAGAGCTAGCGAATCCCCGCTCACCGCGGCGGCAATGCTTAAACCACCTCCGCCACCGGCTGCAGATCGATGGCAAAGGTCTCCAGGAATTTCGACGTCATGATGTAGAAGCCGACTGAGAGCTGTAGCTCGACCAGCGCTCCCGGCGTCAATTTTTCGGCGATGGCATGGAACGTCGCATCCGTCGGGCGGCGGAGCTGGACGATCTCGTCGGTAAAGGCCAGCGCCGCGCGCTGCACCTCGTCAAAGCAGGTCGCCGATTTCCAGTCGGCAAGCGCTTCGTTCTGAGCGTCGGTGACGCCGACGCCTTTTCCGATCCGCTTGTGAGCCACGACCTCATAGGGCGCTTCGCAGAGAATGCCCGTGCGCGTGATCGCCAGTTCCCGCACCACCGGATCGAGTTCGCCCTTGTGACGGATGGCGCGGCCGAGCCGGCAATACTGTTCAAAATAACTCGGCGAATGC
>Ga0326727_10025730_pt1 | contig 11000 bp, 8 predicted proteins | sample MB2enrmetagenome_FD_207643 | JGI IMG/M metagenome (GOLD analysis project Ga0326727, IMG submission 207643) | Lab enriched peat soil microbial communities from McLean, Ithaca, NY, United States - MB29MY | ecosystem: Environmental > Terrestrial > Soil > Wetlands > Peat | place: USA: New York... | reverse complement strand
CGGCGGGGGTTGGGCTTGCAGCAGGAGTGGGGTTTGCCGCAGGGGGTTTTGGTGCTTGGGCCCAGGCCACGCCCGTTACCAATCCTGATAATAAAAGTCCGGCAAGCAATCTCGATGCATGCCGCGAGCAGGTCTGATCCATGGGACTCTCATCCTTTAAACGCAGGAGTTTCACGTCCAAGAAACCCTTCTATCCTAACACAGTTCGCTTGCCGGGCGGGGTAAGAAGAGTCGCCGTCGCGCGCAACCACCCGACGCGAGGGCGATAGGGCATCCCGCGTTATAATGGTCTTTTCGCTTTCAGCCGCCAGAGTGAGTGTGGGTGATGGACTTTAAACTTGTTTCCGCTTACGAGCCGCGGGGTGATCAGATCACGGCTATTCGCGACCTGATCCATGGCGCGGAAGACGGAAAGCAGCATCAAGTGCTGCTGGGCGTTACGGGTTCGGGCAAAACCTTTACGGTGGCCAAGGTGATGGAGGCCATCAATCGTCCCGCCCTAGTGCTGGCTCACAACAAAACCCTGGCGGCTCAGCTTTACAATGAGTTTCGCCACTTCTTTCCCCAGAATGCCGTGGAATACTTCGTCAGCTACTACGACTATTACCAGCCGGAAGCCTACATTCCCGCCGCCGACGTTTACATCGAGAAGGAAGCGACGATCAACGACGAGCTGGACAAGCTGCGCATGTCCGCCACACGATCACTTTTCGAGCGGCGCGACTGCTTGATTGTCGCCAGCGTCTCCTGCATTTACGGCATCGGCTCCCCGGAAGCCTATTACGGCATGTTAGTCATGCTGGAAAAGGGCCAGAAGATTTCGCGGCAGAATATCCTGCGGCGGCTGGTGGAGATCCAGTACGAGCGCAATGATGTGGACTTCCGGCGCGGGACTTTCCGCGTGCGTGGCGACGTGATCGAGGTTTATCCCACGTACGAAGACAACGCCTATCGGATCGAGATGTGGGGCGAGCAGGTGGAATCGTTGGCGCAAATCGACCCCCTCTTCGGACAAGTCAAACAATCGCTCGAGCGCCTTCCGATTTATCCGCGCACCCATTATGTTTTGCCGGGCGAGCGCAAAGAGGAGGCTATCGAGCGTATCAAGAGTGAACTCGAGTGGTGGCGGGGCGAATTGGAGAAGCAGGGCAAGCTCGTGGAAGCCCAGCGCGTCCACCAGCGCACCATGTTCGACTTGGAAATGATGAAAGAGATGGGTTACTGCCACGGCATCGAGAATTATTCGCGACACCTCTCTGGCCGGCTCCCGGGAGAGCCTCCGCCGACCCTCCTCGATTATCTTCCCCAAGACGCTGTCATGTTCATCGATGAGAGCCACCAGACGATTCCGCAGCTTCGCGGCATGTACCACGGCGACCGCTCGCGCAAGCAGACGCTGGTGGATTACGGTTTCCGCCTGCCCTCGGCGCTCGATAATCGCCCGCTTTCCTTCGAGGAGTTTGAGCACCGCGTCGGCCAGTCGATTTACATTTCGGCGACGCCCGGGCCCTATGAGTTGACCAAGACGGGCGGGGAAGTGGTGGAGCAAATAATCCGCCCCACGGGATTGATTGATCCGGAAGTGGAAGTCCGGCCCACGCGCAACCAGATTGACGACTTGCTCGGCGAAATCCGCGAGCGCGCCGCGGCGAGCGAGCGCGTCCTGGTGACCACTCTCACCAAGCGCATGGCCGAGGACCTGGCGGAGTACTACGCGGAAGTGGGCGTGCGCTGCCGCTACCTCCATTCCGAGATTGAGACTCTTGAACGTGTTAATATCCTGCGCGATTTGCGGCGCGGCGAGTTTGATGTGCTGATTGGCATCAACCTGCTCCGTGAAGGGTTGGACCTGCCCGAAGTTTCGCTGGTGGCCATTCTGGACGCTGACAAAGAAGGCTATCTGCGCTCTGCCGGCGCGCTGATTCAAACCATGGGCCGCGCGGCGCGCCACTTGCGCGGCAAATCTATTCTTTACGCTGACAGGCACACGGATTCAATGCGACAGGCCATTGCAGAGACCAATCGCCGCCGCGCGAAGCAGGTTCAGTACAACCGGGAAAATGACATCACCCCGGAGAGCATCATCAAGCCCGTGGATATGGCCCTGGCGTCCATTGTCGAAGCCGATTACGTGACCGTGCCGATCGAAACCGAGGACGATGATGCGGCGACTGGCGATCAGCTCGAGGAGTTGATTCGTACTCTTGAAACCCGCATGCGCGAGGCAGCAAAACAATTCGAGTTCGAAAAGGCCGCACAGTTGCGCGACCGGATCAAGGGGCTTCGGGAGAAGGCAGTGTAACGCGGACCTGCAACGCAAGAAGGATTTCACCGCAGAGGCGCGGAGGCGCAGAGATTTGAAAAACAAAAGGCCTTTTCTCTGCGTCTCAGCGCCTCTGCGGTGAATTGGGTTTGAGTCCTAAGATGCGGAAACGCCAACCAGTTCGCAGTGTCGCCATCGTCGGTGCGGGGCGCATCGGGCAGGCGATGGGCCGCCTGCTGGCGCAATCGCACGTACCCATTGTCTTCATTGCCGCGCGCAACCCTGTAGCAGCGCGCCGGGCCGTGCGCTTTATTGGAGAAGGAAAACCCATCGGATGGGCTGATTCCGAGTTGCAGAGCGCATCGGTTTTGCTGATTTCCACTTCTGACTCGGCCGTCGCCGAGGTGGCGCGCGCGCTCGCTAAACAGGGGAAGGGCGGAAAGGCCTGGCGGGGCAAGGTGGTGCTCCACACCTGCGGTTCGCTGCCGAGCGATGTACTGCGTCCCCTTCAATTGCGTGGCGCGGCCATCGGCTCGCTCCATCCCTATCAGACGGTGCCGAGTCCACAAGCCGGCGTGCGAAATCTGCGCGGGTGCTTTTGGGCCCTCGAGGGCGACCGCCAGGCATTGCGAGTGGCGCGAGATTGGGTAAGGCGGTTGGGAGGTGTCCCTTTTTCCGTTCGGCCCAAGGAGAAAACCCTCTACCACCTTTCCGCGTTTATCGTGTGCCCGACCGTGGTCACACTGATGGCGCAAGCAACGTCCTTGCTCAAGCAGGCGGGAGTACCTTTAAGAATCTCTCGCCCCATGCTCAGGCAGTTTGTGACCGAGACCGCCAAAAACTTCGCGGATTTGGGGGCGCGCCGGGCGCTGACGGGCCCTGCCGTCCGGGGTGACTGGGCAACCATCCGCCGCCACTTGGCTGCGCTCCGAAAGTCAGCCCCGGAGTTTGTCCCGGTTTATCAGTCGCTGCTTCAGGCGATGTTGCGACTCGCGGGAGCAAAGGCTTACAACCCGTCCGCCAGCTCGTAGAACAGGCGCGCCCATCGTGACGACGGGATTCCGAAATCGAAGCCGTTGCGGACAATGATCACCCTCTTCTGGGGCGAGACGTAAATGTATTGTCCCTTGTTGCCCACGGCGTGGAAGTCGCTCATGCCTCCGGGGCGTTTGTCGCCCCACCAAAAGTACTTGTAGTAATGGCCCTGGGAGAAGAAGACAGGTTCCTCGCGATAGTAGCTGGAGGGCTTCTCCTCGGGCTGGGTGGCTTGTTCCACCCAGGCCTGGGACACGATTTGCTTCCCCTCCCACTGTCCATTATTCAGCATCAGGCGCCCGAATTTGGCGAAATCGATGGTCCGGGCGTTGATGCCGCTTTCCATTTTCTCGAGACCGTCTTGCCCGCCGTTAATGCTCCACGAGCCGGGGTATTCCATCCCCAGGGGGTCCCACAGCTTTTCCTGCAAGTATGCGGTCACCGACATGCCGGTTACCCGTTCCAGGATCATGCCCAGCAGAATCGGGTGGTAGTTGTTATAGAGCCAATATTTCCCGGGACCATCCACGATGGCGGTCTTTTCCAGAGCCGCTCGGCGCAGGTCGGTGGCGTGGTAGGTCACGTCGTTGTCTCGATACGGCGGGTCTTCGTTGTAGCGAAGGCCGGCCGACATCATGAGCAAGTCTCGGATGGTGATTTGCGCAAACCGCGGATCGCGTTTTGCCAGCTCGGGCAAATACTTGGTGATCGGGTCGTGGACGCCGCCGATCTTCCCTTCGTCAATAGCAATGCCCACCAGGGTTGAAGTGAACGACTTGGCCATAGAAAATGAGGTCACAATCGAGTCCTTCTGGTAACCGTTGAAGTAATGCTCATACATCAAGGCGTCGTCCTTAATCACCAGGAACGAAGTCGTAGCACTTCGGGTCAGGAACCTTTCCAGGTTGCCGACGCGTTTTCCGGGGGCATACTCCATGGCCGCGAGTAGAGCCGCGACCTTCTCGTCCTCCGGAGTTCGCTGGAAGTGGAACGGATGTGGGCTGGCCTTGAGTTCCCGTGAGCGAAAGATCAGGTAGTCAAGCACCGAGGCGTCGCCCCACCGGTGGAACTGTTCCTCGTACCCCAAATCGTGCAGTTGTAGCCGGTTGCGCCTTAAATTCTCCAGCCCCTGCCGGTAAACTTCCGAGGCGGGCACCGGCGATGGCACAACATCGCGTAGGACGATCTCGCGATAGTGCTCGTACTCGCGCTCGTCCGGCTTCATCTCCGGAAAGTTCTCTTCCTCTGCCTTCCTGCTTATAAAGCGGGCCACCTTGAAACTCATGGTGACGCGCTCGCTGCCCTGAAAGGGCAGGTTTCGCAGAGGAATCGCCATCTCCGCGATCCAACCGTCGTTGACGATGCTGGCCCGGCTTTCCCATTTCATATCCACCATTAGCTGGGGCTTGTTGTCGTTATCGAGGGTGCCGCTCGAACGAATATTCCCGGGCGTCACCAGGAAGAACAAGCTATTGAGGGCGTCGTCGTAGGGATTGAGGCAGAGGACGGCCCAATCGTCTTTCCACGCATCGTCCCCGGTGGTGGCTACCGCCCGTAGCACTTTGGGCTCATCGTCGAAACTTCGTATGGCCGCGTAGAGAGTTGCCGCATCGTACGCCAGATACACTTCGGTGCGCTCCGAGGGCGATTGGCCGGCCTCAGGGTGGCGCATCTTGAAATCGGTGTATCGGGTTGCCGACTTCCAACCCGGGTCGCCCATTTTGCCGTCCAGGACGATTGGCCTGGTCAGTTTGCTGATGCCATCCGCAGCCTCCGGCGCCGCTTGCGCCAGCCCATTGCCGGCAGCCAGGAAGAGAAAAGCTATCAGGGTCCAAATTTGTGCTTGGAGTTTGCGAAGGCGAAATTCAGCAGCGGGCGTGGCCACGACAGCCATAGTATTCATAAGGATGGTGCTCGTTTCCCATCACTTCAGTAACTGTGAAAGGATAAACAATCTCACGCTAAGACGCAAAGACGCCAAGGCACAACGACTCGCAAAGAACAACCACATTGATTTCTTTGTGCCTTGTCCGACTTTGCGCCTTTGCGTGAAATGCTTTTGCTCGTCCCGGGATTATTTCATAACTTCTTCGGACTATCGCTTCGGGCGTGGGGTGATTGCGCCGGGCCATCAGTGAACGCGATAGACGTCATGCCATCCACCGGTGGGCAGCAGTGCGCCACCGCCGGCGCCGAGCAACGCACCCAGAGGTGCCCCGACGGCTATGCCCCAACGGTGGAGCGGCACAATCGTATTTTGGCTCTGACGATCGAGAGCTGCCCCGATGCCGAGGCCCGCCCCTGCTCCAATGGCCGCTCCAATGAGAGCGTTTCGCCCCCGGTGCTTTTGACCCTTTGAGGAAACACGAAGAATGTCTTGCCGCGCGAGCGTCTGCCCACCCCCCGGCTGCCGAAGCGTAATCTCATCGTCGCTCGACGACTGAAACTCACCTTGATAGGATTTGGCGTCCTTCAGCACCACGCGAATTTCCTGACCTTGAGTCAGGGTTTTGAGATTGTCCCAACCGGGGTTCGCTGCTTGGGGGTCCGCGGCCTGCAGAGGCAACCGAGTTGCCGCTCCGATCGCCGAAAGTGCCAGCGCCAAGAATAGAACGCGCGCCCTTTTGTTCATAGTCTTGCCTCCTCTCCCCACCGATCGATGGGGAAGAAACAGTCGGATCCCGCTTCGTCAGAAGCGGTTGAGTCTATGCTGGAATTGCCCGTTTCGTTCCTTACTTGACTTACCGGTTCGCCGGGGGGGTCTGGGTTAGGCTGCTTGCAAGGGATGATGCCCTCCGCGCCCTGAAGTACAGCTTATGCAATCCCGCTGCAGGTAGCCAAGGAGGCACACAGAAAACCGACCAGGGTCCAAACTCGTGCCCAAAGTTTGCGAAAGGGAAGATCTGCCGCAGGCGTAGTGGCAACAGCCCTAGCATACACGAGGAAGGCGCAAGTTTCAAACCATCTCGTACCGGCGTCAGTTACGGGCTGATTTCCCCTGAAACTTGGCGTCCATCAGGCCGGTTTTCTCGCTCAGCTCGATGCTGACGTCGTCGTGGACAAACGTGAGCCGAAAGCGGTAGGAGTTGATGTTGGCCACTTCATCGTAGTCAAAAACAAACGTGCTGTTGCTCTCCCACCGGCCTTGCAATGCTACGGGCAGGCCAAATCGGCCGCCGGGGGAGAGACGCGGGACACCATCAAGACCGAGGGGCCGCTGTTCGACTCGGCCGTCGGTTGATTCCAGATGCACGACCGCTTCGCCCGGTCCTGAAAAGATGAGCGAGAACGATTTCAGTCCCCGAGGATTCGCTTCAACCACGTACTTCCTGCCGGAGATAACCTTGGACATGGGATTCGCCGGGGATGCAGCGCTGGAGACCATGTGGGATACCCCAGCGGCGCTGACCGCTGCCGCCAAGCGAGCTTGGCCGGCAGGATTCTCCGGCAGGGGCTGGGCAGATTTGATCGATTCTCCGATGAACTTTCCGATGTCTCCCGGTTCGAATTCTCCCCCGGTAAACACGACAATCCGATTCTCGGCCGGCGTCACAGTGATACGCTGGCCTCCGCGCCCCAGCGCTTCGTACTCGACGGGATTCCTTTGCGGGTAGACCCAGAAACCATACCCATATCCCACATTTTCCCGGCCCGGATGCGAGTGGGGCTGTGTTGCCGCCTGCATCCACTCCGCCGGGACGATTTGCCGGCCTTCCCAGCGCCCCTGGTGGAGCCACAGGTATCCAATCTTGGCCATGTCGCGCGGCCGCAGGTGGAGATCGCCCCAGCCGGTACTGACTCCCTGAGGATCGGAAGGCCAGATGACGTCCTCAATGCCCAGGGGCTGGAAGAGTTCGCGCCGCGCAAATTCCAGCTCACTGCTGCCTGTGGCCTCGGAAATGATTCCTGAAAGCAGGTGCATGCCCCCGCTGCAATATTCAAATTTGCTGCCCGGCTCTGCCCGCATGGGGCGATCGAGCATGAACTGTACCCAGTCCTTACTTTGCGTCATTTCCCTCAGAGTGATTTCGCCGTGGTCAACATGGCAATCCAGGCCGGAGGCCATGGTGAGGAGGTCTTCGACGGTCATTCGCTCCTTCCGCTCGTCGCGGTTGGCCACGTTCCGTTCGGGAAAGAGTGAAAGCGCCGGTTGGCGCACGCTGCTGAGCTTGTGCTCGCCGAGGGCAATTCCGATGAGCGTGGACGTGATGCTCTTGGTCATCGACGCCCCATCGTGTACCAGGCCCTTTTGGAAGGGATAGAAATACGCGTCCAGCACAACGTAGCCGTTGCGCACGATCAGCAGACTATGGATCGGAATATGGTTTTGCCGGACGTAATCGAAGGCCTCCGCGAGAGCCTCCGAGTCCATGCCTTGGGCTTCCGGAGAGGAGGATCGCCACCCGTGTGTCGGCCAATACGTCTCCTGTGCAACCGGAGAAGCCGTTGGCCCTTGCGCAAGTGTCGCAACACTGAGGAAAGCTACGAGCAGAACGAGGACAGACGGAGTAGCCCGTTTCACACCTGCCTCCTATTTACTTTTAGGCCGCCGGAAAGAATCGGTGAATCAGAAGAAAGCACAGGTAAGAGACGGCGCCGGAGACCGGGATGGTCAAAACCCAGGCCCACATGATGCTGCGAGCCACTCCCCAATGGACGGCACTGAAGCGCTGCACGCTGCCCACACCCATGATGCCACCCGCGATCGTGTGGGTGGTGGAGACGGGAATGCCGGCCATGGCGGTGCCCAACAGGCTGATGGCCGCCGCCGTTTCCGCGCAGAAGCCGCCCACCGGTTTCAGCCGCGTGATTTTCATCCCCATGGTTTTCACGATGCGCCAGCCACCGGCCATGGTTCCCAGCGCAATGGCTGCGTGTGCCATCAGCACAACCCAGAAGGGAATGTAAAATCGATTGAGGATGCCGGCGGAGAAGAGGGTACCGGCGACGATGCCCATGGTCTTCTGTGCGTCGTTGGTTCCGTGGCCGAAGCTGTAGGCGGCGGCCGAGAGAAGTTGCAGCTTTCGGAAGTACTTGTCCAGGCGTTGGGGCGCCCACGAGCGAAAAATCCAATAAACCGCGAGCATGAGCGAACCACCGAGAATGAACCCGATGGCCGGGGAGGCAATAATGAAAACGAGCGTCTTGCTCCATCCGTTCAGAATGATGACGCCCCACCCCGCTTTGGCGATGGCGGCTCCGGCATATCCCCCGATTAGGGCGTGCGAGGAACTGATGGGCAACCCGTAGTACCAAGTCAAGATATCCCAGAAGATCGCGCCCAACAGGCCGGCCAAGATAACGTAGAGATTGACGGCCTCCAGCCGGATCATTCCTTGGCCCATGGTCCGGGCGACGGCGGTTCCGAAGGTGAAGGCCGCAACAAAATTGAAGAAAGCCGCCCAGAGGACGGCGATGCGCGGCGAAAGCACGCGCGTCGAAACCACCGTGGCGATGGAGTTCGCCGCATCGTGGAAGCCGTTGAGAAAATCGAAGCTGAGAGCAACGACCACGATGACGATGGCAAATGTGAGCAGTGAGTTCATTTTAGATTTTGGATTTGCGATTTTGGATTGCATGAAGGGTGCGCGCAGTGTACATGCCGGACCAATCCAAAATCCAAAATCTAAAATCCAAAATAGCCTCAGGCCGCCTTCAATACCACGGATTCAAGAACGTCCGCGACGTCTTCCTCCTTATCCGTGGAGGCTTCCAGAACCTCGTAGATTTCTTTCCACTTGATCACTTCGATGGGATCCATGGAATCCTCAAACAGGCGGGCAATGCATTCGCCTTTGATGCGGTCAGCTTCCTCTTCCAACAGGGTGAGCTGCTCGCAGTATTCGAGCATATTCTGGGGATGGTGCAATTGCGCCACCGCGTTCACGATGATCTCGGTTCCATGCAAGATCACCTTGGCGAGTTGCTGCGCCCCGGGGGTTACCTTTTTGATTTTGTAAGTGATGAAGCGACTGGCGGCTGCGTCCACGAGGTCGAGAACGTCATCCAACGCCGAGCCCAGCGCATGGATATCTTCCCGGTCGAACGGCGTAATGAACGTGCGATTCAGCTTCTTCATCAGGGCGTGCGTGATCTGATCGCCCTTGTGCTCCAGGAATTTGATTTCCGAAACCTGTTTCTCGACCTCCTGATAGTTCTCAAACAGGGCGACCAGCATCTTGGCAGCATTGTGAATGTTGGCAGCTTGGTCGTTAAAGAGGCCGTAAAACTTCTCATCGCGCGGTATCAGTTGCACGGTGCATCCTCTGGGGAACTTTTGAGCCCGCTATTCTTATCGAAATGACGAAGAAACGCAAGCCGGTTGCCGGTCTTGTTTTGCCAACGGCTTTATAATCAGATGGTTGAGGAAGTCAATCGCCCTTCGACAGGATGGCGGATCGGCGTGGTTTTAGTCGCGGCCGGAGCGTCACGGATGAACAAGTGCAAGCCTTGAAAGAATCCGGAGGTTCCAGCCGCGATATTTTCACCGAAGAAGAGCGCGCGGCGATCCAGTTCGCCGAGCAGCTCACGGCATGGCCCGCGGCGATTCAACCCGCCGACCTTGAAACGCTGGGCAAGTTCTTCAACATCGAACAAATCGAGGAGTTGGTGCTCGCCATCGCCAACCTCACCAATCGCTTCAACGAAGGCATGAAAACGCCGGTGGATGTGTAGCGAGGTCGGTTTCCGGTTCTCGGTTTTCGGGCGTCGGTTACCGATCTGCCGAACTATTCCAGGGCGAGTCGCCGCGGGCGCGCGGCAGTCATCTTTTTGCGGTGGGCGCAGGGTCTCGGTTGCCGGGCGTGAGGGCCGCTGATTCTGCGCTGAATTCGCTTGGCTAATGCTTTTCCGCGTGCCACTATGGGCGTATCCTTCGAAGGATTTTGGGGAAGCCGACGAGATGTCTTGGGGAAACGCTATACCGGAACTCGTGGTTCCTCAGCCTGAGGGGGGAACGCTGTTGCCATCTGCTTTTCCGCCGTGGAAGAGTGCGTTGCACTGGCGCTGGTGAGCAGATTCTGCCTGCCCACTTGTGATGCCTTAGCGACGGCGAGGGGTCTATCTTCGGGAACTTCCTGCCAGAGGGAGGGTTGAGGCATGGCTGATTTCTACCAAACGGGTGTTTTGGCCACTCTGCATCGGCTGGGTGGCCGTCTTCTGGAGTCATTGGAAAAGGACCTTTGTGAATTCAAAGCTGCTCAGCCGATCGCGCTGGTCTTGCCTGCCCTCTACTCAGAATTCACCGGGCCCGCCATGCCGGGTATTCTCGAGGAGATTTCCCGCGTTCCCTATCTTCATCAGGTCGTCTTCACGTTGGGCAAGGCGGAGGCGCACGAGTTTGCCGAGGCTAAACGTCGGGTGGCCGGCGTGCACCCCAATGTGCGTGTGATCTGGAACGACGGCCCGCGCATTCAGAAAATCTACCGGGATTTGGAGGCGGGTGGCCTCACGGTGGGCACCGACGGCAAGGGACGCTCCTGCTGGCTGGCCTACGGGTATGTGCTGGCGGGTGGCCGCTCAAAGATCATCGCCCTGCACGACTGTGACATCGTCAAATACTCGCGGGAAATACTCGCGCGTCTCTGTTACCCCGTCGCCGACATTCGGATCGACTTCGTCTTCTCCAAGGGCTATTACGCGCGGGTGAGCAACCGGATGTATGGCCGCGCCACGCGCCTGCTGCTTACTCCGCTGGTGCGAT
>Ga0326727_10025729_pt1 | contig 11001 bp, 10 predicted proteins | sample MB2enrmetagenome_FD_207643 | JGI IMG/M metagenome (GOLD analysis project Ga0326727, IMG submission 207643) | Lab enriched peat soil microbial communities from McLean, Ithaca, NY, United States - MB29MY | ecosystem: Environmental > Terrestrial > Soil > Wetlands > Peat | place: USA: New York... | reverse complement strand
GAGCCCGGCACAACCACTGCGCTGATGCTGCCGGCATTCAACCCCGCTCGAACCGAAACCCAGCCCAGCGAAGGATCCTCGAATCCCGCCTCGGCCTGACGCGGCGCGGCGTGGGTCCACGTCACATTCATTGAACCGTTCGCGCCGTCCAGGGCAGAGAATGTCTCCGCCGTCGAGGTGCCGGAGGGGGTCTGAACCGCCGATCCTTGACTGGAGCTCGAAGCGCCGGCGGAAACCGCGTCGCGGACTGCGGCTGAACCCGGGGTTGCGCCGTGCAACTGACTGTCTATTCCCTGCCCCGCCGCCGGGTTCAGTTGGGAGCCGTCGGCGCGATCGATGCGACTACTCCCGGAGCCGGTGGCCATGTGCGCCGCGACAGTCTGTGGCCGGGATGCGTTCGCATCGGAGGCGGATGAAAGCGAACCGGTGACTCCGTCATTGGCTGCCGGCGGCGCAATCGATTCTGCCGGTACCCCGCCGGAGAGGCTCTTGGCAGATTCAACCGGTTGGGGTGGTATTGCGCCGGCGGCGGTTGCGGCCTGCGGCTCGGCTGTCTCCCCCGATAAATGCTCTGCGGTGACCGGGTGCGATGCGGAGCCGATGTCAGCGGCGGAAACAGGAACCTCAGGCAACTGATCGACGGCATTCTGCAGGGATGGCTCCACTTTGGGCTCCTGCGCCATCGCATTTGAGACTCCAACCCGTGTCTTGGGATCTGCCCCGCCCGCAGCCTGCTGGGTGTTGACCATTGAGCCGGGCGGACTCGCCGATGAAGACTCGGGGGCGCTGCTGAAGGATATCTTCGCCATCGCTGCCGGCTGAGCTGGCCCAATCGTCTGCGATGCGAGCGCAATTACCGCATCGGTGAGGTAGGTCGGGCGTGCCTGCGAGTGCGTTGTCTTCTCCGTTGCCGGTTGATTGGGGACACTCTGCTTCGCGTGTTCGGAACGAACGGAAACTGAAGCTTTGCCTGATGGCGATTCTTCTACGGCCTCGGGATCTGCCTGTGGCCCTGAAGCCTCGATCCCGCGGCCCAGCGTCGCAGACGCTTGCGCTGACTGGGTATTTGGCGACTGGGTTGGCTCTGCAGGGTTCCGGCTCGGCATCTCAACACGCGGCAGATTCGCGTTCAGCAACGATCGAACCACTGGATCGTCTGTGACGGCCGTCTGCAACCGGCCTGATACGGCCGTCGCGGGCGCTTCCTCTTCCGCAGAGTTGTCGAGGGCTGCGAACATCTGCTGCCAGTTGGATCGAAAGCTCTCGGGCGCGGCGATCCTGCTCGATGTTGAACATCCATTGGGTCCGAGCGCCCTGGTCAGAATTGTCCCAGCCGTCCCAGCCACCCGATCCGCCCCAGCTGCCCCAACCGCCCCAGGCGCGCCAACCGCTCCGCCTGTCGCCTGCCCCGGAATCTTTCCAACGTCGATTTCAAAACCTGCGGAAGCTGTCACGCGAGGGATATGAGCAGAATCGGTGCCAAACGAGGCTGGGGGCGGTTAGAAGAGTGTCAGGAATTGGGAAGAGACTTATCAGGTCAGGAATAAAACGCCCGGAACTATGGGTTTCTTCTCAAGTTCTGGCTGGATCATCCGATCCCGCCCGCTGATCAAAGCCGCGCGATTCTCACTCACTTCCGGTCTTCGTCATGACTTCGATCGTCATTGAAGCGCATCCGGTTCAGGTACCAGTCGTCGAGAGCCTGCTGGCTGCGGCGAAGACCGTTTGCGGCTTCGCGCGCCTTCTCTTGTCCGGCCAGAGTTTCAGCCTGCAGCCGGCTGGTGCGCGTGCTGAGGTAATCCTGCCGCAGGATTGCCGCCCGGTCTTCAGCGGCTCGAACTCGCGGCGCCAGGGCCGCTGCTCGAAGGCCGGCGCTCCGCGACTCCTCCATGCCTGCTATGCGGTCGGCAATTTCCCCGCTCTTCGCGCTCGCAGCCACCAGGCGGCGTCCGGCGCGCTCATGGCTCCTGGCCGCGCTCAGCGCGAGTTCCAGCTGGGTCAATTCGGCCAGAGCCAGGTCCAGCGCCCGCTGGCTTTCGTCCTCCTGCATCCGGCGAATGCGCAGAATGCGCTCAATGGTTCGCGCGGAGCCCATCGCTACACCTCACGGGCGAGCGCTGCGAGCCGGTCAAGGCAATCGGCCAAACCGACATGCTCGTGCGCGTCCTGGGTCATGAACCCCCGCATTGCGCCCCGCGCCGCCAAAGCGCGATCGAGCTCCGCGTCGACACCCGGTTTGTACGCGCCGATACGAACCAGGTCTTCAGAGCGGGAGAGCACCGCGGTAAGCTTGCGGATGAGACCCGCCTGTTCGCGATGTTCAGCTGCGGCGACAATCGGCATCAGCCGGCTGATCGAGTCCATAACCTCCACCGGCGGATACCAGCCCTCGGCCGCGAGCGCGCGCGAGAGCACAACGTGCCCGTCGAGCAGCGACCGCACCGCATCTACAAGCGGATCCTGCTGGTCATCGCCCTCCATCAGTACGGTGTAAAACGCAGTGATCGATCCCGTGCGAAACTGGCCGGCCCTTTCGATAAGCCTCGCAAGACGCGCAAAGACCGAGGGCGTGTAGCCCTTCGCCGTAGGCGGTTCGCCGGCCGCCAGGCCAATCTCGCGGGCGGCCATGGCAAAGCGCGTCAGCGAGTCCAGCACCAGCAGAACGCTCTTGCCCTGGGCTGCAAAAAACTCGGCCACTGTGGTTGCGGCCAGAGCGGCACGCATCCGTTTCAGGGGCGATTCATCTGAGGTCGACACCACCACAACCGATTTCGCCAGCCCCTCCTCGCCGAGCGCATCCTCAAGGAACTCCCCTACCTCGCGGCCCCGTTCGCCCACCAGGCCCACCACCGTCACATCGGCTTCGGTGTTGCGCGTCATCATGCCGATCAGCGTGCTCTTGCCCACGCCCGATCCTCCAAAGATGCCCACGCGCTGCCCGCGGCCTACCGTCAACATGGCGTCGATCGCCCGAACGCCCGTCCCGAGCGGCGTCCGGATCGGCGTGCGCTCGAGGGGCGAATGCAGTTCGCCATCAATGGACATGGATCGCGAGATGGCCGGCGCCGGGCCCCCGTCGATCGGGCGGCCCAGGGCATTCAAAACACGCCCCTTTAGGTGCGCTCCTACCTCGATCTCCGGCCCCTTGCCTAGAGCGGCAACCTCGTCCCCAAAGCGAAACCCATCGATATCCTCGACCGGCATCGAGAGCACATTCGCTCCCCGAAACCCGATTACCTCGGCAAGATGATGACCGCCCTTCCGGTCGACAATCTCGCAGCACTCGCCCACCGATGCCAGCGGCCCCGTCGATTCGATGGTCTGCCCCACGACTTCGACGACCCTGCCCCGCCAACGCCAGGGCTGCCCGCGCTCGAGACGTGCAAAGTAGCGGCCCAGCAGCGCGGCCATCAGGTCGCCTCCCGCATTGCCGTCAGCTCTTTCGCTGGTTCTTTGCGCGCTTCGCCGCCTGCGCGATCGAAAAACCCTCGTTCGATCTCGCCCAGTTGCGAGCGAATCCCCAGATCGACCGTTCCCAGATTGCTTTCGATCACGCAATCGCCCAGCCGAAGCTCTTCGCCGGCCAGCACTTCGGGCTTCACGGCAAGATTGGGCAGATGCGCAATCGCCTCCTTCCAAAGATCGAGATCGCAAGCCGGCACGCGCAGCCGAACCCCCGTTGTCGCAGAGAGCTGCCCCAGCGCCACGCGAACTGCGCCGGTGAGCAGCAGCGGATCCACCTGCGCCTCGCGGCGAAGGATCCGGGCCGCGACGGCCAGAGCCAGCTTGACGACCTCACCCTCCACCGCGTTGAGATAGCGTTCCCGGGCCTCGGTGAAGCTTGCCACTACCGCGGCCATGCGCCGCTCCTCTTCGCGGCGCGCACTCATCAGGGCCTCGCGCCCGGTCTCCCGCGCCTCCTCGCGGCCCCGCTCACGCCCCGCATCGAAGGCCTCCCGCGCCTCCTCGGCCAGGCGCTTCTCCCAGTCAGGCGAGGTGCCGGGATGTGCGGCTGATCCGGTTTCGGGCGCAGATTCGCTCTCAGAGTCCTCGTAGCCGTTCCACGCCGGTGCGGAATGGCCCGGCGAACTCGGCGGATACACGAAGATCTCAATTGGGTTCACCGGTTTCTCCTCAGCCGCACTCCTCGCCGTCTCCGAAACTCGTACCGCCGGTCTACAGACCAGCTGTATTGAGGGCCTCCCGGCCCTCAAATATCTGACCTAAACTGCGATTGGCTCACCCCTCATCGATACGCCGCCGTCAACCCAGGTACCCAACGGGTCAGGCCAGCATCTCGTCGCCGGTTTCGAGCTTCAGAATTACCTTGCCCTCGGCTTCCAGGCGGCGCGCCAGGTTCAGAATCTCCTGCTGGGCCTGCGCCACTTCGCGCGAGCGCACCGGACCCAGAACCTCCATGTCCTCCTTCAGCATCTCTACCGCGCGCGAGCTCATCGCCTTGAAGATCTGCGCCCGCAGCTCTTCGTTGGCGCCGCGAAGCGCCAGCGCCAGTTGCCGCTTGTCGACGCCGGACACGATCTCGCGTATCGTGGCCGCGGGTACTGTCACCAGATCCTCAAATGTGAACATCAGGTTGCGAATGCCGAGGGCCAGTTCCGGCTGGCCTTCCTCGATAGTCTCGAGGATGCTCTTGGCCTCCTCGGCGTCGAGCCGGTTGAGCAGATCGGCGACGGCCTTGAAGCCCGAGTAGCTCTTCCGCGCTGCGTCGCCCACATTCTCCAGCCGGCGATGCAGGATGTGCGCCACCTTCTGCGCCATCTCGGGCGAAAACTGGCGCATCTCGGCCAGGCGCTGGATGGCGACGACTTTGTGCTCCTCGCTCAGGCTGGCCAGCACCATCGACGCCTTGCGCGGATCGAGATGGGCCAGCACCAGCGCGATGGTCTGCGGGTGCTCGGAGTCAAGCAGCTTGCCCAGTTGCTGCGGGTCGGTGCGCTGCAGCTTTGCCAGGTTGCCCTGCGCGGCCTCCTGGGCGCGGCGCACCAGCATCAGCAGATCGTCGGCCCGCTGCTTGCCGAAGGTATCCACCAGCAGGCGGCTGGCGTAGTCAATGCCGCCATGCACCATGAAGCTCTGAGTCTCAAGCAGCTCCCAGAACTCCTCAATCACATCGGCCGAGAGCTCGGGCGAGACGCCGCGCAGGTCGGCCAGCTCTTCGGTGAGCCGCTCGACATCGTTTTCCGGCAGTGCGCGCAGAATCTCCTTGGCCAGATCCTCGCCGACGGCCACCAGCAGAATCGCGGCCTTGCGGATGCCGGAGAGATTCTCCGTCCCTCTGCGCCGTGCCGCTCCCGTCGATGCCGTTTGCTCCGCCAATTAATCCCCCGCGTCAATCCGAGTGAATCCAGCTTTGCAACAGCCGCGAACTCTGCGTCGGCTCGCGTTTCATCTGGGCTGTCACCTGGTTAAAGATCTCCTGCGACCGCGCGCGTTCCGGATCGGCTTCGACCGGAGATATCGGCAAAGCGCTCGCGGGGGCGGTTTCGCCGGGGCCGAGCTGGTGCGGCTTTCCCCTGCCTGTTTCGGCATGAATCGCCGCGGCCCGGCTCAAGGCCGGGCGCACTCCGAAGAGAAGAATCACGACGGTTGCCATGAGCAGCGCCAGGTACTTGACCAGTACCGGCGAGTTCTCTGCCGCCGTGAGAATCTGTTGCGGCAAAGGCGTTGGCGCCGCGGCGCTATTCTGCTCGAAGGCGAGGTCCTGAACGGTCAGGGCGTCGCCCCGGGACTGATCGAAGCCCACAGCCGCCTGGGCCAGCGCGGTCAGGTTGCGCAGCTCCTCGGCAGTGCGGGGCTGCCAGAGGGCGGGTTTCGACATCGTTGCCGGCTGCGCCAGCCGGTCATTCACCACGATGGCCGCGGTAAGCCGGCGGATACGGCCCGAATCCTCCACCGTATGCTTCACGGTCTTCGAAACTCCGTAGGTGCTGGACTCGGTCTTGGCCGTCTGCGGCGGAGTGGTCTGCCTGGGGTAAACCGGCAGAGCCTGAGAGTTCGGCGCATTCGATGCCGTCCCCGGAACTCCGGCAGCCACCTCCGCGCCTCCCGAGTCCTCCTCGCTCCTCTGCATCGCGAGCGTCGCGGTCTGATTGGGATCGTAGGTCTCCTGGGTAATATCGGTAGCGGCCGGATCGCGGTCGAGCGTCACCGAGGCGCGCACATTGCCCACGCCCGTGACCGGCTCGAGCGTAGCCACCAGCTTGTCTTCGAGCTCCTGCTCCTGTCCCAGCGCAATGGCTTCGGCGGTCTTCGGCCCCAGCGGCAAACGGCCGGCAGCGTCAACCAGAACCACGTGGTCGGGAGCCAGCCCGTCCACGGCCGAGGCCACCAGGTTGCGGATCGCCTCAGCCTCGCCGTCAGCCAGCGAAAGATGCCTCAGTTTGAGCACCACCGAGGCCTTGGCCGGCCGCTCATCGTCGCGGAAGAGCGAATCGTGCGGCAAAACCAGGTGCACCCGCGCCGACTCCACGTCGGCGATTGTGCCCACCGTATGCTCGAGCTCGCCTTCGAGCGCCCGTTGATAGTTCACCTGCTCATCGAACTCCGAGCCCACCCAGTTGGGCTTGTCGAAGAGCTCAAAGCCCAGCCTTCCGCTCTTCACCCCGCCCTTGGCCGCGGCCGCCAGCCGGGCCTTGTCGAGCATCGCTGCCGGAACCTGGATTCCGGTTCCGTCCGGCGTCATGTCGAAGCTGATCTGCGCCTGCGCCAGAACCTGGCCGATCTGGCGCGAATCCTCAGGGTCGAGACCGGTGTAGAGCGTTCGCCAGTCGGGCCGCGCCATCAGCCAGATCATGCACGCAGCGAGCGCTACAACCAGAACGCCGCCGATCGCCGCACCCCGGCGCTGCCCCGGCACCATCCGGGCCCACACAACCCGCGCCCGCCCCCATGCCCCGGCGATGCGGTCGCTCCATTGCGGCTGTCGCGGCATGGCCGGCGCGGTCTTCTCGAGTTGTGCCCCAGGCGCCATCGGTTTTGTGTTCGATCAGATTCCGGTCGTCAACCCGCTAGAACTGCATGCCAATCACCTGCTGATAGGCCTGCACGGCCTTGTTGCGAACAGCCAGAGCCAGCTCAAAGGCCATATCCGCCTTTTCGGTTGCGATCATGGCCTGATGCACATCCACGCCGTTGCCGGTCATCAGGCCGGCTACGGCGGCGCGGCCCTGGGACTCGAGTTCGTCCACCTGGCTCACCGCATCGGTGAGCAGATCGGAGAAGGGAGCCCCATGACCGCTTCCGCCGCCTGGAGAGAACGCCGGATAGAGTGCCGTTCCGCCAGCCGGGGCCGGCGCGGTTAATCCGGTAATTGCAGTATTGAGAGAACTTATCGCTGGCTGCATCAACCCTCCTTGTCTGCGCGGCCCTTCTGCCCTACGTCTTGGCAATCTCGAGCGCCGAGGCAATCATCCCCTTCTCGGCCTGCACGGCCGAGCCGTTCAGGCCGTAGGCACGGGTTGCGCCCATCAGATCGACCATTTCGGTAATCGGGTTGATATCGGGATACTCGACGTAACCATCCGGCCCGGCATCGGGATGTCCCGGATCGTACCGCCGCAGCGGCGGCGAGGGGTCCTCGACGACCTGGGCGATGTGCACGCCGGGCGCCACGGCAACGCTGCCCGGCGGGAGAGCGACAGTCGCGGTCCCGGCTGCCCGGCTCATGGAGTCGAGAAATCCGGCATCGCCGCTGTCGGCGGCAAACACCACATGCTGGCGCCGATACGCTCCGCCGGTGGCCGTGCGAGTGGTCTCCGCGTTGGCCATGTTGGCCGCCACCACCTCGGCGCGAACCCGTTCCGCTTGCATGGCTTCGCCCGACGCGTCCATCATTCCGAAGAGGTTCATCGCGCTCGCTCCTTATTCGTGTACCGTGATCCGTGATCCGAGTTCACGACCCACGGTTCACGATTCACGAACCACGATCCACCCATTACTTTCCGTCGGCGTGAATCGCGTCCATCACGCGCTGGTATTCTCCGCGCAGAAGCGCGACCCCGGTTTTGAACCGGAGTTGCGCCTCGGCCAGGTTCAGGCTCTCGCGGTCCATGGAGACGTTATTGCCGTCAGGCCGGGAAATCAGGCCATCCACATCGGTCACGCGAACCCGCTTCGGCTCGCGATTCCCGGCCACATCGCTCATCGCCTCGCGCATCTCGGCTTCAAAGTCCATCCCCACGGTCCTGTAGCCGGGCGTGTCGATATTGGCCATGTTGGCCGCGGTCAGCTTGGCTTCGGCCGTGGCCAAATCCAGGAAGCGCGCGATCTGATCGCTGAGCATCGTCTCAACCTGCATACGGTGGCCCTCCTTTACGAAACCTCGTCCTGCCGGTGGCCCGACTGCGCTCCGTCCTCATGTCAACTCCGCCCTCAAGTCCGCGCCGCTTAGTTGACGATCCGTCCGAAGTCGATGTCGACCGCGGTCAGGACGGGCGAGTCGCCAGCCAGGATCAGACCACGCTCGAGAACGTGCTCAAGTTCGCGCACATTGCCCGGCCAGTCGTGCGCCGCCAGCTTCGCCATGGCGGTCTCGTCGACCCGTTTCAGCGGCGACTCCCGCCCCATTTGTTGCATGAAATGTTCCACAAGCAGGGGCAGATCCTGAGCATGCTCAGAGAGGGCGGGGGTACGAATGAGAAAAACCGCAAGACGGTAGTAGAGGTCGGAGCGGAAGCTGCCCGACTGTGCATGCTCGGCCAGCGGACGGTGGGTTGCAGCCACGATGCGCACATCCACCTTGACGATCTCGTTGTCGCCCACGCGCTGCAGTTCGCCGCACTCCACAAAACGCAGGAGCTTGGACTGGAGCGCCAGGGGCATCTCGCCGATCTCGTCGAGAAAGAGCGTGCCGCCGTCGGCCGCCTCGATCCGTCCCATGCGCCCCTGCACCGCGCCGGTAAACGCCCCGCGGGTATGCCCGAAGAGCTCGGCCTCAAGCAACGACTCGGGAATCGCCGCGCAGTTGATGGCGACAAATGGCTTGCGGGAGCGGGTCGAGAGCCGGTGCACGGCCTCTGCCACCAGTTCCTTGCCCGAGCCGGTCGGACCCTCGATCAGCACCGGCGTCAGCCGCGGCGCCACCAGCCGCACGCGGCGGCTGATCTCAAGCATGCATGCGGCATTGCCGATCAGTTCGGGCAGCCGGTCGGCGACGGGCTGCCGCTCACTCCGTGCTATCGATTCGACGCGGACCGGCACCGCATCCAAAGGCGATGAATCTGTTGCGATCTGCCGCGATGCTGCGCCCGACACGTTCGCTGACGCCGCTGCTCTCACCGGCCCGGGCGTCATGGTCGCGCTCGACGGCGCCGGTGACGCCTCGGCCACCTCGGGCGCCTCGTTCCAGGCAGCCGTGTCGGTCTCCTGGCTCCGGCGCATCGCATACAAGAGCTCCTGCCGGTACGGCCCGCGGGGCGAATCGGAGTGAGCAGTTCCATCGGCGGAAAGAATGTCCACGTTGGGAAAGCTGCCCCGAAAATCGGCGATGAACTCGAAGAGGTCGAGATCGGGCAGCCAGGAGTCGACGATGAGGGCTTCGAGGGGTGCGGCTTCGGCTTCAGCCCAGGCCTCGGCGCCGCCCTCGGCCTCACGCACGTTCCAGCGCAGGCCGGTGAGCGTGTGCGTCAGCCGCTGGCGGAAGCTGCGGTCGGCGCTGGTGACAAGGGCTGTGCGTTGCCGGATTCGGGGAGCGGGAGGGAGTGCGGGAATCGGAAAAGGCTGCATGAGATCGTCTCCATAAAAAGTTGAAAAAACTGATTTGACGATGGCTAGTTGGTGAATGTGACCGGAGCAGGTTTGGTTTGCGTCGCCGGCATCGCAATCGTGGTCGCAAGCTCGGCCTCGGAGGGCACCAGGTAGCCGCGCCCGCGCACGGTGCGAATCAACAGCCCCGGCGGCGGGTCCTTCAGCTTGCGGCGCAGATAGTTGATATAGACATCGACGATGTTCGTGGTTTGGGCCGGTTCCATGTTCCACACCGAATCCAGAAGCTCGACCCGCGCGATGCACTGGCCGCGATTGAGCATCAAGTGCTCGAGCAGCGCAAATTCCTTATTGGTGAGCAGGATCTCTTCCCCGGCCCGTCTTGCCATGTGATCGAGCCGGTCCAGTTCCAGGTCGCCGGCCCGCAGCTTGAGCTTGGCGTCGCGCTTGCGCCTGAGCAGCGCCCGGCAGCGCGCGCGCAGTTCGTGCAGGCTGAAGGGCTTGATCATCAGGTCGTCTGCGCCGCGGTCGAGGCAGCGCACGCGCGTGTCCACCTCCTGGCGGCCGGTCAGCACCAGCACTGGCAGATCGGCATTCAGCGCGCGCATCTCTCCGAGCGCGGCTTCGCCGTCCTTCACCGGCATGTTGAGATCGAGGATGGTGAGATCCGGCAGATCCTCGCGGAACGCATCCACCGCCGCCCCGCCGTCAAACGCCAGACGTATGCGGTGCCCATCTGCCTCAAGTCCCCGGCTCAGGAACAGGGCCAGCGCCTTGTCGTCTTCGGCAATCAATAACCTCATGAGCTTTTCCTCGTAATAGCAGGCGCCTGATAAAGGCCCTCCCGCCATCTCATCGCTGCCCCTTAGCGGTTGCTAAAAGTGGGCGTAGTTCCACCATCTCGCGGGGCAAGAAAGAACTCAAGATTAGTAGGAAGAAATAGAGCGCGGTGTAGTACTGAAATGAATCGGGAAGAACGCAGTGCAATTAAGGGCGGAAAAATGCACGTGCGTGACGGCGGTCACGGAAACTGTAGCGCCTGTCGAGACCCTCAGAAACCTCGTAGCCTATTCGCACGCACCGTGCAAACACAACCAAATCTTTGCCAGTCCAGGCAAAGTCTCGCCGCGTTTAAATTCCCTCGAATCAACGAAACTGCAAATCCTGGATATGGAAATTGCAGGCGAGAGCCTGCCGATTTCCTGTGCTGTAACCGCATTTTGGCGACGATTCGCTCGTTTGGAATGTTTACCGATATGAAACTTCCGACTCGGCGAC
>Ga0326727_10025728_pt1 | contig 11001 bp, 6 predicted proteins | sample MB2enrmetagenome_FD_207643 | JGI IMG/M metagenome (GOLD analysis project Ga0326727, IMG submission 207643) | Lab enriched peat soil microbial communities from McLean, Ithaca, NY, United States - MB29MY | ecosystem: Environmental > Terrestrial > Soil > Wetlands > Peat | place: USA: New York... | reverse complement strand
AACATAGTGCTCTCCTTGATGTGAGTGGGTGGCCGAAGCCGTTTATGTCGAGGGGAAGCCGCGCTGCGGGAACTCAATTTGGATGATTCTTGTCCAATTTAACACGCTGCTGGGAGCCCTGCAAGTTAATTTTTCCCCCGGCTTATTAACACTAATGGGGTAGTGGCCGGCAGACGCGGACCGTTTCACCCAATCTGCTGCCGCGCATCGCTTCCCTGGTGCACTGTTGCGCCTCGATGCCACGGCGTCTCGATCCCGGCGCTCGAAATGCGCAATCAATTACGATGCTTAAGTGGCCCAACGGTCCGTAAAGTTAACCGCCGCTGCCACGGGCTTGCAATTCTAAATGGCTGCAGGGCCGGGGTTCGTCTGGCGGAAAAGGATACCGATATGATGCAATTGAAGCCCGCGTTTTTGTTGGTGGCATTGCTGGGAGTTTCTTTGCCGGTCTGCGCGCAATCAGCAGACCCCTGCAGCGGTCTCACGGCGCTGCGGATCGATGGTGTCGAGATCACAAAAGCCACGCCAGTTGCGGCGGGAACCTCGATTCCCGGTGCATGGCCCGGCGCTCCCCCCATCGGTCCTCTGCCCGCGCATTGCCGTGTCGATGGCGTCATCCATCGCCGCAAGGGCGTGGGCGGCGAGGAATTCGGGATCGGCTTCGCCATCGCACTGCCTGACAAGGCTGCATGGAACGGCAACTTTATGATGCAGGGTGGCGGCGGCGGCAACGGCTTTGTTGCCTACCCGACTGGCGCCGGTGACGCGGGCGATACGCCTGCGCTTTCCCGCGGATTTGCCGTAGCCAGCACCGACACAGGACACAAAGCCAAGACCGGCCTCTTCGATTTCTCCTTCATGCGCGACCAGCAGGCCTATCTCGACTTCGCTTTCCTCGCCAATGCCGAGGTCGCCGGAGTCGCCAGGCAGATCGTCGCGGCCTACTACGCCAAGCCCGCGTCGTACTCCTACTTCGTTGGCTGTTCCACCGGCGGACGCGAAGGCATGATCCTCTCGCAGCGCTATCCCACCGTATTCAACGGCATCGTCTCCGGCGACCCGGCCATGCGCACCGGCCTCTCGAACCTCGCCATCGCCCAGTGGATTCCCGTCGCCTACAACCAGGCCTCCCCGAAAGACGCTGCCGGCACGCCGCAGGTCGACAAGTTCCTCACCGACGGCGATCGCAAGCTCTTTATGGACGCACTCATGAAACAGTGCGATGCAAAAGACGGTGTCGCCGACGGAATGATCTCCGATCCTCTCGGCTGCGACTTCGATCCCGCGGTCCTGGCCTGCAAACCCGGCCAGAGCGAAGCCTGCATCGCTCCGGAAAAGATCGCCGCCATCAAGAAAGCCTTCGCCGGGCCCAGGAACGCCTATGGCACGCAGGTCTATCCCGGATTTCTCTACGATGCCGGAATCGCTTCCACTGGCCCGGTGCCGGGGCTACTCGCGTTGGGGAAAAGCGGCATCTTCGGGCCCTACACAACCGCAACCGAACTCGATGTCGACCAGGCAGCCCTGCACGATTCCGATCCGCTCGTCGAGCCCGCATCCACCAATCTATCCACCTTCGCCCTCAACGGCGGCAAGCTCATCTTCTTTCACGGCGACAGCGATCCCTGGTTCTCTGCCCTCGACACGCTGGGATACTACAAAGCGCTCGCGGCGGCAAACGGTGGAGAAGAAAAGGTTGCGCAATGGAGCCGCATCTTCCTCGTTCCCGGTATGGCCCACTGCGCCGGCGGGCCGTCGCTCGATCATTTCGACATGCTCACGGCTATCGTCGATTGGGTCGAAAAAGGGATCGCGCCGGATTCCGTGAACGCCACGGGTCAGGCATTTCCGGGCCGCAGCCGTCCGCTGTGTCCTTACCCCAGGCACGCGCAGTACACCGGCAGCGGGAGTACAGAAGACGCCAGAAACTTCCGATGCCAATAGCACGATTCCCTGAAAGCGAGAGGATTTGAGATAAGATGTTGCGTTCTTTTCGTATTGCCGCCACGGCCGCCGCGCTTCTGTTGGTTGCCGAACTCAGCGCATTCGCGCAGCCTACACCCGGCCAGGCGACGCCCGCGACCACTGCCGCGCCGGCGTTGCCCTTCGTCAGCCCCATCTTCAGCGACAACATGGTTCTTGAGCGCGGCAAGCCCAACACCATCTGGGGCTGGTCCGATCCCGGTGACATCGTTCGTGTCCAAATTGGCGACCATACCGCAACCGGCGTTGCCGGCCCCGATCGCCGCTGGCAGGCGAGCATCCAGCCGCCCGCGCCCGGCGGACCCTACACAGTCAAGATTGCCGGCCATCAAACGGTGGAACTGCACAACGTTCTCGTCGGCGACGTCTGGCTCTGCGGCGGCCAATCCAACATGGGCCTGCCGCTGCGCTTTACCAAAAACGCCGACGACGAAATCAAGGCTGCCAACTATCCCGAGATTCGCTATTTCACTGTCCAGGGCAATCCCGCTTATCGTCCCGTCAACGTGATCGCAGGCCAGTGGCGCGTCGTCTCGCCCGACACCGCAAGCTGGATCTCCGCCGTCGGCTACTACTTTGCGCGCAAGGTTCAGCAGGAGACTCACGTCCCCATCGGTCTGGTCATCGACGCCGTCGGTGGCACTCCCGCCGAGGCCTGGGCCAGCGAGGCCTCCCTGCGCGCGCTGCACGATTTCGATACTCCGCTCGACCAGCTAGACCTGCTCCGATCCGAGGGTGCGCCCCAATACGGCAACTACGTCGCGCACTGGTACGACGATTACGACATCGGCCAGAGGTATCACTGGGAAGCTCCCGGCTTCGACGATTCGGCCTGGAAACAGGTGACGATCCCCGGCGGGTTCGCCGAACTCGGCGTGCCCGATACGCCGGCCGCGGTCTGGTTCCGCAGAGAGATCACGCTGCCCGATCCGCTGCCCGCAGGCCGCGCCATGATCTTCCTCGGCCAAATCGAGCGCATGGACACGGTCTACATCAATGGCCAATTCGCCGGCGCCAGTTCCTGGGTCGAGAACCCGCGCGCCTATCCGGCTGCCGGCCTCAAGCCCGGCCGCAACGTCATTGCCATCCGCGTGCTCAAAATCAATCCCGTGGGTGGTTTTTTGTCGAAGCCAGAAGACCTGCGCATCGTGCTCGGCGACAAAACCAGCATTCCTCTCGCCGGCCCGTGGAAGGCCATGCTCAGCGTCGACGCCCGTCCGCCGCATCCGCTGCCCCTGTCTTACGAGAACTGGCCCGTCATGCCCGCCGTGCTCTACGAAGGCATGATCAAGCCCGTCGCGCCGCTCTCCATCGCCGGCGCAATCTGGTACCAGGGCGAGCAGAACTCGCCGCGCGGCTTCCAGTACCGCAAGATTCTTCCCGTCACCATCGCAGATTGGCGCGCGATCTTTGGCCAGGGCGATTTTCCGTTCTACATCGTCAGCCTGCCGGCCTATAAAGAGCGCAGCCCCAATCCCGTCGATGGCGACGAGTGGACTGAAACCCGCGAGTCGCAGGCCGTTGCCGCCGCTGCCGTTCCCAACTCCTGCCTCGCCGTCACCATTGATACCGGCGACGCGGACAACATTCACGCCAAAGACAAGCAGCCCGTAGGCGATCGCCTCGCCTTCTGCGCGCTGGCAAAGTACTACGGCAAGAATGTCGTCTACTCCGGTCCAACCCTCGCATCCGTCGAGCGCCTTCCCGGCTCCATCCGCCTGCACTTCACGCACACCGACGGCGGCCTGGTCGTCAAAGGCGACAAGCTGGGAGAGTTCTCCATCGCCGGAGACGATCGCAAATGGGTTTGGGCCGACGCGCGCATCGAAGGCGATACCGTCGTCGTCTCCTCGCCTTCGGTCCCCAACCCGAAAGAAGTCCGCTACGCCTGGCAGTCCAATCCCGCGGCTACGCTATTCAACGGCGCAGGCCTGCCCGCAGGGCCATTCCGCACCGACACGTGGCCCGGAAAAACCGAATCCGCCAGACCGTACTAAGCGCGACAGATCGCCCGTTTCTTATTCCGATTGCGCGATTACGTCGAAGCGGCGCGTGCTGCCGTCGGGGAAGAGGAACTCGAAGCTCCGCTCGGATTCGTAGGGAGTTTTGCGCTCGTCATTTGAGAGTCTGGCGTGGTAATCCCCGGGAGCGATCAGGCCGTGACCTCTGGTGCCGCCCAGGATTTTGTAGTGCTTGCCATCGATCGTGACCGTGAGAACCTCCTCGCCCCGGTCGACGGGCGGAGCGTACTTGGACGCCGATACATGCACGGCTATTGTGTACTGACTGGGATCGGGTTTGGCATCGGCAGCTGACGCAGACGATGGGGCGGCGATAAGAAAGAAAAGCATGAGGGAAAATGCGAGGTGTTTCATCGTGTAGTTCTCCTCACGGTCGAGTGTAATGCAGCGGGTCGACGCGGGCCGCGCCTTTACGGCGCAAGACGGTCCACAGTTCACTTCTTCACTCATTCACTTCTTCACTCATTCACTCCTTTACTCATTCACTCATTCACTCCATCACTTGCCCACATAGATCACGTGCCAGATCGACCGCGAGCCGTCGTCGGAGACGAAGAGCGATCCGTCGGGCGCCACGGCCACGCCCACGGGACGGCCCCACACGTCTCCATCGCCCGAGCCCACCGTGAAGCCGGTCAGAAAATCCTCGTACTCGCCGGTCGCGTGGCCGTTTTGCATAGGCAGCCGGATCACTTCGTAACCGGCCCGCTGGGCGCGGTTCCATGAGCCGTGCTCGGCGGCGAATCCGTCGCCGCGATACTCAATCGGAAAGGCATGCGCAGGCACGCGGCGCGACGGGCAGGGCGTCGGCGTGGCCAGATTTTCGCAGACGGAGTTTGCCTTCAATCCGGCCGTGGTGGGATAGAAGGTCATTTCGAGCGATGCGAAGTGCGGCTCGAGCAGAATATCCGGCGTGACGACCTTGTCGCGAAGTTCGGGATGTTTGCCCGCGTGCCGCGGGTCCTGATGTCCCCCGCCCACCCCCATGTACCACCAGGGCCAGCCATAGAAGCCGCCTTCCTGGACGTGCGTAATGTAGTCGGGCACCAGGTTGTTGCCGAGGGCGTCGCGCTCGTTGGTCGAGCACCACAGCTCACCCGTCGTAGGATTGATGGCCTCGCCCACGCAGTTGCGCAGACCTGAGGCGTACACCTCCAGGAACTTTCCCTCGGGCGTGAATTCGAGAACATCCGCGCGATGAAATTCCTCGGGGTGCGTATCTGCGTCGTCGACATTCGAGTGCGAGCCGACTGAGGCAAAAAGTTTGCTTCCGTCCAGCGAGAAGGCCAGGTCGCGCGTCCAGTGGCCGCCGCCGCGCAGCCGCCCGCCGCCCGGCAACTCGGCAATCTGCTCCATGGGACCGCGTGCCGTCAGGTCGCCATTCTTATAAGGAAAGCGCACGATGGCGTCGGTGTCTCCTATATAGACCCACTGCGGATCTTTGCCGTTGGGATAAAACGCGATGCCAAATGGCTGGTGCAGTCCCGAGGCGAAAACGGAAGTTTGCTTGGGCTGGCCGTTCGCATCCACGCCGCGGAAGACCTTGATCTTTCCCGATTCGCTCTCGGCCAAGAAGAGATCGCCGTTGGGCGCAAAGCGAATCAGCCGCGGGTTATCGAGACCCGTGGTGTAGAGCTGCACCATGAAGCCCTTGGGCGCGATGGGCCAGGCGTTGGCGGGCCGGGGAACGATGTTGGGGCCGTTGTCGACCGATTGCTCGGGCGCGGGCTCGGGCAGATCGGCCACAGTAAGATGACGGCGGATGCCCGGCGTCTCGTGCGCGGCGTCGGTAAACGCGGCCTGGCCGGTGAGAACGGGATGCTGCTGTGCGTTTTGCGTCTGTGCAGCGGCGCCGGGGGCGAGCCACGCGCCGGAAAGGAACATCGTGCCGGAAAACGCACCGGCCATCACAAGATTCTGGAGCTCTTTCATGCGACCTCTCATGCGGTGATCTCAAATTTCGATCGCGCGGGGATCAGGGAAGCGCGCAGACAATGATTTCGATGCGCCAGAAGCCAGCGGCGCATCGGATTTCTCGTGCAGTCCGCGGAAAATTCATTCAGCCAGTTTTGTGGAGGGAGCAGGGGCCATCAGGCCCCTCAAAAAAGCCGTAAGGAGGAAGGGCTTTAGCAGGCAGCCGAAAAAACCGTCCAGAGCACAACTTCACAGCTTGGTGAAAAAGCCTGATGGCGTATGGTTTTGTATCAGGGCGCGAGTTTACTCGCGCCGCAAACGCAGCAAAATCGACGCGGGCTTTAGCCCCTGAGAGGATTTTGCCAAGCGATTCGCACAATGTTTTGCTTTTTTCCCGAGCCACGTTAGCCCGGCCCTACAGCCCCGCGAAAAACGAGCCCGGCAGCGTAGCCGTCACCACCACGCGCTCGCCGTGCTGCGTGACTTCCGCAGTTTCGAGCAGCGCCTTCAGGCTGTTGTTGGCGGCGTTCGCGCCCAGCGGCAGGGTGAACCCGCGCGCCACCGTCACCAGCGTGGCCAGAGCCGCGGCCTGGCTCGTGGCCGCCGACTCGGAGGGCGCAATCTCTTCGACGCGCAGACGCAGTGCGCCGCGCGAGTTCGGGAGCGGCAGCGCCGGCGCGAGGCTGGCAACGATCGTCGAGTCGGGCTCGAGCGGCAGCGCCAGGCCGAAGACGTGAATCGCGCCGCTCTCTGAGAAGGGAAGGCCGATTTGGCCCACGCCCCACGCCAGCGAGAGCAGCGGCACGTCGTGGTAGTGCTGCTCCAGCAGCGTCGAGCCCGAGAGCGGCCACGCCGCGGTGCGATGCCGGTCGACGATCGAGTGAATCTTCTCCGCGGTGGGAAAGTTCGAGGCCGCGATGGTGTCGTAGCCGATCTGCGCCACGCGCACGGTGCGGCCCTCGGAGGGAATGCTGTAAATCGTATGCCCGGCGTAGCTCTCGCGCGATTCGGCGTGCGTGTCCAGCCACGCATTCATGCGCTGGCCGGTGATCTTGCCCACCAGCACCATGGAGTAAGCAACTGGACCGTTCGGTCCGTTCGGGTCCGGCATGCGGTGCAGGGCGATGGCCACCTGGTCCAGATCCCGCTCCGGGTCCACGCCGATGGCTGCAATGAACTGCTGGTACTCGGCCGAGCGCTCCGGCGGCTTTAGTTCCTTGTGAAAGAGTGCGCGGATGGGCCGCAGATCGATGTAAACGATTCCGTCACACTCCGGCAAAAGCCGCGCAGCCTCCGGCGGGGCTTTCGAGCGCAAAAAGATAGCCATGGCCAGCAGGATCAAGACCGCGGCGACAATCAAAAGTGTTCTGCGCGTGCGTCGGCTCATGGGTTGAACAATGTGGAACCGTCAGCAATGAGCGTAACACTGCCGGATGGGGGCCGGTTGAGGCGCGCATCGGTACACGCTTAGGGTTTCAACGGATTCAAGTCCGCCGCGACGGTGCGCAATTCGCCTGCCGCGAACTCGATGGAGCGCACCCAGAGTTGGAAACCGGATTTCCTCAGCTTGAGGGAGTGTGTGCCAAGCGTCAATTTGATCGGGCAGGGCGCGTTTTCCTGATCGTTAGGGTCAATTGTGATTTCAGTTCCGTGGGGAGCAGCAACTGGCAGTATGCTGTCGTCCCTGGGAAGGCAAAATGAAAATCCCGGTCGGCTGAGTCTTCCAGGTGTATGATTGCTGCTGGCTTGGAAGCAGAGAAGATTGTTCTGCATTCATCACGCTAACCATATCGGCGTGCGGCCGATCTCCGGGTGAATAAGATTCCCGGAGTGCTTCCTGACGGGGTGCGACGCGCAGTTGGCGAAGGCATCTGAAAGCCGGACGGGAGAGTGAAGACGGTGCCGGGCAGAAGCGAGTTCGGACCGAAGGTACGGCGAGTGAACGAAGGCGCGGCGCGAGAGCAAGCTGTGCCGGTGATGGTGTGCCTCTGCCGGAAGATCGGGCGCATCGTGTTGACGCTCGCATTTCTGCTGCTGGCTTGGGCACCGTGCCCCGCTCAGGATCTGGTTTTCCCTCAAGGCCAATTTCTGCACCTCACCAAAACAGAGATGCAGTCCTTCGCCCGTCTTAATTTTTCAATCCCGTTCGAACCTGCTTGGAAACAGGACCGGCTGCGGCTTTGGCCGGTCAGGATCGTGGCGGCTGATGGGAGGGTGTGGCAGGTTCCGCTTGCGCCGGTAAACAACTGGAAAGCAAACTCTGGAGGCCTATTCCCCAGTATCTTTGTCCCACCCGGCGACTACACGCTGGTGTTTACGGGGGCAAGGCTGGCCCCGATGTGGTCGAGGGGGGCGTTAAGTGGCTTTGCCTGTGCTAACGACACCATGGGCATGGGAGGGAACCGGATATGCGAGGCCAACTGTTCCGCAAACGCCACGATGGACCCGGTCGAGGTGGCGATTCCGTGGAAAGCGACTGCAGGCGAACATTACGATCTTGAGGTCCGGCAGATTGTGGTGGCGCCGTTGCCGGCCGTGGAATGGGCTGGGGTCGAGTGTTATTACTGGGTCGCCGATGCGTTAGGATATGGCGCTGCCGACATCTGCGTGACGAATACCAGCGCCCGTCACGGAATCGATTCCATGCCGGTCTGCCGCAGCATCCGATTCACGCTGAGCGGCAGCAGCCCGAACGGTAAAACCGTTGTTGTCCCGGTTCCAGCTGCAAACGCCGCGCCATCGTCCGCTGTTCCAGAGCCCGCAGAGTTGATCGTCAGTTCCACTCCTCCGGGCGCCGCCATCCGCATCAATGACAATTTCTTCGGCAAGACTCCCGCCAGGTTGAAGCTGGTCGCCGGCGATTACACCATCGCCATCGACTTGCCTGGATACGCGACATGGAAGCGCAGTCTCAAACTGGCCGCCGGCTCCCAAATCACCGTGGACGCGCAGTTGGCGCCCGCATCGCCCCCACCTCCCGACTCCCCACCAGCTTCGCCGCCAAACTCCGCTCCTGCATCGGAAACGCCTTCCAGCAAAACGCCGGCCTACGCCGCGCGCAATTGATTCACCAGAGGTGCATATGTGGTTTCGCAATGGCATTCTCACCTTGTTAGCTTTGAACTCACTTGCATGCATGGGCCAGTCTAGTCTCAGCTTCAAGAAGGTGAAGCTGGTGGAAAGTGACGGTCGCGTTGTACTCGCGCGCGTGGACTTCCTGTCCGACCAGAAGCTGATCGCCATACGCGATGCGCACCAGACGGCAATCGACATTCCCTACGACAAGATTGCGCGCATGTCCTATTGGAGGACGGAGCACTCCCAGACCACCAAGAAGATCGCCGCGGGCATCGCGACTTATGGTCTGGGGTCGCTCTTTGTAGCCCCGGCCGTCGAATACCATCTCATCATCAACTACGGGGAGCAGGGCTCAGCCCGCCAGACGGAGCTGATCCTGAACGACAAAGACCTGGAGACATTCGTTCGCATCGCCCATCTGGAGACGGGCAAGGAAGTTGTGATCCAAGGCTCCGCGGAACCTGCATCCGCAGCAACGCCGCCAGCCGCCGGGGCGCCATCCCCCGCGTCGGCGCCGGCTGCGGCAGTGTCCACGCCCGCGCCGGTTCAGGCGCCCCCCATGGCTCCGCCTCCGCCGCCCAATGCATCGGGCCGCGGCACGGTCACCGTCACTTCAACGCCGCCCGGTGCCGACATCCTGGTCAATGGCGCCTATTCCGGAAGCACCCCTTCTACGCTCAAACTCGACCCCGGCCAATACTCGATCTCCGTCGAGAAGCAAGGCCTCGCACCCTGGCAGAGGAGCGTGACGGTCACGGATTCGTCCGCCTTGATCCTGGACGCGCAACTGGCCGCGACGGCGCTGCCGCCTTCGGCCTCGGTACCACCGCCAGCCCCGCCCCAGGCGGTTCCGCCGGCTGCTGTTCCCGCGCCGCCAGGATCTGCGTCAGCCGCCGCGCCGCAACCAGCCGGATCTGCAGCCCCGTACCTGCACCCGGTCAAAGTCGGGAGCCAATGGGGCTACGTCGACCCCGAAGGAAAGTTTCGTTACGCCCCCATGGCCGATTCCGCCGACCTGTTTGCCGAAGGCCGCGCCCTGGTCGGAGTCATCGCACGGCATGGAACTTCATCCCTTCCTTTCGCTGGCCTCGACTTTCGTTTTGCGTACAAGGAATACAACTACGGCTGGATCGACGAATCGGGCCGTATCCTGATTCCAACGCAGTTCTCGCTTGGCGGCACGTTCTCCGAAGGCCTGGCTCTGGCTGGGCACGTCACAGGATCGACCCGCTTGTCCTGCTCGTTTCCGGATGGGGGGATATCGGTTTTCAATACTCCGACTCCGGCTGACAATGCGAACGAGGCCACATGCACTTCGGACTCGAAGGTCGAATACGTCGATATCTCCGGCAACGTTGCGCTGCATACCGACTTCTCGGATGGCCAAAAGTTCAGCGAAAAGCTGGCCGCTGTCGCCGTGCCAGGCGCAAAACCGGCCGATACCCGGTGGGGCTACATCGACCACACCGGGACTCTGGTCATCGCCGCAACCTTTTTCCAGGCGCAACCCTTTTCCGAGGGTCTCGCCGGCGTGAAAGTTAAGGAAGGGACGAAAGGCAAGGGAGAGGAATGGGGATTCATCGACCACACGGGCACGTTAGTGGTCCAACCCGGGTACCAATTTGTCGAGAACTTCTCCGAGGGCATGGCGGCTGTCGAATACCCGTCCGGACACGGCGCGGGCAAGGTCTCTCGCGAGGCTCACCCGCTGGAGAAGCACTGGGGCTACATCGATCGTTCCGGCGCTCAGGTGATCCCGCCGAGCTATGTTATGGCTCAGCCCTTCTATGAAGGGTTCGCCGCAGTCAACACAGAGACCATGGTGGTTCCGGAAGGGGATAATCCGAAAAGACCCCGCATGGTCCAACACCCCCAGTGGAGCTTCATCGACCGTACTGGCCGGATTGTCATTCCTGGCCCCTACCAGGCGACCATCCGCTTCTCCGGCGGGCTCGCCCCCGCCAAGAAGGATGATTTGTGGGGTTACATCGATACGTCAGGTGCT
>Ga0326727_10025727_pt1 | contig 11002 bp, 11 predicted proteins | sample MB2enrmetagenome_FD_207643 | JGI IMG/M metagenome (GOLD analysis project Ga0326727, IMG submission 207643) | Lab enriched peat soil microbial communities from McLean, Ithaca, NY, United States - MB29MY | ecosystem: Environmental > Terrestrial > Soil > Wetlands > Peat | place: USA: New York... | reverse complement strand
TGGACATACTGAAAATCCTCACTCCTGACCCTTATGACTATTCCATCCCTGTCCTCACACGCCTCCAGGGCTTTTCTCACCATGTCCCCCAGGATCTCCCTTTTCTCCTCACATTCCCTGAGAACGATCGCTTCGGCACACATCAGCGCCAGGTTGACGGCCAGCTTTCCATACCTCTCCTCCAGGTCTTTCCGGAACGACATCAGCTCGCCGATATGTTTTTCGAGCCTCTTGGCGAGGGAGTCTACCCGGCGCATGCCCATTTCGTAGCCCGCTTTTTCCCCCTGCACGTAGGCGTCTTCGAATGCTTTTCTGGCCTGGTCCTCGGGGGAAGGCGGAGGCGTCTCGACCGCCTCTTCTTTTCCTTCCTCTTTCTCCGTCGCCTCGACCACGGGGCGGGAGAAGAGGGAGACGAAACGGGCTCCCGATCGTTCCTCGCAAACAGCGTCTAAATCGCTGAAGGTGAAGGGCACCAGGGCCTTAGACGAATCTTTCATTTCCTTTCGAGAGTATGATTTTACCCTCCGACTCAAGTTTCTTGGCAATCATCGCTATCTTGACCTGGGCCCTCTCGACGTCGGAGACCCGGACAGGCCCCATGGCCTCAAGATCTTCTTTGAGCATGGCAGCAGCCCTCTCCGACATGTTATTGAAGATCTTATCCTTGATTCCCTGAGACGCTCCCTTCAGGGCGAGGGCCACATCTTCCGAGGTAATCTCCTTCAAAAGGGTCTGCATGCCCCGGTCGTCGATCTTCATGAGGTCCTCAAAGGTAAACATCAACTGGCGTATCCGTTCCGCGAGGGTCGGGTCCGTCTCCTCTATCTTCCCCAACAGCTCCGATTCGAGCTTCCTGTCCATCTGGTTGAGTATGTTGGCCACCACCTCAACACCGCCCAGCTGCTTGCCCTCTACCGAACCCGTCGACTCCAGCTGCTCTTTCAGGACATTTTCCAGTTCCTCGATGATCTTCTTATCCACCTTCTCCAGGTAGGCCATTCGCGTGATTACGTCGCGGTGGATCTTGTCGGGAAGGTGAGTCATGAGGTCGCAGGCCTTTCTTACACTCAGTATGGACAATACCAGCGCAATGGTCTGAGGGTGTTCTCCCCGCAATACGTTTGCCAGTATCCTCGCGTCTGCCGTTCTGAGAAAATCGCCCGGCATCCCCCTCCTCGATTCCATGTTTCCCAGGAACAGCTCCGCCTTTTCGGCACCCAGGCTCTTCTCAATGAGCATTTTGAATCTTGATTCACCTCCCACCACGTTCCTCTTGCGTCCGTCCACCTTCCTCATGAATTCGTCGTGCACCCTGGCCACCATGTCGTGAGGTATGAGGCGCAGCTTGGCTATCTCCTGTCCGACCGCCTCTATCTCGTCTTCGTCCAGTTCCTTGATGACCTCTTTCGACAGGTCCTCGTCCATGGTGAGCAGGAGGATAGCGGCCTTTTTTATGCCGGGGAGATCGGCACTCGCATCCATTATGCGGTCTCCTTAACCCATTCCCGTATGATCGATCCCACAAGCTCCTTGTCCTTGAGGGCAGCCGTCACCGAGCTTTGGGGCTTCTCCGGGGCCGGGATCGCCGCGGGCTCGCCGCCTGAGCCCTTCACATACACGTCCTTGACCTGTTGCAGGGGAAGGTTCGCTTCCCCCTTCTGGAACATCCTGAAAAAGGGCCGCAGAACGAAGAGGAACAGACACAACACGATGACCAGATAGAAGACATACTTTCCCACGTTGACCACCAGCTCTTTATTCTCGGCCTTCCCGAGGAAGCTCTTTTCTTCCGGTATGCTCTCGACCTCGAAGGGCATGTTCAAGACCTCTATCTTGTCTCCGCGCTCTTCATTGAAGCCGGCCGCCCTCAGCACGAGGTTTTTGATATTGCTCAGCTCCTGCTGCGACCTCGGAATATACTTCAGCTCCTCACCCTTCGGCCCTTTCACCTTTTCATATTTTCCATCGACCAGCACGGCAAGGGATATGCGTTTTATATCGCCGAAGGGCTCGACGATCTTGCTCACCAATTTGCTGACCTCATAGTTCGTCTGTGTATCTTCCCTCTCCGACTGGTTGAGGTTTTGGTCTTCAGGCTTCGACGGGGCCTGCTTCTTCGCCTTGTTGGCGGCGGCGCCGGCAACCTGGGCCGCGACCCCCGGGGTCCCGCCCACCCTGGTGCGGGTGCTCGTCACCTTCTCCTTCGACTTCTTTTCGTCGGCCACCACACTCTTGTCGGGGACGTACTCTTCCTGCATCTTCTCCACTTTCCTGAGGTTGAGCTCGACGCTCGCCCGTACGATGGACCGGCTGTTCATAAGGAAGGTCTCGAGCATGGATTGGACCGATTCCTCGATCTTTTTCTCCACATTCCTCTGGAGCTCGTACTGCTGGCCGGACATGGCTACGTCGGAGCCGGTGTCGCCGTTCTTGTGGAGGATCTTCCCCGAGGAATCGATAACCACCACATTCTCCGCCTTCAGGCCCTCGATGCTGCCCGCCACCAGGTGGACCACGCCGTTTACCTGGCCCTTGGAGAGTTCTCTTCCCGACTTCAGCTTCAGGAAGACCGAGGCCGTCACCTCCTTCTCCTTCTCGGTGAAGAGTGTCTTCTCAGGTATGGCGATATGAATGCGGGAAGCCTGGATCTCGGGCATCTGGTTGATGGTCCTGGTCAGCTCCCCCTGTATGGCCCTCTTGTAATTAACGTTCTGCATGAACTCGGTCATACCGTAGTTCGTTTTGTCGAAGAGCTCAAACCCCACGCCGCCGCCGCCGGGCAGCGAGTTTTGAGACGCGAGGAGGAGCCTCACGTCGTACACCTTTTCCTTCGGCACGGATATTACCGAGCCGTTCAACCCCAGGATGTAGGGAATTTTCTGCTCCTTCAGCTTGGCCACGACCAGTGAGGCATCCTCCGTGGAAAGTCCCGTAAACAGAGGCTGATACTCATCTTTTTGAAGGAAAGAGAGGCCGATGACCGACCCGCCGATGATAGTCACGAGGAGCATGAGATAGAGATAGAGCCTGTTCCTGGGCAGGGTCTTGAAATGGGTCTTGAGGTTACCGAGGAAGGTCTCCACCTGTTATTATACCTGTATTTTCATGATCTCTTGATAGGCGTCGATAATCTTGTTTCTTATCTGCATCATGAGTTGAAAGCTTATATCTGCCTTCTCAACGGCGATCATCGTGTTGTGCACGTCCTGGGTTCCCACGTTGGCGAGCTTCTCCGTCTGCTCGTTGGCTTCCTTCTCGAGCTGCCCCACTTTGTCGATGGAGTCCTTCAGGACCTCGGAGAAAGAGGCGGTGCCTGACTTCTGCGCCTTACCCGCGTCGTTCTGGGTGAAATTGTCGAATACGAGGTTTTCAACCTTCATGGTCTCTCCTACTTGCCTATCTCCAGGGACTTCATGAACATCTGTTTCACACTGTTCATCATATTGATATTCGCCTCGTAGGCCCTTGTCGCCGCGACCATGTCGGCCATTTCTTCCATTACGTTGACGTTGGGAAGGGTCACGTAGCCGTCACCGTCCGCATCCGGATGATAGGGATCATAGACCCGCTCGAAGGGCTTCGAGCTCTCGACCACCTCGTCCACTTTGACGCCTTCGAGTTTCTGTTTCAGCGCGGCGCCGAATCCCCCCCCTTCGGAAACGTCGGTGGGGGCAAAAACCACGTCCTTCTTCGTGAAGGGACCCCCCTCGTCGCTCCTCGTGGAATGAACATTGGCGAGGTTCGTCGCGATAGCCTCCATTCTCGTCCGCTCGGCCTTGAGACCCGAGGAGCATATCTGCAAGACATCGAACATTCCCATTACCCTACCTCCTTCCCTCGTTAATCGCATAGAGCATCCTGGAGAACCTCTTACTGATCGACTGGACGAGGGCATTGAACATCAAGGTGTTTTCGGTGAGCTTGACGATCTGGTTCTCCATGTTTACCGAATTTCCATCAAGACTGGTTACCCCGTCGGGTGAATCCTTTTCCTTGATCTCCATATTCGCCTCACCCCTCATGGATTTCTGCAGCTCCGCCTTGAAGTCTAGATCCTTCTCCTTGTACCCGGGGGTTTCCACGTTGGCTATATTGGACGCCAATACCCTTTGATACACGGCCCGTATGTTGAGCGCCCTTTCGAGCAGATCCACTAGATCCATGGATACTCCTTACGGAACGGTAAATCCCAGGTCCCGATACTCTTTTATTTTGTTTCTCAAGGTACGTGGGGTAATTCCCAGGACCGATGCAGTCCTGGTCCTGTTCCCGTCCATCGATCTCAGGGCCTCGATAATCAGCTTCATCTCCATCTCTTTCACCGACCCTACGGCCTTTGTCGCCACGGCGGCAGCAGCCGAATCCTCGTCACCGCACGGGTCCTGAAGATGGGCCGGTTTGATCAGCGCGTAGTTCGATAGGATACAGGCCCTCGCGATGGCATTCTCCAATTCTCTCACGTTCCCTTTCCAACCCCTCTCGACAAGGTAGGTCATGGCCTCTTTGTCTATACGGGTATCCATGCCCCGGGCATACTTTTTCAGAAGATGGGCGACCAGCTCGGGGATGTCTTCCCTCCTGTCCCGGAGGGGCGGCACCACGATGGGGAAGACATTGAGCCGGTAGTAAAGGTCCTCGCGGAACTTCCCCTCCTGAACCAGTCTGTAAAGGTTCCTGTTCGTGGTGGCGATTACTTTCACATCGACTTTCTTCGGATACTTGGACCCGATGACCTCGACCTCCCTCTCCTGCAGAACCCTGAGGAGCTTTGCCTGCAGCCGGAGCTCCACCTCAGTGACCTCATCCAGGAGGATGGTGCCCTTGTCTGCAACCTCGAACTTTCCCGGCTTTCTGGCAACGGCCCCCGTGAAGGCGCCTTTCTCGTAGCCGAAGAGCTCGCTTTCGAGGAGATTCTCGGGCAGGGCCGCGCAGTTCACCGCCACAAAAGACATTTCCCGACGCTCTCCGCTCTCGTGTATATACCGGGAGATGAGCTCTTTTCCCACGCCGCTTTCACCCATCACCAGCACGGTCGCGTCCGACCTCGCCACCTGTTGCGCCTTGAGGAGCACCTCCTTCATGGTCCTGGATGAGCAGACGATCTTGCCGCCTTCGAGCCCGAGGGCGCGCTGCACCACTTCGTAGAGCGTCTCCGTGTCAAAAGGCTTCTGGAGGTAATCGAAGGCGCCACCCTTCATGGCATTTACGGCGTGCTCCACCGTTCCGTAAGCGGTAATGACGATGACGGGAAGGGAGCATTGTTCCTTTTTTATATGGGCGAGCAGGTCGGTCCCGTTGATATAGGGCATCTTCACATCGGTAATGACGAGGTCCCAGGGGGCCTTCTTGATCGACTCCAGGGCGCTCCTCCCGTCCTCGGCAGGGTAGACCTCGTATCCCGCCTTCCCCAGGGCCTCGGCAAGGGCCACGCGCATATGATAGTCGTCGTCGACAACGAGGATATTTCTCATGACCGCTCTTTCGGTAAGCAAACCGTGAAGGAGGAACCCTTGCCCTCGACTGATTCGACCTCTATATACCCGTCATGGGCCTTCACTATGTTATGGGCAATGAAGAGGCCCAGACCGACCCCTTTGTCTTTTGTGGTGAAAAAGGGATTGAATATGCTCCTTCTCGTCTCTTCGCTCATGCCCGCCCCGTCATCGGCAAAAACGACCGCGATATACCTGCCGTCCTGCCTCACGTCGACCGCTATGGTGCCCCTGTCAACGATGGCTTCGATGGCATTACTGATGAAATTCATGAGGGCCAGCTTGATGAGATCCGGATCGAACCAGGTATCGGCGTCAAAGGTGCTGCGGAAGGTGATCCCTATGTCCCGGTTGCCGATGGAGACACCCATGAAGTCGAGAGTCTCCTTCACTACCCCGGAGAGCCTGGCCTCTCTCAGCACGACTGTCCTGGGGCGCGTATAGGAGAGAAGGTTATTGATGATCCTGTCGATGGTGTTCACGCCGAAGATCACGGAATTGACATAGTCCCTCTCCTTCGGCCCCACTTCTCCTCTCAGTATCATGGAAAGGAAGAGCTGCATGCTGCCCAGTGGATTCTTTACCTCATGGGCAATTCTCGCGGCCATTTCCCCCATTGCCCTCAGCCTCTCGTCTCTCTCGATGCGTTCCTTCATCTTCTGCACTTCGGTGACGTCCTCGAAGACGATGACCTCTTTGCCCGCGGAGCCGTTGGTCAGGCTGCTCTTCCTCCACCTGAAGTAGCCTTTTCCGTTTCTGCCTTCCCCCATTTTTGCGCCGTCCCTGTCGAGGGTCTCGGAGAATTCCGGCCACCCGAACTTCTCGGCCTCAATGTTGGTGAAAAGCGTCGATTTGCCGTGGAGCACCACGACGCCCACGGGGAGGGAATTGAGAATATTGTAGAAGGCCTCCTTCGCCTTCTCCAGCTCTTTGTTCTTCTCGTTTACCTCCCTGTTAAGCTCGGTTATGCGGTTCTCCAGAACCAGGTAGTAGTTGGTGAGGGAATCGGAAGCCTTCACGAATTCATGGAAGGCGTCCTTGAGCAACTCTGTTTCCGATGGCTGCATGGAAGAGGACTCCAGCAAAATGCATACCAAACCCCGTAAAGAGGTTTGTCCTTGGCAGGCGTGGGAAAGAGAGGAATATCAGGGAGAGGAACGGAAAATTCTGTCACCCTTTTGACAGGGAGATCAGTCAGCTATGCCCAAGCGCTTCATCTTCTCGATGAGGGTGGTCCTGTTCATGCTCAGTATCTGGGCAGCCTTGCTCTTTACCCCGTTGGTCTCGTCAAGGGCCTTCAGGATCAGATTCTGCTCGAATTCGGACACCAGCGTGTCGTAGCCCCTGCGTAAATCGAGGGGGGCATTTTCCCTTCTTTCCTCGCTGTAGAACTTTTCGGGAAGGTCTTCTATGCTGATGCAACCGTTTTTCTTGATCACCACGAGCCTCTCTACCAGGTTCTGGAGCTCCCTCACGTTTCCCGGATAGTCATAGCCCATGAGCACCTCCATGGCCGCCTCGTCGAAGCCCTCCACCCTCGCATTGTTCATGCAGTTCGATCGCGCGAGAAAATGGGTGAAAAGCAGGGGAATGTCCTGTTTTCGCTCTCTCAACGGGGGGATATTGATGGGCACGACATTGAGCCTGTAATAGAGGTCCTCTCTGAACTTCCCTTCCCGCACGAGGTCATCGAGATTATGGTTGGTCGCCGCTATGATCCTCAGATCCACGTCGATGGTCTTCGTCCCGCCGATCCTTTCGAAGGCCCTCTCCTGTATCGCCCGGAGAAGCTTGACCTGGAGATTGAAGCTCATGTCCCCTATCTCGTCCAGGAAGATCGTCCCTCCGTCGGCGAGCTCGAACCTGCCGAGCCTCGTGGTGGTGGCGCCCGTGAAAGCACCTCTCTCATAACCGAAAAGCTCGCTTTCCAGCAATGTTTCGGGTATGGCACCGCAGTTTACCACTACCAGGGGTTTATCCCTTCGTGAAGAATTGAAGTGGATGGCCCTCGCCACAAGCTCCTTGCCCACCCCGCTCTCACCGCTGATCAGCACGGTGGCACCGGTATCGGCCACTTTTTCTATCAACTCGAAGACTTTCTGCATGGCCAAGCTTGCACCTATCATATTCTCGAATTTATACTTGTCCTTCAGGAAGCTCCGGAGCAGGGTGTTCTCACGGACCGCCCGGTTTTCTGAAAACCTCCTGAGCAGGTTCGCCTTCGTCGTGAGCTTCTTCGGTATATTGTCTCCGGCGAGAAGCCGCGCGTACTGCATTGCGGATTCGACGCTCGCCAGGACCTCTTCGAACTTGAAAGGCTTCAGGAGGTAATCGAAGGCCCCGCATCTCATGGCGCTGAGCGCGGTTTCCAGGCTTCCGTATCCTGTGATGACGATGCCGAGGGTGTTCAGGTATTCTTTCTGGATAAAGTTTATCAGCTGAAGGCCGTCGATCTTCGGCATGAGCATGTCGGTAAGGAGCAGATGGTAACCGTTGTTCTTCAGGGCCACGAGGGCGCTCTTCCCATCGAGGAAGGGATCTACCGAATAACCCTTGGCCGTGAGCAGCTCGTGGAGCATGCTCAGTATGCTCTGTTCGTCTTCAACGATTATTATCCGACCCTTTTCCACGAGCGCCTCTCGTATGGGTGATCACGTTGTCGAGCATTTGCCATGCCCTGTCCGCGTCATCTTTCCCGCGGTCCCTGTCGGAGCTTCCGATACTGTAGGTAGTCTTCTCCTCGTCTCTCTGTACACCGAGCACCGGCCCCTGGGCCGGCCCCCGGTCCGGTGCCTGCCGGTTTTCGTCGGCGCCGTAAGTCGAAGGGGCAGCGGGTAGGCTGAGAAAGACCCATGCACAAGCGGCGAGGAGCGAGGTTCTCACAGGTTTCCGACTCGAGCGTTCCACTCTACCTCCGGGTCGTCTGGCTCTCATGAGCCCTCCAAGAAGCCGGGAAATCGGACTCCCGTGGATGCTGATATTTTTCTCACATTAAGCCAAAAAATGCAACAAATATAATCAAAAGTTCTTAAATCTCGCTCTTTTTCGCGGCACGAGGCGGGCTCTCACGTTCGCCTCTGCCCCCGCGAGGGGGCGCAAAGTTCGCCCTTTCCCTAAAAACAGGGGCGTTCTCCTCCCTTGACAGCCTCTATGCAGGTTTTGAGCCGGGACCGGTTTGCCCGCACCACGGGTCATGCCCGGGAGATTCCCTTGATTTCGCACGGTCACTGCGGATAAGTGCCTTGTCAAGGCATTGACAGGCACGACGAGGCTATGACAAGATTTTGGCGCCAGGTTTTGGGATTTTGACCCCGGCAACGACACAAGACGCGGAATTGCCCTCACGGCGAAGCCCCCGCGTCTTCGGGCGCGAGGCGCTTGTAAAGCCTCCCGGTCCGACCCTATTCAAAAGAAAAATCGAGGTGCATGACCTCACCGCCGCCGCCAGCCGCGTCAAAATTGAAAGGCAATGAGACGATCGGCAGTTTCGTGATGAAATTGGTCTCGACCTCCTGTCCTACAACGACCATCGGGATGGATGCTTTCAGGTTTATACCCTGTCTTTCGAACTCTTTCCGGGCCTGACCGGAAACGATGTTCGTCAGCTCGCCTATGGCATCTACCACGTCGGGCCCTATGGCGGAAGCTTCATCGCCCATGAGGCTGTTAAAGACGAACAGCGCCCCTTTCTCCTTGAAGCTCAGAGCGATGGTGCCCTTCTTATCCCCCACCATCGACATGATTCCGGTGACGTCACCGGAAATCGTCTTTGCCTCCTTCAGCGTTGGCTTGCCCAAGGTGAGGTCGATATTGAGCATCGTCTTGAAAACCGTCTGGGCGGCTATCACGAAAGGGTTGATAAATTTTACATCCATCTGCTCCTCCGGTAGGGTCGCTATTTGCCCAGTTTCGCCATGGTCTTGCCTATGACGTCCTTGAGCTTTTCAGGGTGAAGGACTTCACAATATAATTGTCGACCACCAGCACCCTCATCTCTCGCTCCGCTTTCGGATTGCCCTCGCCCTCGGTACTATGATGGTTATCGTGAGAAGACACGAAAACTTAAGGGGTGCGGCCTTTCTCACCATGCTCGGGCCCTTCATTTTTTGAAAGACCTTGTATTGACTTTAATTCCTTATCCATTATATTATTAACCCCACAGGGGCGGTTAGCTCAGATGGTTAGAGCGCTGGTCTCACATACCAGAGGTCGTAGGTTCGAATCCTATACTGCCCACCACTCACTCCACCGAGGGGAACATGTCCGGACATAGCAAGTGGAGCACCATAAAGCACAAGAAGGGTGCCGCCGATGCACGACGGGGAAAGATCTTTACCAAGCTTATCAAGGAGATAACCACGGCTGCAAGAACGGGTGGCCCCGATACCGAGGCCAATCCTCGACTCCGCGTCGCCGTGCTCAAGGCGAAAGCGGAGAACATGACGAAAGAGAACATTGAAAGGGCCATAAAGCGAGGCGCGAGCGCGCTGGAGGGCGGCGAGGCCTATGAGGAGTATACGTACGAAGGCTACGGACCGGGGGGCGTTGCGGTACTCGTGGAGACGCTGACGGACAACAAGAACCGGACTACGGCCGAGATACGCCACATCTTTTCCCGGTACAACGGAAACCTCGGCGAGGCGGGCAGCGTAGCCTGGATCTTCACGAAGAAGGGGTACCTCTCCTTTGACAAGCAGGGAGTGGATGAGGACAAGATAATGGAGGTCGCCCTCGATGCCGGGGCCGAGGACGTGAGAGGAGACGACGAGATGGTGGAGGTCATCACGGATGCCTCAGGCTTTGAATCGGTGAAGAAGGTCTTCGACCAGCACCATATGAAATACCTGGTGGCCGAGATCGACATGATACCGCAGACTTCGGTGAAGCTCGAGGGAAAACACGCCGAGACCATGCTCAAGCTGGTGGAGGCCCTGGAAGACTCCGACGACGTTCAGAACGTCCATGCAAATTTCGACATCTCCACCCAGGAAATGGAGAGGCTGAGCCCCTAGGCTTCCCGAGGGCTTCGCACGGGGAGCCGCTGCGCGATCCTTTGCGCCAAAGGCCCCGCACCCCCACCCTCCCTCGCTTTCAGCCCGGATACCAGGGAAAGGCTGCGCCCGTTCGATCGATACCCGGTCTGCACATGCTCTAAAGCATTCCGCAAAATAAAGTGTCGATTGCTATCCCCTGGGACACGGCGGAACGTGAGCGTCGGCAAGCGAAGGATGTGGTGGAGCCTCTGGCCCGAAACGGTAATTATTTCTGCAAAATGCTCTAATGCTTCTCCTCAAAGAGACCCGTCTTCCCGCTTTCCCGATGGGGCCGATAGGCTATGCCGAGATGGGCATAGGCCCTCTCCGAGGCCCTCCTGCCCTGGGACGTCCTCAGCAGGAAGCCCGTTTTCAGTAGGTAAGGCTCCACCACCTCGAGGAGCACGTCTGTCTCTATCTGAAGAGTGGCGGCAAGGGCCTCTATGCCTGCGGGCCCTCCCTTGTAGTTGAGAATGA
>Ga0326727_10025726_pt1 | contig 11002 bp, 13 predicted proteins | sample MB2enrmetagenome_FD_207643 | JGI IMG/M metagenome (GOLD analysis project Ga0326727, IMG submission 207643) | Lab enriched peat soil microbial communities from McLean, Ithaca, NY, United States - MB29MY | ecosystem: Environmental > Terrestrial > Soil > Wetlands > Peat | place: USA: New York... | reverse complement strand
GTGCTTGGTCCTCAAGGACGATGTTCTCGATGAGCGTGAAAGGCAGACGACGGCGTTCTACTCCAACGGAATCACTTTGCATGGTCCCCTCCAGAGCCATGGCGCTTAGGACATACCTAGAGCGCTGATTTTTTGCTTGACGCCTTTGAGGGTTTGTGCTATTGTCGGATTTACCAGAGCCGACAATAACTGCCCCCAGGGCGCAAGCATAGCCCCCGCAAATCAGCGGGGGTTTTGCATTGCTAGGCTGTTCAACGAACAGCCTTCTCTATTCCGTTATGGGTTCGATACGGGCTTTAACCTCCTTGTAGTGTTCATCACATGCAATGGAAACCTCATTCGATAGGTTTTGTTTTGTAGTGACGCCTCCTTCGTTTTCACTGGCAGCCCAAATCTATAAAGTGGAAAGTCTATCGGGCGCCCGATCATTGAAGCCACCCCTGATGATTGCCCTGACTCATTCATCGAAGTGATAATCTCTCTGAGCTTCACCGACCTGAACGAGAAAAGCTTTCGAAAGAGATCTAGTGTGTTGTACGACCAGGTGCGAGAGTCTCGCTGGCTTTTCTTATTTGCCTTGTTATAGCAACGCCAGTAGATCGGGTTTTGGAGGAACGCGGCGTTTTCGTCCCCTATCCATTCGCATATCTGAGTACAAAAGCAATAGTTCAAGCTCCCCTCCCCATGCACGCGGTCAAAGACAAACCTCACCCACTAATTTTTTGCTTGACAGCACCAGGGGATTCGGCTATTCTCGGATTTACCAGGTCTGAAAATGGCTGCCCAAAGGCTGCAAGCATGACCCCCGAGAGTCTCGGGGGTTTTGCATTTTTTTGGCCGCTCAATTGGCGACCCGATGTTAAATAATTATTTGATTTCTGTTATTGACCTCCCAGTCTTTGCCGAGAATACCACAGCGCTCTAATTTGTTGCAAGCAAAAAATTTACCGAGGCAATAAAGAAATAGCTCAACATTCCCTCCCATCAGTTCACCGAAAAACCGTCGCTCTACTGCCTGGTCCTTATTGCGCTAACAAGAGCTTCGATGATGGTTAGCCGTGCCCCGGCCTTTTTCAAAATTCGTAAAGTCAGTTTTGCATCCGCATAGGATAGACGCAAGGTCACTTTATCAGTTGACTTCTCCTTCACTCTACGCTCTGCGTTCCGTCTTTCCCTGGCCTTCCGAATATGCTCAGGCCTTGGCGCGTCCGCGCCTTCCTCCCTCGCGATTTTGGCGGCATCAGCAATAACTCCGGCCTCATTCCAGGCCTGGCGCTCTTTCAACCCAGTTCCTCTGGCGAGTTCACGGACAGCCTCCGTGCGTTTTACTGCAACGGTTGCAGTATTTCCGGTCGAAACTCTTCCGGGCTTTCCCTCATGCGTCAGATCCGGCCAGATTTGCGCATAGAGAGCGGCCCGTGTGTCTTCGTCGATTTCAAATCGCGAAAGATTACCGAGATAAAGCCGTTTCCTTTGTTCCTCCAGAGTGAGGGTTGAGATGACCTGGCGGACGGGCAGGCGATCGAAGCCGGCGATCCCTTCCCCCTCCAGTTTGCGGGCAATAGTGAGGCGGCTTTCTCCTTCGATAAGCAGGCCGTCCATCATTGCGATAAGCGGAGAGAGGACCATTCCTGCCTCCCTGATATCGCGTTCAAGGGATTGCCAATATGCAGGCTTTTTCTGGTTGGCAAAGACTTCGTTCTCTGGATTGTGTTTGAACCAAGCCAGGGGTTTGTACTGAACCTCTGACAGTTCCAGCCCTTCGAGCTTCCTCTTTTCGATCTTTGACGCCTCCGGAAGCGGGTCCCGGCTGGCCATGTCGCGGATTGCCTCGAGTTGTGTTTTGCTCATTTCATACTCTCGATTTCATCTGCTAGTGCTTGAAACTCAACCCATGAGTGGGAGTCGGTTTTCAGAGGACGTCCGGATGTGCTCGCCGCCTTGACGGCGCCGCTTCGCAGTATCGCGGCTCGTGTCGAGCACCAGGCGTCCATTCCGAGGAGCTGCTCGGCTTCTTTCTCCGTTACGCATGATGGGATTACGCGCAGAACTGGTTCTGCTCCTGTTGTCTCGACGACTTTCTGCAGCTCATGACGCAAGAGTTGGAAACCGGCAATAGTCCATCGAGTGAATGCAATCGGCACAAGCACAAGATCAGCGGCATAAAGTGCGGCACGCAACTCGAGGACAAGGGCCGGTGGGCTGTCCATAATAATGAAGTCATAATCTAGCCGGCGCAGGTTTGCAGGGAATCGAAGGAGCGCCCCGGGATCGCTTGCGAGTTCTACCCCGACAGAGTGCAATGCCGGCGTCGCAGGTAGCACATCAACGCCAAGAGACGACCGATGTACAGCCTCCATGGGCTTCATACCGGCGGCAAGTACATGGCGAACGTTTCGAGCCTCTAGCTCTTGGGGCGCAGAGTCACGCAGGAAGTAGTCAGTAAGATTGTTATTGGCGTCGATATCTGCTGCGAGGACCCGAGCACCTTTCGATGCGAGGGCCTGCGCTAGAAAGGCGGCACAGGTAGTTTTTCCGACGCCACCTTTCAGACTGCCAAATGTGATCACTTTCACTTCTTCCCCTCCCTACTGTAAAGAAAACCGCTCTTGCCGCCCGCTGACAAAGAATCTGAAGCGTAACCATATGGCCTCGCACGCCGTTTTGTTCCAGAGCTATCTGTGCTGCCTCGTCTTTTGTAGACGCAAAAGATGTTTTAGATTGTTGAAATCTGAGAACGCGGAAAGTGGTCCGTGAGCGAGCCGCGCTACCGACGCTTCCGTCTCAGCTTTGGATGATGAAGACAAGAACTCTCCGCGCGTTGCACCGAGCAGAGCGAGTTTCGTCTTTGTGGTCAGACCACTGATCACGACTTGCCTCCCTCTCGGATCTTGACCGTCAACGTGCGAGGGAGGGCTTTTTCGACAGACTCAATTACGATTTCTCGCATAGTCTTGCCTTCGCTCGCCGCATATGTCTTAAGCTGGCGGAATAGATCATCGGGGAACTTTTCGATAGTCAAACGTGCCATCCGGAGTACCTCCGATACATGAATAATCATATATGTATGATGTATTGTCAATAACTGACAAATTGGATGGGGGAGGGGTCGCACCGGAGTGTCTACTTCGGGAGAAGGGCGAACGTTGAGTCCCGACTGTTTATCATGGGCGATCCGTCAGGCTAAGCTTTCAGTACCGATAACGGGCAAACTGTATCCTTGCCTTTCCGTTGACTCTAAAGGGCCGCCTGAAAGAATGTGGAATGTGGAGGCTACCCTCAGGGCCGGCGTATTTCGAGCCCCCTGAGCGGTAAAAAGTCAGAAATCTTCCGCTAACCTAGGTGTTGGTTTTTAAATTCACCTTAGGTGATCACTCCGCGCGAAAAAAGCCAGCGTCCCGTTCTGAACGACCGAGTGTTCCGATAATAAAAGGAAATGGGGCGTAGGAAAACCGGTTTGAACAAGATTCGCGACATCATCCGCAACAGCCGCACGACGAACTTGAGTCAGAGGCAGATTGCCCGCGCTCTGGGCATTTCGCGAACCGTGGTTGATAAGACCCTTCAGGCTTTCCGGGCCAGCGGTGTTCAGCACACCGCGGCGGAACAGATGCCCGATAGTCAGCAGAGAGAATGTTTGGAGCAGGAGAACGCTCAGAGTGGCGTCCCTCACCAGGAGTTGGCAGTCAGGTTTCCCGAGATGCCATCGAACTCACCGTTCGAGCAGGAGGAAATGATGCTCGGGATGAGCCAGGCTTATGTCATTAGGTACAAGCACTTTGTCGAACACATTTCGATCCGACGAATTGCACGAGAGATGGGGCTGAGCCGGAACACAGTGCGAAAGTATCTCTCAGGGGATGGTGAGTCGAAGGGGGAGGACCGCGCTCATTGTCGAATCGGACGACAGAAGATTACCGAGCCGTTCAGCACTTCTGTACAGAAGTTGCTACAGCAGGAGCCACAGATTTCCACAGCGGAAGTCCTGCGACGGATACAACTGGATGGCTACAAAGGTTGTAAGAGCGTCCTGTACACTATGATGACCAGTATGCGTCCTCGTAGGATGCCTTCGAAGTGGCGCATTACGCATGTGTGTGAGGAGGATCTAGCTGAATTGAAGAGATGGCGACGCTCAAGTAATCGAACCAACTGGGCAAAAGCGGTAGTAGTGCTTGATTCACAAGGGGAAGCGAGTCTAAAAAGCTTATGTTCGAAGGTTGAAAAGCCCGTTCGCCTTTTGAGGAAATGGCTTGGGGCCTTCCAACAAAAAGGTATGGATGGTCTTCGTAGTAGACATGAAAAAAAACATCTGAACCCTGATAAGATAAAGGAAATGGAGACAAAACGAGACCGAATTATTGAAGTTCTTCATGAATCTCCGAACCTTCACGGAATCAATAGGGCTTCGTGGACTTTGGGCAGTCTAGCGCGTGCGTATGAACGTAAGTACGACGAATCGATAGGAAGGACAACAATTTCCGAGTACGTTCGGGCCGAACACTATACCTTCAGAAAGGCGCGGCGCGTACTCACCAGCCCTGACCCGAATTACCGTGAGAAGCTAAAGGAAATTACCAAGATACTGTCGAATCTACGAGAAGATGAAAAGTTTTTCTCAGTGGATGAGTTTGGTCCTTTCGCCGTTAAGATGCAGGGTGGCCGTGCGCTGACTAAGCAAGGGACAACGCGGCTTATACCTCAAAGACAGCGAAGCAAGGGACGCCTAATCGTTACCGCAGCTTTGGAATTGTCCACAAATCAAATGACTCACTTCTACTCGGAAACGAAGAACACCGAGGAGATGATAAAACTTCTGGACATCCTTTTACAGCAGTATGCAAACCAGCGTCGTCTCTACCTCTCCTGGGATGCGGCGTCTTGGCACATTTCGAGAAAACTTACAGAGCGCGTTTCTGAGATAAATACTGCTGTGGAGGCTAGGAAAAGCCGACAACCTATGGTAAGACTCGCGCCCCTTCCAGCTTCTGCCCAGTTTCTGAACGTCATTGAATCAGTATTTAGCGGTATGGCACGAGCCGTCATCCACAATAGCGACTACCAAAGTGTAGATGAGTGCAAGGCTGCAATTGATCTGCATATCGCCGACAGAAATGAAGTCTACAAAAAGAATCCTCGACGAGCAGGAAACAAGATTTGGGGTAGAGAGATTGTCGAACCTTGTTTCAAGGCAAGCAACAATTGCAAAGACCCTAGTTGGCGGTAAAAAGCACTTTGGTTTTCCTCAAGAGGCGTTGACATTGCCATGCGCTGAAAAACAATCCAAAAGATGGTGGCGCACTCGGCGAGACCCATTTGCCGTTGTATGGCCTGGGATCCGAAAATCGTTGGCGTGCGATCCCACTCAGGAGGCAACCTCAATCTTCAAGGACTTACAATACCGTTTCCCTGGTCGGTTTCCGAGTGGACAGCTCCGAACGTTACAGCGGAAAGTTTCGGATTGGCGTAGGGAAACAGGTGTCTGGGCCCGTTCTGAGCGATGGACGCTCCGTTTATTGCAGGGAAAGATCGACAAGGGCGAGTTTCGGCCTCTGTTTGGTTCCAAACTTTCAGAGCCGGAGGTGTCCCTCCTTCTCGACTGTATCCGTTACAGGTCAATCCGGTACCGTAACAGGGCGGTTGCCGTCCTGGCGAATGCAAACGGCGTTCCGATCTCAATCATCTGTGAAGTTCTTCAGGGAGAACTCCAGAGTGTTCGCGGATACATCCATAAGTTTCTGGAGCGCGGAGCTTCGGGGCTTATCGATTTCAGCCGGGACGTCGTCAAGAAGGCGGACCGACAAGACTATCGGGACGCGCTTTTCTCCATTCTGCACGAACCACCTTCCCTCCACGGGATCAACCGTACGCGCTGGGAAATGGAAGATCTTAAACGTGTCATGGCACAGAATGGCTTTTCTATCTCGTTGGCCAATATTCGGCAGATCATTCGAAACGCAGGCTACAAGTTCCGCAAAGCGCGTAAGGTTCTCACGAGTAGTGATCCGGAGTACCGCGAGAAGCTTCAAAGAATCACTGGTAGTCTCTGTCGTCTCCGGCCTGACGAGCGGTTTTTTTCCGTCGATGAGTTCGGCCCGTTTTCCGTGAGAATAACGGGAGGGCGTTCTCTGATGCCGCCCGGCCAGCGTAGGTCCATCCCGCAACACCAAAAGAGCAAAGGCACGCTTATTGTGACAGCCGCGTTGGAGCTCAGCACCAACCAGGTCACCCACTTCTACTCGAAGACCAAAAACACAGCAGAGATGATTCGGCTGCTGGATTTGCTTTTGAAACACTGTGCAGGAAAGCGGACACTCTACTTCTCCTGGGATGCGGCGTCGTGGCACACATCAAAGAAACTGGAGCAGCATGTTGCCGACCTTAATGCGGTGTCTCCGTCAGCAGTGCCGCGCCCTCGAGTAGAGCTGGTTCCGTTGCCGGCCTGCGCGCAATTCCTCAACGTTATCGAATCTGTGTTCAGCGGCATGGCACGAGCCGTCCTCCACAATAGTGATTACAAATCGGTTGATGCTTGCGTAGAGGCAATCAACCTGTACTTCGCCGAACGGAATGCACATTTCAGTAGGAATCCACGGAGAGCTGGGAAGAAAATCTGGGGCAGCGAACTAGTGGAGCCAGCATTCCACCCAAGTAATAACTGCAAGGATCCTCGTTGGCAGCGCGATTGAAAGCTGACGGCGCCGTAATGGATCCGCGATGGGCGTGCCCGCGACTCATAAGGAGCGGCGGCGCTCGGAAGTCAAGCGAACGGGCTCCTGATGTGGGAGGGCGAAAACTATCTCGGCGAGCGAAGACTCATCTTCCGCGCGAGGTGCGAAAGTGCTATTAATGAAGCTGCGCTAATGCGGGCTGGGGGTTACGGTGGCTATGGGGATAGATAAGGTTGGAAACCGCCAACAGATCTTGGACTATATCAACTCAAATAAGGGACGCCTGCAGTCCGAATACCACGTCCGGAAAATCGCTCTGATCGGCTCCTTTGCCCGCAACGAGCAGCGGCCCGATAGCGACATCGATCTCCTTGTGGATCTTGAGTTAGATACCCCTGATATCTACCAGACCAAGCGTCGCCTGCGAAGGGAGTTGGAGACAGCGTTTGGCCGTGCAGTAGAGCTGGCGTCGGAACGCTATCTGAAGCCGTACTACAGAGAAGAGATTCTGCGCGAAGCCATCTATGTCTAAGAAGGACAGAGGATGCCTTCTCGCTATGCTAGACTCGATTGAAAAGATCCTCGAATACGTGAGGGATATTGCTTCGGCAAGGGACTACTTCCGGTCTGGGATGGCTTTTGATGCAACGTTGATGAACTTCATCAACATTGGGGAAATGACCGACCGGGTCTCCGAAGACCTGAAAGCCCTGCACCCCGAAATCGACTGGCAACTGATGAAAGACTTCCGAAACTTGGTAGCACACGACTACCTGGGCGTGGACGCGGAAGAGGTGTGGCAAATCATCAAGAACGACTTGCCCACGCTGAAGAATGCGATCAAGAAGATGTTATCGAGCGTTGCTTTTGACTGATCCTCACAGCCGATAAGGGCGATTATGTCTACTTCGATGGCGGCGCGAGTCTTTTGAGGTTGAGTGAGAGGTCCTTATTTCAAGGCGTCCGCAAGTTGCATGTCCTTTCGAAGGAGCTCATTCACAATTGAAGACAGGTCGGTCTTTCGCTTTTCAGCAATCCTTAGGACAAACGACAAGACTTCCTTGTCGAGATAGACAGGGAGATTGAGTTTTGCGTTCGGCTTGTAGAACTTGCCCCTGACGCCCTTGGAAAAGTCATATTCCTTTCGCATCTATGTCTCCTGGTATTGCCGCTTCTCGTGGGTGGTAGCTTTCTGACGATATGATTCGCACGGCGCTCGGTCAGTGACCCGCTGGGGGAAGGTATGGTTCACTACCAGTAGCCGCCCTGCGGCCGAGAGGCCGAGGGTGATCCACCGATCCTCATATGTACTGTGCAGGCGATCATAGAGCGTCACCATCAGCGGGTCTCGGAAGACGGTTGTTGCCTCCTCGAAACTACTCCATGCCGGGTCCTATTCACCCTGGCCTTTTTAAGATCCCATTCGAAGTCGTACTGCACCTCATCCTTCTCACAATGTATGCCGAATCTCGAAGAAAGTGATCTACCACCTCGAAACTACCATGCGAGAACGACCGTCACAACGCTCTGAGAGCCGTCGAACCTCACGACCCTTGACGCGCGCGCAGCTCACCTTTCAGGCGTCAGGGGCCAGATGGTATTCCACCTCACTGGCGTTCACGCCTATATGATGATATGAGGACGCGAAATCTATTTCATAGGGAGGAGCGATGTCGGAAGTGGCCAACGATGCTCGCCTTTGCGTTCGGCAGCTTATCGGTCTCAAGGAGAATCTACCCGATACCCTCCGGCTCGACATCCTCGGTCTGGGGCATACCGCTGTGCAGCCACTGGTGGAGATCTTGAGGGATGAGAAGTTAGCCCTCAAAAAGGCGCCTGGAGGGGGATACGCACCCATCCACGCGGCGCAACTTCTAGGAGAGCTACGGGCTGAAGAAGCAATTGAGCCAATGCTACACGTGCTTGCGGATACCGATCCACTGAATATTCTCCATGACCAGGTGATTCGGTCCATGCTCAAAATCGGACCGACTGTGATGGAACCAGCACTTCGTGTTGCCGTTAACGCAGCCCCTGATTTGCAAGATAGTCTGGCCTCGATACTGGCCAGGATCGGCTTGCGTGACGAGCGGATCCTGGGGATGCTTCTCGGTCAACTTCGGCGGAATCCTGACTGGGCGGGCAATCTGGCGCACTATGGCGATCCGTGTGCCGTTCCTCGCTTACTCGACGCACTCGACCAGTACGAGATCGTCGAGGACGAGAACCCGTTTTCCAACCATGCTCTTGTCGAGCTACGTGAGGCTATCGAGGAGCTTGGCGGTAGCCTAACAGCGGAGCAGCAACAGAAGTGTCGACACGGAATGAGGCAAGCAGAAGTGTTTCGGCGCACGTTGGCGGCCTTGGCTGAGGCAAAGCGGCACGATTCCCAGATGGCCGAACCGATTCACCGGCATGGGCAGCTAGGTCAAAATGATCCTTGCTGGTGTGGGAGTGGGAAGAAATACAAGAAGTGCCATCTGGACGCTGACAAGCGCTCGTGAGGCGAGCGCGCTTCCGGTAGGGGCCTTCAGTCTACTTCGGAGTGATGCGCGGCATTTCCCTGCGACAAACGACATGGAGATATTTGACAGACTTATCGGAGGCCACCCATGATCATTGCACTGGCGTCACCTTGTATCGCATCAACCCTTGATGAAGGGTTAGCCAAGATCAAGCGGCTACTGGCTGAAGCTTCAGTACAAGGCGCGAAGATCGTCTGTTTTCCGGAAGCCTATCTGCCAGGTCTACGTGGGCAAGATTTTGAAGTAATGCCCTTTGATCAGACGCAACAGGAACGGACGCTCCAGACAGTGGCGCAATGGGCACGAACTTATACGGTGGCTACTATCCTCGGGATGGAAAGACTCACGAAGGCGGGCCGGCAAATTGTATCCTTTGTTCTTGACGCCCATGGCGAAATTCAGGGATATCAAACCAAGAATCAATTAGCCCCGACCGAAGATCAGTTCTATGTGCCCGGAAATACCCGGCGATTGTTCGAGGTCAGCGGAATTAAGTTTGGAGTAGTGATTTGTCATGAAGGTTGGCGCTATCCCGAGACAGTACGATGGGCCGCCGTGCGGGGCGCAAAAATCGTATTTCACCCTCACCACACGGGGAGTGATCACAAAGGTGCCCGTCCGACGCAATGGGGCGCTGCCAGCGGTTCTTACTACGAGAAAGCGATGATTATGCGCAGTATAGAGAACACGATCTACTTTGCCAGCGTTAACTATGCTTTGCGTTTCCAAGAGTCGGCGACAAGCGTCATCACCCCGTCAGGCCAGTGCCAAGCGTATCTACCGTATGGGCAGGAAGGCATACTCGTTCAAGCGATCGAAATGAAGGAGGCAACCGGTCTGATAGCCACTCGATACGCATCCGAACGTTATCAAGAATTCACTGCATAGTGCGCGCCCAATTGGCAGCAGCCAGTAGCCCCGCGGTGGTTTGGACAGGGGACCTGGACTGAAGAGGAGTGGACAATGGCACGCGCGGGAACAAGGATCCTGGATGTGGGCCACATGTTTCCGGATCTGAAGTTGAAGCTGATTGATGGCTCTGAGATCCAGACGAAGACCGGGTTGAAGCATTCCTGGAACGCGGTTCTCGTCTATCGGGGCGCCTGGTGTCCGTTCTGCATCTCGCAGCCCAAGAGCTTTCAAATCGGCCTGGAGAAACTTGAGGCAGAAGGGATCGGTGTACTCGCGATATCAACCGAGCCACTGGAGAAGGCGAGGGAGACCCAGAAGGCCACCGGCGCTACGTTTCCCATCGCTTATGAGGTCCCTGTCGTGGAGACCGCGGAAGTCATCGGGGCGTTACTCCCGTTCGATGTTACTCGATGCGAGCTTTTGCTGATTAGTATTCAGGAGGCTATATGGGCAGAAGCGCTGAAAGACAGCAGCCGACACAATTCAATCCATCTGACGCACAGCTGCGTAAAGGAGACGTCCTGGTTCTTGGCGCCTCCCTAAAATACTGCTTAACCTCGTGTCCACGGAATCGGGGTAGATCCACCGGGAAACCGGGAAACCTCACCACGGCCCGCCAGGAGCGCCTTTAACAAATGGATTGCCTGGGCACTCCGGCACTCCTGGGTACTTGGGATTTCCAGTTTTCCAGTTTGCGAACCATTCTCCCTTTTAAGTAAAAAACTGGGAGAAGCGAGGGAGCGAACAATGGATGGCAAGCTTTTCGCGATCCGGGACGATCGCAGCAAGGGGGACATAGCACGGGTGTTTATCCTCGGCCATAGGCCGTTTCGTCGCTACGAGCGCGGATCTGTTTTTGCCGCAGGTCGATCGGAAGACGCGCCCGCGCCACAC
>Ga0326727_10025724_pt1 | contig 11003 bp, 9 predicted proteins | sample MB2enrmetagenome_FD_207643 | JGI IMG/M metagenome (GOLD analysis project Ga0326727, IMG submission 207643) | Lab enriched peat soil microbial communities from McLean, Ithaca, NY, United States - MB29MY | ecosystem: Environmental > Terrestrial > Soil > Wetlands > Peat | place: USA: New York... | reverse complement strand
AGGGCGAAGTGATCGCTGTGGGCAAGGGCAAGTCCAACGATGAGGGCAAGGTCTTTCCGCTGGACGTGAAGGCCGGCGACACCATCCTGTTCGGCAAATACTCGGGCACCGAGATCAAGCTGGACGGCGAAGAGTACCTCATCATGCGGGAAGAGGAAGTCCTGGGCATCGTCAAGAAGTGAGGCGCTTCGGCACTTCGTACCGTTCTCGACCGCGCTCACGCGCAGTGAAGACAACCTAGCCGATATTTCGGCGGAGCAACATACAACATTCGACCGGCCAATGAGCCGGTAACAGGAGCAGCACAATGGCAAAACAGATATTGCATGGAGAAGAATCCCGTCAGGCAATCCTGCGCGGAGTGAACATTCTGGCTGATGCGGTAAAGGCGACGCTCGGCCCCAAGGGACGTAACGTCGTCATTGAGAAGAAGTTCGGATCGCCGACCATCACCAAGGACGGCGTGACGGTGGCCAAGGAGATTGAGCTGCCGAACGCCATGGAAAATGTGGGCGCGCAGTTGGTGAAGGAAGTGGCCTCGAAGACCTCCGACATCGCGGGCGACGGCACCACCACCGCGACCGTGCTGGCCCAGGCGATCTACCGCGAGGGCGTGAAGACCGTAGCGGCGGGCGCCAACCCCATGGCATTGAAGCGCGGCATCGACAAGGCGGTGGAGTCCATCATCGGCAAGCGCGATGACAATGGCGTATCGTCCGGCGGCGCGCTGAACAAGCTCTCCAAGCCCGTCTCCGGCGACATGATCGCGCAGGTGGGCACCATCTCCGCCAACTCTGACGCGCAGATTGGCACCATCATCGCCGAGGCGATGAAGAAGGTGGGCAAGGACGGCGTCATCACCGTGGAAGAGTCGCGGACCATGGAGACGCAGTTGGAGGTGGTCGAGGGAATGCAGTTCGACCGCGGCTACCTGAGTCCCTACTTCGTCACCGACGCGGAGCGCATGGAAGCCGCGCTGGAGGACCCCTACATCCTGATCTACGAGAAGAAGATCTCGTCGATGAAGGACCTGCTTCCTCTGCTGGAGTCGATTGCGCGCACCGCCAAGCCTCTGCTGATCATCGCCGAGGATGTGGACGGCGAGGCGCTGGCGACCCTGGTGGTGAACAAGCTGCGCGGAACACTGAACGTAGCGGCCGTGAAGGCGCCTGGATTCGGCGACCGGCGCAAGGCCATGCTGCAGGACATCGCCATTCTGACCGGCGGCAAGGCCATCACCGAAGACCTCGGCATCAAGCTGGAGGGGGTGAAGATTGAGGACCTGGGCACCGCCAAGCGGGTCACCATCGACAAGGACAACACCACCATCATCGACGGCGGCGGCAAGGCCGGCGAGGTTGAGGGCCGGGTCAAGGAGATTCGCGCGCAAGTGGAGAAGTCAACCTCCGACTACGACAAGGAGAAGCTGCAGGAGCGGCTGGCCAAGCTGGTGGGCGGCGTCGCCGTCATCAAGGTTGGCGCGGCCACCGAGACCGAGATGAAGGAGAAGAAGGCGCGCGTGGAGGATGCCATGCATGCAACCCGCGCGGCGGTCGAGGAGGGCATCGTCCCCGGCGGCGGCGTGGCCCTGCTGCGTTGCGCTGCGGCGGTGGACACGCTGCTCAAGACGCTGGAAGGCGACGAGAAGATCGGAGCGACCATCATTCGCCGCGCACTGGAGGAGCCGTTGCGGCTGATCGTCTCCAACGCGGGCGAAGAGGGTGCGGTCGTCATCGGCAAGATCCGTGACTCCAAGGACGTCAACTTCGGCTACAACGCGGCCACCGACGAGTATGAGGACCTGGTCAAGGCCGGCGTCATCGATCCGACCAAGGTGACGCGCACGGCGCTGCAGAACGCGGCGTCCATCGCAGGCCTGCTGCTGACCACCGAGGCCATGGTCTCGGAGATTCCGGAGAAGAAGGAAGCTCCGGCGGGCGGCGGCCACGGCGGCGGCATGGAAGGCATGTACTGAGCCGCTGCATCAAGCCATCCATAGCAAAGGCCCTCGGACTTCGATCCGGGGGCCTTTTTTTATTTTGCCTTGGCAGCGTCCCGGATGTGGAAGCGGGCCTTGAATTGCGTAATCAGGCGATTGACCACGATGGGCCAGGGAATGTCCTCCGGCCCGATGAAGTGCTCCGCCCAGACAAGATCGCCTCGCCCCGGACCCGGTCCGTGCGCGAATACATGCAAGGCGGCGATCTGCTTGTCGCCCGTGTTGTATTCCACTGCCTGAGGATCGACAGGGACCAAGAGAAAGGTGAGGTCCGCGGGTTCTCCAGCAGCGGGCGCGGCTAATCCAAGTGCCGCAATCAATGTTTTAAGCTGGTTCTGCGCTGCGGGATCGACCGGACCGGTTTGCATTGCAGCGGTCTTCGCCTGTTTGAGCGTCTGCTGAAAGCTCGCGAGATTGCATGTGTACTGATTGCTCTCAAGCTTGCATGCGGACGCGATGCTGGTAGTCTCTGTGGAAGTCTGACCCGGCATGGCCAGAGTGGAGAACAAGACGCAAGCAACACCCAACACATATCGAAAAGTACGGGCCTGAACAACCATGAGCGGAATTGTACGCCTGCTCGATGCCTTCGCAACTCCGGTTTCCTGCAATCACTCCATGTTGCCGGGGTAGACCTTGGCGGGGCTGTGGAGTTTGGTCTTGGCGGCTGTGAACTTGATACGGACCAACTCGTGTGCTGGGTTGTTGCCGGCGGGAGCCAGGAAGGTGGCGATATAGGTCTCGGCGATGGCGCCCTGGAAGCTGCGCAGGAACGGCGCGGTGGAAACGGGGTTGCCCACTCCCTCCCAGTAGTTGATGCCGCCGGTGGACTGGGTGATCTGGTTGAGGTAGTCCTGGCCACTGTTGTCGACCATGCCTCCGCCCATGCCTGTATCACCGAAGTAGATGGCATAGACGGCGACCCCAGCGCGCTGCGCATCGGCGATGGCGTTGTCGACGTAAGGGCTGCCCTGGTTCATGATGCTGGTGCTGCCGTTGTAGGGATCGACGCCGTTGCTGAGCATCATGATGAAGCGCGCCTTGTGGGGAGTGGCGGCGCCGGGCCAGTTCTTCACGAAGTCGGAGAGGCAGATGTAAGGGCTGGCGCTCATGCCGGGCAGGCCATCCGGCAGGTGAATCGTGGAGGCGGCGAGTTCGTGGTCTGTGGTGAAGCTCTGCGCGGCGACGACGTGGCCGTACTGCATATAGCCGACCAGGACCTCGACACCGGGAGCCAGGGTGCGCACGAAGTTGCGCAGATTGTCGATCTCGCGGCCAACGCTCTCGCGCAGGCCGTCGTCGATCAGCAGCGCGACCTGGGCGTTGGCGGGGGTCACCAGCTCCCACGAAGTGAGCGTCTGCTTGCGGTCGTTCACCGTGACCGTCAGAACGGCGGCATTGGCTGGCGGCGTGGACTTGGCATCGACGTTGACCAGCGCCTGGGTCGGCACAGGGCCTTCCATCTGGGCCAGCGTGGAGTGGCCAATCGTAAGGGCGAGGACGACTAAGAGGGCGTTAGTGAGGGATCTTATCATGGCTTAAAATTAGACCCTGACGCACCCCTGACAGTTGCCCTTTGTTTGCGTTTTATCAAGAAATACGGGTTGAAATCTGCGCCATCAGTCTCCGCCGATGCGCAGCTTCAGGCCCGTGCGAATCGTGAAGGGCAGCCCTGGATAGCCGATAGGCCCGATGTGCTGCTGGCTGACGAGGTTGTCCAACTCGGTGAAGGCTGTAATGCGCTTTTTGACCGCGTAAGTCAGGTTGGCGTCGAGCTTGATGTAACCGAAGTCGAGGTCGCGGTTGGGCAGGACCATCGAATTGGTGCCTGCCAGGTCTGCGTAGTCGAGGAAGGTGGAGTCGTCGGAACGGCTGGCAAATGCTCCTTTGAGGGCAGCGGTCAGCTTCATCCCGGTGTACTGCGCGGCGAAGAAGCCGGTGTTGGGCGGTCGGCGGAAGGGACGTCCGCCGATGAAGGGCGAGCCGCCTATGGGGGAGTTGGGGAAGGCGGGGTTCGTCTCGGGGTAACCGCCGGGCAGAATGGACAGCGCGGAACTGGCGAACGACTGGTCCACCTTGGCGTTGAGATAGGAGTACCCGGCACGCAGAAAGAGCCGGCTGAAGGGTTGATACTGTAGCTCGGATTCCAACCCCTGCGCATGAAAGGCGAGCGAGGTCGCATCGGCTCCATAGATGCTTGCGAGATTGCCGGGAAAACCGAAGTCCTGCTTGAGGATTCCCGAGCTTACATACTCGAGCTGGTGCGAGAACGCATTGTGGTAGTAGCCCGCTTTGAAGATCAGCTTCTGGCCCATGATGTTCTGGTCGATGCCCGCGTCCAGCGTTCGAGTGCGCAGTTCGCGCAGGGGTGTAATGCCGTAGGTCTCGATCTGGCTGGGGCCGCCGGGGAGCAATTCAAGCTGGGTAAAAAGGCTGGAGAAGTCGGCGCTGAGGGACGGTTCCTGTACGCCGGTGGCGACGTTGAAGCGGAGCTTGGTGCCGTGAAAGTAACCGGTGCCGGGACGGACGGGAATGTAGGAGAGACCAAGTCGAGGCGTTCCCGCGATGCCGTAAAGATGGTTCTTTTCGATGGCCCCGCCCGCGGAGTAGAAGACGCGACCGAGGATGTCTCCGCTGAACTGCAGGGTGTACGCGAAGTTGGTGCGCTTGTCCTTCCAGTCTTCGCCGTAGGTATTGAAGATGTAGCTGCCTCGCTCGTCTTCGTAGCGGAACCCGAAGAGCGCCGCAATGCGGTGCGGAAAGACGTAGTCGGACTGGTAGTAAAGCTCATCGCGGTTGGAGTCGGAGTAACTGGGTTGCGGATAGCATGAGTTGGCCGGCAGTGGATAGCAGGCGTAGGAGAGGATCGCCTGTCCCGTGGCCCTGTATCCGTTGGCTCCGCGGATGGTGACAACCTTGCCGTAGTAGTCGCCGCCGTAGGCATCGTTCAGAAAGATGCCCGCGGGATGGAAGGTGTTGTACTGCTCACGCTTGCGCGCAATGCCGTAGCGGACCAGGTTGTGCCAGTTTCCACGCAGCGTGTTTTGTAGGGCGATGCCGGAGAAGAGGTTCTGGTCCGACTCTTTGGCATCGGCGGAGATGCCGTAAAAATCGTGCGCGTTGGGCTCGCCCGAGGCTGAGTCGGTGTTGCGCAGGGTGAAGCGGATGGGGGTGCTCGCCGTGATGTCGTAGCCCAGGTTGGCCAGGGCTGTGCCGGAGTGATACTCATCCATCGGCAGTGTGTTCGAGGTGTCGAAGCGCGAGTATCCGGCGAGGTAATCCACCCGCTTGCGCGTACCGCTGACAATCGCCTCGTTCTGGTAGCTGTGGAAGTTGCCTGCGTCGCCGGTGAAGTTCAGAGCAGGCCTGGTGGCGCTGCCGCGCGGCGTACTGAAGGCGATGGTCGAGGATGCTGCGTCCGAGCCGTAGAGGATGGAGTCCGGGCCGCGGTAGATCTCAAGGTTTGCGATGCCGGACGAGGCAAGTGTGCCGAAGTCGAAAAAACCTCCCATGTTCTCCGCCGGAATGCCGTCGATCAGCACCTTGTTCGCGTCGGAGTTGCCGCCGCGCACGAAGAGCGAGGTGACGCCTCCGGCCTGTCCGGTCTGGACCAGGGTGACGCCGGAAGACTGGCGCAGCGCGTCCACCACGCCAATGGAGGTGGCGAGATAGCTGTCTGGCACCAGCGTAACCGCCGAACTGGCCTGCTGGATCGGTGTAGGCAGGCCGGTCGCCGTCACCGTGATCTCCTCGTGCAGCGAGGCGGTCTCCAGAACGACGTTCTCCGTAATCTGGTCGGTCGCGCCAGCGTAAAAATCCTGGCCAATGCCAGGATAGAAGGTCAGCGCCGAGGTCAGCAGAACAAAGCGGCCAGCCAGGACGGAGCGTATCTCGTAGGCGCCGTCCACGCCGGCGATTCCGATGGCAACCGGCCTTGGCCCCTGAATGAGTTGGACGCGAGCACCGGGAATTGGGCGGCCGAGCGCGTCGGTGACCACACCGCTCACCACCACCGCGCGCGCCGGTGTGGCAGAGAGAAGGCCGAATGTTGCGAGTAAGAGGAGAGCGGCGAGCGCAGAAGGCGAGCGCAGAAGAGATGCGGCCGTTCGTCGGCCGGAGTGTGCGGACATGTCGGAACTCCTACGCTCCCCCCCGGGAGCGCGGTTACAGCGGTGCAACAGTATGCATCTTCCGTCGAATTGCGACTCGCGTGGTTATCTCTCTACAAACCACGCTTGCACGATCTTCGTCGAGGCCAGAAACACTGTGGAACCGCTTTGTACGCTGCGAAACCGGTCTCCTGACTTACGCGGGTGCATGCCGGCCAAGGACTGGACGCTTCCCTTCCCGTCGCCTGGCGGCTTCAGTGGGAGGTGTCTGGCTGGCATTCACGCCTCTCCGAGTGGGCTGGAGAAGGCGTGCGCGATCACAGTTGCGGGGCAGTGGCGGAGTTTCACCGCGCTTCCCGAACATTCCGTTGCGGGCAAGGGTTATGGGTTGCGCGACGGGCAGAGTGCAATGCCAGACGCAGGAGTTGCGATAAACCTGGACTAGGCTGGTTCGTCCATCTTGTGCAGGTCTTTGCCGGGCTTGAAGCGCACGGCCTTGCCGGGCGAGATGCTGACCTCTGCGCCGGTGCGCGGGTTGCGGCCTATGCCGGTCTTGCGCGGCTTGACGGTGAAGACGCCGAAACCACGCAGCTCAATGCGGTCGCCCGCGATCAGCGTTTCCTTCATGCTGCCGAAGATGGTGTCGACCGCGCGCTCCGCCTTTGTTCTGGGGAGTCCGGTACGCTCGACGACCCTCTGGATAAGGTCCTGTTTGATCAATATGGGCCGCCTCTCTCACGCAAATTGCAGACAGCGGGCAGTTAAGGGCCACACTGTGCTACTGAGTGTGATGGTAGGAACTAAGCCCAAGATTGTCAACGCGTGAATGCTGCCGTAAGATTTGGCTATCCAAAACGATGCGGACCGATCCAGTTGCCCGAGCGCCTTGCGGCGCCCCGGAAGCAGCCCGGAGAGGCCCGCCGAGAGGCATACACGACCGAGATGGCCATCAAGAGCGACCGCTGGATACGCCAGCAGGCAACCGAACACCAGATGATCGTTCCCTTCAGCGAGAAACAGGTCAGCGCGGGCGTCATCAGCTACGGACTCTCCTCCTACGGGTACGACCTGCGGGTCTCCGATGAGTTCAAGATCTTCACCAACGTGAACTCGGCGATCATCGATCCCAAGGCCTTCGACGAACGCTCGTTTGTCAGCGTGCAGGCGGCGAGCGTCATCATTCCGCCCAACTCGTTCGCCCTGGCGCGCTCCATCGAGTACTTCAGGATTCCGCGCGATGTGCTCACCATCTGCGTGGGAAAGTCCACCTACGCGCGCTGCGGGATCATCGTGAACGTGACGCCCTTCGAGCCGGAGTGGGAGGGCTTTGTGACCCTGGAGATCTCCAACACCACGCCCCTGCCCGCGCGCATCTACGCCAACGAGGGCCTCTGCCAGATCCTCTTCTTCCAGTCCGACGAGGTCTGCGAGACCAGCTACGCGGACCGCAAGGGAAAGTATCAGAAGCAGCAAGGCATCGTCCTTCCCAAGCTGTAGCTTCCTGTAGATGGAGCGATCGGGGAGACGGGAATGGTGTCGCACTGCAGAACCAACCGTGTGGCATGGCAGAGGCGCCACAGGGCCAAGCGGAGAGATGAGGCTTGAGTTGGATGGAGGAATCTGCCGCAAAACGAGCGTTGCGCATTGGCGTGGTGGCCACCGACCCGCTGCGTACGCTCGGCCTGCAGTCCATCCTGCCGAAGTTTGAGATCATCCACCTGACGGCGCCGGGAGCGCTGGACGATGTCAATCTCTCGCTGGTGCTGGTGGACGCCGAATGCACCCGCCATCTGTTCGAACTGCTTGCCACCTTTCACCACATCCGCCCCCAACTGAAGCTGATCGTGCTGGGCACGGAGATCGGCCCGGAGTACATCCAGCGCATCATAGGCACCGGGGCCAAGGGATACCTCACCCTCTCGGCCAAGGAGTCCGAGCTTGCGATGGCCATCGAGATGGTCTGCGACGGCTCGGTGTGGGCTCCGCGCAGAGTGCTCTCGCGCTTGCTGGACCGGCAAATGGGCTTCTCCAACTCCACCAGCGCACCGCCCAGGTTCACCCCACGCGAACTCCAGGTGCTTCAACTGCTTCGCGCCGGACAGTCCAACCGCGAGATCGGACGCGCTCTAGCGATCGACGAGAGCACCGTCAAGGCGCACATTGGCCGCCTGTTGCGCAAGGTGGGGGTGAACAACCGCACTGCGCTGACCATCCACCCCTCCACCCAGTTTGAATAGGGCATAGCTTGCGCACGCGGAAGCGCCGCCTCAATCGGCGCACACGGGTTCGCATCGTGCGGATTTGCTCGGCCTTCTCTGCGTCGTACGGATTGCTTGGCAAACTGAAGAGCGCTTATATTAACTGATTCATAAACAAAATGGGTACGAAAGTCTCTATACCTTCGTACTGTTGTTCGCCTGTCACAATTGGCCCATTATGGAATTGCAACACAGACCTGGGAGAGGGGCTACAAGGTTGTGCAGCTATCCTGCCAACGCTTGCAGCCCCATTTTTTCTGTCCCTCCGGCTTGGGCATTTTGCTGGGCCGGTCTGTGCTCCTGCCTTATCCAATCGGCACGGTACTCCCCATTAGAGCGGCGAATTTACTTCCACCATGCACGTCCTGGCCAAATATCCAGCACCTCGTCTTCTCACCATGCAACTTCCCACATCCATCCCAACATCGAATGAGTTGATTCTGAGTTGGCGGCTGCGTTCTAATCGAGATCGCGGGCTGCGCGAACCAGGCGGATCCATTCAAGAAGCAGATGCAATCAAGAAAGCAAAGGGGTATCCACCAATGAAACGAATATCCGGAATCCTATGTGGCTTGGCAATACTGACCACTACCACGCTTGCAGCCGTTGCACAGGACCACGCCAAGCTCGATGAGCGACTCACCAGCGCGCAGGCCGTCATCCAGGAAGTGATGGCCACGCCCGACAAAGGCATCCCGCAGAGCATTCTGGCCGGGGCCTCCTGCGTCATCGTCATTCCCAGCTACAAGAAGGGCGCCCTCATCGTCGGAGCGCAGTACGGCCAGGGCGTTGCCACCTGCCGCACGCACAATGGATGGAGCGCTCCGGTCTTCATCCAACTCACCGGGGGCAGCTTAGGATGGCAGATCGGCGGCCAGGCTACCGACCTGGTTCTGGTGGCCATGAACCAGAACGGCATGCAGGACATGCTAAAGAGCAAGTTCAAGCTGGGCGCTGATGCTGCTGCCACCGCCGGGCCAGTGGGACGCAATGCGCAAGCCTCCACGGACGCGAGCATGCGCGCCGAGTTCCTCACCTACTCGCGCAGCCATGGTCTCTTTGTTGGAATCGACCTGGACGGCACCGTCCTCTCGCAGAACGCAGACGACACCCGCGCCGAGTACGGCGCCGACCTCCCCTTCGACGTCGTGCTCAAGGGCAACAAGACGGTCCCAGCGAACGCACGGGCCTTCGTCAGCACGGTTGCCAAGTACTTTGTAATATCGAAGGACAACCAGAAGCAGTAACCGTGTACCATCCGCGTCCTTGCATCGCAGGTTAGAAGGACGCCGTACCCCCATAGCAGACCAAAGCCGCCCGCCGGAAGCACTCCGTGGCGGCTTTGCTGCGTTTGGCTCCGGCTGCTCGTCCGGGTTAAAGAACCTGCGCTGGATCCATGTAATCCTGCGCCATCGATTTGCGTCTATTCAGCAGGAAGCACTCCACCATTCGATCCAAACCAACCGCACTCAGACCGGATAGACTGGAACCTTGACCCGCGAAGCCCAACCCATCTCCGAGCCGGCGAGCCCTCCCAGCCTCCGCCATGCGGTTGAATTCGCCGTTGCATGGTTCTTCATCCACGTTCTGCGCGCTCTGCCGCGGCGTGTGGCACGGGCTTGCGGAGAGGCCATCGCGGTCCTCGCGTTTCTTCTGCACGGCCGCCTGCGCCGGGTGGGACGGCGCAATCTGGAGATGGCCTTCCCCGCCCTGCCCGCAGGCGAGCGCGAGGCGATCCTGCGCAAGGAATATCGCCATCTGGGCTGGCTGCTGGCCGAGTTCTGCCAGATGTCCACCTACACGCGCGCATCCGCCAGCCGCTTTATCCGCTACGAGGGACTCGACCACTTCCTGGGGGCGCGCGAGCGCGGCAAGGGCGTTCTGGTGCTTACCGGCCATCTGGGCGCGTGGGAGCTTTCCAGCTTTTACCACTCGCTGGCCGGCTACCCGATGGGCATGGTGATCCGCCGCCTGGACAATCCGCTGGTGGATTCGCTGGTGAATGCGATCCGCTGCCAGCACGGCAACCGTGTGTTGCACAAAGACGACTTTGCGCGGGGCCTGATCGCGGCCATGCGCGCGGGCGAGACGGTGGGCATTCTGATGGACACCAACATGACGCCGCCACAGGGTCTCTTTGTGCCCTTCTTCGGGATCCAGGCCTGCACCGCCTCGGGCCTGGCGCGGGTGGCGCTGAAGACCGGCGCCGCCGTCCTGCCTGGATTTCTGCTCTGGGAGGAGTCGGAACGCAAGTATGTGCTGCGCTTTGGCCCCGAGCTGGCGCTGGCGTCGACCGGCGACTCGGAGGCAGACGCGGCCAGCAACACCACCCTGTTTACAGCCGTGATCGAGGCCGTCATCCGGCGCTACCCCGGCCAGTGGCTGTGGATGCACCGCCGCTGGAAGACCCGCCCCCCCGGCGAAGCATCGCTTTACTGAGCAGGGTTCGGGTCGGGGTTCGACTCCATTCCTCTTCCCGAAACTATCGATCGAGAGGCTGTTCCCGGCAACCGCATGCGAGGCGACATAAAATATAGTGGCGTCTTGCGCAGCACTGGTGGCGTCCGGGGAGTGAGATGAGGAGCTTCAAAGAGGTCACGCAGGGCAATCCGATCATGTTTTATGAGTACATCGCCA
>Ga0326727_10025723_pt1 | contig 11003 bp, 12 predicted proteins | sample MB2enrmetagenome_FD_207643 | JGI IMG/M metagenome (GOLD analysis project Ga0326727, IMG submission 207643) | Lab enriched peat soil microbial communities from McLean, Ithaca, NY, United States - MB29MY | ecosystem: Environmental > Terrestrial > Soil > Wetlands > Peat | place: USA: New York... | reverse complement strand
GTGCGCCGCGTCTCCTGAGAGAAGTAAAGCATCACGTTGCGCAGGAAGATCACATCGAATTGATCGCCGGCTCGATTGAAGGGCGGCCTTGCCCCGCACAGATTGGCCTGGCGGAAGTTGCACATCTTGCGCACTTCGGGCTTCACCGTCCAGTGCTCGCCCTGGTGGTCGAAGTAGCGAACTTGAAAGCGCGCCGGCAGGCCGCGGTTGATCTCGATGCGCTGATAGCGTCCAGCGCGGGCGTGCTCCACCACATCGGCGCAAATGTCGGTGCCTTCAATGCGAATATCCCAGCCGGCCAGCATGGGAAAGTGCTCGAGAACGAGCATGGCCAGCGAGTAAGCCTCCTGGCCGGTGGAGGAAGCAGCGCTCCAGAAGCGCAGCGAGCGGCGGAAGCGGCGCGCCTCGACGATCTTCGGCAGCAGCTCGGTGCGCAGCAGGTCAAAAGGGCGCACATCGCGGAAGAAGCTGGTCTCGTTGATGGTCATCGCTTCGGCGACGGCGTTCTCGAGCGCGGGATTGCGGCTGGCGCGGAGCCGGCGCACGAGTTCCTCCACGCGATTCATGCCCTGGTTGCGCAGGAGCCTGGAAAGGCGGGTCTCAAAGAGGTAATCGCGCGAAGGATCGAGCACGTTGCGGGTGAGGCCGTAGACGAGCTCGCGGAGGAAGCCATAATCGGCGGCAACAACGGTGGCGGCATCCATGGCTACACCGCCTTTTGGTAAAGGATGTTGGAGAAGCCCGGAAGATCGGCGCCCGTAGAGGGGCCGCGGCCGGCGAGTTTCACAATCTCAGCGGCCATTCGTTCGAGCGCAATGATTTTGTCGGCCAGGCCTGCGCCGGCCACCGCGCCGGGCATTCCCCAAACCGTGCTCGTGGCCTGGTCCTGCGCCAGCACGCAGCCTCCCTGCTGGCGAATGATGCGGGCGCCATTCAAGCCGTCGGAGCCCATGCCGGTGAGCACGACGGCCAGCACGCCGGAACCGAATGTTTTCGCCGCCGAGCGAAACAGAACATCGACTGCAGGGCGGCAGTGGTTTTCCGGCGGGCCTTGGTGCAGATGCATGGTGGCGGGCGCCGACGCAGTGGCCGGGGGACGAAGCTCGAGGTGCCAGTTGCCCCGCGCAACCGCGATTCTGCCGCGGCCGATGGGCGCGCCTTCCTGGGCTTCGGCAACGCGCAAAGCGCAACGGCCATTGAGCCGTTCGGCCATCAGGCGTGTGAATAGCTCGGGCATGTGCTGCACGATAAGCACCGGAAGAGGAAACCCCGCCGGCAACGCGGGCAGCAGAACCTCAAGCGCGGCAGGTCCCCCGGTCGAGACGCCGATCACCAGCAGCGAAGGCGCTGTTGAAAACGCGGACGCCGCACGTTGCACCGTTGCTTGCGGCACGGTTGGAAACGGCGCCGCCACGGCTGGAGGGCCGGAAAGAGGGACCCGCGGCGGGGCGGGTGCGGTGAGCGCCAGAACCTTGGGAACGAGTTCCTGCGCCAACGCGCGGATGGCGGCATCGCGTCCGGCCTGGCCGGTGGGCTTGGCCACATAATCCGAGGCGCCGCTGGCCAGTGCGTCGATGGTAACCCGCGCTCCGCGCCGGGTGAGCGAGCTGCACATGATAACGGGCACGCGAATCCCGCGGCTGCGCATCTGGCGCAGAGTGACCAGCCCGTCCATCACCGGCATCTCCACGTCGAGCAGCACCAGGTCGGGCCGCTCGCCGGAAAGAAAAGTCAGCGCCGAAGAGCCATCGGCCGCTGTTCCCGCCACCTCGAGATGCGCATCCGAGGAGATGACCGTGCGCAGCAGGCTGCGCATCACGGCAGAGTCTTCGACAATAAGGATGCGCCGGCGGCGTTCGTCGCTCATGACGCGGCTATCTCCAGGCCAATCATCGCCAGCTTGTCGCCCAGGGCCGCATCGTCAAACGGTTTCATCAGGTATTCGTCGGCGCCGGCATCGAGCGCGCGCACAATGTAGTCGTCCTCGGCTTCCGTGGTCACCATCAGCACTTTTATGTCCCGGTAGCCTTCGGCGCGAACCTGCTCCACCAGCTCCAGTCCGTTCATCACCGGCATATTCCAATCCACAAGCGCAAGATCGAAGGGCTCGGAAGAGCGGATTCGATCGAGCGCGGCCTGGCCGTCACCGGCCTCTTCGCACTCCATGCCCCGCCGCTCGAGCAGGCCCCGCAGGAAGCTCCTTACAAAGCGGGAGTCGTCCACAATCAAAGCGCGCATGGTTTGTCTCCTTGGCGCTTCAGCGCTCAGCCAACTCCTGCGCCAAGCGCATCGGATCGAGCCGCTCGGGATCGAGCATCACCAGCAGGTGATCCTTGAGCTTGTAAGCCCCGGCCAGAAGCGCGCTGTGACGCCGCTCGAGAATTGAGGGGTTAGGCTCGTAATCGGCGGGAGAGACAGTGAGCACCTCGCCCACCGAATCCACCAGCAGACCAAAACAGCCGCCTTCGCTTTCGAGAACGAGAATGTCCTGCGCGCCCCGGCACGGAGGCAAGCCCAGCAGTTGGCGCAGGCTCACCGTGGTCAGTACGTCGCCGCGATAATGCACCAGCCCTCCGACGTATTCGGGCGCCAGCGGCACAGGCTGCGGCCGCGCCGAGCCCACAATCTCAAGAATGTGTCCGATGGGCACGCCGAACATGGTTTTGCCCACGCACACCGAGCAGAGCTCGACCTGCGCCTGAGACCTCAAGTGGCGAACCGCCGCTGCCAACGCGGTCATCGCATCACCTCCGCCGATTGCGCCCACGCTTCCTGCCCCGGCGCACTCTGGACGAGCTGGGCCGCGCTGCCCAGATCGACGACGCCGGTCACGCGATTCTTGAGCATGGTGACTCCGCCGGCCTGCACGCCGGTGCCGGCTTCAAACAGGTCAGAGCCGGCCGCCACATCGAGCACCTGCGAAACCACGATGCCCACGTGGCGATTGCCGTCGCGGCAGACCACGACAATGATCTGCGCTCCTTCAAAGCCGGATTCAACGCTCTGAACTTCGGCGGCCTGGGCCAGGATGCCGCCGGTATCCTCGACCGGAAGCAGGTGGCCTTCGAGGTTGAGCACCGGGCGGTAGCCGACGTACTCAATACGTGAGAGAGGAAGCTGCTCGATGCGCAGCACATCGGCCAGCGGCACGGCAGCCCGGCGGCCCGTGACTTCGACCAGCAGGAATTCGGCCCTGGCTGCGTCGACGCTCTCCTCAACCTGTGCGGACGCCTCTTCCTCGGAGCTCATGGCGATGCCGGCCTTCATGGCGATTGAGCCGGGATCGAGAATCAGAGCCAGCTCGGCATTGCCCAGCACGGTCGCGCCGGAGTAGAGGCCAATATCCTTGAGCACCGCCGAAAGCGGCTTGACGACGATCTCCTCGGGATCGGCGAGCCCGTCGACGACCAGCCCGAAGCGCCGGCCATCGGCGTCGAGGACGGCGATGAAGTTGTCGCGGTCCGGGGACAGATGGCAGGCGCGGCTGGGTTCGAGCAGACGGCCGAGAAAGACCAGCGGCAGCAGCCGGCCGCGCAGCCGGTAAAGCGGCGCGCTCTCAATCCACTCAATAGCTGTGCCGGCCCTCTCGGGCGAAATGTGCACCAACTCGGAGAGCGCGCCCTGGGGCAGCGCGAAACTCTGATTGAGGCTGCGCACAATCAGCGCAGGAATAATGGCCAGGGTAAGCGGAATGCGCAATCGCACCGTGGTTCCCTTGCCGGCGTGTGAGTCGAGCTCGACCTTGCCGCCGATCTTTTCAACGTTGGTGCGGACCACGTCCATGCCCACGCCGCGGCCGCTTACGTTGGTGACCTTGGCGGCAGTGGAGAAGCCGGGGAGAAAGATGAGCTGCAGCAGTTCGCGCTCACCCAGATGAGCGGCGCGATCGGGCGTGATAAGCCCGCGTTCGATGGCCTTGTCGCGGACCTTGTCAATGGCGATGCCCGCGCCGTCGTCGGAGATCTCAATCACCACGTGGCTGCCTTCCTGTACGGCGCGCAGCTTGAGCAGGCCCTCGGGGTTCTTGCCCGCGGCCCTGCGAGTTTCGGGCGGCTCGATTCCGTGATCGAGCGAGTTGCGCAGGGCGTGGGTCAATGGATCCTTGATGGCTTCGAGCAGGCTCTTGTCGAGCTCGGTCTCCTGGCCTTCCATCTCCAGACGCACGCGGCGGCCGAGCGACTGCGAGAGATCGCGCACCATGCGCGGCATCTTGGAGAAGATGTTCGACACCGGCTGCATGCGCGCCTTCATCACGCTCTCGCGCAGGTCGGCGGTCACCATGTCGAGGCGGCACGAGAGCAGCGTCATTCTGGGATCGGCGGCCGTTGCCTGCAGAACCTGGTTGCGCGTGAGCACCAGTTCGCCCACCAGGTTCATCATGCGATTGAGAAGCGTGACATCGACGCGCAACGTGCTCTCAGCGGTGCCGGCGCCAGGCTGGGTGCGGGGTTTGCCGGTGTCGGATGCGGGGAGCTGCTCAGCGGCCGGCTCGGGCGCGGGCGGCGGTGCGGGAGACTGAACCGGCGAAACCGGGGATGCGGAATCGATCCTGGCCGGTTCGGCAACCGGTTTGAGTGCCGCGATTGAGGCTGGGCCGGCTTCGCGGGCCGACGGACCCGGCAACGGAATCGAAACTGCTGCAGCGCTTCCGGCTGGAGCGTGCAACACCTCGAGTTCTTCAATCAGCGCGGCATCGTCGCCCGCTCCCTCGTTGCCATCGGTCTCGATGAACTTGAGAATGGCGCGCAATCCGTCAAGCAGGTGGAGGAGACCGGTGATCACCCCGCGGCTGGCCAACACTTTGCCGTCGCGCAACAGTCCCAGAAGGTTCTCTCCCCGATGAGCGAGCCCCTCGAGACGCGTGAATCCCAGGAATCCGGTAGTTCCCTTTATGGTGTGCACGGAGCGGAAGATCTCGCCCAGCAGCGCGGCGTCCTGCGGACGCGTCTCAAGATCGGTCAGGCACCGCTCCATGCGGTCCAGGCCCTCCTGGCTCTCGATCAGGAACTCTCTCGTCAGTTCGTCCATGGGCATTCACTCATCCACGACTGGCCGCACCTGCGCCATCAGGGAGCGAGGGCGCGACAGGTCTCAAGGAACTTATCGGATAACGGGAGAGCAACTTGAGCAGGAGGGGGCGATCAAGGCAAAGCGACACCAGCGCCAATAGAGCAGGGTGTACATGGGGAGGCAAATTGCTTTAGCCTCTATTCTTTGGTGGTTGCATAACCTGAGAAAATGCTTAGTGATGACATACATTGACCAGGCAGCGCTCGACGAACTGACCCAGCGCGCACTTGAAGCTGCGCGCAACTCCTACTCGCGCTACTCGGGATTCAGCGTGGGCGCGGCGCTCCGGCTCTCGAACGGCGAGATTGTGACCGGAACCAATGTGGAGAACGTGAGCTACGGTTTGACCATCTGCGCAGAGCGGTCGGCATTGGTAAGCGCGGTCTCGCAGTTCGGACCCGGCATTCGCGTTGAGGCCGTTGCCATAGTGAATCTGAACGGCGCCCCCAGCCCGCCCTGCGGCGCGTGCCGGCAGGTGCTGGCGGAGTTCATCGTGCCCGACGCGCCGGTCACCTTCCCCGCTAGCGACGGCGCGCGGACGATGAAGTTCAGTGAGCTGATGCCGCTGGCGTTTGAGATGAAGTTGAAGTAGGCCCATTAGAGGAACTAACCATGAAGCGTGGCCGAACCATAGCAATTCTTCTGGCTGGCATGATATCGGCTTGCACCATTGTCTGGTATCTCCAGGAAACCTATTGGGAACGGAAGGATCAACTGGCAGCCTCGCAACGGCAACTGGTTTACCGGTCGATCGTGCAGTCTTACAAAGCATCTCTTAGTAACGGAATGACCAGGGCGCAAGTAGAGGGCTATCTGCGAAACAAGGGCGTCCAATTCAACTCAATTTGCTGTCTTGATCAAAGCGGCTCCAATGCTGAAATCACAAAAATTGGCTACGAGACTGGCCCTTGGTACTGCAATGGCTATGAAGTCTACGTGGGTTTCAAATTCAGGGGGCCGCTCTCATCTCAGGACCCGCTCGACACTTTAAAGGAGATTTCGGTTGTCACTCTTCCTGACAACTGCCTTTGACTCTTGGCCTTCCGACATCGGAGCATTTGAATGTCATATATTTAACCCTGAATGACTGTGCCGTTTTGGATTATTGAGGACCCTTGAAGACCCCAGAAGTTACAACCGCCCCGCTGCACATGATCGACATCATCCGCGAAAAGCGCGATGGCGGCGCGCTCAGTGCGCGTGAGATCCAATTTGTCGCGCAGGGCGCGGCGTCCGGCGCGATCCCTCACGATCAGCTTGCCGCCTGGCTCATGGCATCGTGGCTCAACGGTCTGAATCTGAACGAGACGCGTGCGCTCACCCTCGCCATGCGCGACTCGGGCGAAAAGTTTTCGCCGAAGCGCTTAGGCAAAACCGCCGTCGACAAACACTCTTCGGGCGGCGTGGGCGACAAGACCAGCTTTCTGGTTGCGCCGCTGGCCGCGGCCTGCGGCGTTGCGGTACCCATGATCAGCGGCCGCGCACTGGGCCACACCGGCGGGACACTCGATAAACTGGAATCCATCCCCGGCTACCGCACCGCGCTCTCGCTGTCTGAATTCGAGACAGTTTTAATGAAATGCGGCTGCTCGATCGTAAGCCAGACGCCGGCGCTTGTCCCCGCCGACCGAGTGCTCTACGCGCTGCGCGACCGCACCGGCACGGTCGAGAATCCGGGCCTCATCTGCGCTTCGATATTGAGCAAGAAGCTGGCCGCGGGCCTCGATGCGCTCGTGCTCGACGTGAAGACCGGCTCCGGCGCTTTTCTGCGCAGCTACGAGGAGTGCGAGTTTCTGGCCGCGCTGATGGTGGCCACGGCTGAGGCGGCGGGCACGCGCGCGGTGGCCCTGCTGACCGATATGGATCAGCCGCTGGGCCAGGCCGCCGGCAACTGGATCGAGCTGGCCGAGGCGGTCGAGCTGCTGCGCGGCAACCGGCCCGCCGCGATTGAAGATCTGCGCGAGCTCTCGCTGATTCTGGCCGGATGGATGATCCATCTCGGCGGCAAAGCTGCATCGCCCGAGGCCGGCTATCAACTGGCTGAAGCGGCTTTGACCGACGGCTCCGCGCTGGCCGTGTTCTTCAAAATGATCGATGCACAGGGCGGCGACGTAAGCGTCTTCGACGATCCCGCGGCCTTCCACACGCCTGGCGCCACGCGCGTGGTGGAGGCGTGGGAGAGCGGCGTGGTGCAAAGCATGGATACAACCGCATTGGGATGGGCCGTGCAGCGCACCGGCGCGGGACGCGAGAAGGCCGGTGAACCCGTCGATCCACATGCGGGCATCGTCTTTCACGCGCGGCGCGGCGCGCGCGTTGAAGCGGGTGAGCCCATCGGGACCATCTATGCAACCAACGAGTCGATGCTCGACGAGCCGGAGGAGATTTTGCGCTCAGCAATTCACTTCTCCAAAGCGCCGCCGGACACAGTGCCAGTGGTAGTGCCGCTGGTGAGCCGCGTGGTTACGCGCGAAGTGGCGGAGGAGATTCTCAGCGAAGCACAGTCAGACTAATCGCGGAACGAGACACGCAGTTTCGCGCCGGGCGAACGATTCATTCCGCCGGGAATGTGATTTCTACAATCAGCGGCGGCGATTGATCGAAGTCACTGAAGCGCAGCCAACGAGGCTTGACACAAAAGTAAGTGATTCCCGGCCATGAAAGCCGCAATAGCCCGTCGGGCCACACCGCAAAATACGCCTGCTGGCACCGCGCGAGCCCGGCGCCCTCGGGTTCAACGGCCTCGCCCTCAAACTGCACCGTCTGTTCCCCGCCCCAGCCAATCACAAACGAGCACTGCGGCCGCGCCTTCAGGTTGGAATACTTGCGCGACGACTTCACCGTGTCAAAGACGACTTCGAGATCGGGCGTGACGGCAATGCCAACCAGCGCCGACTGAGGCGTACCGTCCGGAGCCACACTCGAAACCACCCCATAGCGAAACCCGGCCATAAACTTCAAAAGGTCTCCCCTGTCCATCGATACCTCCCGCGGCCCAACAGAATTACCCAATTCATCCTGTGACTTGATGCTGTAAGGTAATCGAAAGCAGAATTCTTGTCCACAGGGAGACGCAATTGGGTCGATTTACTGGAATCCTGGGAATCCTTGCTGTGCTTACCGCTGCGTATCTTGGCTCAACCGACCGCAAACACATTCGCTGGCGCACCATTGCCTGGGGCATTGGGCTGCAGTTTACATTCGCCTTCCTGGTGCTACGCTTCGACTTCGGCCAGCGCGTGATGCGGTGGGCCGGCGACGTGGTCACCCAAATGCTCTCGGCCACGTTCGCGGGCACCCAGGTGCTGTTCGGCCAACTCGGACTGCCCAACTCTGGCGCATTCGGCAAGCTGCTCGGCTCGAACTCGGGCGCCATCTTCGCCTTCCAGGTTCTGCCCACCATCGTCTTTATCTCCGCGTTTTTCGCGGTGCTCTATCACATCGGGCTCATGCAGATCATTATTCGCGCCATGGCCTGGATCATGCTCATGACCATGCGCATCTCAGGCGCAGAGAGCATGAACGTCGCGGCCTCGATATTCATGGGACAGACCGAGGCGCCGCTAACCATCCGGCCGTTCCTCTCGAAGGCCACGCGCAGCGAGCTCATGACCATCATGACCAGCGGCATGGCGCACGTCTCGGGCGGCATCATGGCCATGTATATCTCGCAGGGGGTTGAGGCGCGCCACCTGCTCTCGGCCGTCATCATGACCTCGCCGGGAACCATTTTGATAGCCAAGATGCTGGTGCCCGAGACGGAAGTGCCGGCCACCGAAGGCAAGGTCGTCATCCCCAAAGACGAGATGCACCAGGACGAAAATTTTATCGGCGCCATCGCGCGCGGCACCATTGACGGCGGCAAGCTGGCCATGAACGTGGGCATCATGCTCATCAGCTTTCTCGCGCTGGTGGCGCTGCTCGATATGTTTCTCGCCTGGATTCACGGCGGCGCTGCCTGGTTCCCGTCAAGCCTGGGACAGATCCTGGGTTACGTGGGCGCGCCCGTGGCCTGGCTCATCGGCGTGCCGTGGCACGACTGCGGCATCATCGGCAACCTGCTGGGCACACGCATGGCGTTGAATGAGGTGATTGCGTATATCGGCCTTGGCGCGCAGAAGGCGGTGCTGTCGCCGCGCTCGTTCACGATTGGCACCTTTGCGCTATGCGGATTCGCGAACCTGGGCTCGATCGGCATGCAGATCGGCGGCATCGGCGCGCTGGTTCCCGAGCGCCGCAACGACCTGGCCAAGCTGGGAGTGCGCGCCATGCTTGCGGGCACGATGGCGAACCTGATCAGCGCGTCAATTGCGGGGATGTTTTTGGGGTGAGGGAGCGCGCTCTTACGCGCTCAACCTCCTCACCCGGTAAAACACCGTCAGCCCGGTCACCGTTCCGCACGTGAACAGGCTTGCCGCCATGCCGAGAATCAGCGAAAGATCGTGCTCGTAGACGCCGTGCACGATTCCGACCACCTGCAGCACGCTGAATCCGCCGAAGGTGACAAGCGATACGCCCTCATCGGTCTTCTTGCGCCAGAGTGCGATGGCCTGGGGCACGAAGAGCAGCGCATTGCCCACCAGCCCAAGTCCGAAGATAATGGCAACAATCTGCCTCATGCACCTTGCTCCTTCATTCGAATCGGTGAGCCCCGCCTAAACACAATTCAAATCTTTTGAAAGCATCCTTCAGGGGCTAAAGCCCGCAATCGTTTTGGCGGCTTTGCGGCACGACTGAAGTCGTGCCCTTTTACGAAGCCATTCACGTCAAGATACGAGATACTGTTCAAGCCTCAAACCGCGCGGCGCTCCGCGCCCTGGCCCGCGCCGCCTCTTCTTCGCGATTGCGCCGGGGCGCAGCGGTCTCGAGCGTCGACAGCAGGCGCATCGATGCAGCCGCGACCTCGTCGATCGCCGCGTTGAATGCCGCCTCGTTTGCCTTCGACGGCTTGTTGAAACCGCTGATCTTGCGCACATACTGCAGCGCCGCGGCGCGAACCTCGTCGCCGGTCACCGGCGGATCAAAGTTGAAGAGCATTTTGATGTTGCGGCACATGGCGGCCTCCGGCACAGGGATCGATCACGCCTGCATCCTCACTGTACCGTTCGGGTATCGGTTCGGCAAAGCGGAGTGTCGGCGCGCACAGCCCCATTTTTTGCCTGTTTTGTATGCTCTTTCGGTGCGCTACGAAGAATTCGTCTATCCGCCAAGCAACGCGCCCCTGATTGAGGCCTATGGAGGCCGTTTCGAGGCGCTCTACGTCATCCTGCACCCGTTTGTGCGCGTGCCCGAGCGGTTGTCGTGGCAAGCCACCCGCCAGTACCCCAGCGACGAGCAGATCTTTGCCGCCGGCGAGAAGGTGCGCTGGGCCGAAGTGGCCACGCAAACCGGACTGCGCGGCGCTGCCGGACTCAACCATGCACTGCTCACGTCGATCGCCGCCATCTACCCGGAGCTCGGCGACTTTGCCGCGCGCGACCGGCTGCAGCGGTTCCTCGAGGCCGGCAACGTGTGGATGCCGAACGAGGGATGTTTTGAGCCCCTGCTGCAGCCCGACATCCTCGACGCCTTCGACGCGGCCGGCAAAAGCAGCCTGATCTTTGTGCCCGAGTTTCCCTCGGTTGACCCCGTGATGCCATTCAGCGTGGCCCGGCTCAAGACCCGCGAAGACGCCTTCCCCGCCCGCGGCAGCCTGTTGCCCGAAGACGCGTCGTTCCTCTTCACAGTGGATTGGGACAGCTTCTTCACGCTGCTCTACGGCCCGCGCGAGTTTGTTGAGGCGTTCGTGGCCCGCCGCAATATCGAGGGGTTCTTTGCCAACGCCACCACCGAGCACTACTGGTTCAACTACGCCATGGGCTGCGCCACTGTCACGGTCTCGCCCGAAGATTGGCCGGTAGCGAAGTAACGATTCCGCCCGCCGGGCAATAGCC
>Ga0326727_10025722_pt1 | contig 11004 bp, 13 predicted proteins | sample MB2enrmetagenome_FD_207643 | JGI IMG/M metagenome (GOLD analysis project Ga0326727, IMG submission 207643) | Lab enriched peat soil microbial communities from McLean, Ithaca, NY, United States - MB29MY | ecosystem: Environmental > Terrestrial > Soil > Wetlands > Peat | place: USA: New York... | reverse complement strand
TTAAAGCGGTTTTTTTTACCGAAAACCGAAAACCGGAAACCATCCCCCTATGGCTTACCAGGTCCTGGCCCGGAAGTGGCGTCCCCAGACGTTTGAAGAGGTGGTGGGTCAGGAGCCCATCACCCGCACCCTGCAAAATGCCCTGGCGCAAGGCCGGGTGGCCCACGCCTTCCTGTTCAGCGGCCCCCGGGGGGTGGGCAAGACCTCGGTAGCCCGCATCCTGGCCAAGGCCCTTAACTGCGTGGCCGGGCCCACCCCGCACCCCGACAACACCTGCGACATCTGCCGGGAGATCACCCTGGGCTCCTCCCTGGACGTGCTGGAAATAGACGGCGCCTCCAACCGGGGCATCGACGAGGTCCGGGACCTGCGGGAGAAGATCAAGTACATGCCGGCCCGGGGCCAGTATAGGGTTTACATTATCGATGAAGTCCACATGCTCACCCCGCCGGCCTTCAACGCCCTGTTGAAGACCCTGGAGGAGCCTCCGGCCCACGTGGTCTTCATCCTGGCCACCACCGATCCCCACAAGGTGCCGGTGACCATCCTCTCCCGCTGCCAGCGCTACGATTTCCGCCGGCTGCCCACCGGGGTGATCCAGGCGCAACTGGAGAAGCTGGCCGGCCAGGAGGGCTGGCTCATCGATCCCGAGGGCCTGGCCCTGTTGGCCCGGGCCGCGGAGGGGAGCCTCCGGGACGCCCAGGGTTTCCTGGACCAGGTGGTGACCTTTGGGGGCGAGCGGGTCACGGCCGCGGAAATCGCCCGCATCCTGGGGGTGACGGACGTGGGGGCGCTGCTGGCCGCCCTGGGAGCCATTATTGACCGCAACGGGCCGCGGTTGCTAGCCCTGATTGACGAGCTTTACAATCAGGGGCACGACCTGCGGCGTTTTTATGAAGACCTGGTGCTCTACGCCCGGCACCTGCTGCTGGCGGGGCTGCACCACGAGTCCCGGCACCTGGCCGCGGTGGCCGACACGGAATGGGAGGAACTCACCACCCTGGCCCGGCGGGCCCCCGAGATTCATCTGCACAATCTGCTTACGGTGCTGCTCCAGGGTGAAGAAGAGCTGAAAAGGGCGGCTCAGCCCCGGCTGGTCTTAGAGGTGCTGCTCCTCAGGCTGATCCACCTGGAGCCGGTAATGCCGCTGGCCTCCTGGCTGGCCCAGCTGGAGTCCCTGGAACAACGTCTGGAGGGCCGCGGCCCGGCGGCCCCGGAATCGCCGGACCGCCCGGAGGCCAGGGGTGCATCCGGGCCGGACAGCGCGGCGCCACCGCCGCCTGAGGCGGCCGCCGCCCCGGCCCCGGAAGTCCCGGAGGCGGCGCCCCCGGCGGAGAACTGGCAGGCCTTCCTGCAATACGTCCGGGAGACGGAAGGCGGACCCCTGTATGGCAAGCTCTCCCAATGCCGCCTGCTGGGGATCGAGGATCATCGCCTCAAGGTGGCCCCGGGCCGCACCTGGAGCGCGGTGGGCCGGGCCCATGAGGCCCGCTTGCAGGAGCTGGCCCGGGGCTTTTTTGGGGACCGCAGTGTCCTGGAAATCATGGCCCCCGAGGCCAGGGCCCCGGGGAACAAGGCGGCGGCCGCCAGTAAAACCTTCAATATGACGGAACTCAAACAACAGGCCCTGGAAATCTTCGGGGGCGCCTTCACCTCCCCGGGGAAGGAGGAACCTGAGTAATGAATATTATGTCCATGATGAAGCAGGCCCAGAAACTGCAGGCCAAGATGGCGGAGATGCAGGCCGAACTGGGCAACCGTACGGCGACCGCCCAGGCCGGCGGCGGCATGGTGGAGGCCACGGTCAACGGCCGCCAGGAACTGCTGAGTCTGCGCATCGACCCGGAGGTGGCGAGCCCCGACGACGTGGAGATGCTCCAAGACCTGATCCTGGCCGCGGTGAACGAGGCCCTGAACCGCTCCCGGGAGATGATGGCCCAGGAGATGAGTAAGCTCACCGGGGGCATGCAGATACCTGGACTTTTTTAGCGAGCAGTAAGCAGTGAGCAGTAAGCAGTGAGCTGTGAGCGTTAAGTAGCTATCGGTTAGATCTTCCTGCTCACTGCTCACCGCTCACTGCTCACAGGAGTAAGGATGTCAGGAAACGCTTATCCCGCGGCCTTGCGGCGGGTGATCCAGGCAATTGGCAAGTGGCCGGGGGTAGGGGAGAAGACCGCGGCCCGCATGGCCCAGCACCTGCTGCGGGTCCCCCGGGCGGAGGTCCTGGAGTTGGCTCAGGCCCTGTTGGAGCTCAAGGAGAAGATCCAGCTCTGCCGGCGGTGTTATGCCTTCGCGGACCAGGAGCTTTGTCCCATCTGCGCTGATCCGGCCCGCCGCCCCGGGCAGCTTTTGGTGGTGGCCGAGCCCGGCGATCTGCTGGCCATCGAGAAGGTGGGCTGGTACCAGGGGAGCTATCATGTCCTGGGCGGCCTCATCACTCCCCTGGAAGGGGTGGCCCCTGATGACTTGCGGATCCGGGAGCTGCTGGCGCGGATCCGGGCCGAGGCGGTGCAGGAGGTGATCCTGGCCCTCAACCCCTCTCTCGAAGGGGAGACCACCACCGCCTACCTGGCCATGGAACTGAAGCCCTTGGGCGTCAAGGTGACTCGCATCGCCTACGGTTTGCCCATGGGCGGTGAGATCAAATACGCCGACCGGCAGACCCTGAAGGAGTCCCTGAGCCATCGGGTGGAGGCCTAGGGGAAATCAGTGGTCGCGGAAAACACTCAGATATGAAAAAGAATACCAGGAAATCTAAGGCCCAGATTATCTTTCCCAAAGAAAGAATCGCCGATTTTTGCCGTAAACATCACATAAGAAAATTGGCGATTTTTGGGTCGGTACTGCGTTCGGATTTTCGGGACGATAGCGATATTGATGTCCTGGTGGAGTTTGAGCCTGGGCAGGTTCCGGGGCTGGAATTTTTCTCTATGCAGGACGAACTATCCGAAATCCTTGGCCGCAAGGTTGACCTGAATACCCCGCAGTGTTTGAGCCGTTATTTTCGAGCCGAAGTTTTACAAGAAGCGCTGGTGCAATATGTCAAAGGATGACCTGGTCCGTTTACGACATATGCTGGACAGCTCCATGGAGGCAGTTGCATTAATTCATGGGAAAACTCGCGCCGACCTTGATACGAACCGGGTTATCAGTCTGGCCCTGGTTCGCCTTTTGGAAATTGTCGGGGAGGCAGCTAGCAAAGTTACCACCGCTACTCGACAGCAAACCCCCAACATTCCCTGGTCTCAGATTGTCAGTCTGCGTCATCGGCTGATCCACGGTTACGATACAATTAATATGGACATTTTTTGGAAAATCCTGGCAGAAGACTTGCCGGCGCTTATCAAGGAACTGGAAGGGATCAAATATCCTGAAACCGGCAAGTCAAGGTAACCCGCATCGCCTATGGTTTGCCCATGGGCGGTGAGATCAAATACGCCGACCGGCAGACCCTGAAGGAGTCCCTGAGCCATCGGGTGGAGGCCTGAGAAGCAGTCAGTAGTTAGTTGCCAGTTGTCAGTTATACTCTGACTTGGTTCGAGGAACATAAAAAATGAGAGTTCCACAACTAAAGGAAAAACCAAAGGGAAGCCAGAAATGGATCCAAGATATCATTAACATCTGTCCTGAATTACTCAATGGGCTTATTCAGCAGAAATTTACATCTTTATCTGGCCGAGAAATTTGTTGGAAATCCCCTTTGAAAGAAGACGACTTCTCGGAATATCGAGATACCGCCTTCCTGGAAAATATAAATTTACAAGAATTAGTCGCAGAATTGAAAAAATTTTGGCCAAAAAATGGGCCTCAGTGGGATGCCTTAGGGAGAACATCAGACGGGAGGGCTTTTATTTTAATCGAGGCCAAAGCGAATGTCCCGGAAATAGTCTCTTCTTGCGGTGCAACGGATAAAGAATCCCAGAAGACAATTTCTGAACGCCTGTATGAGACTCAGCGGTGGCTAAATTGTAGAGCCCCCCGTTTTGATTGGAAATATGGCTTTTACCAATATGCCAACAGGTTAGCTCATCTTTATTTCTTAAGGGAAAAAAGCAATAAGGAAGCCTATTTGGTTTTTCTGTATTTTGTCGACGATCCAACTTATAAACCTACTTCCCAGGAAGCCTGGAATTCCGCCCTGAAACTTCAAGAGAAACTGATGGGACTTTCTGCCGGAAGTCTAAGGCACAGAGGAATCATTGATCTATTCATCAATACTTCCGACATACTTGAACTCCCTGAAACCTCTTACTGACTACTGGCAACTGGCAACTAAAGCATGTTCGACCGCCGCTTAGTGCAAAACTTTGATTACCTGGTCTTGGGGCTGGTGCTGTGCATCGCCGCCATGGGCATCGTCAATCTTTATAGCGCCGGATACAACCGGGGCGAAGGGACTCCCCTTTACGTCAGGCAGTGCTACTGGCTGGCAATGGGCCTGGCCCTGATGTTCATGACCTTGTTTTATGACTACCGGCACCTGGAGAAGCTCGGCTATCCCCTTTATTTCCTCAGTATCCTGACCCTGGTGGGGGTGATGGTGGCCGGTAAGATGGTGGCCGGCTCCCGGCGCTGGCTGCCCCTGGGGCCCTTTTCCTTTCAGCCGGCGGAACTGGCCAAGATCGCGGTGATTCTGGCCCTGGCTACTTACTTCAACCGCCGCCCGCGGCTGGAGGCCATGCGCTTGAAGGATCTGGCAATCCCGGGGTTGCTGGTTTTGGTCCCGGTGGCGCTGATCATCAAGCAGCCGGACCTGGGCTCCGGCATCCTGGTGGCCCTGGTGGCGGGCAGCATGATCCTCTTCGTTGGGGTCCGCTGGCGCACCCTGGCGGGCCTGGCCCTGACCATGGCGCTGTGCTCCCCGGTGGTCTGGATCCTTCTCAAGGACTACCAGCGCCAGCGGGTGCTCACCTTTTTCAATCCGGAAAAGGACCCTTTGGGGGCGGGCTACCACATCCTCCAGTCCATGATTGCCGTGGGCTCCGGCCAGTTCTGGGGCAAAGGTTTCCTGCAAGGGACCCAGAGCCAGCTCTATTTTTTGCCGGAACAGCACACCGATTTCGTCTTTTCGGTCTTCGCTGAGGAGTGGGGCTTCGTGGGCTCGACGGTGCTCTTGCTGCTGTTCGCCGGCCTGGCCCTGTGGGGCTTGGGGGTGGCCCGGGACTGCAAGGAGCGCTTCGGCCACTTCCTGGCCCTGGGGATGACCGCCCTGATCTTCTGGCAGATCTTTATCAATCTTTGTATGGTCACCGGCGTTCTGCCAGTGGTGGGCATCCCCCTGCCTCTTTTCAGTTACGGCGGCTCCTCCCTGGTCACCACTCTCCTGGGACTGGGATTTCTCTTTAATATCCGCATGCGCCGCTATCTCTTCGGGGCTTAAAAATATTTTGAAAAAAATTTTGACAGCCCCGGAAAAATAGGCTAAAAAAGGGTTCGTGAAAAGTTACACATAAGCTCACCCCCGGAATCTATCCCTGAAGCAGGTAAGTCTTTATTTTCATAGAATAAAATACGAGGTGGCAGCCAGGCATGATTCAGATCGATTGGACCCTAGGCGCACAACTGGTCACTTTTTTGGTCCTGGTCTTTCTCCTCAATATGGTGCTGTTCCGGCCCATCCGGGAGGCCCTGAAGAAGCGCCAGGCCAGAATGGCTGCCCAAGAGGGCGACATCAATCTTATGGAGACCCAGGGTCAGGGGCTGAATAGTGAAACCATGGACAAGCTGGCCGCCGCCCGGCGGGAAGGGGTCACGGCCCGGGAGTTCTTGAAACAGGAAGGGTCGGAGGCGGAAGCGGCCCGGCTGGAGGAAATCAAACGGGAAGTGGACTTGGAATGGTCGCAGGTGGAGCAACAGATCAAGGAAGACGTGGCGCGGGCCCGGAAGGCCCTGCAGACCCAGACCCAGTCCTTCGCCCAGTTGCTGGTCTCCAAGATCCTGGGGAGGGAGCTCACATGAACCTGGAGAACCGAAGCGGTTGGCGCTGGGTCGTCGCGGTTTTGGGGGCCATGGTGGTCTGCCTGTTGCTGGTGGGGCTGGCCCTGGCCTCGGAAGGGGCCCCCGGCGGTCACGAGGGCATCAGCCCGGCCAAGGTTACCGATTTCACCTGGCGCACCGTCAATTTTTTGGTGTTCGCCGGCCTCCTGATCTATCTCCTCACTAAAAAGTTCCCCATAAAAGACTTCTTCACGGCCCGTTCCCAGGAGATCGCCAAGAGCCTGGAAGATCTGGAGGGGAAAAAGGCGGCGGCGGCCGCGGCCCTCAAGGAGGCGGAAGCCCGCCTGGCCGAGGTGGCCAAGGAGCGGGAAGCCATTCTCAAGCAATATATGGCCGAAGGCGAGATGGAAAAGGCCAAGATCCTGGACAAGGCTAACACGGTGGCGGCCCGCATCAAAGAGATGGCAGCCCTCTCCATCCAGCAGGAAACCAGAAAGGCCACCCAAGGATTGCGGGAGGAAGTGGCGGACCTGGCCACCCAGATGGCCACCGAGCTCATTAAAGAGAAGGCAACCTTCGCGGACCAGCAAGGTCTGGTGAAGGAATATCTTAAAAAGGTGGTGGAGACCCATTGATTGATCTGACCGTTGCCCGACGCTATGCCAAGGCCTTGCTGACCCTGGGCCAGGAAGACGGCAAGTACAAGGAGTATGGGGAGGGGATAAATGGGTTCGCCCATCTTTTGCAGCGGGAGCCGGAACTGCGGGACGCGCTTCTCAATCCGGTCCACAGCCGGGAGCACCGCCGCAAATTACTCCTCCGGATGATCGAACTTTTGCAAATGCCTCCCCTGGTGGCCAACCTGCTGCAACTCATGTTCGACAAGCTGCGCCTCAACGCCCTGGACGGCGTGGCCCAGTCCTATCAGCAATTGGTGGACGGGGTGGAGAACGTCAGCCGGGCCAAGGTAAAGGCTGCCATTTCCCTGGATGATGCCACTCGGAAGCGTCTGCTGCAAACCATGGAAAAGTTAACCGGCTCCACGGTGGTGATGGAGGTGGAGGAAGACCCCAGCATCATCGGCGGCATCGTGGCCCGGGTGGGGGACTTGGTGCTGGACGGCAGCGTGCGCACCCAGCTCAATTCCTTAAGAGAATCCTTAATAAAAGGCGAGGTCAGATAAATGGAAATTAGAGCCGAAGAAATCAGCCAAATTATTCGCTCGCAGATTCGGGATTACGAAAAAAAGGTGGAAGTCGCAGAGACCGGCACCGTATTGTCGGTGGGCGACGGCATCGCCCGGGTCCACGGCGTGGAGAAATGCATGGCCATGGAACTCCTGGAGTTCCCCGGGTCCCTCTACGGCCTCGCCCTTAACCTGGAGGAAGACAACGTCGGGGTCGCCATCCTGGGCGAAGACACCCATATCAAAGAGGGCGACATCGTCAAACGCACCGGCCGTATCGCCCAGGTGCCCGTCGGCGAGGCGGTCGTCGGCCGGGTCATCGACCCGGTGGGCAATCCCCTGGACGGCAAAGGGCCTATCGAAGCCAAGGAGTTCCGCCGCATCGAAGTCAAGGCCCCCGGGGTCATCGAACGCCAGCCGGTGAATGAGCCCATGTACACCGGCTACAAGGCCATTGACGCCATGACCCCCGTTGGCCGGGGCCAGCGGGAACTGATCATCGGCGACCGCCAGATCGGCAAGACCGCCCTGTGCGTCGACGCCATCATCAACCAGAAGGATACCGGGGTCCTCTGTATTTACGTGGCGGTGGGCCAAAAGAAGTCCACGGTGGCCCAGGTGGTGGACGCCCTGGAACGCCACGGGGCCTTGAAGCACACCATCGTGGTCAACGCCTCGGCTTCGGAGCCGGCGCCCTTGCAGTACATCGCCGCCTATTCCGGCTGCGCCATGGGTGAATACTATCGGGACAGCGGCCGCCACGCCCTGATCATCTACGACGATCTGACCAAGCAGGCCCAGGCCTACCGGCAGATCTCCCTGCTGCTGCGGCGGCCGCCGGGGCGTGAAGCCTATCCGGGGGACATCTTCTACAATCACTCCCGGCTGCTGGAGCGGGCCGCCAAGTTGAACGACGACAAGGGCGGCGGCTCCCTGACCGCCCTACCCATCATTGAGACCCAGCAGGGTGACGTGTCGGCCTACATTCCCACCAACGTCATCTCCATCACCGACGGCCAGGTGTATCTGGAACCGGCCCTGTTCTTCTCCGGGGTCCGGCCCGCCATTAACGTCGGCCTGTCAGTCTCCCGGGTTGGCGGCGCCGCGCAGGTGAAGGCCATGAAGCAGGTGGCCGGCATGCTGCGTTTGGACATGGCCCAGTACCGGGAACTGGCGGCCTTCTCCCAGTTCGGCTCCGAATTGGACAAGTCCACCCAGCAGCAGCTCAGCCGGGGTAGCCGGCTGGTGGAAGTCCTGAAGCAGCCCCAGTACCAGCCGCTGCCTATGGAGAAGCAGGTGAGCATCATCTTTGCCGGCACCCGGGGTTTCCTGGACAAATATCCCGTAGATATGCTGGCCTCCTACGAACAGCAGCTTTACAGCTTCATGGAGTCGAAATATTCCGACGTCTTGGCCGACATCAAGGAGAGAAAAGAGTTCACTCCTGAACTCGACGTCCGCATGAAGGCCCTGCTGGAAGAGTTTGACACCGTGTTCCAGCCCGCCACGGCGTAACCCTGGGGGTACAGGATGGCGACGCTAAGAGACATTAGAAACAAAATCGCGGCGGTCAAAAAGACCCAGCAGATCACCAAGGCCATGAACATGGTCGCTGCCTCGAAATTGCGAGGCGCTCAACAGCGCATGGAGGGGTTTAGGCCTTACGCCCAGGCCTTTTCCATGATGTTGGGCAATATGGCCGGCCGGGTGGAGCCGGAGATCCACCCCTTCTTCCAGCAGGCCCCCGAAGTTACCAAGGTGGGGTTGGTATTGATGACCGCGGACCGGGGTCTGTGCGGCTCCTTCAACGTCAACCTGATCAACCAGGCGGTGAAGTTCATCAGAGAAAAAGAGGCGGCAGGCCTCGAGGTTTCCCTGATCTGCGTGGGCCGCAAAGGCCGGGACTATTTCCGGCGGCGGAAACGGGAAATGGAGGCCCAATTCGTAGACGTTTGGAACAAGTTCGATTTCTCCAACGCGGTGGCGGTGGCCCGGGAGATCATGAGCGCCTTTCTTAGCGGAGCGGTGCAGGAGGTCCACCTGATCTACTCCACCTTTGTCAATTTGGCGGTCCAAAGGCCGCACCTGGTGCAGCTCCTACCCATTCAACCCGGGGAGGCCGCGGTAGAGGCCGTCAGCGTGGAGTACCTCTTTGAGCCACCCATGGAGCAGTTCCTGGAATACCTGCTGCCCAAGTATATCAACGTGCAGGTATATCACGGTTTCCTGGAGAATTCCGCCAGTGAGCACGCGGCCCGCATGACCGCCATGGACAATGCCCAGAGCAACTGTAAGGAAATGATCACCCAACTCACCCTGGTGATGAACAAGGCCCGTCAGACGGCCATTACCAGAGAATTGATGGATATCGTGGGCGGGGCTGAAGCCCTGAAGGGGTAAGCCGCCCGGAGGAGGAGCTTTAGACAATGAATATAGGGAGAATCGCCCGCGTTATCGGTCCGGTGGTGGACGTGGAATTCGAGGAAGGCAAGCTGCCCTCCATCAAAAACGCTTTGTCGATCAGCAACCCGGCCATTGACGATACCCAGGACAACCTGGTGGTGGAAGTGGCCCAGCACCTGGGGAACAACATGGTGCGCACCATCGCCATGGACACCACCGACGGTCTGGTGCGGGGCATGCCCGTCAAGGACACCGGCGACGCCATCATGGTGCCGGTGGGCCATGAAGCCCTGGGCCGGGTGCTCAACGTGGTGGGCCGCCCGGTGGATGGTTTGGGTCCGGTGAATGCCAAGACCTATTATCCCATTCACCGCCCGGCGCCCTCTTTCGTGGACCAGGACACCACCGTCAAGGTATTGGAAACCGGCGTTAAGGTTATCGACTTGCTGGTGCCCTTCCCCCGGGGCGGCAAGATGGGCATGTTCGGAGGCGCCGGCGTGGGCAAGACTGTGGTGATGATGGAGATGATCCACAACATCGCCATGCACCACGGCGGCATCTCGGTCTTCGCCGGCGTCGGCGAGCGCACCCGGGAAGGCAACGACCTCTACCTGGAAATGAAACACTCCGGCGTCTTGCCCAAGGCGGCCTTGATCTACGGGCAGATGACCGAGCCCCCCGGGGCCCGGGCCCGGGTGGCCTTGACGGCCCTCACCGCCGCGGAATACTTCCGGGATGAGGAAGGCCAGGATGTGCTCCTGTTCATCGATAACATCTTCCGTTTTACCCAGGCGGGTTCGGAAGTATCGGCCCTTTTAGGCCGCATGCCCTCCGCCGTAGGTTACCAGCCCACCCTCGGCACCGACCTCGGTGAATTGCAGGAACGCATCACCTCCACCAAAAAGGGGTCGGTAACTTCCGTACAGTGCATCTACGTGCCGGCGGACGACCTGACCGACCCGGCCCCGGCCGCCACCTTCGCCCACCTGGACGGCACCGTGGTCCTTTCTCGGCAGCTCACCGAGTTGGGCATCTACCCGGCGGTGGACCCCCTGGACTCCACCTCCCGCATCCTGGACCCCCAGGTGCTGGGTGAAGAGCATTACCACGTCGGCCGGACCGTCCAGCAGATCCTCCAGAAGTATAGGGACCTGCAGGATATCATCGCCATCCTGGGGATCGACGAACTCTCTGACGAAGACAAGCTGACCGTGGCTCGGGCCCGGAAGATTCAGCGCTTCCTGTCCCAGCCTTTCTTTGTGGCGTCCACGTTTACCGGCCAGGAAGGCAAGTTCGTCAAGGTGGGCGACACGGTCCGGAGCTTCAGGGAGATTATCGACGGCAAACACGACGATCTCCCGGAGCAGGCCTTTTACATGGTGGGCGGGATCGAAGAAGCGGTGGCCAAGGCCGAACGCCTGGCGGCTGCCTAAGGCAGGAGGCTGGGACCCATGGCAGAAAAAAAACTCCGTTTGGAG
>Ga0326727_10025721_pt1 | contig 11004 bp, 6 predicted proteins | sample MB2enrmetagenome_FD_207643 | JGI IMG/M metagenome (GOLD analysis project Ga0326727, IMG submission 207643) | Lab enriched peat soil microbial communities from McLean, Ithaca, NY, United States - MB29MY | ecosystem: Environmental > Terrestrial > Soil > Wetlands > Peat | place: USA: New York... | reverse complement strand
CGTTCAATGCTCCTGGAACCTGGGGAAACTCCGCGCGCAACTTGATGGTGGGACCTCCTTTCCGCAACCTGGACTTCATGCTCGCGAAGAATATTCCCTTCAAGGAGCGCTATAAAGTCCAGTTCCGTTGGGAGATGTTCAACGCTACCAATACGCCTTCCTTCGGTACGCCTGACACATACCCATCCGACGGACCGGCGTTCGGCGGCATCTTTGGCAGCGACTTGCCGCCGCGAATTATGCAGTTAGCCTTGAAGTTGTATTGGTAAGCAGGGGCAGCTCACCGAGTCGCTCCTTCCTGAGTGTCGGAGGCCCCATCCCCGCCGGGTGGGGCCTCTTGCTTTGGTTGGGGTACAATCAGTCGCGACGGAATGCCGTTCCTCATTGGGAAGAGAACGGATGTGGCACGTAGAGAATCTCGGGTTGTATTCCTGGTTGATACTGGCGATGCTCAGCCAGTCGCCAGCCTCGCTCGTTCGTCAGGCACAGGAAGATCTCAAAGCCGGCCGCTATTCCCAGGCCGCGCAGGAAATATCGCGCGCCCTCGAGGCCGAGCCCGGCAACTGGAGTCTCTGGTACTATCTGGGCGTAACTCGCGTGCAGCTCAAGCAGACCGGGCCGGCCGTCGAGGCCTTTGAAAAAGCGCGTTCCTTAGCTCCGCAGGAAGCCCCCGCTTATTTTGGATTGGGACTCCTCTATATGCAGAAGGGGGACATCGATAAGGCGCTCGAAGCGTATCGCGGCGGGCTGGCTCGCGATCCAAACGATATTGCCGCCAACCAGAATTATGCCCTGCTGCTGATGGGGAGGGGGGCGTTTCGGGAGGCGGTGGGGCCGCTGGCGCGACTGAAGAGCATGAACGGCGGAGACGTCTCGACGCGCGCGACGCTGATTGAGGCGTACCTAAAAGCGGGGATGAGGAGCGAGGGTGAAGAAGAGATTGGCCAGTTTGTTTCCGGCCATCTTGCGAGCCGGCAGGAAGAGGTCTCGCTGGCCAAGCTGCTGATGGCGGACCAAGAGGGGGAGGCGGCGGCAGAGATTCTCCGCCACGCGACGGCCACTTGGCCGGACAACGCCGAAGCGCATGGTGAACTGGGGCTGCTACTCACCCAAAGGGAGCAGTATGAAACTGCGGTCAAGGAGTTAGGCACAGCAGTCCAACTCGATCCCGACTCGGCGAAATACTCGTTGGGTCTTGGGGAGGCTTTGCTGCGTTGGCGGCACGATCCCGTCGCGCTCCAATACTTATTGGCCATCCGTGATAAGTTCGCAGATCTTCCCATATATAAGTTCCAGTTGGGACTGGCCTATTTCTACTTGACTCGCTTTCCCATGGCGATTCAACAATTCGAAACTCTGGCGCGCGAGAACCCGAAGGCCAGCAGGGTTCAATACTTCATGGGCGGCTCCTACCAGGCCATCGGTCGGCTAAGAGAGGCGGAGGACTGCTACAGGAAGGCGGTTGCGCTCAAACCGGACGAGGCCTCCTACTACACGGCCCTTGCTTCCCTGCTCAAGAAGGAAAATCCGGCGGATCTTGCGGAACCGCGTCGTTTGCTGGAGAAAGCCCTGGCTCTAAATCCCTCGGACCAGGAGGGCAAGCTTCAGCTCGCCTCCTGCTTCGAACTGGAAGGAAAACTGACGGACGCCCAGACCTTGCTGGAGGAGCTAACCCGCAGCAATCCCGGTTCGCACAATGCCCATGCGGCTCTGGCGCGGGTTTACTTTCGTGAGAAGAAAGTGGAGGAAGCTGAGCAGCAAAAGTCGATCGCTGCCAAGTTAGAGGCCGACAAACTGAAAGAGATATCACCCTGGGGGCCGGCGGAACTTGGCGGTCCCTGACCTAAAAAAGGAGGATCTACCTGTGACCCATGAAGAGCTGACTTCGGAGTTGTATGAGGATTTGTGTGCCGTTCCGCTATTGGATGCCCACACCCATTTGGTGGGAGGAAAGCTCTCGGCTCGAGGACTTCATGATGTGCTGCTCTATCACATGTGCGTGAGCGATCTTTACGCCGCGGGCTGCCCAAGCGGTGCGCGCTTGACGCAGTACCCCGGCTGGGCCACTAAAGAGGAAGCCCACGCGCGCATCCGCGAAGCCTTGCCCTTCCTCCCCAACGTTCGGAACACCAGCATCAGTTGGGGCGTGCGGACGATCCTGAAAGATCTTTACGACTGGGACCAGCCGGTCACAGCCGACAACTGGGAGTGGCTGGATGCCGCCATCCGCGAGCGGGCGGACGACCGCGCCTGGCACCGGGAAATCATGCGGCGGGCAAACATCCGCCGAATCGTGACGGAGCACGCGCGGCGGGAAGGCGGCATAGACAATGCCATCCTCCAGTACTCGCTCGAGTGGGCCTTTTTCACTCGTTGTCAGTGGGGAGAATTTGACACCGCGCTGTATGAGCTCGAAAACGTGTGGGGGAAAATGCCGGCGAGCCCTACGCCGATTGGCGAGCGTCCGCCGGCCGAGCGCGTCATCCGCAGCCTCGACGATGTCCATGCGGCCCTCGAACACTACATCACTCATATCCCCTACGCTGAACTTCTCTCGACGGCCACCACGATTTCCACCGACTTGAATTTGGAAGTCGTGAGCGACGACGTTATGGCGCAGGCCGTGGCGCGGCGCGATCATGCCGGAGTCCGGGAGCGCGATATCTATGCGTCCTATTTGAACGAGGCCCTGCTGACCGGGCTCGAAAAACGTGGCCGGATCGTCTTCCAATTTTCCTACGCGGCGGAGCCCTTGCCTTTTGAGACCGGCAGTCGCGTCTCAAACCGGTCCATAGCGCAAGTCGCGGAAATGATCGCCCGGCATCCCAAACTGTCCTTCGCAGGTTTCCTGGCCAGCCGGCACGCCAACCAGGCATTCTGCACTTTCTGCCGGGAGCTTCCGAACCTCTCCTTGGTGGGCTACTGGTGGCACAACTTCTTCCCCTCTGCCATTCGGCAAGTCATGGAAGAACGTCTTGACATGCTGCCGACCAACAAGCAGATTGGTTTCTTCTCCGATGCGTATTGTGTGGAATGGTCATACGCCAAGGCGAAAATTGTCCTGAACCAACTCGCCATCGTGCTGGCTCGAAAAGTGGCCCAGGGCCAATACACGCGAAATGACGCGCTTCAGATCGCCAAGCGGACTCTGTTCGATAGCTGCCGCGATTTGCTGGGAGTCCAACCGGCCAGTGTCTAGCCCGGAAGAGGGCGCCAGGGCTTCCTTGGCGCGTGGTCAGGAAAAACGGCGTAGTACGCTTGTTGTGAAGAGAATAGAGAACGCAGAAATCTGGTTTAGGGGGATAATGATGGGCACGCATGTGAATCGAAGAGACTTTCTGAAGGCGGGAACGGTGCTGACCACGGGGAGTTTCCTCGTCGGTGGGACACGGGTGCATTTGCTTGCGGCCGATCCGGGCGAACCGGCACGTCCGCATTCGGCAAATGACCAACTCCAGTTTGCTTTAATCGGAGCCGGCCAACAGGGCCAGTACGACACAGGAGTCGCCGTCAGGGTGCCGGGAGTCAAGCTAGTGGCCGCGGCGGATTGTTACGATGGGCGCTTGACCCATTGCAAGGAAGTTTGGGGCAAGGACCTCTTCACGACCCGCGATTACCAGGAGATTCTCACACGTAAGGATATCGATGCTGTAATAATCGCTGTGCCTGACCATTGGCACAAGCAAGCGGCGCTGGATGCCCTGAATGCGGGTAAGGACGTGTACCTGGAAAAGCCGATGATCCACGTCTACTCCGACGGGCCGGAGATCATCGACACGGCGCGAAAGACGCAGCGCATCTTGCAAGTGGGCAGCCAGCGGGTAAGCTCGCTCATTTACAAGAAAGCGCAACAATTCTACCAAGTCGGGGCCATCGGCGAGCTTAACAGTGTCACTGCCTGGTGGGATCGCAATTACGCAGTCGGCGCCTTTGAGGCTTCAATCCCGCCCGACGCTTCGCCGGAGACAATCGACTGGACGCGCTTTCTGGGCACGGCGCCAGAGATCCCGTTCAACCCGGAGCACTTTTTCCAATGGCGGAAGTGGCGGGCTTACGGCAGTGGGGTTGCTGGAGACCTGTTCGTGCATCTCTTCAGCGGCACGCATTTTATCACCGGGACTCACGGTCCCACGCGCGCCATGGCCACCGGGGGGCTGCGCTTTTGGAAGGACGGCCGCGATTTCCCGGATGTTTTGATGGCGCTGTTTGATTTCCCGCAAGGATTCAACCTCTACTTGCGAGTCAATTTTGTGAGTGGCGGGCCGCAGGCGGATAGTGAGGGTTTCATGTTCACGGGAAACGAAGGCACCATGCAGATTGGCGCCAGCGGAGCCGCACTCCTGAGCGATTCTAACCGCGATGCAGTCACCATCAGCGGCATGCGGCATCGGCCCGATCCTGGCTACGAGATCGCTTCCTGGGCCGTCGCCACGCAAAAGCAATTCCTGGAGGAGTATAAGAGGAAGTACCACTTGCCTCAGCCGCCGGGCCCTCCTCCGCGCAAAGAGAGCTTTGTGGCGCCTAAGAATTACAATGATAGCTACGACCATTTGAAGAACTTCTTTGAAGCTGTGCGGACGCGCCAGCCGGTGGTCGAGGACCCCGTCTTCGGTTTCCGAGCTGCCGGGGCCGCTTTGTTGAGTAACCAGAGCTACGAACAGAATGGTCCGGTTCGCTGGGATCCTGAGGAGATGAAGTTGCTCTAGTCGCCTGTTGTAGGGGCAACCCTTGTGGTTGCCCGAGAGGTAGCGCAGACCTCGTGCTTTCCGAGGTCTGCGGCTTTTCTGGTGGGAACGTGGGAAGAGCCGCAAGGCCCATGACCACTCAGGATGACGGGCTTTGAGTTTTTTCACCGGTTCGGCTGCACAGTCCGCTCCCGCGGTTTATGAAATTCAGAAGTTTTGGAAAACTTTTTTTCGTTATCTTAGCGATCGCAGCTACGGTTCGCATCCTGTTGGTGGCGTATTGCGCCTGGGCTCAAAGCGGCAGTTCGATCACCTACCGCAACCTGAGCCCCGGCGTGGGCTACGTGCGCTCGACGTCATGCGCCGGCTCAGCCTGTCATGAAGAACTCTGCCGCAGCTACGCGCGCACACCTATGGGTCACTCCATGGCTCCCGCCAACGCGCCTTCAGAACTCGCGAAGGTGCCGAAGCGCGTTACCATTTTCAAGCCCAAACTGAACCGCTATTTCGAAGTTTTTCGTCAGGGCTCTGACCTTTACCAGAGTGAGTACGAACTCGACGCATCCGGTCAAACGGTTTTCAAGAGCACTCACCGGCTTGACTACGTGGTAGGCGCGGGGTTAACCGGCTACACTTACCTGTTCCGCAGGGATCAATGGTTTTTCGAGGCTCCGCTTTCCTATTATTCCGAAGGTAAGCAATGGGATCTATCGCCTGGTTACGAGGGGAAGGACATCGGTTTCACTCGGCCCGTTAACGTCGCTTGCCTGGCCTGTCACAATGGCCAACCGGAACCGGCGCCAAGACGCGACGGAATGTATCAGGAACCTCCTTTCAGGCTGGGTGAAAACGCGATCGGTTGCGAATGCTGTCACGGCCCCGGCGCTCTGCACCTTAAAGAAATGATGCAAAAACCCCGGCCAAGCTCCGCCGAGGCGGACACCTCCATCGTGAACCCTGCCAAGCTCTCCCCCAGCTTGGCTGACGACATCTGCATGAATTGCCACCAAGGTGCGGAGGCGCGAATCCTGCAACCCGGCAAAAGCTACCTGGATTTCCGGCCGGGAACTCACCTCTACGAAACGCTGGCGATGTTCAAGCGTCCGGTCAAGGAAGAGCAGCGCGCGGAAGCGGACCGCCTGGAGACCCTTCCTCCGGTGAGGGGCAGCATGGAGACTCCGTTGTGGTGGAAAAACTCCTCGCTGCAAATCAGCAAGTGCTATCAAGCCAGCCACGGTAGGCTGACCTGCATCACTTGTCATTCGATCCACCATCCCCCTACCCCCGGAAACCAAGTGGCGTACTTCCGTGCAAAGTGCATGACTTGCCACGCTGATGCGGACTGCAAGCTGCCGGCCGAAGAGCGCATGCGCCAACAGCCCGCGAATGATTGCGTCGGTTGCCACATGGAGAAGCGGGCCGTGGCCGGAATCGCCCACTCGAGCGATACCAAGCATCGCATTGTTCGGCGCGCCGGACAGCCATTGCCCGACGTCGTATTCAGGCAGCCGACGTCGGACATGCCCGGTCTGCTCTGCCTGAACAAGCCCGAGGAAGAAGCGAAGGATCCAGTTCCTTCCTTGACGAAATTAATCGCTTATTTGCAGGTCATGAAAAGGGATCCCAGTCTGCACGACTACTATTTGGATGTGCTCGAGCAGTTGAGCAAATCTGCACCGGAGGACCCGGTGGTGCTGGTTTGTTTAGGGATGAAGGAGTTGTTGGAGGATAAGGACTACCCCCGGGCTGCCGACTTCCTCTCGCGAGCGATCGAGCGCGGGGATGAGGAGTCAACCACCTTCTTGTATCTTGGACAGGCCCTTTCACAAAGTGGCCGGGACAGCGAGGCTCTCGGCGTTTTCGAGCGCGGTGTCAAGGCATATCCCTACGACCCGCCGCTCCGGGCGGGAATGGCCATGGAATACCTCCGCATGCACGAAAGGCAGCGCGCTTTGGAAGTCATGAGGCGGCACTTGGAACTGTTCCCGGAGGACGCCTTGATGCGGGGCATGATGAAGAAGGTCGAGACCTACGGACCTTGACGTGCCGTTCGATGCTCAGGCTGTAATCCCGGTGGGGCCACCCGCGATCAACCGAATGAGAATCCCGGCGGGAGAGGATCGTTATGACTGAGAAGAGCAAACGAATCAACTGGTGTGAGTTTCTGACAACGAGCCTGCAAGTCGCAGCCTTGTCAGCTGTGAGCGTACTGGCGAGCGGCCACCTTGCTGGTTCAGTTTGCGCAGAAGCTATAAAGCAGAACGCGACCACACCAAATGCAGCGAGCAACACAACACGCGCTATACCGACCATGCCAAAGCCCGCGGACATGTTGCAGAGCCAGGCATTGGCCAAACGGTTCCTTTCCCGCGCAGCCGTTCTTCCCATTTCTTTTGTGCTGGACGGCAAAGTCATACACGGCATCCCGCAAGCGTGGCGCCCGGCCATAAACAAACGCCGCATCGACGACCATCGCTCCGAAACGGTTTTCGAAGGCACTGACCCCAAGACCGGTTTGCAGGTTCGAGTGGAGTATACGGAGTACCATGATTACCCGGTGATAGAGTGGGTGGCATGGTTCAGCAACAAAGGCCAGGAGACCAGGCCAATCGTTCGCGACATCCAGGCCCTGGATGGAACATTTCAAGGCTCTGGGCCAGTTCTGTATTCAAATAATGGCGACTTCTACAGTGAGAAAGGATATACACCCAACGAAAAACCCTTGGGCAAAGGAGACTCGGTCAGCTTTGCCCCCAACGGAGGCCGCCCCAGTGACGGTGCATTCCCCTACTATCGCATCAGGTTCGACAATTGGGGCCTATCCCTCGCCATCGGCTGGCCGGCACAGTGGGCCGTTCGTTTCGACGGACTGGCAGACGGCGTACACGTGCGGGCGGGTCAGGAAAAGACCAACCTGCGGCTGAAACCAGGTGAAAGCATCCGCACACCGCGCATGACCGTCCTCGCCTGGTCGGGGGACGCTTCCAGAGCTGTGAACTTGTGGCGCCGGTGGTATTTTGCTCACATTATGCCCAGACCCAACGGGCAGCCACACAAACCGGTGCTGGCTGTCGCCGGCACTGATGAAGGCGAGGAATTCACGGCCGCGACGGAAGAGAACCAGATCCGGTATATCGAGAAATTCAAACAACTAGGCTTTAACTTTGACGTCTGGTGGATCGATGCCGGGTGGTATCCCTGTGCGGGCCACTGGCCCAATACCGGTACATGGGAACCTGATCCCAAAAGGTTCCCCAATGGTCTGAAGCCTGTATCCGATTGCGCAGCCCGGAACGGCGCTGACCTCTTGGTTTGGTTTGAGCCGGAAAGGGTACGGCAGGGCACAGAACTCAGCACCGAACACCCCGAATGGCTGCTTCGGCTGAAGGACAACGAGAATAGTTTGTTGAATCTGGGCAATCCGGAATGCCGCCAATGGCTGACCGACCATGTGTGCAAGTTGATCAAGGACAACGGCATCAAGATTTACAGGCAGGATTTCAACTTCGAGCCCCTGGAATACTGGCGCCAGAATGAGGCGGAGGACCGCCAGGGACTCAACGAGAACCTGCACGTCCAGGGCTACCTGAAGTACTGGGATGACTTGCTGGCGAGAAATCCCGGCCTGTGGATCGATTCATGCGCTAGCGGTGGACGGCGCAATGATCTTGAAACCATGCGCCGTTCTGTTCCCCTGCACTATAGCGACTACGGATATGGGTATCATCCCATAAAGCTGTCATTTCACCAGACACTCTTCGAGTGGCTGCCCTTTTTCAAGGAAACCACACTCTCCTGGGATGTCAGCGAACCGACGCGCTTCAATAAACAGGCCGACAGTTACTCCTACCACTGCGCCATGGCTCCCATGTTGGCTCTAGGACTGGACATCCGGCGGGACGATTACGATTATGCTTTGTCCAGGAAGATGATCGCCATCTGGCGCCGGGCATCCGAACTGATACTATATGGCGATTATTACCCTCATACCCCGTTCCACCGCAGTGCTGACCAATCGGTCGCTTGGCAGTTTGACTGCCCGGAAAAAGGCCACGGACTTGTGCAAGGAATCCGCTTGCCCGCATCGGAGGAACGGACGCTCACGATCCATCCGAAGGCAATTGATCCCAGCGCCAAATACCTTTTTGAAAATGATGAAACCGGTGAAACAAAAGACATCGCGGGAAAAGATTTGATTCAAACTGGCTTCACGTTTGCCCTGCCGGCGCGGAGCGGCGCCATCTGGTTTTATCGAAGGACTGATAGCGATTCCCATTGACGCACGATTAAACGGCGCCATCGGACTCGCAGTGGACGTGGCCAAAACAGCGCTTCCCGTGTGATGCCGATAAAGTATTCAATGGAACGGCACGTTTAGAGAGCGAGATTCTTACGCGCCCAAGCGACGCACTTCAGGTTGCACTCGTCTTCGAGTTTGATCTGCGCTTCGGGGCTTAGGCTGGCGATGCGCGGCAGAGGCGCCTTCGGTTTGTTCTTGCGCACCAGCGCCAGCGTCTTAGCCAGGTCTCGTCCAGGCAGGGGGCTATAGGAATCGTCAAAGGTGGCCCAGTACTTGGTCGTAAACACCGGGATTTTCAGCGGGTCGCGCGTGATCATCTCCAGCTCGAAGATCATGTTCGGGTCCTTTTGACGCAGGAGCCGCACCATCTCCTTGAGGTCGAGTATTCCTTCGCCCATCGGGACCTCCGAGAGCAGAAAGCCATCCTCATAGTCTTCCACCGCCATGTCCTTGATGTGGGTGAAGAAGGCGTAGGGCAGAAGCGTCCGCAGGGTGTCCATGGGGTCTTCGCAAAGCGAGATATTGTTGCCGAAATCAAAGCACACCCCAACGTAATCGCTACCCAGCCGCTCCAGCCAGGCGGCCTGCTCGGCCGCCCGGTATCCTTTGTGGTTTTCGAGGCCCAGGCGCATCTGGTGCTTCTCCAGAACCGGTTCCGCCAGTTCGACCGAAGCCTTGATGCCCTCGAACATCGTCTTCCAGGGTCCGAAGCTTTCGAAGTCTTCGTACCGGCGCCCGGTCAGCGCGGCGTGAAACGCGACCGCTCCCGCTTCCTTGTAGGCCTTCACCTGCGTCTCGAACGCATCCAGGTCGCTCTTCTGATGTGGCAAGCGCGGATCGCAGACGAGGAACATGTTGTATCGTTCGAGCCGCGCCCGGAACTTCTTGATCGCATCCGGATCCATGGATGGAGGGTTGGTCTGCACGCCCGCCAGTCCGAGTTGATGGCAGTGCTCGACGATATCGAACGGCTGCCCGCCGGCACGGCTCGCCTGGATGCGCAGCATGAACGCGCTTGGCGTTCCGCCCATGCGCGGCGGATTGCCCGGCGCGAGCGCGGCAGTTGAAATGGTGCGGAGCCAAGCGGGTGCTGAGCTGGCGAGCGCCAAGATGTCTCTCCGTGTCATGATTCCTCCACTAGGCTCTTGAGAGCGCCGTCCCAGGGGGTGCGATAGGGTCTGTAGCACATAGCGGCGGCTTCCCTGTCGCCGATCACCTGCTCCTTATCCGGATCCCATCGGATGGCGCGCCCGAGCCGCAGGGACATGTTGGCCAAGTTGCATGCCACTGCCACCCTGTGGCCATCTTCTACTTCGCATAGGGGACGCTGGCGAGTCCGCATGCTGCTCAGCCAGTCGCGTTCGTTCATGGCCATGGTGTCTTCCCCGCCGGTGCCGTAGCGGGCGTCGGACTCCACTCCCCCCTTGAAACCCTGAATCCAAGGCGTCGGCTTCACATCGCTGTAGACCGGACCGCCGATGGGTTGTCCCATAAAAGGCGGGATGTCGTTGAGCGGATCGATTTTGTTCTCAGGGATGACCTCGTAGCCGCCGGCAAGCACCAGGCTGCCCTTGGTCCCCAGGTAGACCTGCCCGCGCGTGGCGGCATCGCCGCGCATGGCGTTGGCTTCGCGGATGGCAAAATCCACGGTGAAACCGCCCGGAAATTGCCATATTGCATCCTGGGTATCTGGCGTCTCGCCATCGTCTTCCAAGGCGAACCGGCCGCCGGTGGACATCACCAGCGTCGGACCCTTCACGTTCATGCACCATAGCACCTGGTCTAGCATATGAGCCCCCAGGTTGGTCATTTGGCCGCCGGAATAGTCCCAGAACCAGCGGAAATGGTACAGGGCGCGGTGCTTCTGGTACGGCTTCTTGGGGGCGGGACCGAGCCACATGTCGTAGTCGATCTCGGGCGGCGGATCTTCGATGGGAGTCTTGCCGAATCCGGGATAAATATTGCGGTAGGAGGCGATCCGGATGGAATGGATCTTCCCAAGCTGGCCGCTTTCGATGA
>Ga0326727_10025720_pt1 | contig 11006 bp, 12 predicted proteins | sample MB2enrmetagenome_FD_207643 | JGI IMG/M metagenome (GOLD analysis project Ga0326727, IMG submission 207643) | Lab enriched peat soil microbial communities from McLean, Ithaca, NY, United States - MB29MY | ecosystem: Environmental > Terrestrial > Soil > Wetlands > Peat | place: USA: New York... | reverse complement strand
CTCACATCGTCCTTGAACTCGCGCGCGCCGGGATTGGACCACGTGGCCGCCTCCAGCATCTGCTTCTCCAGCAGCATCTGGGCGGCATTCTTGAAGCGCTCGTGCTCCAGCAGCCGCTCCACCAGCTCGCGCCGCGGGTCCTCGGTTGCCTGCTCCGGGCCTGTCTCCGTGTGCGGCAGCAGCATCTTGCTCTTGATGTGGATCAGCAGTGACGCGGTGTAGATGAAATCGCCTGCCACGTCCACATCGCTGGCCCTGAGCTGGTTGACATAGGCCAGAAACTGGCTGGTGATGATGGCGATAGGGATGTCGTAGATGTCGATGTCCTGCTTACGAATCAGGTCCAGCAGCAGGTCCATGGGGCCGTCATAAACCTGCCCCACGATCACCGAAAAAGGAGACTCCTCCGAACCCTCGTCCAGCTTTTTCTGCCGCGCCGCAAGCCGGGCGGCAGCCTTTTCCTCCGCGCTGGGCTGCGGTTTGAGCGCCCTCCGTGGGCCGGCAGGTGCGGCCGGAACCGGGACGGCAATTGGCTCGGGAGCAGGATCAGGCGCGGCTTGCAGCGGCGGCACTACGGCCGGCGCGGCCGGCTCAATAGCTGGATCAGAAACAAGCTCGGCAACAGACTCCGGCTCAGCCACAGATTCTTGATCGACAACTGTATCGGCCGAGATCACGGGTTCTGGCTCTATGACCGGCTCTGGGAGGGCCTCAACTATAACTTCCATTTCGGCTGCGGGTACCGGTTCGACCACTGACTCGGCTTCCCGCTCAGGTCCAGCAGTTTCAACCGTGGAACCAGCAGCCGGGAGCGGAACTGCTCTAGCGTTCGAAGAGGGTTTTTCTTCCCTCTTGCTCACCAACCGGCCTTTTCCCGCAGCCTTCGCCGGCTTAGCGGCAAGGGCTGGCACAGCCGGATTCGCCGGTGCGGCAACAACTTGTGGGGACGGCTCGTTCAAGGCTCTTTCTTCTTCCCGATGATCTCTGAAACTGCCTGAAATCTTCACTACTCTGAGGGGTTCGGGCCTTGCGGGATGAGGGAAAAAGCCGAATCCGGAGCGAAGGCCTCCCAACGCAAACTCCAGCGCCTTTCGCCACCACGGAATTGTTTTTTCCGCCATCTGGTTCTCCTTCGGTATAAGCCGCATTCTGCGCGTCTCTCGCAAAACCGCTCTAATTCCTTCGTCTCCCAAGGCGGTGGCTAAGATGAGGCATACTCGGCGCGGCAAGGCGTAAAAACGTCCAGGACTTCCGAGGCCCGGTCCGTGCAGGCCTGGTGCTGCATGCCGCCGGCCACCAGGATGCTGTCTCCGGCGGAGAGTGCGTGAGTGACGCCTGCAATCGTGAGCTGGATCGCGCCGGAGACAACGAAAACCAACTGTTCATGCGGATGGCTATGCGCGGCTCCGATCCATCCCGGTTCCATTTTATGCCGCACGAGCATGAGGTCCTTGCTATAGGACATCACCTGCCGCCGCAGTCCAGGCTCAGGGTGGGTCATACTGCTGTCATCGGATTTGATCACTCCATCTGCGGCTGACATTCTGTCCTTCCTTCGCTCCCCAATGGAGCGATTCTGCCTTTAAGTTCGCCGCCATCGGCCCTTCACGGTATGCGAAATGTTTAATGCGCGCCGATCATCTATTCGCCGGTCTAGCCGCTCAGTGTCATCTGCATTGCCAAGCGCACCTGCTGCATCGTTTGTTCCGCGCGGTCGCGCGCGCGTCGGGAACCGTCTTCGAGAATCTCTTTGACCTGCGCCTCCGAAAAACCAGCACGGCGCTCCTGCATGGGCTTTAGAACCTTAACCAGGTTGTCAGCCACCCATCCCTTGCACTCGATGCAGCCGATTCCTGCCGAGCGGCAACCCTGCTCTACTTTGGCCATGGTCTCGGGCGTCGAGAAGACCTTGTGCAGGTCGCCTACCGGGCACTTGTCCGGGTCGCCCGCGTCGGTGCGGCGAACGCGCGCAGGGTCGGTCACCATGGTCTTGAGCTTCTGGCGCACCACATCCTCCGGGTCGGTCATCTGGATGGTGTTGCCGTAGCTCTTCGACATCTTGCGCCCATCGGTGCCGGGCAACTTGGGCGAGGGCGTCAGCAGCACCTTCGGCTCAGGCAAAACGGGCAGATGAATATGTTCCACCTGCCCTATGCCCTCGTACTCTCCGTGGCTCGCCCTTGGGTAAAACTGGTTAAACCTCCGCGCCACCTCGCGGGTCAGCTCCACATGCGCCTGCTGATCCTGCCCCACCGGCACGAAATCGGTCTGGTATAGCAAAATGTCCGAGGCCATCAGCACCGGATAACCCAGAAAGCCGTAAGTGGTCAGATCCTTATTGGCCAGGTTCTCCTGCATCTCCTTGTAACTTGGCACGCGCTCCAGCCAGCCCAGCGGCGTAATCATCCCCAGCAACAGCGGCAGTTCGTAGTGCTGATCGACATGGCTCTGCACAAAGATGGTGCATTTCTTCGGGTCGAGTCCGGCGGCCAGAAAGTCCAGCGCCACCTCCAGCGTGTTGGGCGCAATCTTCGATGTGTCCGCGTAGTCGGTCGTCAGCGCGTGCAGGTCGGCGATGAAGAAGTAGCACTCGTACTTGTCTTGCAGCTTGACCCAGTTGGCCAGCGCGCCCATGTAGTTGCCCAGGTGCAGCTTGCCGGTGGGGCGCATGCCGCTCAAAACGCGAGGACGGCCACCTGCGGTGGGGCCAACTGCGCCAGCGGCGCTCGAAGCCCGCGGATGATCCGAGGCGAGCGGAAGAGATGTGGGTACGGATTCAGCCATGGTGTTGATCGATTCCGGGATGAAGCCAGGAGAATGTCGCCGCGCCTCCAGAAAATCCGGAATAAACGGCTCCTTCTATTGTAGCGGGAGGGGCGACGCGCTCGGCGCTTTTAGATGTGCGCCAGAATGCCGTAGGCCAGCCTCATGATCGGAGTCATCACGATTCCCAGCACTGCGCGGCCCACGAAGATGAGCAGCAGGTAGCTGAGCGGCCCGGTGATGCTGTCGAAGACCCGCACCGCGCCATAAGGCAGAACGTTCCTGAGAACATGGCTGCCGTCCAGCGGCGGAATGGGAAGCAGGTTGAAGATGCACAGCGTGAGGTTGAGCTGCATGGCGATGTTGCAGAGGATCTCAAGAGATTGCTGTGTGGTCGAGGGACTGACCCCCTCCGGAAGATGCCCCTCGGAGAGAAGAACGGCCGCCAGGCCGAGGAAGGCGATCAAGGCCAGCATCAAGTTCGAGGCCGGGCCAGCCAGGCTGACCAGCATATCGTCGCGCTTGAAGTTGCGGAAGTTGCGGCTGATGATGGGCACGGGCTTGGCCCATCCGAAGAGAAGACCGCCAAACATGTTGAACCCGAAGAGCGGCCCGAAGATCATCAGCGCGGGCAACAGCAGGGTGCCGATGGGGTCTATGTGGTCCATGGGGTTGAGCGAGACGCGCCCCAGCATCCGGGCCGTCTGGTCGCCCAGCCGCGAGGCCGTCCAGGCGTGCGCCGACTCATGCACGCTGAGTGAAAACAGGAGCAGAACGAACTCGAAAACGGCGATTACGATGGCGCTGGATTGCAAATCAACACTCCACAGACTGAAAACTCAGGTTAGCATGGAGGGGCGTGGTGATTCACGCCTCAAACGGGAACAAAACCTGGGCTGATGCTGTCTAAGGGGTTATGCGGTTCAATTGTTCTGCGTGAAAGGGGAACGGCAATGCGGAGATGGGTGACGGGAGTTTGTCTTGGCCTGGCGGTTCTGAGCCTGGCCGCTGCGGGCTTTGCCCAGGACGATGAGGCGGCCCAGGCAAATGCGCTTTTCCAGGCGCGTAAGAGGCCTGAGGCCTTGCCGCTCTACGAGGATCTGGCTAAAGCGCATCCTAACGAGATGCTTTATTTTGAGCGCCTGGCCGATTGCCTCGGCGCCCAGTCCGCCCAACTGAGCGACCCGGCCGAGATCAAGGCGGTGCGAACCCGCATGCGTGACGCGGCCAAACGCGCTATCGAGCTGGGCGATACGACCGAATATATCCGCATAATGGCCAATTCCGATCCCAACGAGCCGCTGTACGCCGGCATCGTGAGCCCTGGCAAGGCTCTGCTGGCGGAAGGTGAGAAGGCTTACACGGCGGGAGACTTCCCCACGGCGATGGCTAAGTACACAGCCGCTGCCGAGGCCGACCCCAAGCTCTACCAGGCTCCGCTCTTTGCCGGCGACACGGCCTACGTGCAGCACGATTTGAAGACAGCGGCCGTTTGGTTTGCCCGCGCCATTGCCATTGATCCCGACCGCGAAACGGCTTACCGCTACTGGGGTGACGCGATGATGAAGTACGGCAACGACCCCATGGCGGCCCGCGAAAAATTTATTGACGCCATTGTGGCCGAACCGTACAACAGGCTGGCCTGGCAAGGGATCAGGCAATGGGCGCAGCTCGAGAAGGCGGTTATTCTGGCGCCGAAGATTGATCGGCCAGAGGGGCCCGTTGTAGACACGAAAAAGCCCAATACCATCAATATCGTTATTAGTGCTGAAGCTACCGATGACAAAAAGCATCCGGGAGCCTCGGCGTGGTTGATGTACTCGCTGATTCGCGCTGGATATCGGGGCGATGAGTTCAAAAAGAACTTCCCCAACGAGAAGGAGTACCGGCATTCTCTTCGGGAGGAGAGCGCGGCTCTGAGCGGCGCAGCCGAGGGAATCAAGAACCAAGGGGTCAAGCCAGCCGATCTCGACGAGAGCCTGCGCAATCTGGTGGAGCTGAACGATGCGGGAATGTTGGATTGCTGGATTCTGATCAGCGCCGCCGATCAGGGCATTGCTCAGGACTACGACGCGTATCGCCAGCAGCATCGCCAGCTACTGCACGATTACCTCGACCGCTTTGTGGTGCATGGCGGCGTAAACCCGGCGCAGTAACTCAGAGTGAAAAAGCGGGTTGGGTTTCTATTCCCTACTCCCTACTCCCTATTTCGTCACTCCCGCTCCGCCGGGAAACTGCCCACCAGCTCTCCGGCGGCCACGTGCTGGCCGGCCAGCACTATAGCGTGGCTGGCAACCTTGGCCGCGGGGCCAATCACCGTGGGCACCAGCGTGACCTCGCTGAAGTCATGGGCCGCGTGGCTGTGCGAATAGATGCGGGCAAAGGAGCCGATCACAGCGCCCTTGCCGATGGTGATGCCGCCTCGGTCGTTCAGCAAAACGTTCTGGCGAATGACCGCTCCCTCCTCGATAGCCAGGTTGTAGCCATAAGTCAACTCCACGCCGTGGTAGATCTTGACGCCCGCGCCGATGCGGGCAAAGAGGTGGCGGCCCAGCATCGCGCGGAAGCGCACTCCCAGCCAGTGGTTGGTCCCGATAGGCGAGCGGTCGAACATCTGCCAGAACCACAGCAGCGGCTTGCGCTGGGCAAACAGCTCCGGGTCGGCGTCGCCAAAGTGCTCCGCCTCCAGGGTCACGTTACACGGGTCCAGCGAGAGCGAGAGCACGTTGCCGGGCAACTCGCTGGTCAACGACAGGTTCAGCTTGCCGCCATGCGGGCGGCCCAGGTAGAGCTGGGTCAGCTGGTCGCGCACAATCTCCGCGCGCAACTCCGGCGCATGGTGGCGGGTGAACTCCTCATCAAGAAACTGAATCCAGTGACGGTAGACTTCTTCGGCCTCGGGCGCGGGATGGGGGGCGTTGCTCTGTGAGTGTTCCATACGAATTGGAAGATACACCACCGGACCGGGGTGCGGCGAGTGGGGTCTGCCTATCCGCTATTCGTACGCGGCGCTGGCCTGCTGCTTCCATCGTTGCGGGTTCACGCCGAAGATCAGGAGCCACAGCAGAAGCGAGAGTTCCCCGAGCGCGCCGGCGGGCATTACGACGTGGGAGAAGAGATGGGCCGCCAGCGGCGGCGACAGAAAGACCTGGTAAGTCAAACCGGTGATTATCATGAACACGCCAATGATTCGAGGCATAAACGTAGACCTGAGAATCAGGTAGCCGATTAGCAGGCAATAAAATCCGAAAAACAACATACAGATGCTGGTGGCCACATCATGCAAATCGAGAGACAGAAGCGCCAGCGCCTGTAACTGCTCCACCTTGAAGACGCTCAGGTAAGGCGCGCCTCCCATGACAATCAAGGGAGCGAAAGTTAAGAAGCTGGCCAGTGCCCCAACGGCACATCCTATGAGGCTGAAGAAGGCCGCAAGCAAAGAGATGCTTCTGTTTACCGGCTTCAACAGGTCATAGAGAAGCAGCGTCACCATGACATAGCAGACGGCCGAGATAAGTCCGACCGCGAAACACGTTCGCAATACCTGCCCATTCGTCAGGATGTTATGCGCTGTAGCCGCGGAGTTGCCGGCGACGAGAATCTTGTTATGAACATTGCCATCAGCGTATCCGTACATCATCCCGTTGGCCAAATAGAAAGCGCCGGCAATCCTGGCCTTGAGCCGTGGCGACGATTTTGCAATCCCTTCTATCATCTTTCCTGTGCTCATCATCGCTCCTTAGGCAGGCTCTTTGCTTTCACTGGTTGGAGTTCCGCCGCCGCACCAGCGCGCGCGCATACCCTGACAGATTTTCTCCCGCTCTTCCGGCGTCATCTTCTTCCATTGATCGCCGGAAAAGCGATTCGATCTGCCGTGATCGTGGCCGTGGCCGCCCCAGCGTCCGAAGAGAATCCGGCAGAGAGCCAGCAGCCCGAGAGCCTGCCAGAAGTTAATCAGCCGCCATCCGAAGATCGCCGGCAGCAGCCAATTCCAAAGAAGCATAACCACTTCGCCGCCAATCCAGATGAAGAGCGCAAGCGCCAGCGGAGCCACAAAATAGATCCACTTGTTTCTTTTGACCCATTCATTTCCCATGATCTTCTCCTCAAATTCCCGTAAACTCATCGTGAATGCGCTTTAATCGTTCGCGCAGATACAGCACCGCGTAGCGCTTGCGCGCCAACAGCGTGTTGACTTTGACGCCTGTTTCCGCCGACATCTCTTTGAAGCTGCGCCCCCCGAATTCGTGAGCGATGAAGACTTCACGCTGCTCATCGGGCAGTTCATTAAGCGCAAATTCAAGCTCATCCAAAAGCGCGTTGCGCAGGTAGAGCGCCTCCGGCCCGGCATCGGGCGAGAGCAGCAAATCTTCCATTCGCAGCAGCTCCCCGTCTTCATCCATGGCCGCCGCGTCGCTGAAGTTCTCCGGCTTCTTCTTGCGGAAGAGGTCCGTAATGCGATTGCGCGCCACGCTGAAAAGCCAGCCGGTCACATAATCAATCGGCATCAGCAGCCGATTGGCCTGCACCAGTTCAAAGAAGACCTCCTGAAGAAGATCTTCCACGTCAGCTTCGTTGGGTACCCGCTTGCGAATAAAATTGCGCAGCCGGTTTCGTTCTTCCGCGATGATCTCGGAGATATGAAGATCCTGCTCGATCATCGAGGTAATGCTCAACGGCTCTTCCTTCCATTCCTGAAGACGAATGGCAGTTGCGAATATTGTAGGGCGACTCGAAATAATGTGATTAACGCATCCGAGTCGTCTTTACCTGAAGTTTGGATTCACTAGCACTGTCAATGATTGGAAGGCCATGGTTCAAAGTGAATCCATTTAAGTCGTTTCCCATCCCATTGATAAAAATCATCACCACATATAACTTCCTGTGTTTCCTTTGAGAGACCAGTCACAATGATGAGGCGACTCGTGAGCTTGAAATCGATGCTTGCGCTTGAGCTATTTGAGTCGGCACAACCCGCTGAGAGGCCGGGGTCGTAAATGGCCCCCAACTTTGCATCGATGATGACGAATGAAAGGCAGGGACTGCCGCATCCCCACTTTGCCACCGTGAAATGCCCCGCATAATTGGGACCATTCAGCGCTTGTGTAAGAATCATTGTTCTAAAGGCATGCTCATGAGGTGTGACAAGGAGTGGCTTAGCAGGGCTGCCATTAAAATCGGCTACGGCTGGATAATGCTCAAACGCCCATACGTCAGAGTTCTTAGGATTCAATCCATCTTTTTGTGCTGAAGTACACGTCGAGATGAGTAGTAGAATGCATGTAATAATTGTGTTCTTCATAAATCTGTCTCCAAACTGAGTTCATATCCAGAAACGGCGGCTACATTCGTATTTCATCTTACCTCGCCGCGTCTTTCGTTTCCTTCGGCCCCAGCAAAATCTGCACGCCCACATACACAATCCAGTTCGGCTCGCTGTTTTGACGCGTCACCGCCTGAATGCCGCGCCCGCCCATGAAGAGCAATCGCAGATGGCCTTCGCGGTCCAGCGTCTTGCGTCCGCCCACATCCAGCGTCAGCTCGCGCTGCTTGGGCAGCAGATTGGATGGAGGGCCGATGCGGTTTACGTCCTGCAAATCGTAAAACTCCCCATACAGCTCCAGCCGCTCGTTAAACTCGTGCCCCGCAATCAGCCCGCGCCCCCAGCGGCTGGGCACGTTGCGGTTACCGATCCAGCGGCCCACCTCGCCGTTGAAATCAATCGGCCCCCATTTGGCCGTAAACTCCACCGGTAGATAATACTGCGGCCCCGGCTCCACAATCTCTCGACGCACACTGCTGGTGGGGTTGTTGATGGAGACCTGCGGATAAGTGCCCAGCGAAAACGTCATATTCTCGTCGGACTTCGGCTCACCTGCGCGATAATGCTCAAAGTAGCGCCACTTCATGCCGATGAGCGACTCGCCCAGCCCGGCTTTCGTCGTATTGTTCTGATCGGTAGCCGCGGCGATGGGCAGCTCGTACTTAAGCTGAATCCGGTCGCCCCAGCCGTAGTTGATGTCGAAGTCAGGCAACTGGTAATAGGCCAGCCCAGGATTGTGGTCGCCGATCCAGCCCAGGTTGATCTCCCAGTGCCGGTTGCCGGGCGTGCCGGGATCATCAGTTATAAAAGGCGGCCCGCCCTGCGCATGTGCCGATAGCGCGCCCGCGAGCGAAACAATCAGCAGAAGCAGTTGGATGAACATGCGCGCCCCGATAATAAAACTGCGCCAACAATGAGCCATGATAAAAATCCAAGACCTGCAATTTCAAGGTATCATCCGCTCCAAGATCAGCCGTAAGATTCGTGAATTGAAGCACTATTTCATATCGGTGTTCGGCTTATAGAATGCAACAGTGCGCACGTGTCCTATGATGGATAGAAGGTGAGCGCTTTTCCTGCCTGCACTCGTTCCAACTATGTCTTCAAGGGAGCAATGATGGTCGCCATACAACTCGAATATCAGGGAGACTTGCACTGTAAAGCAGTCCACAGTCCCTCAGGAACCGAACTCAATACCGACGCCCCCAAGGACAATCAGGGGCGCGGAGAGAGTTTCTCGCCCACAGACTTGGTCGCAACCGCGCTCGGCACTTGCATTCTAACGATTATGGGCATTATGTCCCGTACGTTGAACATCGACATCGCTGGGAGCACGGCAACCGTAGAAAAGGAAATGACAACCGCACCGCCGAGAATGATTGAGAGCCTGAACGTCAAAATCCATGTACCTCACTCCATTAGCCCCGAGAACAAGCAAAAACTCGAACGAGCCGCCCACACCTGCCCGGTGCACAAAAGCCTTCACCCGGACGTCAAGACGCCAATCGAATTTACTTGGGGATGATGTTGAGTAACGCTGCAGATGGTCTCTGTTCTAGTTCCTGGTCCGTATAAAATGTTGCGCATGGAGACAACAACAATTGCCGGAGCCACGGTTTCCCGCATTGGCCTGGGCACCTGGGCCATTGGCGGACTGGAGTGGGGCACAGTGCCCGACGAGGTAGCCATCGCTACCTGCCTCGGCGCACTCGAGCGCGGCATCAACCTCATCGACACCGCGCCCATCTACGGACAAGGCCACGCAGAGGAGATTGTGGGCCGCGCCATGCGCGCCCACGGCCGCCGCGAGGATTTCTTCATCGCCACCAAAGTCGGCCTCGACTGGAGCGAGCGCGGCGTCTTCGCCAACTCGACTGCGCCGCGACTACAAGCTGAACTCGAAGCCAGCCTGCGCCGTCTCGCCACAGACTACATCGACCTCTACCAGGTGCATTGGCCGGACACGCGTACGCCCATCGCCGAAACTGCCGCTTTACTCGCCGAGTTTCAGCGCCAGGGCAAGGTGCGCGCCCTGGGCGTGAGCAACTTCAGCGTCGCCCAGATGGAGGAGTTTCGCGCCGTCGTCCCGCTCAGCTCCAACCAGCCGCCCTACAACCTCTTCGAGCGGCAGATCGAGTGCTGCGCGCACGGCGAGAGTCTTTTGTCTTGGTGTGCGGCGAACTGCATAGCCATCCTCACCTGGAGCACGCTCTGCCGCAGCCTGCTCGCCGGCCGCATCACGCGCGGCATGAGCTTCGACAAAGGCGACATTCGCCGCGTCGATCCCAAGTTCCGCGAGCCGCGCTTCTCGCAATACATCACGGCCGTCGAGGGGCTGGCGGAGTTTGCGCACCAGCACTATGGCAAATCCGTACTGGAGCTGGCCGTCCGCTGGGTACTCGACCGCCCCGGCGTTAACGTCGCCCTGTGGGGAGCCAAGCGCCCCGAGCAGCTCGACGCTGTCAGTTGCGTAATGGGCTGGAAGCTCGATGCCGCCGCGATGGCCGAGATCGACCGCATCGTCGCCGAATCCGTCACCGACCCCGTTGGACCCGAGTATCTGACGCCCAAGGTGCGGGAACGCTGATTGTTGCTGCTGGCATTCCCGCGGATCAGCCAGCATTCCGCTGTTTCCCCTCCCCCGCCCGACTCTGCGATACTGTTTGCTTATGCCCATCGATGACCTGCAACAGGCTGCCCAGAAGATTGCCGGATTCCTCGCCACCCTCAACAAGCTCGGTGGCCTGCGTCTCAAGTACCGTATCAGCGCCGGCCCCGCTGCCGGCGACGGCGCGCAGGACGGCGAAAACCAGTCTCCCGCCATCTGCGTCGAGCTGGCCGGACCCGACGTGCCGCTGGTTACGCAGCACAATGGCGAGTTGCTGCTTGCCCTGGAGACCATCGCCGTGCAGATTCTCCG
>Ga0326727_10025719_pt1 | contig 11006 bp, 7 predicted proteins | sample MB2enrmetagenome_FD_207643 | JGI IMG/M metagenome (GOLD analysis project Ga0326727, IMG submission 207643) | Lab enriched peat soil microbial communities from McLean, Ithaca, NY, United States - MB29MY | ecosystem: Environmental > Terrestrial > Soil > Wetlands > Peat | place: USA: New York... | reverse complement strand
GAAAGGAAGATGTAACGTGAAGCTCTGGGGCGGACGTTTTGAAAAGACTACAGATGCTTTGGTGGAAGATTTTCATTCCTCAATTCGCTTCGACCAACGCCTATACAAACAAGATATTCTCGGGAGTATAGCCCATGCCAGAATGCTCGGCAGTGTCGGAGTTATCTCTGAGGATGAAGCGGGACAGCTAATTGAAGGACTGGGAGGAATCTTAGCAGATATTCAGGCAGGTAAGGTGGAGTTCGAGATCGGCGCCGAAGATATTCATATGAATGTCGAAAAGCTTCTAACGGAACGCATTGGGCCTGTGGGAAAGAAACTTCATACCGGGCGCAGCAGAAATGACCAAGTCGCCTTGGATTTAAGGCTTTATTTGCGGGAAGAGATTGACCAAACCAAGAACTTAGTGGAGCAGTTATTGCAGACGCTTCTGCATTTAGCTGAAGAGCATCTTGAAACCTGGATGCCGGGGTATACGCATCTGCAGAAGGCTCAGCCGATTACGTTAGCCCATCATTTAATGGCCTACGTGCAAATGTTCTTGCGTGATCTCGGTCGGCTCAATGATACAAGGAAACGTTTAAATAGTTCGCCACTGGGATCAGGGGCTATGGCCGGAACGACGTTCCCGCTTGATCGGGAGCAAGTGGCTCGGGAACTGGGGTTTGCTGGAGTGACTTTAAACAGCTTAGACGGGGTGAGCGACCGGGATTTTGCCTTGGAATTTTTGGCAGCCGCCTCCATCTTGATGATGCACCTCAGTCGCTTGTGTGAGGAACTTGTTATTTGGTCCAGCGGGGAATTTCAATTTATCTCCATGGATGATGGGTATTCCACTGGGTCCAGTATCATGCCCCAAAAGAAAAACCCGGATGTGGCAGAACTGGTAAGGGGAAAAACCGGACGGGTGTATGGTGATCTGGTTGCGCTCTTAACCGTTATGAAAGGACTGCCGCTTGCCTATAATAAAGATATGCAAGAAGATAAAGAACAGGTTTTTGATGCGGTAGATACGATTCAAAAGTCCCTGTTAGTCGTTGAACCGATGCTCAGAACCATGCAGGTACAGCGAGTGACGATGGCTGAGGGGGCAAAAGGCGGGTTTACGAACGCCACGGACTTGGCGGACTATATGGCTAAGAAAGGGGTACCTTTCCGCGAAGCGCATGAGTTAGTCGGACGGATTGTTTTAGACTGTACTAAAAAAGGAATTGGCTTGGAAGAGTTAAGTTTAAGCGAGTATCAGGAGCTCTCCCCAATTTTTGCAGAGGATCTGTTTAAATCGATTGGGATCGAGCATTGCGTCCGCGCTCGGAAAATCACGGGAGGCCCTTCGCCGGAAACCGTTGCTGAGGGAATTCGAATCAGTCGTGAAGTATTAAGGGGACTTGGATGAGAGAAAACCGTGAATATTAAAAAAACTGTGTATAATGTGGATAACTCTGTGGACAATATCGAAATAAACAGCTTTTCGAGGTGGATAAGTCTGAGATTGACGGGGATAAATGAATACAGCCTGTGGGTAACTTATTTGAAGAGTTCTCGAAATGTGGATTTAAACTTTTTCTGCTCAGAAAGGTCTTCTTTAGAGTTTTTAATTAAGTCAAAAAGAAGGAGATCTTGGTTGAGGGGTCGAAATTCTCACGCATGATTTCATCAAGATAATCTATGGTATAATTAGGAGATAGATTACTTCCGGATAAACAATCTGCGAAGTGTGAGTGTGAAGCGAGGCTTTGGTCAATGGAAAATCTTACAATGCTAACAGATCTTTATCAATTAACAATGATGCAGGGGTATTTAGTCAACGGATGTCGGCATAAGGAAGCCGTATTTGATGTCTTCTTTCGCACACTTCCGTTTAAAGGGGGCTATGCTTTAGCCGCTGGGCTGGAACAAGTTATAGAATATATTGAAAATCTGACGTTCAGCGAAGAAAATTTGGCCTATCTGAGAAGTCTCAATCTTTTTCAAGAGGATTTCATCGAAGAACTGCGTAACTTCCGTTTTACCGGGGACATTGAGGCGGTTCCGGAAGGGACGCCGGTTTTCCCTTATGAACCCCTCATTAGGGTTAAAGGGCGGGTTTTTGAAACCCAACTCCTCGAAACCGCTATACTGAATTTGGTTAACTTTGAGACCTTAATTGCGACGAAAGCATCTCGGGTGATGGCGGCGGCAGACGGGGGACCGGTTATGGAATTTGGTTTGCGGCGAGCGCAGGGACCGGATGCCGGGATTCTGGGAGCAAGAGCGGCTTTTATCGGGGGCTGTCAATCCACGTCCAATGTCCTGGCAGGAGAACGCTATGGTATCCCCGTTTCAGGGACCCAGGCGCACAGTTGGATCCAGTGCTTCCCCTCGGAATTAGAGGCCTTTCGGGCATTCGCCCGTACTTTCCCAGATAGTTGCTTATTGCTGGTGGATACGTATAATGTACTTAAATCCGGAGTTCCTAATGCTATTAAGGTCGGGCTTGAGCTGGAAGCGGAAGGGCATCATTTTCTGGGGATTCGTCTAGACAGCGGAGATTTAGCCTATTTGTCGCGAGAAGCTCGTCGGATGCTCGATGGAGCGGGTCTCCCGGGGGCGATCATCGTGGGGTCCAATGACTTAGACGAGGAAACTATTTTCGCCATCCGTGCTCAAGGAGCAAAGATCGATGCCTGGGGTGTTGGGACGCATCTGATCACCTCCAAAGATAGCCCATCATTGGGGGGAGTATACAAACTGGCGGCTGAAGGAGAAGAAGGTGTTTTTCGTCCCCGACTGAAGGTTTCTGAAAATACAACCAAGATCACAAACCCGGGAATTAAAAAAATCGTGCGTTTTTACGACCAGGCAGGGAAATCACTGGCTGATCTTATCGCTTTGGAGGATGAAGTGTTCCTTGAGGAGGAACCCCTGACGATTTTTCATCCCATTCAGACGTGGAAACGAAAAACATTAACGAATTTCCAGACGAGGGAACTTTTAATTCCTGTGTTCAGAGGCGGAAAACGGGTTTATGAATTACCGGTGCTCAGAGATATTCAAGCCTATGCCAGAAAAGAACTGGATACCTTCTGGGAGGAAGTTAAACGTTTAACGAATCCGCACCGCTATATTGTCGACTTGTCAGCCGGTCTCTTTGAATTAAAACAACAGTTGCTCTTAACAATCGATAAAGATATTAAGGCCAACAATCATAATTAGGAGGTAGAGTAAGATGTGGACAGATGATGAATTAACAATCCGTATCAATCAAGCCGTCAATTGGTTGCGTGAAAAGGTCACAGAGGCCAACGCCAAAGGAGTTGTAGTAGGGATCTCCGGAGGAGTTGACTCTGCAGTCGTGGCAGGGCTTTGTCAACAGGCATTTCCGGATAATTGTATCGCAGTGATTATGCCCAGTCATTCCAATCCGGATGATAAAGAGGACGCCTTTTGGGTTGCCGAAGGTTTTGATTTAAGACCTTTGGAGGTGGACCTGAGTGATGTCCATACCCAGATCTTTGAAAAAGTCAGCAGAGGTTTAAAAAATCAAGGCCGCAATATAGTGGGAGAAAAATTGAGCCAAGGAAATTTAAAGGCCCGTTTGCGCATGTCCACGCTGTATGCCGTGGCTAATGCTTTGAACTATGTTGTGGTGGGGACAGATAACGCCCCTGAGAGCTATACCGGCTATTTTACGAAATATGGCGACGGCGGTGTGGATCTTTTACCGATCAGTTCACTCACTAAAACGGAAGTGCGTGCCTGGGCGAGGATGCTGGGACTTCCTGTAAATATTGCGACCCGTGTCCCAACGGCAGGACTTTGGCCCGGACAGACCGATGAATCAGAGATGGGGCTAACCTATGAGGTGATCGATCGTTATTTACTGGGAGAAGAGGTCCCGGCCGAGATACAAGAGCGGATCGAAACCTTGCATCGCCAGACCGAACATAAACGCCAACTTCCCCCCAGCCTGGAACTCCCGACACTTGCGAGGTTGGACTGACGTGCGTATTGGAGTAGATATTGATGGTGTTGTTTCCGATAGTTATCCGGTTTGGCTGCAGGAATTAAATCGGTACTATGGAAAGAACATAGCAGTCGTTGACAATTATGATATGCATCTAGTATTTAATGTTCCCAGTGAGGACATGAACAACTTCTTTGTGCGAAACGTGGAACGCCTACTGATGATGCCTCAACCTGTTGTTGGTGCTAAGGAAGGGCTGGAAATCCTTCTCAGGGAAGGGCATGAAGTGATTTATGTTACGGCTCGAACCCCTGAACAGAAGGATGTCACAGTGAGGTGGTTTGCTAAGTATGATATTCCTCATGAACATGAACGAGTTCTTTTCTCCGGGTTTAAAAGTAAAGTGGATTTAGTCCAACAATGGGGCATCGAAATTTTTATCGAGGATTATCAAGTCAATGCCAAAGCAATCGCTGAAATCGGAGTTCCGGTGTTATTGCTGGATACCAGTTATAACCGAGAGAAGCCACTTCCAAATGGCATAACGCGTTGTCACAGTTGGAAGGAGATTATTGAAGGAATGCGGCAATATCAAGCCAAAGAAAAAGGGTTAGCCACTAAATAAAGGTGGCAACCCTTTTCCTTTTAAGATGAATCAGACCCCTATGCCGCTTTGCGGCACCACTGATGAATGAAATAAATCCCCTTTACTTGTAAAATGAGTTAGCTGACAATTCCTAACCCGACTTTATAAATATCCCCTGCCCCTAAAGTAAGCACGAGATCCTCGGGGGAGATTGTTTTAGCAAGATAAACTTTAATTTCATCCAATGTTCCAATGTAGCTTGCTGGAATTCCTTGCTGCTGGATCAACTTGGCTAAAGTTACAGCAGAAACGGCGTGTTGTCCCTGTTCGCGGGCTGAGGAAAAAATGTCGGCGATTACAACTTCATCGGCCTCTTGGAAGGCCTGTGAGAATTCCAGTAAGAGCTTTTCGGTTCGGCTAAAGGTATGGGGCTGGAAGATGGCGCGGATGCGACGGTCGGGGAAGGAGAGCCGCGCTCCTTCTAAAGTAGTACGGATCTCCGTCGGATGGTGGGCATAGTCATCGACGATCAAAGCACCATTTTGGTTGCTGCCAAGATGTTCAAAGCGTCGTTTCGTTCCATTGAACAGGCTCAGGCTGGATAAGATTTGTTCAATGGGGATACCGATCTCCTGGCAGACGGCAATCGTTGCTAAGGCGTTGATAATGTTATGTCTTCCCGCGACATTGAGATCCAGATTGCCGACGAATTGTCCTTTGAACATAATTTTCATCGAACTTCTTTCGTCTTTGAAGACGATTTCCGTTGCCCGGACATCCGCGGATTCGGAAAGACCAAAGGTCGTAATGGGTGCGGATGCTATAATAGATTCCCGGTTCGGATCTTCGGCCCAAATGTAAATATGCCCGTGCTCCGGTACTTTTTTTGCCAGTTCAGCAAAGGCCGAAATAACATCTGCCAGGTCATTAAAATAATCGGGGTGGTCAAATTCAATGTTCGTAATAATCAGGTGCTCAGGAGAGTAATTAAGAAAGTGGCGTCGATATTCACAGGACTCAGCTAAGAAAAATTCCCCCAGTCCGGAATGGGCATTTCCACCAATGCTGGGAACATCGCTTCCGACAACGATGGTGGGATCTAATTTGGCTTGGAGCATGACGAGACCGATCATGGCGGTCGTCGTAGTTTTACCATGGGTTCCGGTCACGGAAATACCCCGTTTCTTGGAAAGTAAACGCCCAAGGTATTGGGGGTAAGTCAATACCGGGGTATTTAGCTCTAAAGCACGGGAAATCTCCGGATGTTGATTAGTATAGGCTGCAGAGGTAACCACTAAGTCGGCGTTTTCTACGTTGCTGGGCGAAAAACTTAAAACAGGAATTTGGGCACGTTTCAAGACACTGTCTGTATAAAAACTTTCTTCTACATCAGACCCTGATATGGTAGCACCTTCAATCTGAGCGCTGATCTGAGCCAAAGCACTCATCCCGGTACCTTTTATTCCAACAAAATGAATATGTAATGCCAAAACAAATCGTCCCTTCCGTGTATAAACTCTACCTTTCATTATACCCAAACTTAAAGCAAAAAGTATCATTTTATACGAGGAAAATTTTTGCTAGCTATTGTTCGGGGGAGGTTTTCGTTCGTAACCGGTGATCATGGCTTGAAGACGGCTGAGATCTTCGGTAAGAAGTAGATAAATATGGAGAGGGATCGTCGCCAGAAGATAAATGCTAATCATAAACTTAATCCAACGCAGGACTTGAAAGCCTCCCACCAACCGCCAAACCCAAATGAGATGCTGCCCTTGCCAATAAGATGCTAAACCAAGCAGACTTGCCGCCAGGAAGAAAATGATCCATGAGGAATAGATCAAAATTTGTCCGCTGTTATATTTTCTGCAGGGCGGGGGATCAAAACGAAGGAAGAAGTAATACGCCATGAGTTTAGGGAAATATTTCAGATCTTGAATGCTCGGTATTAGAGAATGATCCCGACGAAGGAGGGCATCTGCAATACGGATTGCTACAAACCCCAGTGCAAACCAGGCAAAGGTAATGTGAGTTGTCAAAACTTCACTATAGTTTAAGGCTAAAAAACTTGCGGGTCTATGTAACTCCAGGCCAGTCAGAAGAATTACGGTTAGACTAAGAGCAAACCCCCAATGGAAGACTCTAACCCAAATTGGTTGGAATAGGATAATTTTTCCCTTTATGTTTTCGGCTTTAAGTTGTCTTGGGACAGGTTTTCTCAATTTGATATGTTTCCTCATATTATTCCTTACCCTTTATTATTACTAGACTTGAATTTTTAACTTGTACAATTTTGCTTTTTCCCCATCAATAATATGGACACTGCAAGAAAAACAGGGATCAAAGGAGCGAATGACTCGGCCCGCTTCTTTGAGGTCTTCGGTTTGTATTTTTAAGCCGAGTAACGCGGTTTCCCCGACGCTGCGGGTTCCCGTCTCATCACGCGAACCAAAATTCAAGGCAGAAGGTGTAATGATTTGATAGTGATCGACGCGCCCGTTTTTTACAGCCAGCCAATGCCCCAAGCTTCCGCGCATGGCTTCATGAAGCCCGACTCCTACCCCGGAATCTTGTTCTCTTTTTGTGTCGAGTGTTTCAGCCCCGGGTTCAAGACGATTGAGCCACTCTAGAGCGATTCTGGCTACTTTTTGGGTTTCGAGTGCTCGTGCCCAGGTCCGGGCGATTGCGCCGTGACCGATGACATCCTCTTTGTTGATAATAGCTCGCGCCAAAGGGCCCACTTCTACAGGCTGACCACGGTAGCGAGGAGATTTAACCCAAGTATAGCCTTTGGTTTGGCTGCGGTCGGGGATCGTATCCTCTTCCATGGGATGGAGAGGACCGTGGGGTTTGTACCAAGCGTTAGTAACATCTTCCGTCACATGTTTTTCATCAAAGCTTTCCCGTTTCCCTTGCAGGATTACGCCTTGGCGGAAAAGAGTGCTTCCCTCCGGGCTTGGAAAACCCCCAACCGACAGATAATTCCCGATCCCTTTACCCAGGTCGATATACTCGGGATAGCGTTCCTTTATCAAGGCAACATCAGGAAGCAAGATGTTGTCAATAAAGCTGATGATCTCCATTATATACCCGCGATAACGATTCACCCTATCGGCATCAACTTCCATACTGGCACCACCGGGAACAAGTCCATGACCATGAGGGGCCTTGCCGCCGAATACTGCAAACGCAGCATGGGCAACACGCGAGATATCGATGGCCTTGAAATAGTGTTCAGTCATGGCGGTGTTTTCTTTATTCGATAACCGCAGATCGGATTCGGAATGAGGAATAAACGGTGCGATATCCGGACCGCGAAAATAATCCGGCATTGTATACAGGTAGAGGTGACGGATATGGTTTTGGATAAAATCACTGACCAGAATCAGATTGCGTACTAATAGCCCATTGGGAGGGACGTGCATTCCCAGAGCCTGCTCTACCGCCAGGGCGGCTGTAATGGCATGAGCGGAAGAACAGATACCGCAGATGCGTTGGGTGTAATAAGGCATATCCAGGGCGGAACGTCCAATTAAGATTTGCTCGAATCCTCGATAAAGAGTATCAGAAATAAAGGCATCGTTTATTTCTCCGGCTTCCAGCCAAGCCTCTAATAACATGGGATTGTGAATTCGAGATACGGGAAAGATTATTTTCTTCTCCAGAATGGTCACTCCTCGTTTTAGGTCTTCTTCAGCCTGTACTGATGGAAGGTTTTCGTCTTTTTGAGAGAAGGTCGATGTTGCACCTTGACAGAGGACTTAAGTAAATTCCGTTGGATTCGTCCCTTATAGAGAGATGTGCCGGCATGTCCGACAATAGCGAGAGAGGTTAATCCTAAGACTCCCAGTCCGATTTCGTCAGTGGTAACTTTTGTCCCGCCTGGGAAGGGAATGTCGGGTGAGTGAGCGGTAAATGGCGACATTAGATCCGGGTAACCGGGTTCGGTACACCCTATACACGGCGTGTTACAGCCAATCGGCCAATTAAATCGGTCGTTCCAGCGGCGAATCGGGCAGTCGGCATAGGTAACCGGTCCTTTACAGCCGACACGAAAGAGGCATTCCTTCTGTCCGATTTCCGTGGCGAAAATTCCTTGGTCATAATCGTGTCGGCGAGGGCAGCGGTTATGGACGGTTTCTCCGTAAAATAGCTTTGGTCGTCCATATTTTTCGAGTTCAGGTTCACCATATAAGGCTAAATGGAGCAGGGTTCCCATAATCCAATCCGGATGAGCAGGACAACCGGAAATATTAATGACCTTGCGTTCGGGAAGGATGTTCTGCACGCCGGTTGCCCGGCTTGGGTTAGGGTAACCGGAAACCGGACCGCCAAAAGTGGCACAGCTCCCAATGGCAACGACGTACTTGGCTTTTAGACCCATGCGACGAACAAGTTCCAGTCCCGTAATTAGGTTACCGTTATCATAAGCAACATGGTTATAATGACCGTTGTCACGTTGAATCATGGCTCCCTGGACGAGGAGAATATATTCATTGGGCTGTTTATCATACGTGTCCTTTAGAACTTGGTAAGCGGCATTTCCGTGGGCCTGCATCATGCTCCAATCATAGCGCCAATCCACAATATTGGAGAGGATATCGGAAAAGGTTGGTGTCCAAATATTATCAAGGGATATACTGTCCCCAGTACAAGTGCCTGTCTCGATCATCACCACGGGAAGTTTCTTAACCTCGCCGGCTGCAACCGCTTGGCTTAGAGGAGGGGTAATGAGTTGATAAAAGTTACCGAGGATAGCTCCTTTAATGACTAATCCCAAGAAGTCCCGTCTGCTTAGCATTTTGCTCTCCCCCTTGGAAGGGTATTATTTCCATAAAGGGTCAGATAAACACAGGAATTCTCTAAAAATGAAAAATTAATGTGGTTTTTCGGATTATCATGGTTTTTTATTCTCGATTAGCTTTACTTGACCTTCATTACATTCACGGAGTTAAGTTAGCTTTCTGTTGAAAAGCCCAACGGGAGTAACGGACGGCTCAATGCTCAAGAACTTAATAAATACTCATCTCGGAGGGCTTGGACTAGCCCTCGAAAAATTATTACAGATTTCTTCGTCTTTTCCTTAACAAATAGACTGACTTATGTTATACTGTTCAAGTCGAGAATGATCTGTCCTATAAAGCAGAAAACTGAACTGCTCTTTAACAAAAATGGCTTATATCAACACTTACACATGCCGATGTGGCTCAGAGGTAGAGCAGCTCACTCGTAATGAGCAGGTCGTCGGTTCGATTCCGACCATCGGCTCCACTGGTATCAAGGGTTGTAGCGTTTGGTGGCAACATGTAAAGCACAATTTACTACTACCATACTACTACCAGCAAAAAGGTATAAAAACAACCGTCAAAAGGATTAGTTTTGACGGTTGTTTTTTGCAGATTAATGATTAAGGTTTTTCATTTGTGGAGGGCTTTTTTTCTTGGAATAGAAAATCTAATTTGGCAGCAGCGGCTTGTTTTATTTCTGGTAATACGTGAGAATATAAATCAAGTGTTACAACGATGCTTGAGTGACCTAGCATTTCTTGAACAGTCTTTGGGTGCTCATTGGCTTCAAGTAATCTAGTAGCAAATGTGTGCCGTCCAGCTGCATGAAATTTCAAGTGATTCAATTTAGCCATTTTCAATAATTGATAATATCGTCTAATAAAATTCCTTGGTTCAATTACTTTGCCTAGTTCAGTTGTAAAGACAAGTCCAGACTTCTCCCAGAGTTCCCCAGCGGTTAGCTGTTCAGTTAGCTGTCTTTTTTTATGTAATTTTAGTTCTGACAGAACTCCTGCCGGTAGTGGGATACTCCTGTTACCTGCGGTTGTTTTAACAGGGCCGAATAGAAGTTTTGTTTTTGTGGGGCTGTCCTTATCGAAGATCTTACAACGTCGCACTGATTGTTCAATACGGATTGTTCCCGCCTCTAAGTCAACATCCTGCCAGCGTAAGGCTAAAATTTCGCCCTCGCGAGCACCGGTGCCAAAGGCAAGCAAAAACGCAGCTTTAAGGCGCTCCTCCGTAATGATTGCTAAAAACTTCATTTGAGAGTCTACGCTAAAAACTTCAACTTGAGTTTTCTTTAACTGTGGAAGTTTTGGGGCGTCTGATACATTGCGAGTGACTAAGTTGTTCCTGAGAGCTTGGTCCAAAGCTTCGTGAATGACTACATACATATAGCGGACGCTGGCAGCAGAGAGGCCACCGCTGCCGTCCACTTTGCCACTGGATAGCTTCTCATTATAAAGCATTTGCAAGTGTTGTGGAGCTAGATCCTTCAGTAATAGTCCCCCAATTGCTGGCGTAAGATGAACCCGAACGAACATTTCATAATTTGCAAAGGTACTAGTACAGTATTTCAGAAGTTCTTTCCTCATCTTCTGGTTTACCACTTGGCTAAAGCAAAGGAAATTTGCTCTGTTAGCATGGTAAGCATCTCCGATAGTGTACCTAAAAAGGGAGTCCGTTC